>OJEO01000022.1_pt1 | contig 122750 bp, 106 predicted proteins | sample 1593621 | NCBI WGS metagenome assembly OJEO01 (sample SAMN05416875, study PRJEB24817) | seawater metagenome | isolation source: Sea water | place: Canada:Atlantic | collected 2013-11
TAAACCACATGCTCCACCGCTTGTGCGGGCCCCCGTCAATTCATTTGAGTTTTAATCTTGCGACCGTACTCCCCAGGCGGTCTACTTATCGCGTTAGCTGCGCCACTAAAGGATCAAGTCCTCCAACGGCTAGTAGACATCGTTTACGGCGTGGACTACCGGGGTATCTAATCCCGTTTGCTCCCCACGCTTTCGCACCTCAGTGTCAGTATCGAGCCAGTCAGTCGCCTTCGCCACTGGTGTTCCTTCCCATCTCTACGCATTTCACCGCTACACAGGAAATTCCACTAACCTCTCTCGTACTCTAGTGAGCCAGTTTTGGATGCAGTTCCAAGGTTGAGCCCTGGGCTTTCACATCCAACTTGACAAACCACCTACGCGCGCTTTACGCCCAGTAATTCCGATTAACGCTTGCACCTTTAGTATTACCGCGGCTGCTGGCACTAAATTAGCCGGTGCTTCTTCTGCGAGTAACGTCACAGCCAGCAATTATTAGCTACTGACCTTTCCTCCTCGCTGAAAGTGCTTTACAACCCGAAGGCCTTCTTCACACACGCGGCATGGCTGCATCAGGCTTTCGCCCATTGTGCAATATTCCCCACTGCTGCCTCCCGTAGGAGTCTGGGCCGTGTCTCAGTCCCAGTGTGGCTGATCATCCTCTCAGACCAGCTAGAGATCGTCGCCTTGGTAGGCCTTTACCCTACCAACTAGCTAATCTCACTCAGGCTCATCAAATAGCGCAAGGCCCATAAATGGGTCCCCTGCTTTCCCCCGTAGGATATATGCGGTATTAATCATCGTTTCCAATGGCTATCCCCCACTACTCGGTAGATTCCTAAGCATTACTCACCCGTCCGCCGCTCGACGCCTAGTAGCAAGCTACTTTCGTTTCCGCTCGACTTGCATGTGTTAAGCCTGCCGCCAGCGTTCAATCTGAGCCATGATCAAACTCTTCAGTTTAAAATCTTACTCAAAATAAAAACTCACTTTTTATACTCACCAAACTAATGGTGAGTTCGTAGGTTCTTACTTTGTTTATGCTTTGATGTCAGCTTAACTAAACCAATAAAGGAATCGTTAAGTGACTGTCTCCACCCAATCAAGGTAAGCACCCACACGAATTATCTGAATATGTTGTTAAAGAACGTTTCCGACTTCAGCTAGCAACTACGCTTTGCTCGAAGTGGGCGCACATTATAGGGTGTGCGGTTTTGAAGTCAAGTATTATTTTTTTAACTTTCTGAGAAAGTAGAAGAAAAACAAATACTTACATTAACTTCATTATGTTTAATTAAAACGCCATTTTGGCGGTTTGCTTGAACAGGCTGCGAATAATACGCGTTTATTTTTCCTCGTCAACTGCTTTTGTAACAATTAACTTAAAACAATCAAAATAGCCTTAATTTGCCATTTTTTAGTAACAAACACCCTCTTTCAAGAAACAGACTTTGAATTTTTTAAGACATACCTCGATTTAAGGAACAAACAACAGGTGCGCAGGAATTTTTAAATCTTCTTGCTGCTCTAGTCTAATTGTCACTCTGCGGTTTTCTGCTCGCCCAGCTGCCGTTTTATTGGTAGCTATTGGATAGCGCTGCCCATGAAATCTCAAGGTTATCATTTCTGGGTTTATGCCATTATCAATAAAGTATTTTTCTACGGACTCAGCCCTTCTTTTAGAAAGCTGACGATTATCGTATCGCCTACCTATATTATCAGTATGGCCATCAATGTAGATTGCAATCACCCGAGGATCGTTTTTTACATAAAAAACAACATCGTTTAACAATGCTTGGTCGTTAAGGGTTAATTCTTCCTTTCCCCCGCCAAAATAAATTCTATTGCGTGCTACCTGTTCAAAATTCATCGGCAGTAGTTGATCAACGCAACGCAGATATTTTAAATAGTACTCTTTAAAGTGGATAGCAGATAAATGTACTTTTATAAATTTGCCATCATCATAATAAGCTCTTCGGGTTACAACAGGTTGCTTCCCCTCTAGCAATGCATGTAAAAATTGGTTGCTGCGCTCTGGATCTAATTCAAGATTGGGGTTTTCTGTTGTCAGCTTTGCATAACCTAGATGCTCTGATGATCGACTTGGCTGCCAAGGAGCTGGTGTAATTGAAATACTCGCCATTCCTGGCTTCATTAAATTCTTTCGTGTTTTCAGTTGAAACACAATATCTTCTCCGGCTTCATGATAAAAGATGCCTTCTCCATATTCTGGCAATTCTTGCTCAAACTGGCAGGAAAAAACTGAACCGGTCACTTGCCAGCGGGTTGTTTCAATCCCACCACCATATTCCAGTGCCCATGTTTTTTGAACCTGAACTATTAACAGCAACAACATGCCGGTAAATATCGTTAACGCCTGAAGCGTAAGTTTACGCATATAATAAGTATCTCGATTAACCAATAAAATGAAAACTAAGTTTGTTATCGGCCAAAACTTCATTAAATTAAGGGAGTTGAGGTATAATGTTTAAGTTTTTTATACCAGCTTTCTGTATCTATCCAAGATAAGACACAAGATAAGACATAACACTCGTTAAAGGCTAAAAAGGTTCTTACATGACACAAAAACTCACCATTACTCGTCCTGATGATTGGCACCTGCACCTGCGCGATGGTGAAGTTCTAAAGTATACTGTTCCTGCAACCGCTGCTTATATGGGGCGCGCGATCATTATGCCAAATCTACAACCACCGGTCATGTATGCTCGCCAAGCCATCGAATATCGAGATCGCATTTTAGCGCACCGCCCTGAGGGTAGTAAGTTTGAGCCTTTGATGGTGCTGTATTTAACCGATCTTACAACACCCGATATGATTCATGCTGCAAAATTAAGTTCTAATATTGTTGCTGTTAAACTCTATCCTGCTGGTGCTACGACCAACTCAGACTCTGGCGTGACTGATCTCAACAAGCTAGACCCTGTATTAGAAGCTCTTACAGAAAACGAGATGCCACTGTTGATACATGGTGAAGTAACCCATGATGATATTGATGTATTTGATCGTGAAAAGCGTTTCATTGATGATGTAATGAAGCCTATGATTGCCCGCCACCCGCATCTTAAAGTTGTGTTTGAACATATCACCACTAAAGATGCCGCAGAATTTGTTGAACAAGCTGGGCCAAATGTAGCCGCAACTATTACTGTTCAACATCTAGCATACAACCGCAATCACATGTTAGTAGGTGGTATAAAACCTCACTTTTATTGCTTGCCCATTTTAAAGCGCAACATTCACCAGCAAAAACTTCAAGAAGTGGCTACAAGCGGTAACCCTAAGTTTTTCTTGGGTACTGATTCTGCCCCTCATGCTAAAGGCGCCAAAGAATCTGCTTGTGGTTGTGCAGGTTGCTACAGTGCTTTTGCAGCCATTGAATTGTACGCTGAAATTTTTGAAGATTTAGGTGCACTTGATAAGCTTGAAGGTTTTGCTAGCCATTTTGGCGCTGATTTCTATAACTTACCACGCAATACCGATACCATAACTTTGCTTAAGCAAGATTGGACAGTGCCTAACGAAATGCCTTTTTCAGAGGATGTTATCGTACCTCTAAAAGCGGGTGAGACTATCCGCTGGCTTGTTGAAAAATAATAAACCGTATTTAATGACTAAACGCATCAATGTTTATTGTGCATTGTTGTTTATGCTGCATTCAAAAACTAATTGCGCGATTTAATCGCTTAAGGAACCTTCGTGGCAGAGAAGAAAGATAAATCACTCATGGCACAACGCTTTCGCGGATTTTTACCCGTGGTGGTAGACGTTGAAACCGGCGGCTTTAATTGCAAAACCGACGCTTTATTAGAAATAGCCATGGTGACATTGCGCATGGATGAGAATGGCTGGCTCTATCCACACGAAGCCATTGATGCCAATGTCATTCCTTTCGAAGGTGCCAATCTTGAAAAAGAGGCTCTTGAATTTACAGGCATCGATCCGTTTGACCCGAAGCGTGAAGCCATAAGCGAAGAAGACGCGATGACTAAAATGCTTCAATTTGTTCGCAAAGAAGTAAAGTCTACGGGCTGCAACCGAGCAGTCTTGGTTGGTCATAACGCGCATTTTGATCATGGTTTTTTAAAGCAAGCCATTGAACGCACCGAGATAAAGCGTGATCCTTTTCATCCCTTTTCTAGCTTTGATACTGCCAGCCTCAGCTCTCTTGCTTTAGGGCATTCTGTATTAGCAAAATCTTGTATGCTTGCTGACATTGATTTTGATAATAAAGAAGCCCACTCAGCAGCTTACGACACGTGGAAAACTGCAGAGCTGTTTTGCTACATTGTTAATCGCTGGAAAGAATTAGGCGGCTGGCCACTAAAAGAAATTAGTGACGAAGGCGGGGAAAGCTTCGCTGATATGTTTAAGTGAGTTGTTAAATTTTAGAGCGATTCAATACTAAAGCAGTTCGATAACTTCGAACTGCTTTTTTTTACCTCCCATATTCAAACTAATCACATCATCGACATACTTACCTAGCATAACCTTAGCCAAGGGGGCGGTGGGTGTAATACTTCTTATAGTATTTAGCTCATTGGTATTTATCGTATTAATATTTTTTAATTGATCGACATGGGCAATAGCTGCAGATAATACCTTTCCGCCAGCCACGGGCAATATCCACAACCACTGATTTTCATTTAGCTCTAAATCAACTAAGCACACTAAAGACCCCACCAAGATCGGCTGATCTTGCGTTAATTTAACAAACTCAAAGTGATTCAATACCAGCAACTGGCGCTGTAACTCAGCTATGCGTTCTGATTGTCCGTGAGCTAAATAAGCAGCTTCTAACGCCAGAGTATCGTATTGGTTTTCGGGTTTACTTTGCTCATGAGAAGCCAGTGCGTGGGCTTCATCAACCGCTGAACGGGTTGCATTAATTTCTTGCTGCAACTGTTCACATAAACTTTCTAATAATAATGTTTTTTGCACAAACACGTTCTCTTTCAATAGCTTAAAACGGACATATTCCGCTATATTAGCGGCTTACTCACGATTATAAATTAGGATATTGGATATGCGCCATGCTTACTGCGAAAATATAACCCTAGACGAATTAGCAGCTATTCGCGTAAAACATCCAAAATTTAATGCCACGGTTTTATTACAAGGTGCACAGCTGATTGAGTTTAGCCCCGCCAATAATAATTTTAACAATCTGCTCTGGTTAAGCGAGTGCGCAGAATATAAAAAACAACAATCTGTGCGTGGCGGCATTCCTATTTGCTGGCCCTGGTTTGGGGATTTGAACAAAAACCCCACCGCCATTAAACAACAAGTGCCAACGCCGCAATTGGCCAAAGCTCATGGATTTGCCCGTAATTTAGTTTGGCAGCTGGGTAATATTAATGAAAACAGCGATCGTGTGCAGATAGAATTTGAACTTACCCACACGCCAGAAACCCAAGCGCTATGGCCTTTTACCTTTAACCTAGTTGCACGATTCACTTTTTCAGACACTTTGACCGTTGAATTAATAACAACCAATTTAGACCACAAAGAAATGGTCATAAGCCAAGCAATGCATACCTATTTTCCAACAACTGATATTGCCGAAACCATTATTAGCCCGAGTGACAGTTGTGAGGTTGTTTACATTGATGCCTTAGATAACTGGGAAGAAAAAAAACAAATTGGCGCAATTAAATTTACCCAAGAAACCGATAGGCTGTATTTTTTTACAACAACAGAAGCTGCTAAAAATTATGAGTTAAAAATCAAAACGCCCACTCAACAATTGCTAATGACTAATCAACACACCAACAGTGCTGTTATTTGGAACCCTTGGATAGAAAAAAGCTTACGCCTGAGCCAATTCAACGCCCATGATTATAAAACCATGTTTTGTATTGAAACGGCTAATGTTTTACACGATTCAATATCACTAGAAAGCAATCAACAACACACATTAAAACTGATTATACAGCCGGCTTAACGACTGCTTAACGACTGCTTAACAGCAGTGCGCCACATCAACAATTAGACGACGCAACCACTTGTGCGCTTGGTGATGCTGCACCAAAGGCGACCAAGCCATTTTGAGTTCAAAAGGTGGCACATCGAACGGTGTTTCTTTTACATGCAAACCAGAAGACTCCGCCTGCATTTCTGCTACTTTTCGTGGCAGTGTCGCAACAAGATCGTTATTCAAAGCCAATAAGGCTGGCATCTGATAGTGACGAGTAAATACAGAAATTTTGCGTTTATGGCCTAACTTGCTAAGCGCATTATCAACCCAGCCTAAACGAATTATTTTTTCAGGATCAATACCCACACCCGCGCCCATACCGGTTTTACTTACCCAAATATGCATACTGTCTAAATAAGCATCTAAATCAAATTGATTAACACGAGGATGATCTGGGTTCACCAGACACACAAAATCGTCTTCCCATAACGTCATTTGATGAAACGACTGTGGCATCTCATCGAAACGGTTAATTGCCATATCAACTTTACCGGCTTCAACATCTTGGAAAGTAACATCTGAAGGCGTAAGCACATCCAAAATCACATGCGGTGCTTCTTGACGTAATCGCTTTACCAATTCTGGAACAAGGGTCGACTCGGCATAGTCGCTTACCATAATACGAAACACACGGTGGCTGGATAATGCATCAAACTCACCTTGAGTTTGCAGCGCTGCTTCGAGCTCGTTTAATGCCTTTCTTATTAATGGCTGTAATTCAAGCGCTCGCTCGGTTGGAGTCATACCCTCACTGGTACGCACTAAAAGAGGGTCATTAAATAAATCGCGTAAGCGTTTTAGACCGTTACTCATGGCAGGCTGGGTAATGCCTAATTGCTGAGCAGATTTAGTAACGCTCCCCTCACGCAAAAGAACATCCAGATAAACCATTAAATTAAGGTCAACGCGATCAATGTTCATAAAAGCCCTATGGATGAAACTATTTATTTAATGAATGAAATGAGTTTAACCTATATTGTTACTAAATAGTAAGCCAAAAAAAAGCCCAAATTCTCACGTATTAAAGAATTCGGGCTTTTAGGTCGTGTTTTAATGCTTAGAAATTATAAGCAACACCCACCATGGCTGTTAGTGGCTTTTGGGCACGAGCACCATTTTTAGGAGCACGAGCAACCACGTCTTCACTGTCGAACAGGTTCTCAACTCCAGCGTACACTCGAGTCTGCTGATTAACCTGATAACGACCCGCTACATCCACTACGGTATACGCATCAATGTCTTCATTAACGCCACACGCAGCCGTTGAACACGTATCGCTGTAATAATTAACATTCATGTCGGCGCTGAAACCTGAAGCATGAGCCAACCCAAAGCGAAGCTGCACTTGTTGATCTGCCAAGCTCGGTAGCTTATCTCCTTTGTTTACATCGCCCCAAACGTCATCATCGTCGAAAGTAGTATCAAATTTAGCATCGGTGTACGTATAAGTAATACCCATTGGCACAGTTAACGCCTGGTTTACTTTATGGTCATAGTTAACCAATACTTCTAAGCCCTGAACGGTTGCTTCACCGGCGTTGCTGGCATCGCCGATAGAACAATCACCACCAGTAGAAGCTGTACATGCGCCTAGCAAGTTAGAGTAGTCGCTGTAAAAAGCCGTGGTTTCTGCATACAAGCCGTTATTGGTAAAACGCAAACCAAGTTCAGAATTTAACGCTTCTTCAGGATCGCTCTTGCCATCGTTTGGAGATGGAGAATGACCTTCATGCATACCGGCAAATACAACAAGTTCTTTATTCACTTGATAGCTGGCGCCCAAACCAAGCAAGGTTACATTTTGCTTCGTTTCTTTAGAAGCACTGCCTTCACGCTTAATCTCATAGCTTTCATGACGAACACCAGGGCTAACCACCCAGTTACCAAACTGAATATCATCGGCTAAGTAGGCTGACCATGCTGTTGCTTCAGTAAAACGAGTAGAGGGTGCACCCGTAGAAACATAAGTTAGGTTGCCATTAGCATCTTGCTGCCAAGTTTCGGTTGGCTGGCTACGATCTTCTTGATCTTCGTGGTAACGAGCACCAAACTCAATGTTGTGATCAATGCCGCTCATGCTTAACTGGTGCGCGATGCGAGTTTGAATACCTTTCGATTCATACTCACGGTTATTGTGTTTGATTTTAATCGCGGCTGCTTGCTCGCCATGTAGCACAGCAATGGCATCAGCTTGCGTTGCAATATTGTTAGGGTTAGACGAAGATCTACAATTACCAGTATTAGCACAATCAATTACATTGTTAATGCCATCGCCACCTATTTTATCTACCTTGAACCAATCGCGTTCAAATTCAATAAAGTAACCGGTGGTGGTAACTTGAGTCGAACCAAATTCAACCAAGTGGCTTAAGGTAATTTCGTTATGCTCATTGTTCATTTCATCTTGCTGAGTCAAACCGTAACGAGAATGCGCGTCATCTTTGAAATCAGCTTCTGTCAAACCCACATAGGTTTGATCAGACATTTCTGTTGAATGTTGAATTTTCAGATCTAGTTGATGATACACATCGGCACCACGATCGCTGTTCACACGGAACTTCGCCATCAAATCGTCTTTTTCAAAGCCGGTGTCATTATCAGCATTGTCTATTTTATCAAAGCCATCAACCTGATGCTTTTGACCTTCAATTAACCAACCATAATTTTTCTTACTGTCGCCCACATTGGCGTAGTTGCGAATCATGTTATTGGCACCGTATTCTAAATTAACTTTGCCACCAAAAGTTTCAGGAATTGGCGTACTTAATAAGTTTAATGCGCCACCTACCGTATAAGGGCCGTTCTTGATCGCAGAAGCGCCTTTCATTACTTCAACACCACTAATACGGCCTGCTGTTGGAAAATAGTAAGCCGCTGAAGCTGAATAAGGTGCTGGTGCAATTAGCACACCGTCTTCCATCAAAGTAATTTTACTGGATCTATCGCCACGAGTACCACGAATACTGATGTTTGGACGTAAACCGTAACCTTCTTCGTTGCGGAAAGACACACCAGGAACACCCGAAAGAATTTTGTGGATATCGGTATATTCAAACTTTGCTAATTCTTCTGCATCGATTACATGTGCAGAACCTGCAATTTGCTTTGCTTTTTCTTCATTGCCAATAATCGTCACTGCAGACAATTGGACTTCAGATTTATCGGCGGCTGCGTCATTGCTCTGAACATTAGATTGAAGATCTGCTTGAACGCCAGCGGCAGTTAGTGCCAGTGAAATAGCAATAAGGTTTTTCATTCTCAGTTACTCACTTCTTTGTAAATTTGAGCGCATTTTATAGTATTTAAATCTAAGATCAAACAATAATTGTTCGCATTTGCATTAAGATTTAGAAATAACTGATTTTCTAGAATGTTTTTTCTTATACCCATAAAAAAACCAGACCTGATTTTCATCAGGGCTGGTTTCTTAACACTCGCGGCGAGTCATCTAAAATTAAGTGATTACTCAGCAGCAGCTTCATCCAATAAAGGTTTCAATTCACCTTTTTGGTGCATCTCTGTGATGATGTCACAGCCGCCTACTAGCTCGCCTTTCACCCACAACTGTGGGAAAGTTGGCCAATTGGCGTATTTAGGTAATTCAGCACGGATTTCTGGGTTAGACAAAATATCAACATAAGCGAACTTTTGACCGCATTCCATAACACTCTGAACCGTTTGTGCAGAAAAACCGCACTGTGGAGCATTCGGAGAGCCTTTCATGTACAACAAAATGTCGTTGCCTTCGATTTGTTCTTTGATTGATTCAATAATATCCATAATGATACCTTTATCTATTTATAAGCTAAAAATGTTTAAGTCTAAACGCTTTACTAATTAAGGCGAATCTTACTTAATTTCCGACTGTTTTACTAGGTTAATATCACGTGCGTTTATTTAATCGCACCATAACCCCCACCGCCTGGAGTGTGGATACAAAACACATCACCTTTGTTCATCTGTATATCGGTGCAGCCGTTTAAAAATTCAAGTTGGGGTACAGGATTACCTGCAGAATCGAAGGTAAAGCGTTTGACAAAATTCACTCCTACCTTGCCTGCTTTACCACCCTTGATACCAAAAGTAGGCACTTGGCGATGACCTGAGATAATGGTTGCACTCATAGGTTTTAAAAAACGAATATGGCGCTCAACACCATCACCACCGTTAAATTTACCCATACCGCCAGACTTAGGGCGAAGGGCAAAATGCTCTAGCATCACCGGAAAACGCTGCTCTAAAATTTCAATATCAGTTAAGCGGGAGTTAGTCATATGAGTGTGCACAGCCGACGCACCATGATGTTTATCTGTAGCGCCCGTACCACCACATAAGGTTTCGTAATACTGAAACTCTTCATCACCAAAAGTGAAATTATTATTGGTGCCTTGGCTTGCCGCCATAATACCAAGTGCACCTAACAAGGTATCCACAATATATTGTGCCGTTTCCACATTGCCCGACACCACCGCCGCAGGATATTGTGGAGCCAGCATTGAGCCTTGCGGGATAATAATATCCAGTGCGCGAAAAAAACCAGCGTTTAACGGCATGTTTTTGTTTACCAAACAGCGAAATACATACAGAACAGCGGCCTTGGCGACGGACGTTGGTGCATTGAAATTCCCTGAATGCTGATCGGACGTGCCAGTAAAATCGACCTTCGCACGCCCGTTGTGCTTATCAATGGTAATGGCAGCTTTGATTAAACTGCCATCGTCCATTGGGTATTCAAACGAGCCAGAATATAGGTCTTGTAAACACGCCTTCAACGTCAGCTCAGCATTGTCTTGAACGTGGCCCATATAAGCATGCAAGGTATCTAATCCGTACTGTTCACTTAAACGATTTAATTCTTGCGCCCCTTTTTCACAAGCCGCTAGCTGCGCTTTTAAATCGGCAATGTTTTGGGGAATGTTTCGCGCCGGAAATTGATGGTCGGATAAAGCTGCGCTGATCATGTCTGTTTGGAAAACATCTTTTTTAACCAAACATAGATTATCAAGCAAAATGCCTTCTTCATTAATATGTTGGCTACGCGCTGGCATAGAACCTGGGGTAATCCCGCCTACATCGGCGTGATGTCCGCGAGCGGCCACATAGAAATCGGCGGTTTTATTTTGACTAATGCCTGTGGCGTTAATAAAAACAGGTTTAACAACGGTGATGTCGGGTAAATGTGTACCTCCGTTATATGGGGTATTTAAGACAAAGGCATCACCGGCTTGCATGTTCGGGTTGTTATTAATCACCACCTTGATGCTTTCACTCATAGACCCAAGATGAACTGGGATATGCGGGGCATTCGCCACCAGCTCACCGTTTTGATCGAATAAAGCACAAGAAAAATCCAAGCGTTCTTTGATGTTCACACTGGCGGCGGTTTTTTCTAAAACAAACCCCATTTGCTCGGCAACGAACATAAATAGATTATTAAACACTTCTAATTGAATAGCGTCGGGGGCAGACTCAACTTCATCTTCTGCTGTCTGTTCATCTTGAGACTGTTCATTAAGAGTCCGTTCACCATGAGTCGCTTCTTGGCTTTGTGTAGTATTCTCACTTTGGCTTTGTAAGGTTTGAGCATTATCTAAATGCGTTAAAATTAATGCGCCACTTTCAATAACACGGCCAATCCAATTTGGCTCAATCACAATAGTCGAATTATTTTCAGCGATTAATGCTGGGCCCACAATGTCGATGCTTTTAGGCAGTTGCTCACGGCGATAAACAGGAACAGTAAAGGGTTTAACGCTACCGTTGAGCTGACACGACATATTGCTGTGCGCGATTGGGGTAAGAGTATTTTTCTCAGTAACCGTTGAAACAATATTTTGATTGTTTAAATTATTTGTATTACTTGCAACGCGCTCTAACTGCAAAGCCTCTAAAATTAAAGGTCGCGCAGTATCCGAAAAGCCAAAGGTTTTTTGGTGCAACTTGTGAAACTCTTTCGCCACCCAATTCATATCTAAATTATTAGGCAGTGATAATAATAGCGGGGTATCCGTGCCTTGATACTTCACATGAATACGCCAAAAATCTTGAATGGTTTGCGCTGTTTTTTCGTCGTCTGGGTTAGCGCTAGCATGGGCCACTTCTTTTGAATTTCGGCTTCGGTTAATTGCCTCATCCGCTTTTTCTTGCAGGCGTATCTGGTTCAACTCAATCACATCTAGCACCGCACACGAAGTATTTTGGTTAGCATCCAAGCGATCAAGAGCTATCTGTAACGATTGCTCCCCCAACCAACGTTCATTTGCTAAACCAATGCCATAAGCGGACAACACCCCAGCAAACGGGTGTAAATAGACTTGCTCCATGCCCAGCGCTTCAGCCACTAAACACGCATGCTGCGCACCCGCCCCACCAAAAGCATTCAGTACATAATTACTGACGTCATAGCCACGCTGCAAAGAAATTTTCTTTACCGCATTGGCCATGTTTTCAATGGCAATGGTTAAAAAACCTTGAGCGATTTCTTTTGAGCTGTAGCAAAACCCTGTTTCTAGGTTGATGCTTTGAGCCAATACATCAAACTGTGTTTTCACGCTTTCAAGATCCAGACCTTGATTACGCTTTGGGCCAAAACATTGAGGAAAATATTCTGCTTTTACCTTACCTAACAACACATTACAGTCGGTAATGGTTAATGGGCCACCATTGCGATAACAGGCAGGGCCAGGAAACGCCCCCGCACTTTCGGGGCCAACTTGAAAGCGGCCGTCTGAGAATTTCACTATCGAACCACCGCCGGCAGCCACGGTATGAATATTCATCATAGGCGCACGCAAACGCACACCGGCTACTTGCGTTTCAAACTCACGTTCGTATTCGCGAACATCATTATTGGTTTTATTGGTCTTGTCAGAAGCAGAAAATTGATCGGCATTAAAGTGCGCAACATCGGTTGAAGTGCCGCCCATATCAAAACCGATGATACGATCAAAGCCATCGTCACAAGCGGTTTCAACCATACCAACAACGCCACCAGCGGGGCCAGATAAAATAGCATCTTTGCCTCTAAACTTATGCGCATCGACTAAACCACCATTTGATTGCATAAAATACAATGGGATATTCTTTTTATCAGAAGTATTAATAGAAGCGGTTGGATCGGCAGAGAGCTGATTATCTACTTGCTCCACATAGCGCCTTAAAATGGGTGATAAGTAAGCGTCAACTACCGTAGTATCACCGCGCGGCACCAGTTTAATCAACGGGCTAACTTCGTGGCTGAGCGAAACTTGTTTAAACCCCAACTCACGTGCCAAACGTCCAGCGGCTTTCTCATGATCTGAAAAGCGATAACCATGAGCAAACGCAATAGCAATGGATTCAATTCCTTGCTTACGCCATTTGAGCAACCTTACCGCTAAACCTTCTTCATCGAATGGCAAATCAACCGTACCATCGGCCAGTAAACGCTCACTCGCTTCTTCAACGCCAATATATAGCTGTTGTGGTAAATGAATATCTAAGGCAAAAATATCGGGCCGAGTTTGGTAGCCAACGTTTAAAATATCGCCCAAGCCATGACTGGTGACCAATAGTGTTGGCTCACCTTTACGCTCTAGCAGTGCGTTAGTCGCCACGGTGGTGCCCATTTTTACCTCATCGATTAACTCAACAGGTAACGGTTGATCGCTATTGAGCTTTAGCAATTCTCTAATGCCTTGAATGGTGGCATCTTTATAATGCGCTGGGTTTTCAGATAACAACTTATGCGTGACCAAACTGCCATCAGGTTTCTTCGCCACGATGTCGGTAAATGTGCCGCCACGATCCATCCAAAACTGCCAAGCTGCCATTATTGTTACCTTAGTGTGAACATTAAAAAAGAGGTTTATTTAAATTGCGCTGATTATAAATCACAGCGCATGAGACAGCATTGAGTTTTTCGCGGTGCATTTTGTTTAACAAGAGGTATTATGATATTCACCAGCATCTTAGATACTCTATTTTAAAGCGCTGGTTTAAAGCCACTGTTTAAAACAACTATTGTAAAACCACTACTTTAATCTAAAACTACTCTTCTAAAATCAGTAGTTTGAAACGAGAAACCACTATGTCAAAGCCAATGCCGACCGACCCAACTATATTCAGCAAAATCATTAATAAAGAACTGCCCGCCGACATTGTCTATGAAGATGAGCTGTGTCTGGCATTTAAAGACATCCACCCCTGCGCACCGGTTCATATTTTGGTTATTCCCAAGAAACCTATCCCTCGTTTATGCGATGCCACAGAAGACGATAAAATGTTACTTGGGCATTTAAACCTAGTTGCACACAAAGTGGCTGAAGATGCGGGCATTGGTGAGGCTTTTCGCTTAGTGGTTAACAATGGCGAAGGGGCTTGCCAAACTGTTTTTCATTTACATTATCACGTTGTTGGTGGTCGCAGTTTACAGTGGCCTCCGGGTTAATAGTTAGTTCATAGACAAATGTGGCAATTATTTTGACTTTTTTGTCAAATATGACCCAATAACCATTGTTTATTCTGAAAACGGCGGTCGCATTTGTTTATTATTATTGTTTTATTCACATGTTTAACAATGATTTATAAAGCATAAAATAACTCACAATACTCCTGCAAGACACTGATATTTAAAGATTTTATATCTTTAAATATCGGCATTCCTGATTATTATATCTTCACTTTCATTTTATAAATCGCTTATTTTTTAAAAGTGGACTGATTTATGCTTATTAACGTTTGTTAAAGGTGCATATACCTAAACTTTATGACATAGGTCCCAATATGGAATTAGATCCGCTCATTCTCTCTAGAATACAGTTCGCATTTGTCGTCTGTTTTCATGCAATTTTTCCAGTTTTCACCATTGGCCTTGCAAGCACCATTGCTGGTTTTGAGGTTTTGCATTTCAGGTCGGGTAAAGCTGTTTGGCAAAAACTGTCTAAATTCTGGACACAAGTTTTTGCGGTTGTCTTTGGCATTGGTGTTGTATCTGGCATTGTTATGTCATTTCAATTTGGCACCAACTGGAGCAACTTCTCTTTTGCTACCGCTAACTTTTTAGGCCCAGTGCTGAGTTATGAAGTAATCACAGCGTTTTTCTTAGAGGCTACCTTTTTAGGTGTTTTACTGTTTGGCCGCGATAAAGTGCCCAAGGGCGCGCATTTATTTGCCGCTATTATGGTTGCCTCTGGTACCTTTATTTCTTCTTTCTGGATTTTATCGGCCAACTCATTAATGCAAACCCCCGATGGCTTAGAATTAATTGACGGTATGTACTATGTTAAATCGTGGTCTGATGCCTTATTTACAGCGTCTTTTGGCTACCGTTTCTTACACATGGCATTGGCTTCATTCTTAACTGCAGCATTGGTTGTTGCTGGTGTTAGTGCGTGGTTTGTATTGCAAAAGCGTGAGCTGGAAGCCAACCAAAAAGCCTTATCTATTGCTCTTTGGTTTCTGTTAATACTGGCCCCTGCACAAGCCTTGGTGGGTGATTACCATGGTTTGAATACTCTAAAGCACCAGCCAATGAAAGTTGCCGCAATGGAAGGTCATTGGCAAACAGGCACCGGTGTGCCGTTATTGTTGTTTGCTATTCCCGATCAAGAGGCACAAAAGAATCACTTTGAAATTGGTATTCCTAAAGTCGCCAGTCTTATCTTAACCCATGACTGGGATGGTGAATTAAAGGGATTAAACGAAGTGTCGGTTGAAGAACAACCCCCTGTATTTATCGTATTTTGGTCTTTTAGAATCATGGTTGCTTTAGGTTTACTCATGATTGTGTTCGCCATTTGGGGCTTAGCTTTACGACCCGGTGGTCGCTACCTTAAATCACCCGTCTTTTTGAACGGCTTGCGCTTTATGAGTATTTCACCCTTTATAGCCGTATTGTCTGGTTGGGTTGTAACCGAATCAGGACGAGCCCCTTGGTTGATTTATAACCAAATGACTCATGCCGAAGGGCTAACACCTTCGCTTACTGGTGGTATGGCCTTGTTCACTCTGATTGGCTACGTTGTGGTGTATTCCGTGGTATTCAGCGCTGGGGTTTATTATTTATTAAAGGTCTTCAGAGGTGGTTTAGAAATAGCCAACGAACCCGCCAAATTAGACGAAGTAGAGCGCCCAATGAGACCGTTCTCGGCGGCCCATGCGACTATTGATGAGGATGCGTAATTATGGAACCAACATTTGATTTAACCATTATATGGGCAGGCATTATTGGCTTTGGCCTAATGATGTATGTACTGATGGACGGCTTTGTTTTGGGACAAGGTATCTTATTTCTTTTTGCTCCAGACGAAGACGCCAGAGATATCATGATGAACTCGGTTGCCCCGGTTTGGGATGGTAATGGCACCTGGTTAGTATTGGGGGGAGCTGGCCTGCTGGCCGCATTCCCACTGGTATATTCTGTTTTTCTACCCGCCTTATACATTGGTGTATTTTTACTGCTGGCAGGTTTGATCTTTAGAGGAATTGCCTTTGAGTTTCGCTTTAAAGCCAATCAATCTAAGCAAATGTGGAACATCTCTTTTGCAGCGGGATCAACCGTTGCTGCGTTTGCTCAAGGGGTTGTAGTGGGCGCTTACATACAAGGTTTTGAGACCGAAGGCTTTGTCTATGTAGGCGGTGCTTTAGATTGGTTAACGACTTTTACTGTGGTCACTGGGCTTGGCCTAGTCTCTGGTTATGCGTTGTTGGGCTGTACTTGGTTAATTTTAAAAACAGAAGGCGAGCTGCAGCAATGGGCTTACAGATTAGCGCCTAAATTACTGGCAGGTTTACTGGCTGTGTTTGCCATCGTATCGGTTTACACACCGTTTGTGGACGAGTTTGTAAAAGAACGTTGGTTTGATAACTTAAGTATTATTTGGGTTTTACCTGCGCTAGTACTGTGGTGTGCTTTTATGGTGATTCGTGCGGTGAAAAAACGTTCTGAAGCGATGCCTTTTATCGCCAGCATGGGCGTATTTTTATTCAGTTACCTGGCTTTAGTTGCAAGCAAATGGCCTTACATTGTGCCTCCTAAATTCACTATTTGGGACGCCGCATCGTCATTTAATTCGCAACTGTTTTTATTGCTGGGTTTCTTGTTTGTTATTCCTATTATTCTGGGCTACACCAGCTGGTCTTATTGGGTTTTTCGCGGCAAAGTAAAACAAGGTGGCTACCACTAAGCTAATGACTGTTATTAATAAACAAGGGATTGATAGCCAGCAGCCTGTAGGTAAAAGTAAACCTACAGGTCGTGAATTTCTCAATCAATACGTAAAGCAAGAGAAAGTTGCCTTAAGATCAGCCGTGATCGCGGGCAGCTTTTCAACGCTGTTATTGATTTGCCAATGGTTGGCTTTTGTTTATATTGCGCAAGCAATTATTATTGCACACGAGCCAATATTGAATCAGACCCGTTTGTTACTTGTACTGCTAGGATGCATTATCGGACGTACTTTTCTGACGCGTATTCAAACGCATTTTTCTCAACAAGCCAGTCTGAACATTCGCAACAGCATTCGCAAAACAATGTTATCGCACTGGCGCATGTCTAGCCCAATGCGGTTAACAAATACTTCTACCGGGGCATTTGCCTCTCAGTTTGTAGAAGAAGTGGAATCGATGGATGGCTATTTTTCTAATTATTGGCCACAGCAAGCGCTGGCGATTATCTCTCCGTTATTAATTTTATGCGCTGTTGGTTATTTAAACTGGCTGTCTGCACTGTTGCTGCTTATTTCAGCACCCTTAATTCCATTGTTTATGATTTTGGTGGGTATGGGCGCAGAAGCATTGAACCAAAAATACTCAACCCTACGCCAACGGTTGGCGGGGCATTTTTTAGACCGTGTGGCTCACCTTTCTACTGTTTTGCAATTGGGTGGCAAAGATGAAGTCTTTGCAGAAGTTGAAAGCAACAGCGAGCGCTATCGAAGTGTGGTGATGAAAACCCTCAAAGTCGCCTTTTTATCGTCGACTGTTTTAGAATTTTTTACCAGCATCGCCATTGCTATGCTAGCCATTTTTATCGGCTTTTCACTTTATGGCGCCATTACCTGGGGGCCTGCTGAAAGTCTGACTCTATTTTCTGGGTTAACGATTTTGATTCTTGCGCCTGAGTTTTTTCAGCCATTACGTAATCTTTCACAGTTTTATCACGACCGTGCCTCTGCCTTGGGCGCAGCTAATAACTTGGTAGAATCTTTGTTTGATACTGCAGATAACACACATAATTTAAATCAATATGAGAGCAGTCATGGAGATAAGCAAACGAGCTTAGACAGCAGCTCGAACAACAATTTAGACAGCAGTTCAAACAACAGTTGTGCTAACGCTTCTCGCTTAGTGCTTTCTCAATTGGTTGTTGGTTTTGATCTGCCATTAACAAGCCCGTTAACTTGGGATATTCCTACCAGTAATTTGGTGGTTATTTCTGGTGATTCTGGTTCGGGAAAGACAACCCTGTTAAATACTTTAGCGGGCTTTATGCCAGCGCTAAGCGGTTCGATGACTCATTCTATAAAGGGTTCGATTGCATACCTACCGCAAAAACCGTGGATTAAAAACAATACCATTTATGAAAATTTAAAGGCGCTCGCACCTAACGCTACTCGAGCCGAGATGACAGCAGCGTTGGATCAACTGAGTTTATTAGACGAGCTAGCCGCCAATCGCCTAGGCCTCGATACGCTCATTGGAGAGCATGGCAAAGGGCTTTCTGGAGGACAAATGCAACGTATGGCTTTTGCCAGAGTGTTATTGAATCCAACGCCCATTATTATTTTTGACGAGCCCACTGCACAGTTAGATCTGCACAGTAAAGCGCTGATTTATAACGCCCTAAAAATATTGAAAGATAAACGCATATTGATTATTGCCAGTCACGACCCATTGTTGATCGAACAGTCTGATTTTCATATCAAGCTTGGCGATATTAAACCCAGTAAGGTGTAAAATTTAACATGAAATATTGGTTTAATTTAATCGCTCAAAGCCAAGGAAAGCGCCTGTATATAGGTATTTTTTGGGCGTTTATAACGGCGCTATCTGGCATTGCCTTACTGATGCTATCGGGGTGGTTTATCACCGCCACAGCATTAACAGGCTTAGCGATCAGTGCGGGGTTAGTGGTTATTTTCGACATGTACATGCCGGGTTCTGGCATTCGCTTTTTTACTCTTAGTCGCACCGTTGGCCGCTATGTAGAAAGACTCTATAACCATGATTCTATCTTACGTTTGATTTCAACCTACCGTTTAACTCTTTTCAAAAGCCTCTCTAATTTATCGAACCAGCAATTAAGAGCCACTTCTGACAGTGAATGGCTAGGACGGTTAACTGCAGACTTAGACGCTCTCGACGCCATTTTATTAAGCTATATTATTCCGCCGATCGTCGCCACACTGTCGGTCGTTACTCTAACTTTTTTTCTCGGCTTTTTTTGGTTTGATCTGGCCATTTATTTGGGCAGCATCTTGCTGTTGTGTTTATTCGCCAGTATTCGCATAACTGTCACGAGAACCAAAGAATATGGTTCGCTAACCGCTAGTCTACTCAATGCAAGTCGCAGCGATGTGATTGAACACTTACAAGGCGCTTATGAATTGCAATCTAATGGTTTAATGCAGCAACACGAACAGTCTATTTTGAAGCGTTTGGATGAATTCTATCGTGCCCAAGCAAAATTAAACTCCAACCTTGCCAATATTCAATGGGGATTGGATTGTGTATTAGGGTTCATAATGATGAGCTTGATTATTGCGGGTTTGATGGCGATTAATGCAGAATTGATCAGTGGCCCAGTGGCGATTATGATCGTGATGATGTTCTTGGGCTTGTCGGAATTACTGCAAGCAATCCCTTCTCAATTCAGTCGTTGGGGCGCAACCTCTTTTGCAGCCAAGCGATTAAAACAACTCGTTGAAACCACACCACCAGCACAAACAGCCATGATAACAAAAATCGACTCGCTGGCTGTTTCGCTTTATCAAAACTCTAAAATTGCTGTTAGTCAACAGCAAACGCTTTCTTTTTCTCTGACTCAACATCAGCTGGTTAATATTCAAGGTCGCTCTGGGTCGGGCAAGTCAACCATTGCCAGATTATTAACGGGGGCTGAATCATTAGCCAGTAAGGCAGAAAACGCTATTTACAACCCTACAGAGACAACAACAGACATTAGAATCAATGGCGAATTTAACTTAAATGACATTGATTTAGAAAATTGGTATTCACACATTGGTTACTTAGAGCAACGAAATACCCTGCTCGCAGGCACATTGGGTTATAACTTAACCATAGGGTTATCAGATGATGATCTTAAAGCCTCTGAACATGATATCTGGGCAGTATTGAAAATGGTCGAATTGTTTGACTGGGCCAATAGTCTGCCAGAGGGCTTAAATACTTGGCTAGGCGAAGTGGGTAGTAAAGTGTCTGGCGGCCAAGCAAGGCGTATTTGTTTAGCGCGGTTATTGCTGCGTGATCCGCAACTGGTTATTTTAGACGAACCCTTTAATGGTATTGATCATGTCATGGCCGCGAGAATTTGGAATAATATTGAGCCGTGGATCAGCCCTCGTATGACAATTTTACTGACCCATGAGCGGCCTGACTATGTTCTTCACAAAAACTTTCACACGGTGGTTTTTTAGGCGAGAGATTTTGCTAACTTACGATAAAGTGTGCGCAAGCTAACCCCTGCAATTTGGGCAATTTTTTCTTTATCATTGCCGTATTGAGCATGCAAATTTTGCCAATAACGGTCTTCCATTTCTTGCAGGGTTCTAGACTCTTGTAAGGCTTGAGATTCTTGTTGATTATCGCTTACTTTATTTAAAGACGGTTTCTGAAAAGAAGGCTCGTGCAAAGAAGGCTCGTCAAAAGAATAATCACCCAAGCCAAGTGCCTGCAAAATAACCTGTTCATCAAGTGTTTTAGTATCGCTTAAAACAATGGCGCGAGTGATGATATTTTTAAGTTCTCGAATGTTACCGGGAAAGTTCTGTTGGCATAACACATCAATCGCTCCTTGAGTGAGGTTATGATCATGCCCTGTGACCTTTATTAGCTGCTTAGCCAGCTGTGGTAAATCTTCTAGGCGTTCTGCCAATGAGGGGACGTGAATCGGAAATACATTAATTCTATGGTACAAATCCAAACGAAAAGTACCTATCTCAACCATCTCTTTTAGGTTTCTATGAGTAGCACAAATTAGGCGAAAGTTAGTGGTGCGAACTTCACTCTCGCCTACTCGGCGAAAAGTTTTAGATTCAATCAGTCGCAGCAACTTAACTTGGGTTGCCAGCGAAACATCACCTATTTCATCTAAAAATAATGTGCCTTTATCGGCATACTCAACAATCCCTTTTTTATCGGTATTAGCACCTGTAAACGAGCCTTTTTTATGACCAAACAACTCACTTTCGATCAGGGTTTCGCTTAAACCAGAACACTCTAAAGTAACAAAAGGTTCTTTACTGCGCGGACTGCTTAGATGAATAAGACTGCTGATAAGCTCTTTACCTGTACCTGACTCACCCAGCAGCAGTACCTCAACATCAGTTTTGGCCACGCGATCTACTTTTGTTAACAAGCGCTTAAATCTTGGACTATTACCCACTATTTTTTTATTGGGGCTTGAACCATTGGTTAACGGCACAGGGGTGAGCAATTCAATAAAATAATTTAGCTGATTGTCTTGATCAAAAATGGGGATCATTTCTACATTGACATACTCACGTCCTTTTGAGGTTTGATGAACATGCAATACTTTTTCTTTTATGCCAGATGTGCGTGCTTTGCGCAAAGGGCAATCCTCACCCGCCTGATCACAAGGAGTACTGTAACCATGAGAAACAGAAAAACACGTAGGTTGAGAGCTGTAATCAATACCACCAAATTTAGCTTCATATTGTTTATTGCTGGCTAAAATTTTATAGTCTTCAGTGACTAGAATAGCTGGCGAATTAAATCCTTCTAGCACTTGCCCTAATTCTTCTATTTTATTCATAGTGTTTTCTTTGTTTCATTTAGGAACAATATTGGTTCAATCCAATATCTGACTCGGCTGGTATGATAGCCAACAATACAGCTTTTAATTACAGGTAACACAGTTTGACTGATAAAGAATAATTTGTCATTTAGCTATAAATGTAGGGATGTATTTACACGAGCCGCATACTTTCGTATGATCCTTGCTTGATTTTAAGGCGACCCGTGTCGCCTTTTTGCGTTTCTACCGTCAATGAAATATTAATATACAGAATTCGGAGTACAACATGCCGCCAATCATGAATAACCCTGTCATGAATACTTATGGTCGGCTTCCAGTGACATTTGTTAAAGGTGAAGGCTCTTGGGTCTTTGATACCGATGGCAAACAATACCTGGATGCATTAAGCGGTATCGCCGTGTGTGGTTTAGGCCACGCTCACCCAGCAGTGACACAAGCCATTCGCGATCAAGCGGATAATCTTGTGCATACGTCTAACTTGTACGGCGTTGGCCGACAGCAAGAGCTGGCAGAACATTTAACCCGAATTTCTGGTATGGACAACGTATTTTTCTCTAATTCTGGCGCTGAAGCCAATGAAGCGGCGATTAAAATTGCGCGCAAATACGGCCACGACCAAGGCATTACAGAGCCACAGATCATTGTTATGACCAAGGCATTTCACGGTCGTACTATGGCTACATTGACTGCCACAGGAAACCCAGCGGCGCAAAAAGGCTTTACACCATTAGTCCCTGGCTTTATTCGTGTGCCTTATAAAGATTTGCATTCGGCTCAAGCAATTGTTGCCTCTAACCCTAACGTGGTTGCTATTTTCTTGGAGCCCATTCAAGGCGAAGGCGGTTTAGCCACAGCGAGCAGCGAATACATTCAAGGGTTACGTAAACTGTGCGATGACAACCATTTGTTAATGATGCTAGATGAAGTACAAACCGGTAATGCACGTACTGGCACCTACTTTAATTTTCAACAGCATGGCATAACCCCAGACGTACTAACCACTGCCAAAGGCTTGGGCAACGGCGTTCCTATTGGTGCTTGTATCGCCAAAGGTAAGGCAGCCAACGTCTTGCAACCGGGCAATCACGGCTCTACTTATGGTGGTAATCCGTTGGCTTGCGCTGCGGCAGTTGCGGTGATTGAAAGCATTGAGCAAGAAGGTATTTACGACAATGTTATGGCGCGTAGCGAACAGATGCGCAGTGCCTTTACAACGCGCTTAGTTGATAAAGGTTTGGCCACAGAATTGCGTGGCACCGGCTTAATGGTGGGGATTGTTGTTAACCAAGATTGCCCACAACTGGTAAAAGAAGCATTGGATATAGGCTTATTGATTAATGTGACTTCAGGCAATGTGGTGCGCTTACTGCCGCCATTAAATATTAATCAGCAAGATACCGATCAGGTGGTGAACCTAGTTTGCCAGCTTGTCGAGAATTTAAAGTAAGGAATCGCCATTATGGCTAGACATTTTTTAACATTATTAGACTTAGAACCTGCTGAACTTGAATGGGTTATTAATCGCGCCATCGAATTAAAAAAGATGCAACACGCGGGTGAAATTTATGAACCTTTAAAGAACCAAGTACTGGGTATGATTTTTGAAAAGTCGTCTACCCGGACGCGTATTTCTTTTGAAGCGGGTATGACGCAGTTTGGTGGCAGTGCGATTTTCTTATCATCGCGTGATACTCAATTAGGCCGTGGCGAACCGATTGAAGACAGCGCACGCGTTATGTCGCGTATGGTTGATGCGATTATGATTCGTACTTTTGAGCATGAGATTGTTGAAAAGTTTGCTAAGCACTCGAAAGTACCGGTGATTAATGCATTAACCGATGATTACCACCCATGCCAGTTATTAGCCGACATGCAAACTTATGTGGAGCATCGTGGCAGCATTAAAGGTAAAACAGTGACTTGGGTAGGTGACGGCAATAATATGTGTCACTCTTACATCAACGCTGCCCGTCAGTTTGATTTTAAGCTGCACATTGCCTGCCCTGAGGGTTTTGACCCCCACCAGAGTTTGTTAGACGCAAACGCTGATCGCGTGCAGATCATTCGCGATCCAAAAGAAGCGGTGGTTAATGCTGACCTCATCGTTACTGATGTTTGGGCATCGATGGGCCAAGAAGAAGAACAAAAAGAGCGCGAGCTAAAATTTGCTGATTATCAGGTGAATAAAGAACTGATGGATATAGCCAATCCAGATGCGCTGTTCATGCATTGCTTACCCGCACACCGCGGTGAAGAAGTGAGCGCAGAAGTGATGGACGATTTAGATTCTGTGGTTTGGGATGAAGCCGAAAACCGCTTACATGCACAAAAGGCGTTGTTAGAGTTTTTACTGTGTAAAAACTAGTCAAAGACATTGAGCTTTAAGACATTCAGTTAAGACATTCAGCGTTAACCGAAGCATCGAACCTTACAATTCGGTGCTTTTTTGTACTCTCAAAATCGGTATCGGTATCGGTATCGGTATCGGTAATTAACGCTTGATAAATCAAAAGTTAGCACTCACAAACCCACTAAGGCTTGCAATTGAATAGCATACTCCTTAAGGTAAAAAGTTGATCAAACAGACGGAGAAAATAATGAGTACTTCTGACGACAAGTACAGTATTGAAAACACCGACTACACGGTCGGACAAGACAACGTGCAAAAATGGGGATTTGATATTCATAACCCTGTATTTGGCACCAGCGCTGGACTGATTTTAATCTTTTTAATTGCCACCCTAGTCAGCGATCCCGCAACGGCTAAAGAATTTCTAAACGGTATCAAATCAAGCATCATCACCACATTCGATGGCTTTTTTATGTGGTCTGCTAACTTTTTTGTTGTTTTCTGTTTAGCGCTAGCGCTATCGCCTTGGGGAAAAATTCGTTTAGGTGGCCATACAGCTAAAGCCGAACACTCGACCATTTCTTGGTTGGCTATGTTATTTGCTGCGGGCATGGGCATTGGCCTTATGTTTTGGGGCGTAGCCGAGCCTGCTGCTTATTTTACCGGCTGGTATCACACACCATTAGGTGTTGAACCAAGAACCCCAGAAGCGGCTAACTTAGCGCTTGGGGCAACCATGTATCACTGGGGCTTACATCCTTGGGCCATTTATGGAGTAGTCGCGCTTTCGTTGGCGTTTTTCTCTTACAACAAAGGCTTACCGCTTTCGATGCGTTCGGTGTTTTATCCTATTTTAGGCGATAGAACATGGGGATGGCCGGGACATGTAATTGATATTTTAGCAGTGATTGCTACTTTATTTGGTTTGGCTACTTCGTTAGGTTTAGGTGCTCAACAAGCATCGGCCGGTATTAGCCATGTGTTTGGCGTAGACAGCACCATTGGTTTACAAGTATTCGTTATTGTAGGTGTTACCTTATTGGCGATTATTTCGGTTGTTCGTGGCTTGGAAGGCGGGGTTAAACTGCTTTCGAATGTAAATATGATCATTGCCTTTATGCTGTTGGTATTCGTTGCTGCTCTTGCATTTGCAGTCTCTATGGGCACGATCCCGCAAACGGTTATGGCGTACGTACAGAATATTATTCCTCTGTCTAATCCACATGGCCGCCCTGATGAAGGCTGGTTGCAAGGCTGGACTGTGTTTTATTGGGCTTGGTGGATTTCCTGGTCGCCATTTGTTGGCATGTTCATCGCTCGTGTTTCTAAAGGACGTACCGTTCGTGAATTTGTTACTGCTGTTTTATTAGTACCCACTGCGGTTACGATTGTTTGGATGTCGGTGTATGGCGGTATTGCCATTGAGCAGATTCAAAACGGTATTGGTGCTTTAGGCACCGATGGCATTACTTCTGTACCTTTGGCTATGTTCCAAATGTTTGAAGGCATGGATACTGGTTATACAACGTTATTATCCAGCTTAGCGATCTTATTGGTGTTGGTGTTCTTTATTACTTCGTCAGACTCGGGGTCACTGGTTATCGACAGCATTACTTCTGGTGGTAAGATTGATGCACCTGTTCCTCAGCGCATTTTTTGGGCAACCGTTGAAGGCGCTATTGCTATTGCTTTGTTATGGATTGGCGGCACTCAAGCCATTGAAGCACTGCAGGCTGGGGCGGTATCTACCGGCTTGCCGTTTACTTTTGTTTTAATCTTGATGTGTATTTCGCTATTAATGGGCATGCGCACTGAGCCTAAAACCTAAAATCAAAACTGGCCGCTAAATTAAGCCAAAATAAACGCCCTATTTTAATTAGGGCGTTTTTTTATCCGACTGTTTATCTCAAACCTGTTAATTGATTTTCACCACTATCGCCAAAGTGCTCTTACTGGCATATCGATTAAACCTTGCTTAACCATTTGTGCTTGCAATAATTCAGCCGTTGCTAAGGCATCCACCAAAGCGTTGTGGTTTTCATACGCGGGTAAATTGTATCGCTCTCGTGCATACAGTAAGCGTAATGAAGGCAGCTGCTTTTTTAATAACCGCGACGCCAACGATTGCTGCTGACGCAAATAATTAGCTTCTAATTCTAAGGTATCTATCACAGGGAATAAAAAATTTTTCCCTACCCACTCGGCCACGGCGGTACGAAAGAACTCTCTTTCCATGTAGCGATAATGCACAACAACCTGTTTACCTTGTAAATGGCTAAACAGTTCGGGTAATACTTTAGACAGCGCCGGCGCTTGGGCTAAATCACTGTGAGTAATACCATGAACAACCACCGATTCAGAAGTTAAATGCTGACTACTAATTACCCAATGTTTGGCCTGCGCTAAATAAATGCGCTTACTATCAAACGGCACTAAACCAATACTAACAATGTCGTCTAGTTCAGCGTTCATACCGGTTGTTTCAATATCTACCGCCACAAAATCTGTTGCCTGCAAGGTTTGCTGACCATCTAATAATGGCTGTTGATAAAAGGCTTTCAGCGTATTAGGTAAGTCTTGCTGAATTTGTTCTGAGTAAAACTGATCCCAACTGTCTGGAATCTTTTTGTAGGGGTATAAAGCCATTGTTATAAACTCTTCTGGCTAGCAGTGTAGCGAAACCTAAGAAACTTTTGGGCATTACTCAGAACTTGAAAAGCTTCTTTTAAGCCACGACGTTCTTTACTCGACAATGTTTCTGGCTCAACCGTGTTGTCTGCTGCTTCACCGGCTTCTACGGCGGCAACTTGCTGGCGTATTCGGATCATAGAGAGATATTCCATTGCATCTGACAATTCATCTTTTTTACCTTCGGGTAATAAAGACGAGGCCGCTAGATCTTCTAAGCGATCGAATGAGTTTTGCGATAACGATCCCTCTGCTAATGCATGCACCCGAATAACATCGACCATAGGCGCTGTGCCACGTCGTTTTAAGTTGAGGCTGTAACGCTGACGACCGTCTTTTTCTAATACAAAGTCTTTAAAGAAGCCTAGAGGCGGTGTGCGATTTAGTGCGTTACGCGCTAGTGCGGCTAAAAATGCAGGATTGTTTTTAGCCTTTCCAACAATAAAGCGAATGAGTTGTTCGGCCCATATGGTTTTGCCGTCAACGCCATCCATATCAAAAAAGATGGAGGCATTTAATAACGCTTGTGGGTCCGGTTTTTCGATCCAATGACTAAAGTGCTCTTTCCAACCTTGCAAAGTCATTCGCCATTTTGGATTAGACGCCATGATGCCACCAGTGCAATAGGTGTAGCCACATTCGTGTAAACCGTCGCAAACAAAATCGGCCAGTTGTTTAAAATATGAGCCGTGTTTGGTTTCATCATAGTTGGGCGATAAAATCAGAGCGTTGTCTTGATCGGTGACCAATAACTGTTCTTCGCGCGCCATCGAGCCCAGTGCCAAAAAGCAATACGGAATGGGAGGTGGACCAAATTTTTCTTCAGCCAACTGCAATAGTCGTTGTTTAAAAGCGCGGCCAATCACCGACATGGCTGTGCCAATCATGTGTGAATTAGCCCCTTCTTTTTGCATCCGCACCATCATTTGACCAATTTGAGGAGACAGTTCAATCAGCCCATCTACCGATTCTTGTAGCATGATACCGCGCACGAGCAATAGGCTGTTTTGTGATTCGTGCTGCACAATATCGGTTAAAGACACCACCCCAGTCACTTTTTGATTATTCACCAAAGGAAGATGATGAATGTCGTGACGTAACATCAGCAGCATGGCTTCGTAAACATAGGCATCGTGGTGAATGGTAATTAGGTCGGTGGTCATGACCTCGCGCAGAGGCGTATCTAACGATAGCCCTGCTGCTAACACTCGCATGCGTAAGTCTCGGTCGGTAATAATTCCTGGAGGCAGCAAGTCGTCTTCTTCAGGGCTGGTTGCTTTGCTGCCTTGATCTAAAATAACCGCAGAGGTGACATTTTGCTCTGTCATTTTTTGCGCACATTCACGTACGCTGGTATCTGCGCTCATATAAATAGGTTCACGCTGAATGATTTCACGCACACGAACGGTGGTCATATCATTTTCATCAGCTTGATTCAGAACCTCTTGTTGCAAGGTTGAGTGTTCATTGAATTCAAAATAATCTCCGAATTCAGCCACTAAATCGCACATTTCAAGAATTTGTTCTGAAGGAATCCGATAAACCAAGGTATCTTCCAAAGCACGTACCGGATAACGTACATGACCGTTTAATAAGATGCCCATTTGACCAAATACTTCACCAGACTCTAGGCGGTTGTAGAGTTCACCAGTACGACGAAATACTTCTACCGAACCTGAACGCACCATATAAAGGGCATCGATTGTGCCACCGTGCTCTAAAATTTGACTGCCTGCTTGGTAGTAACTCACTTCTATGCTGGTGCACAAACTGGCTAATTCTTTTTCTGGCAGGTTGTTAAACGGTTCGTAGGCGCTGACAAAGGTAATAATATCTTGTATTTCAACCGACATTTCTAAATCCTACTGGCATAAGGTGCAGCCTATAAAATGGAATAAAAATTATATACAAAGTCGTATAATAAATTGCATAAAAAGATTGCATAAAAAAACCCAGTTCATTACTGAACTGGGTCTTTCACTGTAACAAACTAGCAAGTGAATGCTAGCACGCTAACCACGATTTATGCTTTAGCACGTTTCGCTTCTTCTTCGTCTTTTAATTCACGACGTAAAATTTTACCAACCGGCGTCATCGGTAGCTCATCACGGAATTCGATCTGACGAGGCAATTTATAAGCAGTTAGCTTATCTTTGCAATAGGTTTTAATGTCTGCAGCAGTAAGGTTAGTATCAGCAGCAACCACATAAAGCTTCACTGCTTCACCGGTCTTATCATCTGGAACACCAATTACTGCACAGTTTTCAACACCAGGGTGGCCTGATACCACGTCTTCGATTTCGTTTGGATAAACGTTAAAACCTGATACCAAGATTAAATCTTTAATACGGTCTACGATTTTAACGAAACCATCTTCGTCAATAACTGCAACGTCACCTGTACGCAACCATTCACCATCGGCTGTAAATGAATCACGAGTAGCTTCTGGGCGGTTCCAGTAACCTTTCATTACCTGAGGGCCTTTAACGCATAATTCACCTCGTTCGCCAACAGGCACTTCATCACCATTGTCGTCGATGCACATTAAAGCCGTACCCGGCATAGGCTGACCCACTGTGCCCATACGCTCTAGGCCGTCTGCTGGATTCATGGTTACTGCTGGCGAGCATTCGGTTAAGCCGTAGGCTTCAGCCACACCAGTACCGGTAATTTCTTTCCAACGCTTAGCCGTATCTTCAACCAATGCGGTACCGCCAGAAAGAGTTAACTTCATATTACTGAAATCAATTTCTTTAAAGCGTGGACTGGCCATTAACGATACAAACAAGGTATTTAAGCCAACAATACCGGTTAATTTCCAAGGCTTCATGAAACGAATAAAGGTTTCAGTATCACGCGGGTTGGCGATTAAAATACTGTGATCACCCAATTCAACCAATGACATCAGGTGAACAGTGAATGAGTAAATATGATAAAGCGGTAATGGCGCAACAATAATTGCCTGCTCTTCACCTTTCATTTTAGAGCCATCAGCCGTTGTTTGGCTAAGTGCCGCAGCCGCTTGTAACATGTTAGCTACTAGGTTGCGGTTGGTTAACTCAGCGCCTTTAGCTACACCTGTGGTACCACCTGTGTATTGCAATATGATGGTATCGTGTGGGTTTTTCATGTGGTTGGCTGCAAAACCCTTGCCTTTACCCAATTTTAAACAATCACGAAAACGTACCGCTTCTGGAAGACTATAAGCCGGTACCATTTTTTTAATATGCTTTGCAGCGGCATTAATTAATACACGTTTAAAGCCTGGTAGCATATCGGCCAAGCTGGTTACAATAATGTGCTTAATACCGGTTTGATCTTTTACGTTTTGCACTGACTTTGCAAATACATCCATACACAACAATGCTTTGGCACCGGAGTCGTTAAACTGATGCAGCATCTCGCGTTCGGTATACAAAGGGTTGGTATTAACCACTCGCAAACCTGCACGCAACGCGCCATACATAGCAATTGGATATTGCAAAATGTTGGGCATTTGAATAGCAATGGCATCACCCGGTTTTAGGGTCGTGTGATTTTGAAGATAGTTAGCAAATGCAGCACTGTATTCGTCTATTTGACGATAGGTTAAAGTATAACCAATGCTGGTAAATGCGGGGCGATCTGCATAGCGCTTAAAAGAGTTCTCTATTACTTCTACAACTGAATCGTAGGTTGATAGGTCAATGGTATCGCTGATACCCGGTGCACGTTTACCGTCCCAAAAAGAAGCTTCCACAATTATCCCCTTTAGCAATTTTGCTATTAATAAATCATTTATTTTAACGTTATATTTATGCTAACTAGAACACCAAGTTTGCTTGATGAATCCTAAATGACTTTGTTTTATTTATTATTAAATTTCTTGCGCACACTATGACGTAATTTTGTCTTGAAATGAAGACTTAATCGTGACACGATTTCTGTCATATTACGCCACAGAAATTTAGTATGAAGCCGACATCTTCGCACCAACGCGCTTTTTTGACTACTGATTATTTAATTCAATTAGTGACTTTATTAAAACAACAAGGCTTTGAGGTTGAACATATCTTAGCGAATAGCCAAATCAGCGAAAGTGCTTTGCTTCAAAACCAGCGCATTTCTCCGATTCAGTATCAGCAAATCGTGGAAAATGCGTTTGACCTAACTCAAGATCCGTTACTGGGGATAAAGCATGGACAAGGTTTAAACATTGCCAGTCATGGCTTTCTTGGGTTTGCTGCAATAGCCGCTGATACTCTTGATCAGGCTTTGTCTTTGGCAATTCGTTATACACGAACGCGTACACTATTAGCAGATTTACGTTTTCACAAAGAAGATGACAGTGCTGTTATTCAAATCTCTCGTCTTGCAGCTATGCCCAACACTTTTCCGTTTGTGGTTGAAAATATTATTGCTAGTTTCTTAGCTGTTGCGCGGTTTTTAATTAATAGTGACGAACCTTTACCGGCCGTAGTTAAACTGACCTATTCTGCTCAAGCGGATCCTTTGGAGTATGAACATTTATTAGGGGTTCCCGTTTTATTTAATCAGCCGCATAACCAAATTTGCTTTCCTGAATTTTTATTAGAGACTCCGGTCTCAACAGCCAATGCAAATTCCCGAGGTTTAGCAGAAACTGAATGTGAGCGCTTACTGGCTGAGCTTGATCAAGGGCATGATTTAGTCACTCAGGTGCGTTACCAGCTCGTCAGCTTAAATGCTTTTCCTACTCTGCCTGTGATTGCACAGATCATGAACAGCAGCCCCAGAACCATTAATCGTCAGCTGGCACAGCTCAATACAACGTATCAACATATATTAGATGAAGCTCGTAGAGAAAAGGCCATAGATTTACTCAGTCATAGTAAGATAAGCATCGATAAAATTGCCACACAGTTAGGTTATAACGATCCATCAAACTTTGGCCGTGCTTTTCGACGCTGGTTGGGTAAAAGCCCAAGGGCCTTTCGTAAAGATGCTTTATAAAAAAGTAAATATTAGCACGACGCTAAGGTTTACTTTTGGAATGCAATCAGTAGGATAAAACTTGCAATCATAATCACGATAATAATAATAAGCAGTGCAATATTACATGACAAATTTAAGACACAGCAATGAGCAACGTCCACTTCAAGTAGCACTATTTGAAGCAGTGAATGCTTATTTTAAAGACAATAATATTACCAAAACGGGTAATCAGACACTGTACCGCAAAACCTGCATTATTTTACTTATGCATTTTACCTCTTATGCTTTGTTTTTTATCGTCCCTGAGCCTTACGCTTGGCTTGTTTGGGGTTTCCATGGTTTCACTTCAGCACTGGTAGGCTTTAATATAATGCACGATGGCGCCCACGCCAGTTTTAGTAAAAACAAATTCATTAATAATATTGCTGCACACACTTTTAATGCCATTGGCAGTAATGCTTTTTATTGGAAACAAAAGCACAATCTTAATCATCATCCTTATACTAACGTTGCTGAAGCAGATGAGGATCTTGAAGCTGCTTTTGGTATTTTAAGAATGAGTCCAGATAAAACACGCTATTGGTTTCATCGCTGGCAGCATATTTATATTTGGTTTTTATTTCCCCTAACCAGTCTATTTTGGTTCTACGTTTTAGATTTTATCGCTTACTTCACAGAAAGTATTGCCGAACAAGAATTTACTCAAAAATATGGTTTTAAGGACTCAGTTATTTTTTGGTTAACCAAAATTGGTTATACCTCTATTTATATTTTTATTCCCGCTTACTTTCTTGGTTGGGAATCAGTACTACTTGGTTTTTTATGCCTGCACATAGTGATGGGGGTATTCTTTGCTCTTGTCTTCCAATTAGCTCATGTCGTCGATAAAGCCGAGTTCCCCCAAACTGATGAGAATGGAAAACTGCCTTATGAATGGGCTGAACATCAACTGGCAACAACAGTAGATTTTGCTACCAATAGTAAATGGGCAACTTGGCTTTTAGGAGGGTTAAACTTTCAAGTTGAGCATCACTTATTTCCGCGCATTAGCCACGTACATTACCCTGCCATTCACAAAATAGTTAAAAAAGTTTGTGCTGAAAAGAATGTAACCCATAGGGAATACTCGACAATGTGGCAAGCAATTATTGGGCACGGCAATCATTTAAAAGAGATGGGAAAGCTTAACAGTAGTTGCGAACACGAGCTAAGCAGACTATCGTAACGTCGTTTCAAAATCGTCAGCTTAGCTAGGTAAACAGTATGCAATACCCTCAATTTTTAGTCATCGACGCAAGCTCTTATGAATTAGAGGGCCATCCTATTGCTATTGCCTGGTCGTTAACCGACGGCACGATTAAAAGCACATTAATTCAGCCAGAAGAAAACTGGTATGAATGGGATGCGGGTTTAGAAGAACTACACGGCATGACCCAAGAAATTTTAATTCAGTCAGGTGAGCCTGTTTGGGAAGCGGTTAAAGAATTTGAATTTGACTGCGAGAATTCTTACTACCTAGTGCAAGATGCTGAACGCACAATGGAACTGCTAGAGCGCATGTACGACGCTTACGATAAAGAACCAAGCTCTGATCTAATCGGCATGCACGAATGGCACCCTAGCGATACTGAAGAGCGTTACCAGTTAATGGAAGATCTGCGCAGCGACCTAGAACTCAACCCTCATCGCTGCGAAGACAATGTACGCTTAATGCTAGAAATGTGGGTTATAGCCAATACTAAAGAAGAAAGCCGCTCAACCAACGACTAACGCAAAGTGTTTTTACCATTGCTAAGCCTGATATCACCAAGCCATTAACTCTCTCACAAATGGTTTGGTTAACTTACGCTGTGCAGAAAGTGACGCTTGATCCAGTTGTGCTAATAAATCAAATAAGCCAGCCATATCCCTTGGCCCGCGCGTTAAGATATAACGTGCAACCTCTTCACTCATATTCAACCCACGAACGCGAGCACGCAATAGTAAGGCTTTCAATTTATCATCGTCACCGAGTGCTTCCAGTTGATAAGTAATCCCCCAACTTAAGCGCGAGGTTAAATCGGGTAGTAAAATACCATTATTACGCGGACCATCTTTAGCCGCCACTAGCATACGACAACCCGAATCTCGCAAACGGTTGAATAAATGAAATAAAGCTTCTTCCCACTCAGGTTTACCAGCAATCACCTCAATATTATCCACAGCGACTAACTGCAATACTTCTAAATCTTCAAATACAGTAGGGTCATAAGTTACCAGCTCTTCTAGCGGTAAATACACCGCTTTGTGGCCTAAACCTTCGGCATAGTGACACGCCGCTTGCAGCAAATGACTGCAACCTACACCATCATTGCCCCATAAATAAATAAACGGTTCGCCACCCTCTCGCCACTGATCTTGCACAGAATAAACCACCTGTGCATTTGGTCCAGCGTAATAATTAGCAAAACGCGCGTCATCTCGCATAGAGACCGACAAGGTTAGTTGTTCAACTTGAGCTTCAATAGCCATTTAGGGTGCTCCTAAGTCAACGCTCATTGCGTCCATTCAAATTCTTTTTCAGCAAGCATGAATAATTTATTATCCAAACTAATAATTCTTTGCACTTTATCCCAGCTTCCCTCTAGGCTTAAAAACAATTGCACATTGTTTTTATCAACCTGAGCAACTTCAACCAAGCGCACGCCGGTGATGTTCTTAAAGTAATTCAGTACCTGTGAGTAATCAGTAAAGTCATTAACCTTGGCCACCGATACTCTAATACCAGAGCGGCCGTTCATTGGGTCTGATTTTATTGCAAACTGATTGGCAAAAAACTGGCTAACTTCGGCAGTTGCTAATGTTAATGCCGTCATTGGCGAATCACCTTCAACCGCAATACTTTGTTGTTGACTTAGCTGTTGACTAAATTGTTGGCTAAATTGTTGGCTAAATTGTTGGCTAAATTGTTGGCTATTGTGTAATAAAACACCTTCATACTGCCACTTGCCGTTCACTGCTAAATTCAATTTACCGGCTAATATTGCATCCGCCTGATATCGTTGAGAAGCAATTTTAATGGAATCGGTTGACAGCCACCACAGCTGATTAAGAGGCAAGGCTGTTTGATCTTCAAGATCAAACATAGGCCATAATACGGGTAAACCACGCTCTGAAAATGCTCGTTGAAAACGCTTTTGTAATTCAGGAATTTGCTCCGACACTAATAACCGCTCACCCCTAATAATTGAGGCAATAGGTATGGCAGAATCAAGGCGCTCTAACTCATTATTATTTGCCTCAAGACCTTGCGCTTGCTGAATAAGACGCGCCACATCAAAACGACCAACATCCATATTCTCAATCGGTTCTATCGCCAACCAGTTCAGTAATAACGGACGGTTTTCTCCCCAGATAGGTGTTTTTGCGCGCTTTAACAAAGGCACAATCAATGCTTTACTAAACCAAGCCTGCAGATAGATTTGATCATCAAAATTGTCTTGTTGATAACTAAAGCCTTGCATATAACGCTCAGCATTTTCACTGGCCGCCATAAGAATGGGATTAGCCAATACGTCTTGATAACCCGAAACTTTAATCAGAAGTTGCTGAAATGCCCACTGCACTCCCAACTTACGGCTCTCGTCGGTTTGGTCATTTACCGCCACGCTGACATTATAAAGATCCGTCACCGTTACAGCTGAAACGTTAAAGCTTAATAAACATATACATAAGACGATAAAACGCACAAAAATTCCTTGCTTCTTTATTATTAGCAATTAATAGCAGGGCGCTATTGTGCCACCCCTACGCGGGATGAGCCAGCCAAACCACGATCAATCCGCTAACAATCCACGATCTGACTAATAATATCCTCACAATTAGAGTGCACAAACACAGACAAGCAGGTAGAATACCTCGCCTAAAATTCCCACATTTAGTTAAGTTTTTAGCTCAGCTAAAAACACGCAATAAACACGCGCAATCACTAAATGCCACAAGCGAACGACGAGACGTAAACTAATGAGCGATCAAAAACCCTTAAGTTACAAAGATGCTGGTGTAGACATCGAAGCCGGTAATGCACTGGTTGAACGAATTAAAGGCGTCGCAAAACGTACTCGCCGTCCTGAAGTGATGACAGGCCTTGGTGGCTTCGCATCCTTATTTGAATTACCACAAGGCTACAAGCAGCCTGTATTAGTATCTGGCACAGACGGCGTGGGCACTAAACTGCGTCTCGCGATGGACATCAACAAACACGACACCATTGGTATCGACTTGGTAGCCATGTGTGTTAACGATTTAATCGTTGGCGGCGCTGAGCCATTATTTTTCCTAGATTATTACGCGACCGGTAAGTTAAACGTTGATATCGCAGCAGACGTTGTTAGCGGCATCGGCGATGGTTGTGAGCTTTCTGGGATCTCTTTAGTCGGTGGTGAAACGGCTGAAATGCCAGGTATGTACGAAGGCGAAGATTACGATCTAGCCGGATTTTGCGTCGGTATTGCAGAAAAAGAAGAAATCATCGATGGTTCAAAAGTAGCAACAGGCGATACCTTAATCGCACTTGCTTCTTCTGGCCCACACTCAAACGGTTATTCTTTAATCCGTAAGATTCTTGAGGTCGCTAACGCTGATCTTGAACAAATTCTTGCAGACGGCCAATCATTAAAAGATGCTCTTATCGCACCGACGAACATCTATGTTAAATCTGTTTTAAAACTGATTAACGCCAGTGACGTACATGCGCTTTGCCATATTACCGGCGGCGGTTTCCAAGAAAATATTCCTCGCGTATTGCCAGCAAGTGCAAAAGCCGTGATCAATACTAAGAGCTGGGATCTACCACCGGTATTTAAATGGTTACAAGAGAATGGCAACGTTGATGCTTTCGAAATGTACCGCACGTTTAACTGTGGTGTCGGCATGATTGCATGCGTACCAGCCGATAAAGCGGATGCAGCAATTGCGCTACTAAACGCTGAAGGCGAACAAGCTTGGATCATTGGCCACATCGAAGATGCGGTTGAAGGCGAAGAGCAAGTTGAGCTGCAAGGTCTATAAATAATGCAAGCAAGCGAAGCTGAAAAACCACGCATTGTAATCTTGATCTCAGGCAATGGCAGCAACATGCAAGCCATTGCCGAGGCCGTGCATAACAAAGAAATTGATGCAGAAATCGCCGGCATTATCAGCAATCGCCCCCTAGCTGAAGGTTTAACCAAAGCCCAAGCAATGGGGTTGCATACTGATATTATTGATCACACCCTTTACGCAAGTCGTGACGAGTTTGATCATGCACTGATTCGCATGATCGAAGACTTAAAACCAGACTTGGTTGTATTGGCAGGTTTTATGCGCATTTTGACCGCCGATTTTACTCGCTATTTTGAAGGCAACCTTTTAAACATTCACCCTTCTTTATTGCCAAAATACCAAGGGTTAAACACCCACCAGCGGGCGCTAGATGCAGGCGATAGCGAACACGGCGTTACCGTTCACTTCGTAACCGAAGAATTAGACGGTGGCCCAAATGCGATTCAAGCAATTTTACCCATTCTAGATATTGATAACGCCAAAGCATTGCAACAGCGAATTCAAGTTCAAGAGCACATCATTTACCCAATTGCCGTTAAATGGTTTTGCGAAGGTCGTTTAAGCATGGAGGGCCAGCACGCCTTTCTTGATGGCCAAGAATTACCCGCTAGCGGTGTGCAACTGCGCTCGTAACGCGTGATCAATTCTTTAACAGCACACAGTCTTTTTAAAGCTATACCAGCCCTTTAAGCTGTTATAGCTTCATAAGCTTAGCGTTTTATATTACTTACCCCGTTATACTGCTGACCACGTTCACTTTTTTCACCTTAGTTGTCATTTACACCGCGCTCGATATACTGAATTTCCTCACGATTAGTTAAATACACAATCAAATGGCCTACTTCATGATTCATTTCCGTATTTTAATGGTGTTGATTACCCTGCTTGTTAGCGCAACTAGTAAGACGGTTATTGCCGACGGCGCAAGCACTGTAAATCGTTACCCAGAATTTACTGCTCAATATAACGCCACTTGGGCAGGCGGTTGGTTTCCTATTAATATTGATGCCCAACGCTCGCTGCGTTATCAAAAAGACGGCACTGCCATTTTAACCTTTGAAGCAGACTCAGCGATTGCCGGTCTGCAAGAAATCAGCACACTAACAATTAATAACAACATCGTACAACCTCTTCAATATCGCTATTTACGCACTGGCCTGTTCAACGAACCCGACCGTAATCAAGTATTTAACTGGCAACAAAAACAGGTTATAAATGGCGATACACAGACTGTATTTAAAGGTCATTGGCATGATCAGGTTCAAGATAACTTAAGCTATAACCTACAAGCCAGTATCGATTTAAACAATGGCAAAACTCAGTTTAACTACCCTGTTTTTGATCGCAGAAAAGTAAAAGATTTCTCTTTTCAAATGATTGGGTTTGAATCTTTAAAAACACCGGTTGGCACTTTGCGCACGGTTAAAATTGAACAATTAGAAAAAAAGAAAAGCAAAAAGAAAACCTACATCTGGTTTGCCAAAGATTACAATTATTTATTAGTGCGATTACAACAAACTCAAAAAGATGGCCAAACCTATCAGATTGATTTAACCGCTGCAAAAATTAACGGCCATATTTTATCGGCTAAACAATGAGCATTAAGCCTTGATTGCAGCCAACCCCGACGACTTTATAGTGCCTCAATGTCAGCAAGAAATAGACGTATTGTTTCAAGATGAACACCTGCTGCTTATTAATAAACCAACAAAACTGCTAAGCCTGTCGGGTAAGAACCCTGCGAATATAGACTCTGTGCATTACCGAATTCGCCAATTATTCCCTACGGCATTAATGATTCACCGTTTAGATTTAGGGACTTCTGGCATTATGGTGATTGCCCTTAATAAAGAAATTAGCCGTGACCTCAATCGTCAATTTAGCGAACGCCACGTTAAGAAAACCTATGCGGCTTTGCTAGCAGGCCACATTAATAACGAGAACGGCATGATTACTCTACCGATTGCCAAAGGAGAATTTCCATATCAAAAAATTTGCCACGAAACAGGCAAAGTGGCGTTAACCGAATATCAATTATTAGGCCACGAAAATTACTATTTTAATGATCAGGCTTTGCCAGTAAGTCGAGTTTTATTAACCCCTCAAACAGGCCGCACCCATCAGTTACGAATTCATAGCCAACAAATAGGGCACCCTATTATTGGTTGTGATTTATATAGTGGCGAATCGCCAAGTATTTTCGACAATAGCGCACACATGGCCGACCGTTTAATGCTGCACGCCAGCGTTCTTGAGTTCGACCATCCTGTAAATGGCAAACGTATTATGGCAACCTCACCCTGCCCTTTTTAATAAATGGCTTTTTCTAATAAACATCCTTTTCTAATAAACAGCCTTTTGTGATTAGCTAAAGTTAATAGAACAGTATTTTCAACGTTCTTTCACAAAAGAGCCTTTACTCTGATAGTGCATTCTTTTCTAATAGACGATTATTAAAAAACTCTTAAAACACTTGTATTCATCTCAGGAGAAAATCATGGCCGGTTTATTACCCGATGTCGATCCAGCAGGGTTATTAGAATATTCCGTTGTCTTTACCGACCGCTCTCTTAACCACATGTCGCAAGCCTTTCAAGGCGTAATGAACGATATTTCTAGCAACCTAAAAGACGTATACAACGCAGACGCGACAGTGGTTGTTCCTGGCGGTGGTACGTTCGGCATGGAAGCAGTTGCACGTCAGTTTGCCCAAGATCAAAAATGCTTAGTGATTCGCAACGGTTGGTTTAGCTACCGCTGGACGCAAATCTTTGAAATGGGCAACATCCCTGCCGAAAGCATCATCATGAAAGCCCGCCGCATTGAAGAAGGCCCACAAGCGCCGTTTGCACCTGCGCCAATCGAAGAAGTCGTCGCGACTATTTTGCGTGAAAAGCCTCAAATGGTTTTTGCTCCACACGTAGAAACAGCTTCTGGCATGCTACTACCCAACGATTACCTAAAAGCCGTTACCGATGCGGTTCATTCAGTGGGTGGTTTGTTTGTTTTAGACTGCGTCGCTTCTGGTGCGCTTTGGGTTAACATGAAAGCAGTCGGTGTCGATGTATTAATCAGCGCCCCACAAAAAGGCTGGAGCGCATCTCCTTGCGCCGCTTTGGTTATGTTGAGTTCTGCTGCACTGGCTAAAATGGAAAACACCACCAGCTCTAGCTTTGCCTGTAACTTAAAGCAGTGGCACGGCATTATGCAGGCATACGAGAATGGTGGTCATGCTTACCATGCAACCTTACCTACCGATGCCTTAATGAAATTCCGCGATACCTTATTAGAAACCAAAGCTTATGGTTTTGAAAAAGTCTGTGCTGAACAAATTGAGTTGGGCCAAAAAGTTCGTGCATTATTAGAAAGCAAAGGCGTAAAAAGCGTCGCTGCTGAAGGTTTTAAAGCACCCGGGGTGGTAGTAAATTACACGACCGACACAGACATGCAAAACGGTAAAAAGTTTGCTGCTCAAGGCATGCAAGCGGCGGCTGGTGTTCCTTTGCAGTGCGACGAAGGCGATGATTACAAATCCTTCCGCTTAGGCTTGTTTGGCTTAGACAAGCTGCACAACATTGATCGTACTGTTGCTAACTTAGAATCTGTTTTAGATCAGATTCTTTAAGGTTCGTATCAATACTGGTTTTGCTTATTATCGTTGCTGGGAATGTCACACCCAGCAACGATACGCAAAACCTACGCTTCCCTAGATTCAAACTCTTCGACAGAACTATTTCAATAAATGCTTAAACCCAAATGCTTATAAAACCCAACTGGCGCATCCTCACTATCGGCGACGGCGATCTTTCTTTCTCCGCTGCTCTTTGGCATCACTTCAAACCTGCGCAGCTAACGGCCACGGTATTTGATAGCCAGCAAACGTTAGAGAATAAATATCAGCAGCACGCCGTCAAACAATTACAAACAGGCCCAAGCCAACACGTTTTATTTGGTTTTGATGTTACTGACCCAAATACATGGGGCTGCCTTAAAAAACACTCGTTCGATTTAGTTATCTTTCAGTTTCCGCTAGTGCCGGCATTTGAAGACCCAGAATACTTTCACAAAATGGGCGATATTAGTGTTAACACACTCAACCGTTTATTACTGCGAAAGTTCTTGATTCATTGCACTGAGTATTTTCTTGACCCAGCAGGTCAGCAGCTATGTTACATCACCTCAAAAGACGTCAAGCCTTACTGCGAATGGAATATCGAAAACAGCCTAAACCAAGGTTTAAAACACATCGAATACCTAGGTTCTATGCCCTTCCACATTGAAAATTTTCCAGGCTATAAAATTAGAAATGTCGATCGCGATAAACACGTAAAAGATACCCAAGGTATTACTTATATTTGGCGGCCCAAAATAGCAACGCAAGTGCATAACGGCGCATCAAAACAGGAGTTGATCGAAGGGTTAATAGCCAAAAGCCATCAAGGAGAAAAATACTGCGAGTTCTGCAAAGCTGGGCCATTTGCCTCAGCCAGTGATAAATCGTTGCACGAACACACCAAGAGACATCGGCTCATGCAACAATACGAAGATCAATACGCTAATGTGATCAAAGAGTAAGGAATCAAAGAATGAGCAATCAAAGAATGAGCAATCAAAGAATGAGCAATCAAAGCGCAAGACTGAACTGAACTAGCTGTCTGTTAACTTTCTAGCTGAACCTGATACATCTCGCCTTCAAACTCAATCACATCGCCAGCAACAATTTGCTTACGCTTTTGCGTTTCAAACTCACCGTTCAGTTTAACTTCACCGTTAGCAATCACCGCTTTTGCTTCTGCTCCACTGGCACGAAGGCCTTCAAATTTAAGGATTTTATACAGCTCAACCGGCTCTTTATTGATCAATACTTGGTTCATCAGGGTCTACTTTATAAATAGGTAATAATTAATAGGCCGCTAAAGTACCACGGATGCATTCGGGCACAAGACTTTTTTTACCGCTTCTAACCAACCGGCATATAAGCGCTCTCTATCCGCTTCTGACATACGAGGTTCAAATTTGGCTTCATGCTGCCAAAGATTGGCAACATCTTCTAATCCGGCGAATACACCGGCTTGAATTCCAGCTAAATAAGCCACACCCAATGCCGTTGTTTCTGTGACCTTTGGCCGCTGAATATCAACACCTAAGGTATCAGCCAAAAATTGCACCAACCAATCATTCACCACCATGCCACCATCAACCCGCAAACACGTCGGTTTAGCGCCGTCTTGAGCCATCGCATCTAACAAGTCTCGGCTCTGATAACACACCGATTGCAAACCAGCGGTTACGATTTCTTTAATTCCCGTATCGCGGCCTAAGCCAAAAATAGCACCCCGCGCTTCAGGATCCCAGTAAGGCGCACCCAAACCAGTGAACGCCGGTACCATGTACACCGAATTATTGGCCCCTGTTTGCTCTGCTAACGATTGCGATTCAGTGGCATTAGCAATCATCTGCAAGCCGTCGCGTATCCATTGAATCGTCGCTCCCGCCATAAAAATACTGCCTTCTAGCGCGTACGTTGTTTTGCCATTAAGACGATAGCCAATAGTGGTTAACAGTCGGTTTTTAGATTGTAGAGCTTGCTCACCGGTATTCATAATCATGAAGCAACCAGTGCCATAAGTGCTTTTTGCCATCCCTGGGGCAAAGCAAGCTTGTCCTATTAAGGCCGCCTGCTGATCACCGGCAATGCCACCAATGGCAATTTCAGCGCCCAACAAACTGGCTTCTGTTACACCATAATCAGCAGCGCAATCACGCACCTGTGGCAGCATATTGTGTGGAATATTAAACAAGGCTAATAAATCAGCATCCCACTGATGGCTGTGAATATTAAATAACAAGGTGCGGCTGGCATTGGTTGCGTCAGTTGCATGCTGTTTACCCGCGGTTAAACGCCATAATAAAAAGCTATCTATGGTGCCAAACAATAACTCACCCGCATCCGCTCGCGCTCTGGCACCGGCAACGTTATCGAGAATCCAAGCGATTTTACTGGCAGAAAAATACGGATCAAGTAACAGCCCTGTTTTAAGCGCCAGTGTTTTTGTTAACCCCGCTTGTTGCTTTAACTGCTGACATAAATCAGCGGTGCGTCTGTCTTGCCAAACAATGGCATTATAAATCGGCTCGCCTGTTTTTTTATCCCAAACCACAGTGGTTTCACGCTGATTGGTGATACCAATCGATAATATATCATCTGCCCGAAGATGTGCTTGTTGTAACGCCTCACGACAGGTTGCTAACGTTGTTTGCCAAATTATTTCGGGATCGTGTTCTACCCAACCGTCTGCAGGAAAGATCTGCTCAAATTCTTGCTGACTGGAAGCAACTATTTTGCCTTTAAGGTCAAAAATAATGGTACGACTGCTTGTAGTTCCTTGATCAATTGCCAATAAATAACCAGACATACTGTTGTTCCTCGGTGAATAAACCCTCGCAAATTCAGTTTATAGCTTAAGTTTGCGTTTTTAACGCGAATTTTACGTGTCAATGTCGTCAACGCCAAGACTTTCTAAAATAAACAGCTATAGTTTATCGATTAGTGTCCTACCGACATGCACAATTTTAAGGCTTGCCTCCACCATGAAAAATAATCAACCGGTTACTCAAAAAGAATACGTACTCGATGACGCTGTCCATCTTGTTTCTTCTACTTGTGTGAAAGGCCAAATAACCCACTGCAACGAAGACTTTATAACAGTGTGTGGGTTTTCCAGAGAAGAACTTATGGGCGCTTCTCACAACATCGTACGCCATCCTGATATGCCGCCAGCGGCTTTTGAAGGTATGTGGAATAAGCTAAAAAGTGGCCAACATTGGCAAGGTTTGGTAAAAAACCGCTGTAAAAATGGTGACCATTATTGGGTTGACGCTTATGTAACACCCGTATTAGCCAACGGCAAAATCGTCAGTTACGAATCGGTAAGGATCAAACCCAAAGCCGAACAAGTCGCACGTGCAGAAAAAGCCTATCAACAAATTCAACAAGGCAAAAACCCCATTCCAACCAGCTCCGTATTAATCGATTGGCTGTATTATTTGTTGCCTTGGTTACTCACCCTTTCATTATTGCTAATACTATCCCCCGATATACTGACCCCATTACTGATTTTAATACCTGCTATGTTGTGGGCAATAATTCATCAAAAACAAAAAAATAATGGCCTTACTCGCATCGCTAAAAATATTATTGAAGACGACTTAGCAGCGTATATTTATTCTGGCAATGCCACCGTGACTGGACAGCTAAGATTTAGCCAGCACACACTTAAAAGACGCTTAAAAACTGTATTAGTCAGAATGAAAGACAATATGGGCATTGTTAGCCAAGTCGCACAATCAGCGCGACAAATGAGTGATGACAATCTTAAACAAGCACGAGCACAACACCAAGAAACTGATCAGTTAGCGCACGCTAGCCATCAAATCACAGAGTCAGCTGAAGCATTATTAGAAAATACTGAAGATACCAATAACGCCGCTACAACCGCTCAACAAGACGTTAAAGAAGGGCACAACCTAGTTACGGATACTGCTACTAAAATCAGTGATTTAACCCAAGAACTAACCGCCACCTCAGCAGCAGTTTCTACCTTGGCAGAAGAAACCGAATCAATAAAACGCTTCTTAGACGCAATTAAAGACATCGCCGAGCAAACCAATTTACTCGCTCTTAATGCCGCCATCGAAGCAGCTCGCGCCGGGGAACAGGGGCGCGGTTTTGCTGTGGTCGCCGACGAAGTTAGAAACTTAGCCGTTCGCACCCAAGAGTCGACGGCCGAAATTCACACCATTGTTGGCAAATTAACTGCAGGCGCTGAAAATGCAGTATCCACTATGCTGCTTGGTCAAGAACACTCAAAAAGTTGTTTAGAACAGGCTAAAAATGCCGACGCCTCTTTGTTCTCTATTCAACAAAATATTAACGCCATTCAAGCCAGCACCCACAGCAATAGCCAATCTATTCGTTTACAAACAGAAACCGTATTGCAAATAGAACAAGGTTTAGCACGCTTATCTGAATTATCCGACCAAGTAGAAAAAGTCTCGGAGCGTAACGCCTCAGCCAGTGATGAGCTGGCGCGATTAATGAAAGAACAAGAGCAAATTATTGAACGATTTGAATAATATATGGCTAACTAAAAGCTTGGTTAAAACAGCCACAGATTGAATTAGTTGCATGTTAAATGTAGTATTGCATTAATTATTTTCAATACAGATTTTTAACAAAATGCTTTTTCTGATTTTAACCGAATGTTAAACATGCCTTATGCTCGAAATTAAACACCTCAAAACCGTCCGCGCTCTGCGCGACGGTGGCTCTTTGGTAGAAGCTGCCAAGCGCTTACACCTTACGCAATCAGCCTTATCTCATCAGCTCAAAGATGTTGAAGAACGCTTAGGCTTAAGCCTTTTTGTGCGAAAGACCAAGCCCATCCGCTTTACCCGAGCAGGTGAGCACATTTTGGAGTTGGCCGACAAAATTATTCCGCAATTAGAGCAAACCAATCGAGACATCAAAAAACTGGCAGGGGGTTCAGCCGGTCGATTGCACATGGCCATTGAATGTCATAGTTGCTTTGATTGGCTAATGCCAGCAATTAACAGCTTTCGAGATCAGTGGCCAGAAGTTGAAATTGACTTAATGGCCAGCTTCCATTTTGAACCTTTACCAGCACTTGCTCGTGGCGATTTAGACTTAGTAGTAACCGCCGACCCTACGCCGTTAGCAGGTATTTACTACCAACCGTTGTTTCGCTACCAAGCCTTGCTAGCCATTGCAAACCAGCACTCTTTTGCTGATTGCAAGTACATCAAAGCAGAAGATTTAGCCGAACAAACCCTGATCCATTATCCAGTCGAACGCAATCGACTGGATATTTTTACGCAATTTTTAGATCCATCCGGTATCGAACCCAGCAATACTCGCCAAGCTGACTTAACCTTAATGATTGTGCAACTGGTAGCCAGTGGCCGTGGAGTGGCTTGCTTACCTAACTGGGCGTTACAGCCTTATCTTGATGCAGGCTTAATCAATTCAAAACCTTTAGGCAAAGAAGGCATTTGGCCGACACTATACGCCGCCATTCGAGAAGAACAGCGTGATACCAGTTTTATGACCGATTTTTTGCAGCAATCTTTACGGGCTTGCAATGAAAACTTAGTAGGAATAGAACCCGCAACTAATTAATTTGCAGGTTTAGAAGAAATAAAAAAAGGGACTCAACAAGGAGTCCCCTAAAAGCGAATATTTCGCTACATTCTCACCACGTGTCCATAAGAAACGTAAACTTGATATTGCCAGTAGCCATTCTTTAAGTCTGTAAACTAACCGTGAGAAAATGTTACTTTATGTATCGACCTTGCGAGTAATCATTAACCTATTTCTTGATGGCGCTTAGGCCAAACCAAACTGAATTTTGCCCCACCCAAACCCTCATCACGGCTCACCATGGCTCTACCGCCATGCCAATAAGTAATACGACGAACAATCGAAAGCCCCAAACCATAACCGCCTGAACTGCGTGTGCGGCTATCGTCTAGTCGCGCAAAAGGTGTAAATACTCGATTCCATTCTTCTTCTGGAATACCTGGACCATCATCCGCAACATCAACTCGACAAGTATCAGCACCGATTGAAAAACTCACCACAACCTTAGACTTCGCATACCGACAGGCATTGCCAATTAAGTTTTGAATCGCGCGATGCATATAGCGATATTCCACTTCTGCTTCATGTTGTGAACCAATCGAGCCACCGTAATTTACCTCTACATGGGCTGGTGGTCGAGCTTCATCAACCAGCTGCAAAATAAGCTCCTGAATGTTAGTTAATTCAAAATCCAACAACGGACCACCTTCTTCAAGGCGCGCATAGGTTAAAATCTCATCGATTAGCTCGTCTAATTCCTGAATATCAGAATCCATGCCGAGTAATTGCTTCGCCACAAAAGGATCATCACCGACACTGTCTTCAATAATTTGAACACCAAAACGAATGCGCGCAACCGGCGTGCGCAGTTCATGAGACACCGCCCTGACCATTTCCCGCTGCACACTGATTAAACGCTGAATATGATCAGCCATTTTATTAAAAGCTTGCCCCAAGCGGCTAACCGGGTCTGAACCTGTTATTCCCACACGTGCGTTTAAATGCCCTTGTGATAGGCGACTCGTGGCTTGCTCAAGCTTGCGCAAACGCATTTCAAAAGAACTCACTACCCAATACACACCCAGGCCCAACAGCATAAAACCAATAAGCGCGATGATAGCAATACCAGCAGGGGTATAACGCTTAAATGCATGAATAGGGCCCATTCGAATGACCTGTTGTTCGCCGGGTATTCGGATCAAAGCATCAGCACTATCACCCCCTATGGCCATACGCATTAGCACATCGCCGTAAATCATACGCCCCATATCACCTTTACTTAAATCAACTTTATCAAGGGGCATTAGACTAAGAGGATAGCCAAAATAAGGTGACATTTTATCTAAGAAGGTTTCAATATCTAAACCGCTACGCTGCCAATCTTCTAACAATAACTGCCCTGTCGCTTGAGCCTGAACTTCGGTCACATTGCGCAAAGTTGTTTTAATCAAGTTATTATTGTCTAACACGGTAATCAGTTTCGCTTCACTGGCAATGTCGTTAGAAACGATTAACACATCTTGGCGCACTAAACGGCTAAGTTGGTATTCATCCAGATTCGCTTGAGCTTTGGCAACAATGTCGATTTGAGCATCAAAACGGGCTTCTAAATCACCTTGTTCAGATAGATCATTTTGCAGGCGAGAGGTAATTAAATGCAGACTGCCACGCACGACGTCTTGGTTAAATTGCGCACCACGAACATGGTCTACCAAGCGCAATGCCAACATACATAGGATAACCACCATGACCAATGCGGCCAACAAACCCGAATACACTCGAATAAAAATGCTGTTTCTCCCTAAATTATTCAAGCTGATATAAAACACCACTCAGAAAGAGTGGTGTATCTAGAGATTAAATTTCTTTTACAAAAAGATAACCTTTGCTGCGTACTGTTTTAATACGCTTAGGATTAATAGGGTCATCCCCTACTTTCGGACGTATTCTCGAGACACGCACATCAATCGAACGGTCTTGGCCGTCGTATTCAATGCCGCGTAATTGATGGAAAATTTCTTCGCGGGTTAAAATGTGACCTGCGCTGCTGGCTAATAGCCACAACAAATCAAACTCAGCGCTGGTTAAATCGATGCTTTCGTCATCTAACCACGCTTCTCGCATAGAACTGTCGACGACTAAGTTACCAAACGTTAAACGTTTAGAAGACGACTCTTCTTGATTTACAGCAGCTTCAGCATTGTCTTTCACGCGACGCAACAACGCGTGAATTCTTGCTAATAAGACTCTAGGGCGAACAGGCTTAGCGACATAATCGTCTGCCCCCATTTCCAGACCCAGTACTTGATCTAAATCTTCTGTACGAGCTGTTAGCATCAAAATGGGGCCAGTATAGTGAGGACGAACAATACGGCATACCGCTAGGCCGTCTTCACCGGGTAGCATCAAATCAAGAACCACTAAATCGGGTTGCTCGTTCTTAATTCGCTCTATAGCACGACTGCCATCTCCTTCAATAGAAACTTGCAAGCCGTTACTTTCTAAATAATCTTTGGTCAGACTCGCTAATCGCTCATCGTCTTCGACAATTAATATACGCCAATTCTCGTCTTGGCTACTGCCATGTTTAAGTTCCACGCTGTTTCCTTATCCTAATTTTGAGCGACTATTTAAATAAGCTATTGTAACAATAAAAGCTTCTCACATAAGCATACAGTGAGCTTTACCCATAACTTTAGACGGTAAATCAATGCTTTGCACTGACTTCCCTATTTTTCTGCTGTAAATACTAAAAATGCAAGCTTTAAAGGGCAAAAATTTAAGCTATTTTTCATCATTAATGTGTCCACCTATTCTCCACAACTTATCCACAGGCGGAGCATCCACCAGAACCTCTCAAACACTACATAAGGGGTCAAAGTCAACTTCATAACGCAATATAGTGTGTTTAGTGGTATTTTTAAAACTATCGAAAAATATCCTCAACTGAGGGTTGAAAGTGTTTCAATTCCGCAATATCCTGTGGCTCCGTTTAGAGGCCAAACCCATTTTAATGGCTACATCCAAATTGATTTTAAATCAATAGAAACACCTTATCTAAACACATTATTATGCTCAAATGCGCAATACGCGATGAGTAGTATCGATACAACAGGATTTGAACAGGCAACCACATTATGAACAGCGCGCTATTTGTTACCAAACGAGACGGTCGCCAAGAACCTATTGACCTAGAAAAAATTCATAAGGTTGTTGATTGGGCTGCAGAAGGCTTAGACAATGTTTCTGTCTCTGAAGTCGAGCTAAAAGCTCATCTGCAGTTTTTTGATGGCATCACAACATCCGAAATTCATGAAACGTTAATCAAAGCCGCTGCCGATTTAATTTCGGAAGAAACGCCTGACTATCAATATTTAGCAGCTCGCTTAAACATCTTCCACCTGCGCAAAAAAGCTTATGGCAAATTTGAGCCACCTACGTTACTCGATCACGTCCAAAAAATGGTCACTAGCAACCGCTATGATAGTGATTTAATCAAAGATTATAGTACTGAAGAATTTGCCGAGATGGATAGATTTTTAGACCACTCTCGCGATATGAATTTCAGCTACGCTGCAGTTAAACAGCTTGAAGGCAAATACCTTGTACAAAACCGAGTAAGCGGTGATATTTACGAAAGCGCTCAGTTTTTGTACGTTTTAATTGCTGCATGTCTATTTTCTCAGTACGACAAAGAACGTCGTCTTGATTTTATCAAACGCTTTTACGATGCAGTTTCAACCTTCAAGATTTCGTTGCCAACACCTATTATGGCGGGTGTACGTACTCCAACGCGTCAATTCAGCTCGTGTGTATTAATCGAAGCAGGTGATAGCTTAGATTCAATCAATGCCGCGTCTAGCGCAATTGTTAAATACGTTTCTCAACGTGCTGGCATTGGTATTAACGGTGGCCGCATTCGTGCACTCGGCAGCCCAATTCGTGGCGGTGAAGCCTTTCACACCGGTTGTATACCTTTTTACAAGCATTTCCAAACAGCCGTTAAATCTTGTTCTCAGGGCGGCGTACGTGGCGGTGCTGCTACCTTGTTCTATCCTTTATGGCATTTAGAAGTTGAATCACTGCTGGTACTAAAAAATAACCGTGGTGTAGAAGAAAATCGCGTGCGTCACTTAGATTACGGCGTACAACTGAACAAGTTAATGTACAACCGTCTAATTAAAGGCTTAGACATCACACTGTTCTCACCGTCTGATGTTCCCGGTTTATACGACGCGTTTTTTGCTAATCAAGAAAAATTTGATCGCCTATATGTTCAATATGAACAAGATCCGTCTATTCGTAAAACCACAGTAAAAGCTGTTGATTTGTTTTCTACCCTAATGCAAGAACGCGCCGGTACTGGGCGTATTTACATTCAAAACGTTGATCACTGCAACACGCATAGCCCGTTCAATCCCGAGCTTGCCCCAGTTCGTCAATCTAACTTGTGCTTAGAAATTGCCTTGCCAACTAAGCCACTGCAAGATATCAACGATGAAAATGGTGAGATTGCACTGTGTACCCTAGCAGCCTTTAACCTAGGTAAAGTAGATAACCTAGACGAGCTAGAAGAGTTATCTGACTTGGTTGTGCGCGCGCTTGATAGCTTGTTATCGTATCAAGACTACCCCATGATTGCCGCTCAGAAGGCCAGTTTAAGCCGCCGTACATTAGGCGTTGGCGTGATCAACTACGCCTACTTCTTAGCAAAAAATGGGGTTAAATATTCAGATGGCAGCGCTAACGGCCTAACTCACCGAGCATTCGAAGCCATTCAATACTATTTATTACGCGCTTCTAATAAATTGGCACAAGAACAAGGGCCATGTGAAGCATTCTCTGAGACAACGTATTCTCAGGGTATTCTTCCGATTGATACCTATAAAAAAGATGTTGATCAATTCTGTAACGAGCCTTTAGTGTATGACTGGGAAGCATTACGCGCCGACATTAAAGCAACCGGGCTACGCAACTCTACACTAACGGCCTTAATGCCTTCTGAAACATCGTCACAGATCAGTAACGCTACCAACGGTATTGAACCACCGCGTGGTTATATCAGTGTTAAGCAATCAAAAGACGGTATTTTGAAGCAAGTTGTTCCAGAGTTCGATAAATTACGTAAGAACTACGAACTGTTGTGGCAAATTCCTAATAACCAAGGTTATTTGCAACTTGTGGGTATTATGCAAAAGTTTGTAGACCAAGCTATTTCAGCGAATACTAACTATGACCCATCACGTTTTGAAGGTAATAAAGTACCGATGCAAGTACTTTTGAAAGACCTATTAAGTGCTTATAAAAACGGACTTAAGACTCTTTATTATCACAATACTCGTGATGGTATGTCCGACCCTCAAGCGCCAGAAATAGAAGATGATGGCTGCGAAGGCGGTGCTTGTAAGATTTAATACGTTATCGCCATATCAACGGTTGCTTAGCTTTGAATAAAGAACAATCCGTTTCTTTATTCAAAGCGTATTTATACCTTTAAATGCTGTAACACTTAGCATTTAAAGGAATCAGCATTTCAATAACTTTTCTTTAAGAGTTGTAGTCCCTATGTCTTATACCACGTTTAACCAAAATACTTTTGATACGCTCAAGCAGCCTATGTTCTTTGGCGAAACAGTAAACGTTGCCCGCTATGACATTCAAAAGCATAAAATTTTTGAAAACCTAATTGAGAAACAACTATCCTTTTTCTGGCGTCCAGAAGAAGTCGATTTAGCCAACGACCGCAAAGATTTCAATGATCTTCTTGATCATGAAAAACACATTTTTTTAAGCAACCTCAAATATCAGACCCTGCTAGATTCTGTACAAGGGCGCTCACCTAACGTTGCCTTTTTACCCATAGTATCGCTACCAGAATTAGAAACATGGATCGAAACATGGTCGTTTAGTGAAACCATTCACAGCCGCAGCTACACGCACATCATGCGTAACGTTGTGCCAAACCCTGCAGAAGTCTTCGACGACATTACCCGTAACGATTTTATTACCCGTCGTGCAGTTAGCGTAACCAAGTATTACGATGAATTAATTGAAAAATGCAGTTTTTACACTCAGCTTGGTGAAGGCACGCATACAATTAACGGCAAAATTGTTGATATTAATTTATACGATTTAAAACGCACTCTTTACCTCACAATGGTGTCGGTAAACGTTTTAGAAGCAATTCGTTTTTATGTCAGTTTTGCTTGCTCTTTTGCTTTTGCAGAACGCGCAAAAATGGAAGGCAACGCCAAAATTATTAAACTAATCGCCCGTGATGAAGCACTGCACCTAACCGGTACTCAGCACATCTTACAAATCATGGCCGCTGGTAAAGACGACCCTGTTATGGGTGAAATTGCAGCAAGCTGTAAAGAAGAAGTCCGTGAAATTTTCTTAGAAGCTGCCGAGCAAGAAAAAGAATGGGCTGGTTACTTATTCAAAGATGGCTCAATGCTAGGTTTAAATCAGCATATTTTAGCTCAATATGTTGAATATATTACCGACCAGCGCATCGTCGCACTTGGCCTACCTCCAATTTTTGAAACCAAAAACAATCCACTACCGTGGATTAACTCTTGGCTAAACAGCGATAACGTACAAGTAGCGCCACAAGAAGCTGAAATCAGTTCTTATTTAGTGGGTGCACTGGATAGTGCCGTTGATACCGACGACTTTGGTGACTTTGATTTATAACCCTTACATTATAAAACCAAGCACATGACTGCGTATAAACAAACCAACTTAGCGCCGAGATCAAACGACCATCAAGAAGAAGATTTTTTTCTTGATGGTCAGCATCCTGCTAATAAACATGAAAATATTGATTTTTCTTTAGAAGCACAAATTGCTGAACAGGATCATGGCGAAGCTCCTGTGCAAGAAAACTTAATGTTTAATCGTGAGTATTCTGAACGCCCTGCTAATAGCCCTCAAATTGATTTTGACGGCATGAGTAAACCGATTCACCAAGTAACCGTCGATCAATATGAACACAGCCAAGCGGTTGTTTTTCAGCATGCCAACAGTTTACTAGAATCGTTAGAAGCTCAAGACGTTGCGATTCAATACCAATGCCGCGAAGGCTACTGTGGTAGCTGCAGAGTCCAGTTATTAGAAGGCGAGGTTCATTATACCGACGAACCTATGGCTTGGATTAACGACGACGAAGTTTTACCTTGTTGTTGCATACCCAAAACGGCTATTCGCATTAAACTGCCATAATGTTATTTACCCCATATCAATAAAAATACACATAGCAATACTAAAAATAGGAATAGGTTTATTTTATGAGTACTCTTTTAGCTTTTCCGCCACTTGACCAAACTGCTCCACAATTTACCACCACTGATCAAAATGGCGACAGTGTTGCGTTAGCCGACTTTAAAGGCAAAAACGTCGTTTTATACTTCTACCCCAAAGCCTCTACACCTGGTTGCACTGTGCAAGCCTGTGGCATTCGTGACACCAAAGATGCGTTTGCCGATGCCAATACGATAGTTTTGGGAATTAGCCCAGACTCAGCAAAGCGCTTAACTAATTTTACCACTAAGCAAGAATTAAATTTTACGCTACTGTCCGATGAAGATAATGTTATTGCAGAAAGCTATGGCGTATGGGCTTTAAAGAAATTTATGGGGAAAGAATACATTGGTATTCATCGCGTCACCTTCATCATAGATGAAGAAGGTGTGTTACGTCATATTATGGAAAAAGTAAAAACCAAAACCCATCACGACGATGTTTTAGAAATTATTAAAAGTCTTTAAAACCCCTATTCATACACTCCATGTAAAAATACTGCAGCTTTTGCATGGAGTGCCGATATATCTTTCATGAAATCAACGCATCTTTTCGCTTTATTCACTCTAAGTGTTACTTCGTTTTTAACACAGGCAGCTAACAATACGGTGTCTTGTGGTATGGATAGCCGCCAGCAAACCTTAGCGGGATTGACAGAACTCAGCCAAGATTCAAGATTGTTACTTGGTTTTCGTTGCGACTCTTACCCACATGTTTCTAGTTTTTTAGGTGACTGGTTTCCTAGCTATCCACAATTTTCTTTTAGCCAACAACAACGCCATAAGATCGACACCAACGACATCAGCCAAGATTGGTCGTTAGCATTTGGTATTAAACGTATAGCTGAAGGTCAGCTATCGCTACTTGCTGGTCAAAACTTGTCGGAGTTTACCCTAAAGACAAAAGAAGAAATTCCCCTCATCAACAATAACTCTGGTGAAATAGCGATACTGAACGAACAACAAAAAGTTCGCTTATCGCACAAACAACGGTTTATAGGATTGGGGATGCAATTTGCCTACATTGAAAACCAACCATTAACCGAAGTTATTCTGCAGCGTTCTTTAATAGAACAACCACTACAAGCCAATATAGAAGGGTTTCCCAAACGCAGTCTTTATCAGGCTGAAGTAGAACTATCAGAAATTTACATGGGCAAGTATTCTCGTCACCGAGGGCTGAATATTAATTGGCAAATAGGTTTAGGCTTAGGTCGCATTCATTTACAGCCTCACGCTTTAACCACAGCAGCTGCTGAATTCGATAAAGAACAAGAGAAAATCGTAACATTAACGACTCAGCTAGAAATGTACTATCAGTACCGTATTAATCGTCGCTGGTTTAGTTATATAAGAGGCATAAGCGACGTTCAGTATTGGTACCAAACGGCGCGAGATAAAAATTACGAAGTCGCTAACTATCAAACATTAGACTACCAAGCAGACATAGGATTAGGCCTGACTTTTTAATCATCAAAAGCAACGCCTAATGCGTGGTTTGTCTACTCATTGAAACTAACAGTTCAGCTTCTGCCCTAGCAACTCCGCAACTGCTGACTAAATCATCTGCAGTTGCTCCCATACCTACCAAGCGCTGTGCTTGTTGATATAGGGCTTCATCTGAAGTTGCCATAGCAGGCTTACGCTCATTTGCCGAGACGCGGTGCTCTAGTTTTTTAACCACTCGACCAATACCAACGGTACTCTTGCTCATAGCATCCAAATCAAAACGCAATTTTTGCGCCTGATTTTGCCAGTGCTGAAGGTCTTGCTTATGCTGCTTTCTAAGGAACATAAAACCCACTACAAAAGCGACTAATAACAATCCATTACTGATTAACAACCAGTGAACCATTGATATTGATAATAATGACAACATGACGTAGAGCTCCTATTTCTGATTAAAAACCAGAAATTTCCATCCACTCTTCATCCGACATGAGTTTCTCTAAATCTACCAAGATCAACAGCTCATCATTTTTATGACAAACCCCTTGGATAAATTTAGCACTTTCTTCATTGCCGACATTCGGAGTAGTTTCAATTTCAGACTGACGTAAATAAACGACCTCAGCCACTGCATCCACCAAAATGCCTACGACTTGATTTTCCGCTTCGATGATTACTATTCGAGTTTGATCGGTTGTCTCTGCAGTTTCTAATGCAAATCGTAATCGCGTATCGATTACTGTAACAACGTTTCCTCGTAGATTAATAATCCCTAGCACATACGGTGGTGCACCTGGAACAGGAGCAACTTCTGTATAGCGTAAAACTTCTTGTACTTGCATCACGTTGATACCGTAGGATTCATTTTCTAAGCGAAATATCACCCACTGTAAAATCGGATCCTCTGCACTTTTCATGGCATTGGTGGACATATAATTTCCTCACTAAGAAAGATAGAATTCATTTTGCTTGCGTCAAAAAACGTTCTTTATCTTTCCTAACTATAGTAGATAGCACAAACTGTACCAGCTTAAACTTAAATAAATTTAACTTGGCCTAGAATTCGTTTCTACCCGTTGCAAAAGCCCTGATACATCAACCAGAGCACACATTTTTTTAATAACCGTACCGGCTAACCAAGTACGCTTGCCGCGATCGCCTCGCCACTTTATTTCTGACGCTTCCAGTCGCACTGTTGCGTCAATAGATTGGCAAGCAATTGCCCAAGGCGTCTTTTCTAACCGTATTAGGTATTTAAACCCTTCAGTAGACAAATTGCACGAACGTTCAGGCATTATAAAGTTAGCTGTATCAATAACCTGTAAATTCCCTTCATCAGTATGCAGCATACCTAAATACCATTTAGGCTGCCCCATTAAAGGCTTTATATCTTCTTTTTCAATTTCGTGAACGCCGCCTAAAAATAGCAAAGGCACCGCTAAGCTTAGGCCACAAACCCGAAATATTAAACATTCTACGCCTTGGCTAGACCAAGAGTCTTGATCGGTTAGATGTTTAATTTTTTGTTCTAGCGGCTGCTGCTCTTCTTGCGTAGCAATCCCTGTATCAATCTCTGCAACAACTTCGGTAACAATATCTGTAGCAACAGCAATAGTCGGAGCGTCTATCGTGGTAACAGTATCCAGCACTGGCTCAGGGATAATACGAGCAGCAACATCTGTCACAACATCTGTCACAACTTCTGTTTTTACAACAGGAGCAAGTGATTGTGGTTCAGTCGCAACTACCAATAATTGATCAAGGTAATTTTGTAACACACCCTCAACAAAATTTTCTTTTACCGGCTTAGTTTTGTTAGATTCAAAAGTATCAGCCACGTCTAACCTCCGGAACTTGATCCAGCTCAGCCAACAAATGACGATATGCACGCACGCCGCGTGACTGCTTGTCTAATTCGTTAGGAAATAAACCCTGATGGCTAGCATCACGAAACTTAGTATCAATTGGAATAGCTTCTTGCCACACATGCTGCGGATAAATTTGTCGCATCTCTTTTAACGTCGTTACCGAAGCTTGGGTACGACGGTCAAACAAGGTTGGCACAATGGTATAAGGTAGCTGTCGATTTTGAGACGTCATCACCATTTTCAATGTATGAACCATACGTTCTAAACCTTTTAATGCCAAAAACTCGGTTTGTGTCGGTATGACCAAGCGTTGACAAGCCGCCAAAGCGTTTACCAATAGCACACCTAAAATGGGTGGGGTATCCAATAACGCATAATCGTAATCATCCCACACCTGAGCCAAGGTTTTTGCCAGAACCAAACCCATACCATCTTGACCGCTCACTTGCCGCTCTAAAGTGGCAAGTGAAGTCGTTGCCGGCAATAAATCGACTCCTTGGCGACTCGTAGGCCTAATAACCTTTTTAATGTATTCAACATCATTACAACGTTGATTAAAAAACAAATTATACAAGCTGGTGTCTAAACTGTCGGGGTCGTAACGAAAATAACTCGTCAATGAACCGTGTGGATCAAGGTCTATAAGCAAGACTCGTTCACCACGCTCTGCTAACAGACCGCCAAGAGAAACAACCGATGTGGTTTTACCCACACCGCCTTTCTGATTTGCTATCGACCAAATTCGCACGTTATGGCGTCCTTATATTGACATCGAGATATAGAACCTACTTTCAATGCAATTATTATGCTCATTCTGTAACTTTCTCTCTCGACCAAGGCTGATTTAGGCTCCCTTGCTTAATTAATATCTCTACGCGACGATTTATCTGTCTGTTTTGATTACTAGAATTATTTAAAAGTGGCTTATGATAACCATAACCCACCGCCGCCATCCGCTGTGGTGCAACACCGTATAACTCCAGAGCTCTAACAACGGCAACCGCACGCAATGCTGATAAATCCCAATTACTAGCAACCCGAGGCGTATTAATAGGCACATCATCGGTATGCCCTTCTATATTTATTTCATTTGGAATAGGGCGAATAACCACTGCTAACTGTTCCATCATATCCATCATCTCATCACTTATTTCCCAGCCACTTGGGGGAAATAACGTATCTGTTTTTATCCGAACTTTTACCCATTCACCTTCTTGCTCAAGCACTAACTGCTGACTATCAATAAACACCTGCAGTTGCTGTTTTACTGTCTGATACAAAGGCATCACACCATTATTATCGGTCAATATAGAATCTGATGTATCAGCCTGTGGCAATATTTGCACGGCATCAGTGGTGAACATACCGTCTAAAACATCTTGCACAGCTTGATATTGCTCGTTATTAAGTAAATTAATACTGTACATCATGATAAAAAAAGCACATAGCAAGGTCATAAAATCGGCATAAGAAATAAGCCAACGATGACTGTTACGTTCCGAACTCATACTTTTTTACTCATAAGCCAAACCTCACAGATCCATACCTTCTAGGCGATAGCGAATCAATTGAGGATTTACACCCTCTCGCATTGCCATTACCCCTACTAACATGGCCTTGTGATAACGCGTTCGCTGCTGCACAAAATTACGCAAACGACCCGCAATAGGCATGGCGATTAAATTGGCACTAGCAACGCCGTAAAAAGTTGCCACAAAAGCCACCGCAATGCCCTGGCCTAACTCTTCAGGTTGAGACAAGTTAGATAACACCTGCATTAACCCCAATACCGCCCCTACAATACCTAACGTAGGAAGGTAGCCACCTAAATTATCAAATACTTCAGCGGCCGATATGTCTTTTTCTTGATGAGTTTCTATCTCTAAACGAATACTGTACTCAATTGCTTCTGGTGACTGTCCGTCAGCCAACATCACTAAAGCACGTTTCATTACTGGGTCGGTCTCAGCCTGAGACATGCGATCCAACCCTAAAATGCCATCTTTACGATACGCATTAGCGCAAATAGTTAACTTGGATAAAAGTTGATCCAGAGAATAATGAGGCGGCGCAATCAGCCAAACCAATAAAGACATAGCTCGATGCGCTAGTGCCAGCGGAGTTTGCACCGCAATCGCAAAAAAAGATCCGCCAAAAACAATCAGCAGCGCAGGGCCGTTCCATAATGCAGACAAAGCGCCGCCCTCTAAAACATGCCCAGAAACAACACTCGCAATAGCACCTATTATTAACAGTAAGACCAAGCGATCCATTAGTTGGCCTCGTGATAAATATTCGATGCAACATCGGTTATTGGCAAGACTTTAGACACCACCCCGGCATTGACCACAGCCATTGGCATACCATAAATAACGCAACTGGCTTCATCTTGTGCCCAAACAGTGCCGCCCGCTTGTTTTAATAACTTAGCGCCTTCTTTACCGTCAGATCCCATACCCGTCAAAATAATTGCCAAAGCTTTATGACCAAAATGTTTTGCTGCCGACGCTAAAGCAATGTCGACACTAGGGCGATAGCTGACCCGGTCGTCACTGTCACGAATATGAATACTGCCACCACCGCGATTATCGATCATTAGCTGCATTCCACCAGGCGCGACGTAGACATGACCAGGCTGCAAACGATCGCCTTCTTCTGCTTCTTTTACACTAAGAGATGAAAGCCTATCTAAACGCTCAGCAAAAGCTTTAGTAAATGTTCCGGGCATATGCTGGACAATAACAATCGGTTTCGAAAAATCACCGGGTAATTGTTTAAAAATAGTTTGCAACGCAGCCGGCCCACCTGTTGATGTGCCAATAATAACCACACTAACATGATGTAAACTTTTACCCGGACCTACGGTTCTAATTTGATCATTTTGTTCGTGGGCAGATACTCGGCTAACAGCAGAAGACGCTGAAGCCCGTGGCGAGCTTGCAGATACCCTACCAGAAGGTCTATTTGCGTCGGGAATAGCTGTTTTAGTAGAAGAGCTACCAGCAGGCGATGAAGTCGATGAAGTCGATGAAGTCGATGAAGTCGATGATAGCGGTCTATGATTAGATACTGCAGGTGAAATGCGTTGACGATTAGAAGAAGCAACACTCACAATTCGATCGGTTAATACTTTATGCAAAGAAGCTTGCGAAGCGGCAATCGCGTCAAATTGCTTGGCTAAAAAATCAACGGCACCCGCTTCAAGAGCATCAAGAGTAATTCTTGCGCCTTCATAAGTTAACGAAGAAAACATAAGCACAGGTATAGGATGCTGGCTCATGATCAAACGCACTGCCGTGACACCATCCATTACAGGCATTTCGTAATCCATCGTGATTACGTCGGGTTTTAATGCCAGTGCTTTCTCGACCCCTTCTTGGCCATTACTGGCAGTTGCAATAACGTCCAAACGGGGGTCAGCATTAATAATCTCAGCGACGCGGCGTAGAAAAAACCCTGAATCATCTACGACCAGCACCCTGATTTTCTTGGATTGACCCATAGCAAACATTTACCCTATATAGCGCTGATCGCTATCGACCAGCGTAATGTTGAAGCATGCTTGGAACATCCAAAATTAAGGCAATTCGACCATCACCGGTAATTGTTGCGCCTGCCATGCCTGGAGTTCCATGCAGCATAGCGCCAAGCGGTTTAATAACAACTTCTTCTTGCCCAATTAATTGATCAACCACAAATCCTGCACGTTGGTTACCAATAGACACCACTAAAACATGTGCCGTTTCGTCAGACAACGCATTCGCCTGTCCTTTAATTAACCAACGTTTCAAATGAAACAATGGAATTGGCTTTTCACGAACAACAATAACTTCTTGGCCATCAACAATATTGGTTTGTGATAAATCAAGATGAAATATCTCGTTAACACTAACTAAAGGAAACGCAAAAGCTTGTTCTTTAACCATTACCATCAAGGTTGGCATAATTGCCAAAGTAAGCGGCACTTTAATTTCAATGCGCGTACCTTTACCCAGATGAGAGTCGATATTCAGGGTGCCGTTGAGTTGAGAGATTTTGGTTTTCACCACATCCATACCCACACCACGACCCGATACATCAGAAATAGCTTCTTTGGTTGAAAAACCTGGCGCAAAAATCAAATTATAACAGTCGTTATCACTTAAACGATCTGCTGCATCTTGATCCATCATGCCTTTTTCTACAGCTTTATTTCGCAGTACATCAGCGTCCATTCCAAAACCATCGTCTTCGATCGACAATAGAATATGATCACCTTCTTGTTCTGCCGCTAAGACAACGACTCCGACTCTTGGTTTACCGGCAGCCTCACGTATGTCTGGGCCTTCTACACCATGGTCAACTGCGTTTCTCACTAAGTGAACCAAAGGATCAGCAAGAGCCTCAACTAAGTTCTTATCCAAATCGGTTTCTTCGCCGCGCAACTCTAAATTAATTTCTTTCTTTAAAGAACGCGCTAAATCACGAACAACGCGGGGGAAGCGGCCAAATACCTTCTTAATTGGCTGCATTCTGGTCTTCATTACCGAAGACTGTAAATCAGCCGTTACCACATCTAAATTTGATACCGCCTTAGACATGGCCTCATCATTACTATTTGATCCTAAACGCACTAAACGGTTACGAACCAATACCAGCTCGCCTACCATGTTCATAATGTCATCGAGACGCTTAGTATCAACACGAACAGTAGCTTCAACAGCGGGAGCGTGATGTTCTGCTGGTTTTGACGCTGGTTTTGCAACAGGCGCTTTGGCTGGCTCTGCTTTAGCGGCTTGTGCCTTAGCTGGCTCAACTTTGGCTGGCTCAACTTTAGCTGGCTCTGCTTTAGCTGGCTCTACCTTAGCTGGCTCAGACGCCATATTAGCTGTCGAAATTTGGCCTTTACCGTGCAATCGATCCAATAAATCTTCAAATTCAGAATCGGTAATCAGATCATCCGAACCAGAGGATACAGGCTCAGTTACTGTGCTGGTATTTGTACTGCTGTCGGCAGTAGATTCACCGGCAGTAGAATCCACAACAACGTCAACAGCACTTGGATTGGCCGACTTGCTGGTTCCATGAATTTGATCTAATAATGCTTCAAACTCATCTTCTGTTATTTCATCATCACTGACATTACTTGCAGCTGCATCATTACTTACGTCAACGAACACACCGCCTGAACTTGGCGCATCTGCAGATTTACTGGCAGCGGCTTCGTTATCGAGTGCATCAAGTAATTGCTCAAATTCATCGTCGGTTATGTCATCGCTTTCACTTGCAGAAGGCGTTTGCGCAGCAGGGGCTTCAACAGGGACTTCAGCAGCAGGCGCTTCAACAATAGATTCTTTAACACTAGGTTCTTCAACGACAGGTTCTTCAACGACAGGCGCAGGCACAACACTTTCAGGTTGAGCAAGACTGTTAAGAGTCACCAGCAATTCTGGATCAGCAGGCTCTGGGGCTTGCCCACTGCGCACAGCATCAAACATTTCATTGATACTATCCAACGCTTGCAACACAACATCCATTAATTCAGACGTTACAGTGCGCTGACCATTACGCAAAATATCAAACACGTTTTCAGCTTCGTGGCAGCAATCAACCAAAGGGTTTAGCTGTAAAAACCCAGCCCCACCTTTAACGGTATGAAAGCCACGGAAGATGGCATTTAATAGATCTTTGTCATCGGGTCGCTGTTCTAGATCGACAAGCTGTTCTGATAGAAGCTCTAAGATTTCTCCAGCCTCAACTAGAAAGTCCTGAAGGATCTCTTCATCGGCATCGAAACTCATCCATCAGCTCCTTAAAAACCAAGACTGGATAATAAATCATCAACACCATCTTGACCGCCAACAACACCTTCTATACTGGTGTCTACTTGAGGCCCTTCTGCAGTGATTTTTTCATTAACATCTTGTGGGGTTTCATTTTGATGAGGGTCCGCATGGGTAATACCCGTAATACGATCGACTTCACCCGCCATAGCAACTAAATCAACTAAACGTTGTTCTACTTCAGACACTAATTTTGTAACGCGTTGAATCACTTGCCCAGTTAAATCTTGAAAATCTTGAGCCATAAGAATATCAGACAGTTGAGTCGATATTATTTTAGAGTTAGCCTGAGTTTGAGTGAAATACTGATCAACTTTTTTGGTTAAATCACGAAACTCTTCTGGTTTTAACTCTTTGCGTAAAAACTTTTGCCACTGCTTTTGCAACTCTTCAGCACCATTAAGGTTTTCTGAATTAAGAGGCATAGCATCTTCGGCCAAATCCATGGTTTTGTTAGCGGCTTTGTCGGTCATTTCTATGACATAAGACAGTTTATCGGAAGCCTGACACATGCCAGTCGCTTCACTCAGTTCATCGCCGGTTTTAATATCTTTAATAGCCTCGTGAAGAGCACGAGTTAATTTTCCAATTTCATCGTACAGCGTTCTATCACGAACCTCGTTGATGTTGTTAACAACACCAACCACTTTCCCAAGGTCACCACCTTCGATTTTTTGTAACAAATCTTCAGCAAGCTGTTTCATCTCTTGCTGAAAGGATGGCGATTGAGAACCTAATTGCAGCTCAGACATACCCATTCCTTTCGATCAACCTTCAAGACGCTCGAAGATTTTATCAATTTTTTCTTTTAGTACCGCAGCAGTAAAAGGCTTAATAACATAACCGTTCACACCCGCCTGAGCGGCTGCAACAATTTGGTCACGTTTAGCTTCTGCCGTTACCATAAGCACAGGCAACGTTTTCAATTTATCATCAGCACGTACGTGCTTAAGTAAATCGAGGCCCGTCATACCCGGCATATTCCAGTCAGTTACTAAAAAGTCGAAGTCGCCATTTTGCAGCATAGGCAAAGCCGTTAACCCGTCGTCTGCTTCTTGGGTATTGGTAAAACCCAAATCTCGCAGTAAATTTTTGACAATTCGTCTCATCGTAGAAAAATCATCTACCACGAGAATCTTCATATTCTTGTCCAAAGCGACCTCCGAATGCCTGCTTCTTTAACTTCTAAATAACGCCTCATCTAAAGTGTAGACTGTGATATCACTTTAGCCAGAAAGATAATTAATAGTAATTACAAAGAGTTGGGTTATTTTAAATGTTAAACAGGGCTAATAATTGGCTACTAAGCCATGAGTTAATTAAAGTAATGATTCTAAAAAAGTAAAGAATACTTTATTCAGTCCAGTCCGTTAAGCGTGACCTGAGTCTTAATGCAGCTTGACTGTGTATTTGACTCACACGAGACTCACTGATGCCCAGCACAGCGCCAATTTCTTTTAAATTTAATTCTTCGTCATAATATAAAGCAATGACCAATTGTTCGCGTTCTGGCAACGACTTAATTGCATCGGCCAAAGACGACTGAAAAGCATCACGTTCTATACCTAAAAAAGGGCTTGGGCTAGCACCTACAATTTGCTCATGCCCTTGCTCACCTTTTTCCATCACATCTTCAAAACTAAACAGTCGACAACCCGCTGTATCTTTTAAATGCGTATGATATTCGTCTACGCTCATATCCAGGTGCGCAGCCACTTCAGTATCTTCAGCATCTCGCCCTTTGGCTAATTCAACATCTTTAATCGCTTCACTGATGCGCCTAGAATTTCTATGCACAGAACGAGGAGCCCAATCGCCGCGACGGATTTCATCCAGCATTGAACCGCGTATACGAATACCCGCATAAGTTTCAAAACTGGCACCTTTGCCACCATCGTACTTACGCGCCGCCTCAATTAGCCCAATCATGCCAGCCTGAATAAGATCATCTACTTGCACGCTATCGGGTAATCGGCCACGTAGATGGTGCGCAATCCGCTTAACTAATAAAGCATGATCACGCACCAGCTCGTCGAAATTTGGACTACTTACTGCATCATACATAGCACATCCATTCATTACAGCTATTACCCATGAGCTCCTGCTTGAACCAGGTTTTCAACAAAAAACTCTAAATGCCCTCTAGGCGAAGATGCCAGTGGCCACGTATCTACTTTTTTTGCTAAACCACGAAATGCCGTTGCCGCTTTCGATCTTGGGTAAGCTTCAACCACTGCTTTCTGTCGCTGAACCGCACGCTTTACCGCATCATCTTGAGGCACAGAACCCACATACTGCATAGCAACGTCTAAAAATCTGTCGGTCACCTTAACCAGCTTAGCGAATACTGCATGGCCATCCTGCGGCGTTCGCACCATGTTTGCAACCACTCGAAAACGGAACACCCCGTAATCACGGTTTAATAATTTAATTTGTGCATAAGCATCAGTAATCGATGTCGGTTCATCGGTAACCACAATCAACACTTCTTGCGCCGCTCGTGCAAAGCTCATCACTGCATCGGAAATACCCGCAGCAGTATCAATTAATAACACATCTAAATCGTTACCAATATCACTGAACGCTTGTATTAAACCGGCATGTTCTTGAGTTGTTAGCATCGACAAATGTTGCGCACCCGAAGTAGCAGGCACAATTTTAACCTTTCCAGGGCCGTCAACCATGACTTCGCGCAAGGTGCATTCACCGCGCAAAACATTTTCGATAGTTTTGTTGGCAGTAATGCCTAATAAAACATCAATATTAGCCAACCCTAAATCAGCATCTAAAACCACAACACGGCGGCCTAATTCTGATAATGCACAGGCTAAATTAACCGTTACATTACTTTTACCCACGCCGCCTTTACCACCAGCGACGGCAATTACTTGTACTGGGTGCTTAGCCATTGCTACGCTCCGTATTGCATAAAGTTGTTATTCATTGCCGAACTCACTTCTGAAGTTTGCCAGCGGGCCTGAGCCATGCGAGCCATTTGTTCAGCTAAGCGCACCATTTTTTCCGCATTGGGAAAATGTATATCTTCTGGAATATGCGGGCCATCGGTTACCATATGAATAGGTAACCGCGTAACCGATGCAATACTCATCGCCTCACCTAAACTAAAACACTCATCCAACTTGGTAAAGATGCAACCATCAATGCCTGCCGGTTTAAAGTGCTCATAATTTTCTTGTAAGCAGCGGGCTTGGCTGGTTAAAGGTAAAGCCAGCAAGGTTTTAATTCTATCACCCGCGCCTTTTAGCATCGATAACTGCACCGGAAAATGTGGATCTTGAATCGCCAAACCAGCAGTATCAATTAAAATAAATTTCTTATCGGACAACCGATCCAGCATAGCACTTAAATCGCCGTTAGGCTCCAGTACCAACAAGGGAATTTCCATGATACGAGCAAAAGCTTTTAGCTGATCATGAGCCGCAATACGATAGTTATCCATGGTAATTAATGCAATATCATCGCTGCCGTTTTTCAGCACATATTGCGCAGCTAATTTACCGATCGTAGTCGATTTACCCGCGCCAGTAGGGCCAACAAAAGCAAAACAACCACCGGTATCTAACATATTGGCATCGGCTAAGGGCAAATCGTCAGCAATTGAACGCAAGCATTGAGCCCAACCTTTTTCAATATCATGACTGCCTTCAGGTAACGCACTGACCAACTTATCCGACCAAGATGGATCGATACCTAAATCTTGGCAACGCTGCCAAACTTGAGCTTGCTGCCAACTAAGAGGTCGAGTTGAATTCCAAGCATTACCTTGCTGGCTCACCAACCAATTTTTAAGATCTTTTAATTCTGCCGACACTTTATCAAACAAAGGCGTCGCATCTTGATTACTCATCGCCATCGAAGATACTTGCTCATGCAAGTTATGCTGTAGCTCTTCTTCACCCTGCATCACCGCATCAAGGGCCGCTGACTGAGCAATCGTACCTTCTTTAAGCCCGATTAAGGCTTCTTTTAATGCAGCAGTACTGTTGACATGCGATTGATCAAAAACCGGCTGCTGCTGACGTATCTTACCCGTAGCCTGCTTGGCTTGCTCTAACTCTTGCTGCAAAGCCAACTGACGATCAAGCTCTTGCTGCTGTTGCTCATTCGCCATTTCTTGATAATCAAGCGCGGCAATCACTTCAACACTTTTGCCTAAACGCTTATTGGATAAAATAACGGCATCAGGGCCTAACTCATCAGACACCATACGCAACGCTTGCTGCATATTTTTGGCCGTAAATCGTTTTGCTTTCATTTATTGAGCCCCCACGGTAGAGACAATCGTAATGGTTTTGTTATCTGGAATCTCTTGATAAGACAAGACACTTAAATGTTCAATTGAGTTACGCACAAAACGCGACAATACCGGACGCAACTGGCTTGAAACCACCAACACCGCTGGGCGGCCTGCGTTCTCCTGCTCTTGTGTTGCGTTCATTAAAGAACGCTGAATGGCATCTGCCATGCTCGGTTCGATTACTAAAGTATCCATATTGCCTGTCTGCTGTGCACTCTGTTGTACTGTCTTAAGCAATAACTGTTCCAAAGCAGGATCTAAAGTCATAACACTCAGCTCATCCGCGGTACCAAAGATGTTTTGAATGATTAGTCGCGCCAAACCCGCACGTGCCGCACCGGTTAAAGCGGCAACTTCTTGACTCTTTGGCGACATATTCGCCAAAGACTCGGCTATTGTACGCATATCCCGTACGGGCACATCTTCACGCAATAAAGACTGCAACACCGTCAACAGCTGGCTAATAGAAACGGTATTAGGCACCAATTCTTCGGCTAGCTTAGGAGAAGAGTCGCTTAAAATATCCAACATCTTCTGTACATCTTCATGGCCAATGAGTTCATGTGCGTGCTTATTTAATAATTGATTAAGATGAGTAGCGACGACGGTACTGGCATCTACCACGGTATAACCCAAAGTCTGCGCCTTGTCTTTTTGTGTGCTTTCGATCCACAAAGCCTCTAAGCCAAAGGCTGGATCCAAAGTCTCAATGCCCTCTAATTTACCAAATACTTGCCCCGGGTTAATCGCCATATCACGTTCTGGATAAATCTCAGCTTCGGCCAGCGTCACCCCCATTAAAGTAATGCGATACTGGCTTGGCATTAAATCTAGATTGTCGCGAATGTGCACAGAAGGCATTAAGAAACCAATATCTTGCGATAGCTTTTTACGCACACCTTTAATGCGCGCCAACAACTGGCCACCTTGATTCTTATCCACCAAAGGAATCAAACGATAGCCTACTTCAAGACCCACTCGATCTACGGTTTCTACATCATCCCAACCCAATTCTTTAACTTCTTGTTCTGGCAAGGCTTCTCCCGGTAAAGGTGGCGCACCGCCGGTATTTGCCATGGCTTTGCTGGCCGAGCTGTTACTTTGAGCAGCTTCTGCGTTTTTACCCGTAACCGGCTTACCGTCAACAAAGACACCGCCTTCGCTGCGCCACTGAATAAAATAGGCGCCAGCACCGGCTAATGCCGCTGCAAAAAGGAAAACCACATGTGGCATACCAGGAATAATACCCATAAAAAATAACACAATGGCGGTAATCGCCAACGCTCTGGGCGAAGCAAACATTTGACCAATAATCTGATCACCCACATCAACAGCATCACTGTTACGCGTTACCATAATTGCGGTAGCTGTCGATAGTAATAACGAAGGGATTTGTGCAACCAAACCATCACCAATGGCTAAAATGGTATATTTTTGAACTGCATCGGCAAACAATAAATCATGCTGCCCCATACCAATAGCAAAACCACCCACCACGTTAATCACCAAAATCAAAATACCAGCAATCGCATCACCTTTTACGAATTTACTGGCACCGTCCATCGAACCATAAAACTCTGCTTCTGCAGCAATTTCTGAACGACGCGCCTTAGCTTGGTCAGCGTCCATTAAGCCCGCGTTTAAATCCGCATCAATCGCCATTTGTTTACCGGGCATTGCATCTAAAGTAAAACGCGCGCTTACTTCTGCCACACGGCCTGCGCCCTTGGTAACCACTACAAAATTAATAATCATTAAGATAGCGAATACCACCAAGCCCACAGCGTAGTTACCACCGATTAATACTTCGCCAAATGCTTCAATTACCTTACCTGCAGAATCACCACCTTGGTGACCTTCTAACAAAACAACACGGGTAGACGCCACGTTTAGCGCCAAACGCAAAAGCGTAGCAATAAGCAAAATACTGGGAAAAACAGCAAAATCTAACGGTTTTTTGGCGTACACACAGATAAGCAATACCACAATCGAAATCGCAATATTGAAAGTAAAGAAAGTATCCAACAAAAAAGGCGGCAGAGGCAGAGTCATCATGCCCAGCAAAACCAGCAACATAAACGGAATGCCGAGATTGCCTGTGATCAGAGTAATGAAGTTACCTCTAATCTGTTGAAAAATTTGTCCGCGATTTAACGTGGCCATAAATACCTTAATGCAAAAAAATTGACGTTACTAAGTCTCACTGCAAGAAGGGTGCTAACTTTAAGATTTATAGGATATTTTTATAAAATAAGTTAAATACTCTGCATAAAGCAGCTTATTTAAATGCGCATTACTGGTCTAAATGCGCATTACTTACTGTCTGGGTCAACTCGCAAGTCTTTCGGAATTGGCATATCAGGGCGACGCTCTGGCTTGGCTGCCTGGCCTTTGGCGTACTGATCAACCTGATAAATATAGGCAAGCACTTGCGCAACCGCTACGTACAAACCTTCAGGAATTTCGTCATCAATGCGGGTATGAACATAAATCGCTCGGGCTAATGGCGGCGCTTCCATTTGAGGAACGTTGTGCGCTTTAGCAATTTCTCGAATTTTTAGCGCCGTTTGCTCAATACCTTTTGCCACCACCACGGGTGCACCACCGCCACCAGCGTATTTTAACGCCACGGCGTAATGAGTGGGGTTGGTGATAATCACATCAGCATCAGGTACAGCACCCATCATTCGTCGCTGGGCGGCTTCGCGCTGCATTTGACGAATACGGCCTTTCACCTCTGGCTTACCTTCAGTGTCTTTAAATTCGTCTTTTACTTCTTGTAGCGACATGCGTAGTTTTTTATTGTGGCTATACAACTGCCAAGGCACATCCACCATAGCGATGATCAGCGTAGAAGCACACAAAATAACCGCCGCCCACAATACGATCTCGGCAGAACGCTTAATCGCTGGTCGCACCGGCGCATTTTGTAGATCCATAGCGTCTTGAAAATAATAAGCAAGCACAAAATACGCCACCGTGCCCACCACCAAAACTTTCGCCCACGCCTTGATCAACTCCACCAAAGAATTCATCGAAAACATGCGTTTAAAGCCAGCAAAAGGATCAATCCGCGATAGTTTAGGCGCCAATGCTTTAACACTGAATAGCCAGCCACCCACACCCAAAGGTGATAAAAACGCCGCAATTAACACTAAAATCAGCCAAGGAGATAACGCAGCAACTGCTTCCCACATTGATTCTGACAAGTGGCTAAACATGTAATTTGAATCAAACGCCGCAGCACGCTCAACATCTAAATTAAAGCGCGCAATGTGATACATTTTGTCGCCCATAAAAGAACCAAACGCAACCAAACCCAACGCGCCAAATAACAAAATAGCCGTTGTATTCAATTCTTTTGAGCGAGCGGTCTGTCCATCATCTTTCGATTTTTGAATTTTCCGCTCGGTGGGTTCCTCTGTTTTTTCTTGACTGCTGTCTTCTTCAGCCATAAACATACTCCAATAACGCGATTACAACATCATCAACGCGTACGGATTAACGAACGTAAAAATTCAAATAAAGTTTCCAACAAGTCATGAAAACTTTCCCCTAACTGCCCAATGGTTAACCAAATAATGGCCAAACCCACCATCATAGTGACCGGAAAACCCAAGGCAAAAATATTCAACTGCGGTGCTGCCCGAGTCATCACACCAAAAGCAAAGTTAACAATCAACAAAGATGTTAACGCGGGCAAAGCAATTACCAAGGCAGAAGCAAACATCCAACCGCCCCATAAAATCATTTTGCCGTAGTCTTCTGCATTCCAACCACGATCGCTAATTGGCATGGTATAAAAGCTTTCTACCACCACTTCAATCACAACCAAATGACCGTTTAACGCTAAAAAAGTAAGACTTACCAAAAATAAAAACCATTGGCTTACCACCACCACCGATACCCCTTGCGCAGGATCAACCGTCGTAGCAATCCCCAAACCGGTTTGCATAGCAATTAACTGCCCTGCCAAAACAAAAATCTGAGTGACTATCTCGACCATAAATCCCAGCACAATACCAATCAGCATTTGCTGCAAAATAATCGTAAACGATGCCAACGACAAAGGTTCAACGTTTGGAACTGCTGGAATTAATGGCGCAACAATAAAGGTAATAGCCACCGACAACAAAATACGAATTTGGCGTGGCACCAACTTACTGCCAAGCAAGGGCATGACACCCAAGCAGCCAGCAATACGGGCAAAGGGATAAAAATATTGGCTAACCCAGTTGTTTAAGTCGAGGGCCGAAAATTCCAGCATAGCGCTAGCCTCTAACCGACTAAAAAGGGAATATTGGTATAAATACCGAGGGTATATTCCACGACCTTATTCACCGCCCACGAACCAAAAAAGATAAGGCTCAACAGAGTAATAATTAAGCGTGGCAAAAAACTCAACGTTTGTTCGTTAATCTGGGTGGCTGCCTGAAACGTTGCCACAACCAACCCCACCACCAAACTTGGCACAACCATCACAAACACAATCAGCACAATGATATACAGGGCTTGGGTAAACAAATCACCAATATCCGCTACACCCATACAGCCCCCTGCCATCCATTAATGGTCATCACTAAATTGTGCCAAAACTGTTAGCAAGAGTACCCATCACCAAAGCCCAGCCATCAATTAAAACGAACAACATAATTTTAAACGGCAAAGAAATAATAATAGGCGACAGCATCATCATACCCATGGCCATCAAAATACTGGCAACCACAAGGTCAATGATTAAAAAAGGAATAAACAATAAAAAGCCAATTTGGAAAGCGGTTTTTAATTCACTGGTAACAAACGCCGGAATCAAAATGTGCAAGGGCGTTTCATCTGGGCTCAGTAAATCTTGGCGACCGGATATACGCACAAATAAATTCAAATCGGTTTCGCGAGTTTGTGCCAGCATAAACTCTTTCATTGGCTCAGAAGCCAACTGCAATGCCTCTAACGGCTTAATGGTTTCATTAATATAAGGCTGAATAGCAACTTCATTCACTTTCTCAAACACCGGCATCATAATAAACGCTGTTAAAAACAACGACATGCCTAAAACCACCTGGTTAGAAGGCGTTTGCTGCAAACCCAAAGCTTGGCGAAGAATGGCCAACACCACAATAATTCGGGTAAAAGCGGTCATCATCATAATAATCGCAGGCAACAAACTCAGCAGCGTCATTAATGCCAGAATCTGCAGGGTTACCGTGTATTCACCGCCAGTATCGGTTTGCTGAAACGTCACAGCAGGTATACCCAAGGCATTAATATCAGCCGACGCCAAAGCAGGAAATAATCCCAATAGAGCCAACGGTATACATTTAAATATAAAAGACATCATTGTTTATTCAGCGCCTTTTTTAAAATGGCCTGAAAAACCGGCGCTTGCTGATCAATATCGTTAGGGCTTATCGGCTCATCCAATACCAACAGTGTTTGAATAGAATGAGCAGTAATGCCCACCAGCAATTGTTGCTCACCCACTTGTAATAACGAGACTTTTTCTTTTAAACCAAGTGAAATAGTCGCCAAGGTTTTAATCGCCTGTCCTTTAGGTGCTAAACCACCACGCCCTGCTGCAGTCATATTTTGCAAACGTTTAGCACCGTATGCCAATAGCAAAATAAAACCAATCATGGCCACCAGCGTCAACGCGACACGGCCAATCGAAGACATTGGGTCGCTGGCTGTTAAAGACTTTTCTGCTACCTCTGCCACTTCTGCCGCCTGTAACATTAACGGCATAGCAAACACCAGCAGAGCAACAAATCCTCGCTTAGCGCAAGCGCTGAATTCTTTCACTTTGACTCACCACATCCGTTAATCGAATACCAAACTTGTCGTTCACCATCACAACTTCACCATGCGCAATTAAAGTGCCATTGACTAACACATCTAACGGTTCACCGGCTAAACGATCAAGCTCAACAACCGAACCTTGGTTTAATTGCAACAAGTTACGAATAGGAATTTGCGTGCGGCCCACTTCCATTGAAATAGACACAGGAATATCCAAAATCACATCAAGCTCTGGCGTTAAATCATCAGATCTCGGTTTAGACTCATCGGTTAATGAATCCAGTGGCGCTTGTTTAATCGTGTCATCTTCGGCCATAGCACTGGCCCACTCATCGCCTAAATCACCAGCCGCTTCTGTGGTTGGATCTTCAGCCATTGCCGCAGCCCATTCATCAGCAACAGACTCTTCTTGGCTGGATGCTTCTTCAACACCGGCCAACACGTCTGCGGCTAAATCATCCACATTCACATCTGATTGCTCAAGATTTTGATCGTTTTCGTTTTCGTTTTCGTTCATAGCTTCATCTTGGTTATTAGTGTCATCACTCATAACAGCCCCCAGCGAACGCGTTAGCGTCGTTTATGATTAATTTGTTCAACGATTTTTACGGCTAAATTTTCATCAGAAACGCCCAGCTTTCCTCTAAACATAGGAATACCTTCGGCTTCTAAAGTAAACAGTTCAGGCAAATCAATAGGAATAATATCCCCAGCGTGGAGCTTGGCCACATCTCTGAGCGACATCTTTTTTTCAACAACGGTACCATGCACATCAACTTTTGCACTTAATATATCTTCTCGCAAAGACTGCAACCAGCGGTCGTCAACATCATCGACGTCACTTTGCATACCGGCATCAAGGGTTTCGCGAATTGGCTCAATCATCGAATACGGCACAGTAATGTGTAAATCACCACCGCCGCCATCAAGCTCAATATTAAACGTGCTCACCACCACCACTTCAGAAGGGCTCACAATATTGGCCATAGCAGGGTTTACTTCAGAACCTACGTACTCAAAATCAGCGTCTAAAATTGTGCTCCAAGCTTCTTTGTAATCTTTAAAAACTTGCGACAAAACTAACTGAATTACACGAATTTCAGTGGGAGTAAACTCTCGCCCTTCAATTTTTGCATGGCGACCATCACCACCAAAAAAGTTATCCACCAACTTAAACACCAGCTTCGCATCTAATATAAATAATGCCGTGCCTCTTAAAGGGCGAATTTTTACCAAATTCAAACTGGTGGGTACATACAGAGTATGAACATACTCACCAAACTTCATAATTTGTACACCTGTAGAAGACACTTCTGTGCTGCGGCGTAAAAAATTAAACATACTAATGCGGGTATAACGTGCAAAACGCTCATTAATCATTTCCAGCGTTGGCATGCGGCCGCGAACAATACGGTCGTTACTGGTAATGTCGTAAGATTTTACCCCAGTATCATCAATGTCAGAATCAGGCTCAATATCGCCGTCGTCCACACCGTGCAATAAGGCATCAATCTCTTCTTGGCTTAATAAATCTTGCACATTAATCGCCCTATTGCATTACAAAGTCAGTAAACAGAATGGCTTCAACATCGTCTACATTGGATTCATTTTTCAATGTTGTGATTAATTGTTCACGCAATTGATCGCGCAAAGCAATGCGCCCTTCTGGCAGTCTTAACGCGTTAAAATCTTGGTCGGATAATATGCGTACAATCTCATTACGAATCATTGGGTTGTGCAACTCTACTGCATCTATCACCTCTTGCGAGCGCGTCATAATCTCAATGCTGGCTTGTAAGAAACGCTGACGAGTTCCCACATTGTAATTGACAATAAAACGCGGCTTCATTTTAATGTACTGAGCAGGCTTAATAACCTCTTCTACCACAACATCTTCGGCGTTTTCTGCACTATCGCCTTCAGCGTCATCGCCCGACAACAAAAACCAAGCAACACCGCCACCAATCGCAATAATTAAGATAACCAATGCAATAATAATGATCAGTTTTTTCTTTTTTCCACCACCCGCTTCGTCTTCTGCGGTTGTTTGATCTAAGGATAAATCTTTCTCTGAAGCCATAACGTCATTTCTCCAACAGTTGTAATCGTGACAGCAAGAAACACGCCAAACCCTTACAATAAGAGAATGACGCGATTAGATAGGTTATCTATTAGACAATACAGTCGATTTCTGGCCAAACAACCTACTTAGGCTCAGATACTTCTAGTTTAAGCAAAGGTGTCCAGTAAATTATTGTTTTTAGGTAGATTTATATCAAGCGTTATTTCATCGCCATCTGCCATTAAACCGTCAGAGTCCTGCTGCCCTGCCTGCGCTAAGCGATCATTACCCTCAAGCTCACCCTTTTGCTGGCCTTCTTGTCCTTGCCCTTGACCCGAACCTGTCTGTACATCGAACTCAGATAAATTTAACCCTTGGTTAGCCAGCATGTCGCGCAATCGTTGCGCACTGCTTTCTAACGCTTCTTTTACCTGATGATTTTGCACAACTACCTGCACCTGAGTTTGCTGATCATCCTTCACCTGCATTTTCAACTCTAAACTGCCTAATTCTGGTGGATCTAAATGTATCGTTACCTGCTTAATATCTTTAGCGGCGTTCATCGAAATACGTTCGGTTAAAGCATCACCCCAAGCTTGCTGCCCCTTAGTTAACTTTAAGGTTTGCTCGTCTTGCTTACGCTCGCCTAAAATCAATTTGGATTCAGCTTCGAGTTTTTCGCCTTCTTCAATAAAATTCAGATCTTGCAGCGACTGAGTAACTGGATCTTGGTTACTCTTTGCCGCGAGCAAACTGGTTTCTGCCTGCAGTGCAGTCAACGAAGAACTCATAACAGAGCCGCCACCTTTTTCAACTGACAGCGACGAAGCCGATTCTTTGAGACCATCTAGACCAGCACCAAAGCCAGCACCAGGACCCTTGCCCTGCGCACCAATAAAACGATCACTCAGGCCCAACTCAGCATTAGGATCAATACCAGCATTCGCCGCCAAACTAAGATTCGCTGGCGTGCGACTGCTCTGAGTAGGTAACAAATTAGAGACCAAAGCTTGTGCATGAAACCCTTGCCCCGCGGCTGTCGTTAAACCGCTTTGAGCAAACGGCAAACCTTGTCCAGAGAGCGGCAAGTTATCGGTGGCCTCAACGGTAAAAGCAGAAGGATTATTTACATCCGCCAACCCAGGGGATGCCGGTGAAAGTGAATCAGAAGATGTCTCAGAAGACGCATCTGACGGCAATTCTGAGTCGTCTTTATAATCTGCCAAAACTCTGCCAAAAGCTTCTCTGTCCGGCCTTTGCGAGCCATTAGAAGAAGACCCTAACGGTGTGGACGAATGGTTTGATTGAGTTCCAGAACTACTAAAAAGCGGCGCGGAACTTTGTTGCATTATTGGGGTTTCCATAATACCTCCTATGAGTCATAAAGAGGTATCAGCAAGGGCTAGGCCAAGTTAAGGATTTTTATAAAAATAATTTACAAGAAGGGGTTTTTTACAGCTAAAGCATCGATTTTAAAATGGATTTTACAGCGGAATATTCAACCTCTACTTGCTGAATAATTGCATCAACACCGGTCAGGTCGCCTGCACGTGATTTTTGTTCAATGCTAAAACACAAATTCGCCAAAGGTAAAGCCGATAGGTTACTAGTTGCACCTTTAAAACTGTGGGAAATTTCTCGTAAACCATCGGCATCTTGATCATCAAATGCATTTTTTAGTGCAGCAATACGAGGGTCTGAATCTTTAATAAATACACGCACAAGCTCTGGAAACTCATCTTCCATAATTTCTTCAAGCATAACCAATGCTTCGATATCAAAATGAGATGCTTTATCCACGGTATTTCCTCTTAAATTAATTGTTACACACAACAATAAAGAATAGGCGTTTACACCCAGCTTGTCATTGGATCACTACAAAAATACACACAAATTAAAACGGGGAAAATATTAAAAAGTCCTGTTTCTCGCACTGCGAGCAGCAAACTCATCCATCAACTTTTGCTCTTTTTTATCTTCTATTGCAGATTCTTCTGACGTTAATTTTGCAATCAACTTACGCAATGCTTCCGCTTTAGTGCGAGCTTCTAAATAAACACGTTTAGCCGCCTCTGCTTGCTGCATAACTAAATTAACTTGCTGTTCTTGGTGGCCACAGGCTTCTTTGATTTGCTCAATAAACGCAATGGTATTTTGAACCTGTCCGCCCTGTATGCTGATATTGCTCGAAGAAGACGTTAATGTTCCGCGGTACTCAGAAGCATAGCCTTCAAGTTGAGTCACTGTAGCGCGCTCTTGCTCTAATTGCTGTTGAACACGCCCCCAAGTTTGTAGCTCTTGGCGCTCTTTTTCTTCAGCCATTTTAAGCACCATACCCAAACGCTTAATTCGTTGCTTAGTCATACCTTACTCATACATTAATCGTAGCGTATTCAGCACTAATTTTGGCCCGTGGTTGTTTGCGGAACATCTGGCAGTATTTGATTAAGCTGCTCTAAGCTCTCTTTTATTTTTGCACACTCATCCAAATCTTGGCGCAAAAACTTTTGGATTAACGGCATACGATTAATCGCCAAATCCAAGGTAGGATCGGTACCGGCTTGATACGCCCCCACACTGACTAAATCTTTGTTTTCTTGATAATGCGCATACAACTGACGCAACATTTGCGCCTTTTGTAGCCATTCTTTTGAAACAATTTGAGGCATGGCACGGCTAATCGACGCTTCGATATCAATCGCCGGGTAATGCCCTTCGTCGGCTAACTTACGTGATAACACAATGTGGCCATCTAAAATCGCACGACTGGCATCCGCTACCGGATCTTGTAAATCATCGCCCTCACTCAACACTGTATAAAACGCCGTAATCGAACCGCCACCGGCTTCACCATTACCAGCACGCTCTACCAATTTAGGGATTTTAGTAAATACCGAAGGTGGATAACCCTTGGTTGCAGGGGGCTCACCCACCGCCAAAGCAATTTCTCGCTGCGCTTGCGCATAACGGGTTAATGAATCCATCAGCATTAAAACGTTTTTGCCTTGTTTGCGATAATACTCTGCTACTGCTGTGCAATACATGGCAGCGCGTAAACGCATCAACGGCGAATCATCCGCCGGAGAAGCCACCACAACAGAACGCTTCATGCCCTCTTCGCCTAAAATCTCATCAATAAATTCTTTCACTTCTCGGCCACGTTCACCAATCAAACCCACCACGGTAATGTCGGCTTCGGTGAAACGCGTCATCATCCCCAACAGCATACTTTTACCCACGCCACTGCCGGCAAACAAACCCAAACGCTGGCCGCGACCTACGGTTAATAGGGCATTAATAGAACGCAAACCAACATCTAAAGTAGTACGAATAGGATCGCGATGCAGTGGGTTAATGGTTTCACCTTGCAGCGAACCTTCTTCTGCATTGAGTGGCCCTTTGCCATCCAGAGGACGACCGATACCATCAACAACTCGACCTAATAATTGAAAACCAACAGGAACACCGGCAGATCCGGTTAACGGGCTAACTTTAGCCCCCGACTGCAAGCCTTCTACTTGCTCAATCGGCATTAAAAAAACACGACTACCATCAAAACCAACTACTTCAGCTTCGATATTGCTATCATCACGGCGTTCTACCATGCAACGATCGCCTACTTTAACCACCAGCCCTTCGGCTTCTAGGGTTAAACCCACCATACGAATCAGTTTACCGCTGGCTTTTTTTTGCAGCGCTAATCGATCAAAGTTAATGCTTTTTAATTGATCGCTAATGCTCATAGCACATCTTCTTGATCAGACTCAGGATCGTTTGGTAACTCTGTTTCTGGTTCTTCTGGTTCTTCTGGTTCTTCTGGTTCTTCTACTTCTTCTTCTGGTTCTTCTACTTCTTCTGGTTCTTCTTCGGTTTTATCTGCTTCTTCTGCTTCTGGCTCAACATATTCAGAAGCAACATCCAGCTTTTCGCACTCCTGCTCAATCACTTCAAAAATCTTATCCATGCGTTCTTTATGGCTAAACTCCAGCAAAGACTGCTTAGTCGTAATACGCGCACTGCCCGTAGCTAACGATTCATCTTCGTCAAACTGCATATCACGGCCTGCCGTTAGCAAACCACGGTTTAAATGGGCAGCGTCTAGCGGGCTAATAAACACCTTTATATTTTCTGCACCACCGGGTAATTCATCCAACGCACGCATAACTTTTTGGCTGATTTGATCATCGCCTTGCTCTAATTCGCGTTCTAAAATAGACGCGCAAGCAGACTGAATTAACTGACTTAAAACTTGTGGGATCGCAGCGTCTTTTTCAATCAAACTCTGCTCTAATTGCTTGCTAAGGTTGGCTAACTGAATCGCTGCATCGGCTATTTCTTGCTTACCAGACGCCAAACCTTCTTCTTCACCGGCAGTAAAACCAATGGCTTTACCTTCTTCTTTTCCTAACTCAAATCCTTCTTTTTTTCCTGCTGCAAGACCATCGGCTTTTCCTTCTGCCTCACCTTTATCGCGACCTTCGTTTAGGCCCTGTAAGAAACCTTCTTCATAGGCTTCGCTGCGAATTTTCTCAATGTCTTCAACGGTTAACGGAGTAACCACTTCCACATCTTCAGCTGGGTTTTGCGCTTCGCGAGCTAATGCCTCTTTTGACTTTTTAGGGCCGCCTTTCCAAAACGGCAAATCCCAAGGCTTAATCTCAATATCTTCACTGCTCGGCTGAAAATCATCATCAGCGTCGCTTAGCTTTTTATCATCGTTATTCGTCATGATTGTTTATCAATGGCTTACACCATTTCCTCACCACCACCACCCAGCACAATATCACCGGCGTCGGCCAAGCTGCGTGCAATGGTAAGAATTTCTTTCTGCGCTGCTTCAACTTCGCTAACCTTCATTAGGCCTTTCGCTTCTAAATCATCACGCAAAAGCTCGGCTGCTCGTTTCGACATGTTTTTAAAGATTTTTTCTTTAACTGCATTATCAGCACCTTTTAAAGCCACAATCAGCAAGTCGGTCGATACTTCACGCAACAAAGTCTGCATGCCACGATCATCAACATCCACCAAGTTATCGAATACAAACATCAGATCTTGAATCTGTGTACCCATATCTTCGTCGTTTTCTTTAATCTGTTCTAACAAGTCATTGGCAATCGTACTATCAACCAAGTTAACAATATTCGCCGCCACTTTGACGCCGCCCATTGTCTGAGTCTGAGTACCTGTTTTGCCCGAAAATTGACGTTCAAGAATGTCGTTAAGCTCTTGCAAGGCAGCAGGTTGCACCGCTTCTAAAGACGCCACTCGCATAATAATGTCTAAACGCACTTTTTCATCAAAGTTGGATAAAATTTCAGCCGATTGATCTGCATCCAAATATGAAATAACAATGGCCTGAATTTGCGGGTGCTCGTGGCGAATCAAATCAGCAACCTGACGCGACTCCATCCACTTCAAAGAATCCAAACCGGTAGTACTGCCACCCAATAAAATACGGTCGATCAACGCACCGGCTTTATCATCACCCAAGGCCTGCTGCAGCATATTACGAATGTAATCATCAGAACCTAACCCCATACCGGTTTGGCCACTGACCTCTTGCAAAAACTCTAAGACAACACCTTCTACCTGCTCTTGACGCACACCATGCAACGTCGCCATCGACGTACCCACACGCTGCACCTCTTTTGGCCCCATGTGTTTTAACACTTCAGCTGCGTCTTTTTCGCCTAGGCTCATCAATAAAATAGCCGCACGCTCAACTTTCGTTAATTTACCCAATAATTCTTGCTGACTAGCCCCAGCTGGCGCGTTATTTTCAGGCATTTTAATCTCGTTTTATTGTCAATTAGGATAATAAGCACTAGCCATTATCACTATTAATCCACTCAATAACTACTTGCGCAACCCGTGCTGGATCTTCTGCGATTAAGCCTTTTAGCGAATCTAGCTGACGCTCAAAGCTCTCTGAAGATCCGGGTAATAAAAAGTCATCAGCGCCCGACAGTGTTACTCTGTCTTCATCAAATTGATCTTCCATATCCGACAGCTCATCACTATTTTGATTTTCGCTGTCGCTGCGGCCTTTCGTTGCAATACTGTGAATAGTAGGCCTAATCACACCAAATATCAGCACTAATAAGAATAAACCCGCTAATACTTGCTTCATGATTTCCCAAAACCATGGCTGTGACCAAAACTCTGGGCTGCCCAGCTCTACTTCACCCTTGCCCATAAAGGGTGAATTAATTACGTTAACACTGTCGCCACGGGCCGCGCTGAATCCTACAGTGTCTTTAACTAAAATCTCTAAACGCGCCAGTTCGTTTTCAGACCAAGGGGCAAATTGCAATTCGCCGGTCTCTTGATTAATCGATTGTTTATCGTTAATCACCACCGCCACCGTTAAGCGATTAATTCGACCAACCTGCTGTTGTTTATAACTCAGCGTACGATCAACTTCGTAATTACGCGTGGTTTCACTGCGTCTGTCGACAGGAGGAACCGGCAAACCGGTTGCTGGATCAATTTGCTCAGGAGCTTCTGCCTCACCCGGAGGCTGGTTAGATAACGCTCCCGGAATACCACCAACATCAGCGCCCGCACCTTTTTGTTCATTAATTAATTGCTCGCTGCGCACGGCAATAAGATCGGGATTAAACGTTTCTTCCGACTGCTCAACCACGGTAAAATCGATATCTGCAGACACTTCAGCCTTGTAGTTCTCTACCCCTAAAACCGGCTTTAAAATACTGTTCACGCGAGTAGAAATAGAATTTTCCACACGCTCGGTATATTGCAACTGCTTTGTAGCCAAAAACTCTTGAGTATTGTTTTCGATTTTAGATAACAAGTTACCTTTTTGATCCACCACCGAAACCGAGCCTTTATCCATCTCGCTAATCGACGACGATACCAGATTCACAATGGCTTCAACTTGATCTTTATGCAAAGAAGAACCAGCATACAATTCTAAAAATACCGACGCTCTTGGCTTACGATGGTCGCGAACAAATACCGACTCTTTAGGAATGGCCAAATGCACACGAGCATTACGAATCGCCTGCACACTGGCAATAGTACGTGCTAACTCACCTTCTAAACCACGGCGATAACGAGCAGTTTCAATAAAATGGCTGGTACCCAAATTAGAATCGTTATCCAATAATTCAAGACCAACGGTTTTGTCATCAATTAAACTGGCGGCGGCTAATTTCAAACGAGCGTTATGCAGTTCGTCGGCTCTTACCATTAAAACTTGTGACGACGGATCAATTTGAAACTCAAAGCCTTCACGCTGCAGCACTTCTAAAATTTCTTGTGCATTGTAATCTTGCAAACGGTTAATAAGGGGTTTGTAATTAGGCTCTTTAGACCAAATAAATATGGCGATGGTTAACGCCACTGCCAGTGCAATTCCGCCCAACATAGCAGCTTGACGCACAACCGACAGTTTATTAAAACCAGCAACCACTGGGTGCATATTTTGCGTTGAATTATCATCGGCATCACGGGTGGTTAGATCAGAACCGGTATCAGCGCCACTTGCTTGATTAGGGTTAGGATTGGCAATTGCGTTTTCCATTTAACTCAGCTCCACTAAACCGGCATATTCATAATGTCTTTATACGCTTCTAATAACTTATTGCGTACTTGCGACATTGCTTGAAAAGACACACTGGATTTCTGCATGGCCACCATTACTTCTGGCAAATCGATATTCGGATCGCCCTGGGTATAACGTGTCGACATACTGCCGGCGTGTTTTTGAGTAGCGTTAACGTGGTTAATCGCATTTCCCATCATTTCACCAATGCTAGGGATCGACGTAGAAGGGGTTAAATCCATTTGATTGCCCGGGCGAGTATCCAACGCCGAGCTGCGATTAAGAAAATCTTGTTGGCTCATTTCATTACGAAATGCGTCATTACGAATCTGAGATGGGCTAGCAGAAGCCGAAGGTTCAAACTGGCTTCGCTGCTGTTGCAGTTGCGCCGCAAAACTATTTTGCGGCGCACCCACCGAGGCATTTCCGGTGCCTACTGCGGGTACATTCATGCCAATGGAGGATGCTGGATCAGCAGTTTGCATCTGCTGACGTACTTGACGCATCTGTAATAAAACAGAGTTGATATCCGCACGATTAACCATAACCTTCACCTTAACCTTTTAAATCGTGAACTTGACGCTTTATTCAATATTCACTTATATTTTTTTGGCGTTTTCGCCTTCTATCCTTCCTTTTAGCAACTTGTGGGCCAATTATTTACATTTGATAAAAATCGTTTTTCATTACGCTAACTGAGCGTCGATATCCACACCTTCTTCACGCAGCTTAGCCAGCTTATAACGCAGTGTACGTGGGCTAATACCCAAACGTTCAGCGGCTTCTTTACGGCTTGGCTCTTCATTAAGTGCTTGAATTATTAATTCGATTTCTAGCTGTTTTAAATCACTGCCTAGCGCATTTTCTGACGGAATATCGACAGTTGGCAGTTCTACTAACTGCTGAACCTCAAAACGACGGTTTTTGGGCACCGGTGTTAAAACCAAATCATCCGCAGTCACTTCGCTGCCTTGCTGCAAAATAAGTGCACGCTGAACCGTATTGTCCAATTCACGAACGTTACCCGGCCAAGGATGCGTTAATAACTTTTTACGGGCCTCGGCATTTAGTTTAGGTACTGGCTTTTTCATCTTACTGGCGTGCTTATTTAACAATAGCTGAGTCAACGGTTCGATATCAGCTACGCGCTCGCGCAATGGCATCCAATTTAATGGGAATACACTTAAGCGATAGTACAAATCTTCTCTAAAATTACCTTCAGCCACATAATCGGCTAACTCGCGGTTAGTGGTAGCAATGATTCTGACATCCAAATCAATAACCTTTTTACCCCCCAAACGCTCAACTTGCTGCTCTTGCAAAACTCGCAACAACTTAGCCTGCAACGAAATATCCATCTCGGTAATTTCATCCAACAACAAGGTACCGCCGTTGGCTTGCTCAAATTTACCCGGCGTTGCAGCATAAGCACCGGTAAACGCGCCTTTTTCGTAACCAAACAACATGGCTTCTAACATGTTTTCTGGAATCGCCGCGCAGTTAATGGCAATAAACGGCTGCCCGGCTCGCTGTGAATTTTGATGAAGATAGCGCGCCAACACCTCTTTACCCGTTCCACTCTCGCCCGAAATCAACACAGTAGAATCAGTTGCTGCCACTTTTTTAGCTACTTGAAACAAGCGCTTACTTTCGTCTGATTCAGCAATCGGGGCATCGTCAATCACATGATGAGTATTAGGCTGATACTTATTCAACACAGTTAATAATTCTTGTACTTCAAACGGCTTCATTAAGTAATCATTAGCGCCCAACTGCATCGCCTTCACCGCTTGGCCAACATCGCCGTAAGCCGTCATTAACACTATGGGTAACCAAGGCTGATGTTTTTTAACATGCGCTAATAACTGCAAACCGTCCATTTCTGGCATATTAATATCGGTTAACACAATATCCAGCGCAGACTCTGCCATCACCTTCACGGCTTCTGCACCGTTTGCGCATTCTTGCACCTGATGCCCTTTCAACATCAAAGAATCAACAATGGCTTCTCTTAAATTTGGATCATCTTCAACAACTAAAATTTTCATCATATTCTCCGCCTACATTAATGGCTTTTGGCTGCATTAGCCGCTTGGCTATCAGGATGATTAATCGGTTGAGCCGGCAGTTTTACAGTAGCAACAGCACCGCGCTCAACCCCAGAGGCAATACTAAACTCACCGTAATGAGCCCGCGCTATAGCCTGCACGACTGCAAGCCCTAGCCCTGTACCATTACTTTTAGTGGTAAAAAACGGCTGCAAAATTTGGTCATGCATCACATGACCAAAACCAGGGCCGTTATCTTCAATCTCAATACTCACCTGATAGTGAGCACTTACATTAACGCGAACACCTAGCTTCGCCCCTTGACCACAAGCTTCTAAAGCGTTATTCACTAAATTCATTAATGCGCCTATTAAAGCGTCGCGGTTGCAGTGCAAATGCACATCGGCGTGGTTTACCACAAACTCACAACTGGCGTTATTTTGCTGCAATGGAATTTCTAACGCTTCTTGCCAATCGCGTAATAATTGCGACAGTGTCATGTCGTCGTTCAACGGCGCTTCACCGCGGGCAAAGATCAGCATATCGCGAATTTGATGCTCTAAATGATGCAAACGCTGCATCATTTTATTGGCGAATTTTTCACGTTGTGCGGGTTCTAATTGTTGGTCTTGTAAATGCTCGCCATAAATCATAGCGGCACTTAATGGCGTGCGAATCTGGTGCGCTAACGACGCCACCATATTGCCCATAGACGATAAACGCTGATGCTGACTTAAACTGGCTTGCAGCTTGCGTGTTTCGGTTTGATCGGTAATTAAAATGATTTGCCCAGGCTCTGACCCTAGTGACGCGGTTTGCAAGCTCACTCGACGCCCATCAACCAAAGAAATTTCATGACCATCATCAGGCTTAGGGCTAAAACTGGTTTTAATCACTTCGCGCCACAGTTTACCCAATAAAAAATCGCTGTTGCTTTCTTTAGGCATTAACAACGCCATGGCAGCCGGATTACATTCGCGTACACGGCCTTCACCGTCTAGCAACAACACACCACCGGGTAGCATCCTTAATAAGCTTTCTAAGCGATCGGCAATGCGTTCTTTCTCGGCCAGCTCTTGCATACGCTGATACGACACCTCGGCTAACTCGCCACTTAACTCTTCAACCTTAGTTTCTAAAAACTCATAGCTTTTAGATAACTGTGCCGACATAGAATTAAACAGTGTGAACGCATTTTTAAGTTCTTCTTTATTCAGCTGCCCGCGATTCAACGGACTTTCTTGCATTGAGTTCAATAAAGCGACATTAGACATAAGCTCTCCTGCTGGTGTCGAATAACCGACATCAAAATAGTATTACAGGGTATTCAGCAATTAGCGTGCCGCTTTTATGTCGTGCTTTGTTAAATAAAGCGTCAGAAAATATATTAAATAAACTCGAGCACTAAAAAAGCCCGCAAGAATCAATCTTGCAGGCTTATCAATAGCGCTTAAAAGGTTTAAAAATAATGAAGACGGCTGAGTTTAAGCCGAATCTTTATCTTTACGAGTAATGTCGTATTTACGCATTTTTTCAACCAAAGTAGTACGACGAATTTTCAACTTATCGGCAGCACGCGCCACAACACCGGTTGAATCGTCTAACGCTTGCTGAATCAATGATTTCTCTAAATCGTTTAAATACTCTTTCAGATCCAAACCATTCACAGGCAATAACGCAGGTGAATCAATGCCCACCAAGCCAGACTCAACCTGAGTAACATCCGCCAATACTGGCGCTTGCATCACCCCGTTTTCGTCTGTTTCTTCAACGTGTCTAAACTTCTTAGGCAATTCACTCACCCCAACCACACCGTAAGGATGCAAAATGGCTAAGCGCTCGACCAAGTTTGCTAATTCACGAACGTTTCCATGCCATTCATGACGGCACAAAGACATAATCGCTGCAGAATTAAAGCGAATAGAACCGCGCTTTTCATACTCCATACGAGAAATCAGTTCATTTAATAACAAAGGTAAATCTTCTACGCGGTCACGTAAGGCGGGCATTTCGATAGGAAAAACGTTCAAGCGGTAATACAAATCTTCGCGAAACGTTTCTTCTTCAATCATCGCCTCTAAATCTTTATGGGTAGCGGCAATAATACGCACGTTGGTCTTCATGGTTTTCATGCCACCAACGCGTTCGTAGGTGTGCTCTTGCAAAACACGCAAGATTTTAACCTGCATATTCAGCGGCATATCGCCAATTTCATCTAAAAACAGCGTACCGCCTTCGGCCATTTCAAAGCGACCTTGGCGAGTGGTAATCGCACCAGTAAACGCGCCTTTTTCGTGGCCAAACAACTCACTTTCTAATAATTCAGCAGGAATAGCACCACAGTTTACCGGCACAAAAGGGCCAGCTTTACGGGTTGAGTGATAATGCAAATTACGCGCAACCACCTCTTTACCAGTGCCTGAACCGCCGGTAATCAATACGCTCACATCTTTATCGGCAACCTGCATAATTAACTCACGCACGGTTTGAATCTGGCGGCTAGTGCCTACCAAGCTGCGAAACAGCTCAACTTCGCGGCGTTCGGCGCGGCTACGGCTATGAGTAAATTGCTCTCGGTATACCTGGCAACGATGCAGGCTGTCTAACAGATTGTTATAACTGGGGGGCATTTTGATATTGGCCAGCACCGCACGGCGCAGGTTTTCTGAGACATCATCAAGCGACGCATCCCCTAAATGCAAAATAGGTGCGCCATTATCCCAAGTGATAATATCTTCAATCATCTTAGCGGCGCTAATATCGCCACAATCACCTAATAAAACCGCTAAAAATCCATTACTCTCGGTTCCCTCGGCCTCTACTTGCTTGCGCCAATCGCTTGCGCTCACCGTAATGGCTTCTTCCCCTAAGAAATCAAGAATGATTTTTAGATCGTGGCTCTGCTGATCATTATTACTGATCAATAAGACCTTAATTTCTCTCCACATGGGATACGCCTTAAATTATATTTTCTATTAACCGACAATCTAGCCAGTCATGCCATCATTTTGACTTTAGTTAAATTAGTAAAGTGCTTATTAAACGATAAGTCAATCTTCTGACAGTGAAAGATTATTATTTGTTTTGTTTCGTTATGCCAACGAGATTTATAGCGGATTGTATCCCGAAACGACAAGCCACTTTAAGCTCTATTTAGAGCTTAAAGTGAAAAAGGCAGAAAAAACTGAATATCCATAGGTTTACTGATTTTTTAGCGTGGTAAAAACGGATTAAGCCGAGTAAGAAGCCAAGGCTGAATTAGCCGTCGCTACACGCTCATTTGGCTTTTTTCCACTGTTAACCAAATATTCCTCACGAATACCGTCCCAGCCAGACTTAATTTCTAGCATAAGCGACATCACTTCATCGATCATACCGGTATCATTGGCACTGGAAGCCGCCAACAAACGACGATTCATATAATCATACAAACGCTCTAAGTTATCTGACAGCTCGCCACCTTGATCTTTATCTAAGCTCGATTGCAAAGTCGCAATAATTTCCATAACACGACCAAGTAGCTTTGCTTTACCTTCATAATTTTTGTCGGCAATCATATTTTTTGCTTGCGACATACGAATTAAAGCACCTTCCATTAGCATTTGAATCAAACGATGAGGATCAGCCCCTTCAACTTCAGATGTCATACCTACTTGGCGATATTGATTTGCGCCTTTGTTATACATAACCCTGCCTCTTTCTGAATAATTAGATTGTCTATTAAGCGTTTCGGCCAATAGTGGATAACCTTTAATGATTTATTCATGCGCTATCAGTATTCCTTCTTCTAATACTTTCTAATACTTTCTAATTCTTTTCTAATTCTTTTCTAATTCCCTTCTATTTATCCTTTATTCCCCCTATTTAAGGGTCATATTTAAGAATTTAGCAAGGCGATGACTAACGGCTATTCACTGCCGTTAGCAAGCGGCAAGCCTTGGCTAAACACTGAACCTAGCCTTGCCGATATTCTTAATGAAATACCTAAATCATTGAAATATAAGCTTTTATTTTTTTGGCATTGCATTTGCAAAGGAACCGCAGACAAGCAACTAAAGATAGCGTTGGTGCAAACCATGACACTTTTACAGACTAACAATAATTTAAAGACCCAATCCACCGATTGGAAGTCTTATAGCCTCTTGGTAGAAAAAGCCCATCAGCACTTTGCTGAAGCGCAATTGCCCAACGCTGACCAATACGCTCTGCAACAAGCAAGAGATAAAGCCACCCTCGCCATTAAACTCAACCCAACCGGCCTTAAAGGGTTAAATTTACTCGCACGTATCGAATTATTTCGTGGCAACCTCTCACACGCGCAATTAATTATACAGCGCGCACTCAACAGCAAGCCAGAAAGCTCAACGGCTCTTTACAGCGCAGGCCACATTGCCTTAGCCCAAGGCAACTTAGCAGAAGCAGAACAGCATTTTAGTGCGTCGCTAAAAATATCAAAAGTTGCTACTCGCGCCGCCTCATCTTTAGCTTACACCTATTTAGAACAAGGCAAATACGTAGAAGCCTTTCAGCTTTACCAAGAGTTAATTAAGACTCAAGCTAACGACCTGCATATTAAAAATAAATTGTTTGAGTCGGCGTCTCATATTAATGCCGATTTTTATTCAAAAGAACTCGAAACCCACGTCGTGCGTTACCTAGATTTTAACGACGTAGACCATTCATTATTACGTAACCTCGTCACCACGTTACTGCATCACAAACTACAAATAACACAAGCCAGCACTCCGCTTGAATTTGACCAAATTGCCAGCGACCCATTGCTATTAAAAAGCTTAAACAAATTTTACTTTTGCGATGCCTTGCTCGAGCGTTTGTTTATCAGCTTACGCCAAACTTTATTAGTCAATACCATGCAAGACATGACCATGCCCAGTCACCACTTGGCATTGGCAAAAAGCTTGGCGGTTCAAGCCCAATTAAATGAATACGTATGGCCGATTACTCAAGATGAAAACACCATAATTAATGGACTAGAAACACTACTAAAACAAGTTACCGAACAAACACAATGGCAACTGGCCGACATTGCACCCGCTGTTTTAATGCTAAGCCAATACAAAGACTTGGCCAGCAGCGAAGTCGCAGAAATTTTTAACCACCCACACACCCTGTCGCTAGCAAGCATTAGCAATAACCCTAAAACACAATATTTGGCCGACATTGTTGATTACGCGATTCATACACGTAATAACGAAATAGACAGAGCCAAAAACATTGCTTACTGGTCGCCACACAAATCGACATTGAATATCAGCAGCAGTAGCAACGCGGTATCCCAGCGCGTACAAGCGCAATACGAAGAAAACCCTTACCCACGTTGGAAAGACATAGGTTTCAACACCGCTAGTAGCTACCAACAGGCTTTGGTTAAAAACTTTCCTCATCTTAATTTGAGTAACTGGCAAGGTAAAAAGAAACTCAACGTACTGGTCGCTGGCTGTGGCACAGGCCGCCAAGCAATTCGCTTGGCCAGCTACTTTAACGACCTAAACGTTATTGCCATTGACCTCAGTGCGCGCTCACTGGCTTACGCACAGCAACAAGCTAAAAAATACCAAGTCGATAACATTCAGTTTATTCAGGCAGATATTTTAGAATTTTCAGATTTTCCTGCACTGTTTGATGTCATTGAATGTTCGGGGGTTTTACACCACATGGAAAACCCAGAACAAGGCCTACAAAGCCTCGCGGCGTTATTATCACCCACAGGGGTTATGAAAATAGCCTTATACAGCGAAGCAGCGCGTGAGCAAGTCATTAGTTTTAGACAGTTAATTGCCAACAACAAGCAACAAACGGGCGACGATCTCGATCAGCGTTTATTACGCCAAGCACTGCTTATGAATCAAATACCTGGCGAGTGGCAAGACATTACCAGCTCACCAGATTTTTACAGCATGAGTAACTGCCGCGATTTAATATTTCACGCCCAAGAACATCAATTCACGCCCAATAAAATTGCTGATTTATTGTCTAACAATCAACTCGATTTTATTGGTATGTTGCCCACTGCCAGAGCACAATTTGCCTTTGAAAAAACCCTAGGGCCAATGAATAAAAACAACGCTGATAAAAACAACACATTAGAAAACTGGCACAAAGTTGAACAAGATAACGTGGATATTTTTGCCGGCATGTATCAGTTTTATTGTCGTAAACAATCGAACATTGAAATTTTATAATAAAGGTTTCATAACAAGTGAATTGCTCTATTAAACTAGGCTAAACACTTAAACTGGTTAAAAACTGCGGAAAACCTAAATAAAACATTCAACATAAAAACCGTCGGCAAAACGGTTCTTTTGTTGATTAAAGACCAAGCTAGATGTTGATTAAAGACAAAGCAAAACGCTTTTACTTCTTAGAATTATTCATTGCCTCAAACTGCTGAGTAATAAAATCACCGGTTGAGTTCAATTTAGACACAATCGCGTCGTTGTATAAAAACTGACTTTTTAAGCGTGCTTCTTGCGCCGACATCCGTGTTTCTAAACGCTCACGCTTTTCTGCAAGCTGTGTTTTATCGTTATCTAAGGCATCCAATTTATTAGAAATCAAACCGTTTGAGCTGTCTAAAATTGACAACAAGCTGGCGTTTAGCTGGTCGGCAAAACCCGATATGTAAGTCACGCTGCCACGATCGCCTAACGCCCCGCCAGTAATTTTCATACGAATACCGCTCGAAGGATCAATATTTCCAACTTGCGCCTTACCCGTTTCACCATCGGCTTTGCCATTTACAAAACCAAAAATAGCCGACGTTGGCCCCGGCACATCGACCATTTCTACCGCCGAATCAGCACCTGTAGACGCCGAAATAATACCGAATTTTTGATACGAAAAAGACGAAGGATCGTTATTGTATTCCACTTTCACCGAAATCTTTTCGGCCTTAAAAACAGGGTCTTCATTAATTGCCGTCGCTAACGCCGCTGCTAAACCTTCACCGGTATTATAAGGAGCCGGTTGCGCCAAACTAATCTCGCGCTCAACTCCATCTACTTTAATAGTGAAAGTATTATTAGTAGCGTCAAGATTCACACCGCTAGAAAAATCTGCCGCAGGGTTAGCAATATAAAAACCATTACTGGCTTTTTTGTTACCATCGGTGGCCGATAAAAACTGGCCATTACCCTTGGCTTCAATGCCATTGATTTTACCTTCAACGTTTTGCCCTTGAGCAATCTTAGGCGTATAGGTAGCGGCATCTTGTAAACCCAAAACAGAAATCGCCGCTGGATCTAAATCAGAGAAAGAAACCTGAGTCGCATTACCACCGACATTAATTTGCAACGCACCTAAATCTTTTTCTGCATCGTATACATAGCTCACATCAGCGGCAAGGTCGTAACCATAACGACGGGTATCATCAAAACCCAAAGTATCGTAACCGCTATCGCCTACACCATTAACCAAACCCAGTGCTGACTGCGCATTAGCATTGGCATTTTTAATTTCTACACTGGCACCTGCACCATAAGTCGCTGCTGTACGCACTCCGTTCTTAGCCGTCGTTTCAAAAAATAGATTACCACTGCTGTCTAACTTAGCCATCACATCACCAGCGGCAAACTGCCCACTGGCTTGCAAGGCACTGTCTACTGCACGCTGAACAACCACTAAACTAGACGCACCATCATTGGTACCGGCTGTACCATTACCGTTTACATTTACGGCAATATCAACACCGTCTATAGCTAAGGTAAAACCAGCACTGTTACCTGCACCGCTAAAATCGATGCCGGTTGTAAGCGCAGTGGTTGCGGCACTGGTATCCGTGCGCGCACCACTACCGTCAGAGGTTATTTCTAAATATTCAGTATGACCAGTAGCCACCGAAGCCAACTTTAAACCGGTTCCTTCTAAGCTTGCCGACACAACACCGGCACCAAAAGCAGTATCCAAAGCCGCTTGCACAGAATCAATATTACTACCCGTGTTGGCGTTAACAACCACCTCGCGTTCAACGCCCGACACGTTTAAAGTAAAACCTGCATTTAACGTACTAAAATCAATAGCCGTGGCTAAATCACGACTCGATACACTGCTCTCGCCACCCTTAGTTAAACCAGCAAACGCCGCATCAGCCGCTAACGCCGAATCCATAGCACCTGCAACCGCAGCTGCTAAATCAGCACCGGTTAAATACGTTCCAGCAGGCACACTGACCTTAGACGTTGTGCCAATACCATCTACCGACATATTAAACTCAGTGGCAGCACCCAAGGTTAATCCCAAGTCATTACCGTTGGTTTGCACCCCTTGGCCAGCGTTTAAACCCAGTGCAATATCACTGGCCGTGTTACCTACCGCGGTGAGTTCTATTTGCTGAGTCGCGCCTAACGCCGACGTAGAAAACGTTAACAAACCGTTATCATCAAAATCTGCAATCACCGCACCGTTTAAACTGGTAGCGTCAATCGCAGTTTGTATTGCTTGCAAGGTGTCTTGGCGATCACCAATCACACTGTCGCCATTTAAATCACTGCCAGCGGCATTAGCAGCAACGGTAACCGCCACTGGCCCACCACCAATATCCAGTGAAAAAGTCGCATTATTAGACGAAAAATCAATACCGCTTGCGGCATCTAAAGCACGGCTGCCAGGCTGAGTGGTTGAACCCTTACCCGAAAACGCTTGCGAACCTAATGTCGTTAACGAAATACCCTCGTACAAACCTTTACCCGTAGTATTAAAACCCAAGGTATTGGCACTATTAGAGTCGGTACTGGTAAATGAAATTTTAGAATCAACGCCATACTTATTTGAAGTAATCGAAAAATTACTGTCTGCAGCGTTATAAGCCACCGTTACACCATAAGAAAACTTTTTATAGGTTTCGTTGCTGTTAATTTGAAAACCAATTTGCTTGGCTAATTCTTCACCCGTGGCATAACTGCCAGAGGTTAAGGTAATTTGTTCGTTTTTGCCGTTAAGGTTTAACGTAAAATTATTGTTACTGTCGTCAACCACTACAGGGCTCGAAAAATCCAAACCGGCAACACGGCCACCTTGGTAAATCGCCTGAGTCGCTAACTGTGTTATTTCAACGCCATAAGTGCCCGGTTTGGTATTAATCGAATCGTTTACATAACGTATTTGGGCATCGTCGGCAGTACCGCTTTTCGCCAAAATGCTAATAATAGAATCACGATCTTCTCGCATAGCCTTAGAAAAAGTCGCTGGATTAAACTCCAGTAAAAAATCGTTATTTCTATCGGTATTCACGCCCAGCTCGGTTAACGAGCGATACTTAGTACCGCTTAACCCTTCAATCGGCTGGCTAATAAGCGCGCGCACCTGGGACTGAATCCCCCGAATCGTAGAATCACCTAATAGCAGGCCGCCTTGCTCGGTTTCAGAGTTAAACGAAGTTAAATCATCCGAAAACTTTTTAAAGTCATTATACGCATTAACAAAATCTTGAATTTTTTCTTGAATACCCGCGGTGTCTGGCGCAACTACGATCGAGATAGGCTTACCGACATCCGCCGATAATAAATTAAGCGTAACACCGGGCACCACTTCTTCAATATTATTAGAAGAACGCGTAATCGTAAGGCCGTTGGCTTTTAGCAACGCATCTTCGCCTTTCGCGGTTTCTGACAAAGTACCTGGACCTTGCTGTACTTCGTTATAAGCCAACGAAGAAAGCCCACTGCTGGCTACCCCGCCTAATTCATCTAGGGTCATAATGCGCATGGCATTATTTTCACCGGTTTCTTCGGTGGTAATGACCAAACGATAACCACTACCGTCGTTAATAATCGACGCTCGTGCGCCAATATCGGCATTGTTAATCGCTTCACGAATACCGCTTAATGTTTTATTAGAATCATCAATGGTAATGGGTGAACCACCCTTGGTTGGATCAACATCTTGGCTAAGAAAATCGCCAGCACCGTCGTAAGTGATTTTACCAAAAGTAATTTGAATTTCGCCCGCACCAATAATTTCATCAATGCTGCTGTAAGCATCGGTGACCACACTGTGCGCTTTTGCGGTATTTAGTACTTCTACGTTATAAGTGCCAGGTTCGGCAAAGATAGAGGCTTCGGTGGTTAAAATTGATTCATCAGAAGAAGATGCCGTGGTAGAACCCGCCGTTGAAGGCAACGACAAAGCACTGGTCGCCACCTGTAAGGTAGACGCTAAAGATTTAATTTCACCATAGGCCGTAATGCGCGCATCTAAAATTGTTTCGTCGCGTTCAAAACGTTTATCAGACAGCTCTCGTTCGGCTCCAATAATTTTCTCAACCAAGTCGTTGGTTAAAACACCCGATCCTAAACCTAATGATTCAATAGCAGCCATGGGCCTATCTCCAATATCTCATAAACCGAAAGCTTTCAGCTTAAACGCGAAAACCCCAGCACTAACGTTATCGGCCAGTCTGGGGTTATTTTTAGCAGTGTTTACAAAAGTATGTCAAAAAATCTACAAAGAAGACCTTAATGTCATACTTGGGCGCTAAATAATAATGATGGCTCATCATCATTCAAGTTTTGCGCCAACTCAAGAGCTAATTCGTTTGGAATCTGACGAATTAATTCTGAAGACTGTTTATCAAACACTTTAATCACGGTTTTACCGCTATCTTCGTCCATTTGAAAATCAAGAGTACGTTCGGTTGATTGCACATATTCGTTAAGCTTAGAAACCGCATTTTTAACTTGCTCGTCGCTGATTACACCAACGGGCTTATTAAGCGGTAACTCTTTGCCTTCACTTAAAGATTTGCCATCAATCTTAGTACTGTCAATTTTACCTGCTGCGTTTGCAGTAGTTGAGGAAGATGAAAGCGGCTTAGCATTTTGCTGAAACAGCGAAATGCGATCACTCATACTGGCTTTCATATCATTCATACATCACCTCAATGACCAAGATTCTTTTCTTGCCTCTAACACAAACAGTATAAGCAGTGTCAGAGAAAACTCTCTACCCCATAAGAGGTAGAGAGTATTGATAAGTGTTACGACTTATCCTAGTAGAGAAAGAACCTGCTGGCCTGATGCGTTAGCCTGGGCTAGTACCGAAATACCGGCCTGCTGTAGCACGTTAGTACGCTGCAGTTCTGCAGTTTCTGCGGCGAAGTCGGCATCTTGAATTCGAGAGTTAGCCGAGTTCAAGTTTTCAGACGTTACCTGCAAGTTACTTACAGTAGACTCCATACGGTTTTGAACAGCACCTAAGTCAGCACGCTGGCTCGATACTTGAGCAATGGCGTTATCAACCGCTACTAGCGCAGCCTGCGCACCTTCGAAGGTTGAGATATCGATATCAGATAGAGCCTGACCATCTTCACCACCACCGAAAGTACCGGCAACAAAGCCTGAATCAGAAAGACCCGCTGCCCCATTAGTACCGTAGCTCACCTCAAACGCAGACGCTGAATCAAGAGTGACTGTCGAGTAAGTGGTTGATGACTGTGCATCCACACTTGCCATGCCACCTAAACCAAAGGAGTCCAAGTTAGCAACAGTTGCTGCCGTGAAGCTAATGTTACGACCATCTGCTGCAGTTAATGTTAACGATTTTCCGTTATCTGTTGCAACGACACCAGTTTGGCCACTTACTTCATTGATAGCAGTGATTGCTGCAGCTTTATCTTTTTCTAAATCGTTAGTAGAAGTTAATGCTGCAATAGTAACGCCGTTAAGAGTCATTGCACCGGTAGTATCCGTGATATTACCACTTACTACACCAGCTGTACCCGTTACTTCTGTTGCGTTGACTGTCGCAGTAACACCAGTTTGATCAGAAGATTTATTAATTGCTGCAGCAATTGCGATACCAGAAGAAGAGACCGCAGAGGACGCAGCCGTTCCATCAGATGCGGTATCGTCTAATGAAGAAGATGCTTGAATAGCAACGCCATTAATTGTCAAATCACCATCTTGCAAACCAATTGCTGTCGCTGCCGTTGCTGCGGGGCCTGCTGCCAAATCAACACTTTTCTCCGTTGAGCTTGTTACCGCAGTTTGTGCAGAGTAATTACCCGCTAGCAAACCTGAGTTAGCGATATCGCCATTTCCTGTACCGTTACCACCACTAATGTTGATATCAGTACCAGCGTTTTCTGCTGTTAAAGTAAAGCCTGCGTAAGCAGTTTCTGCCGTTGCATTACCAGTATCAGCATCAGCAAGACCATAAACCCCCAAATCAGCTTGAGCACCAGCTGCTAGGGTAATATTTCGTCCATCAGCAGCAGTTAAGATAACACCACCATCATTACCGCCATCACTTGCAGTTACACCAGTTTGATCTGCTTTTGCATTAAGTGCAGCAATAACAGAGCCTCTTGTAGCAGCTAGGTCAGCATCTGTTGCTCCAGCTGTACCTTGTATAGTAATGGAGACACCATTTAAAGTTACTGTTTCTGCAGTAGAAGCATTATCACCAGCTGCCATTTTACTACCAATCACAACGTTTTCATCAACCGTAGCGGTCACACCGGTTTCAGCTGAAGAAGCATTAACAGCTGCTGCTTTGGCAATACCAGACTTTTCTTTATCGGCAAACGATAGGTTATCGTCTCCGGCAACAGAGCCACGGATATTCTCACCATTAATCACTAGATCGCCATTGCCTAGTGCATTGCTCGTACCTTGCGCAGAAACACCCGCTTGGCTAGAAGCACCTAGTTTATCAGTCGTTAATTCAGCAATTGTTACATCAAGCGTTTGACCGGCGTTTGCGCCAACTTGGAAAGTAGCAGAGAACGAACCGTCAAGTAAGTTACGGCCGTTGAAGTCTGTTTCCTCAGCAGTACGTGAGATCTCAGCCACTAGCTGGCTTACTTCTGCTTGTAGTGCGTCGCGGTCAACGTCTGAGTTGGTGGCGTTTGAAGATTGTACCGATAGTTCACGAATACGCTGTAGGCTGTCGTTCATTGAACCCAATGCGCCTTCTGCAGTTTGTGCTAATGCGATACCATCACCGGCGTTACGTACTGCTACGTTTAGACCGTTGATTTGTGAAGTAAAACGCGTGGAAATTGCTAGACCTGCAGCATCGTCTTTCGCACTGTTAATACGAAGACCAGATGACAAACGCTCAAGCGCTTGCTGGTTAGCAGACTGTGATTTGTCCAAGTTGCGCTGTGCGTTCAACGAGGCCATGTTGGTATTAATAATTTGTGGCATTTTGTTAACCCTCTGTCTAGTTTTGAACGCCCCAGCTTAAATTAGCTATTGGACAATTCTTTATTTCAATAAGGTTAACGACACAGTTCTGGATTACTTTAGGGTTAATTTCAATTTATTTGGGATTATTTTGATTTATTTTAACTATTTACTGAGGTGCTTGTGTGGGTCGTCTTTTAAGGCGACATAGAATTAACAATAGAGCAACAAAGAGTTAAAAAAATATGTGCTCGGCGGGAGTTAGCCTAAAGGCTAACTTACTTTTTATGGTGCCCGACAGAAGTCCCCCTAAATGGGGACTTACATTAAGGAAGATTAAAGTTTATTAAATAACGACAAATTTTGAATTTTAGCATAGCTTTGCTGGGCAGTTTCTAGCAAAAACGATTGCAGTGATAACCGGCTCACAGCTTCAGCAAAGTCTACGTCACGCAGCTCCGACAACACGCTTTTACTAACAATGTCGATGTCTGCTGCTTGGCTAGCTGTGTTTTCAATAATATTTAATCGTGAACCCAGTTCGCTGCGCACTAATGATATATTAGCTTCGGCAGTCGCTAAGTTTTGCAATGTACTGTCGAGCAGATTATCAAGAGTTTCAGCGTCATCTGGATTATTTTCTAAGCTATCTAGGCCATCCATTAAACGATAAATGGTATCGGTGATGCTTTGCTTTTCGGTTGAGTCGATTAAAAACTCGTCACCGGCTTTTACCTCACCAGTTATTTTAACCGAAATGCCAGCAACGCTAATATCATCACCGCTTTTGTAAGGTGTGTTACCCGACGCCCCCACTATGCGGCCATCGGAAGCCTGACGCACGGTGTAGTTAGACCCTGGCGGAGTGATGGCAGATTCTGGATTAAAGGTAACAATAAAGTCTTCTGGGTAAAATTCGGCATACTCTTCTTTATCAACCACTAACCCCGAATTTATAACGGCGTTGCCTTGGTTTAGTGGGCTGGTTTGGGTGTTAAAAGTATTGTCTGCTGCTTTTATGTCTACAAACAATCGTTTGCCGTTGTCGCCGGTTGCGACTGTGGTTGAGCTGGCGATAGCAATAAAGCGCTGGCCTTCGTCACCTTGATAGTCGTAACGGCCGTTAACATTTGGCTGAAACGGTTCTGAGCTGCCCTTAAAGCCGCCAAAAAGGTGTTCGCCGCCCGCGTCTGTTGAGTTCATTAAGTTCACGGTTGAACCTAGCAGTTCTTTAAGCTCGAAGTTAATGGCTTGGCGATCGGTTAGGCTGTATGCGCCGTCACCGGCTTGTATGGTTAGTTCTCTTACTCGAATTAAATTGTCAGTAATGCTGCCAAGTTGGGTTTCTTCTAGCTTGAGTCGGCCTTCTGCGCCTGTCATGTTTTTACTAAACTGATCGCGCAGGGCTTGGTCTTGCTGCAATTGCAATATTTTTGTCGCCGCTATGGGGTCATCCGACGGGGTTAATACACGCAGTCCGGTTGATACCTGTTGCTGCGTTTTATTCACTGCACGCTGGTTGTTAAGTATTGAGTCCAGCCCTTTGTTGTATGACTGCAAAGTAGATAGTCGCATTACTGGTTGCCTCCTATGGGCGGAGTTCTGTTATGACTCATTAAAATGTATTGATTAAGGTGGTGAAGATGTCGCGCGCCACTTGTATGACTTTTGCCGAAGCGTTGTAAGCAAGCTCGTAACGTATTAGGTTGGCGGCTTCTTCGTCTAAGTTGACCCCAGATTTGCTTTCTACGGCGTCGCTGGAGTTACGCAGTAATACTTCGCTAGACTCACGGTTGGTAAGTGCACGGCTGGTTATAGAGCCAACTTCTTCGACTAAGCCGCTGTAAGCATCGCTAAAGCTGGCGTTACCGTTAATGTTATCTTTGGTTTGCAGGTTACCCAATGCGACACCGTTGCGGCTATCCGAGGTACCGTCTTTGTTAAACTGTACCGTGAACTGATCGCCCGCTTGCACAACTCCTTCTATGTCTAATTCAAAACCAAAGTGAATCGGTTCTCCCACTGGCTGAGTGTCGAATAAATTGTTACCCGGCGGGTCTATTTCTAGGCTGTAGTGATCGTCTAAGACAATTTTGATTTCTCCGCCTATGGCAATTTTATTGCTGCCATTGGGGCCGGTGCCAGCCACTGGTAAGCGTGACTGAAAGCTAATGTTGCCGCGTTCGTCGATATCTACGTCGATATTGCCGCTGTAGTTAATGCCACTGCTTGCAATTTCTGTGGCGATTTTTGTTGCGATTTCGGTTTTCACGTCGTTAGCAGTGGCGTGGTCTCCGGTTAATGCAATGCTGAATTTACCTTGCCCAGGCACTTCTAAATCGTAAGTGTAGGGGCCGCCTTGGCTAAAGTCGTAACCGTCAAATTCAGATAGGTTTTTAAGCGGTGCCGATCCTGTGGGCACAACGGCGATGTCTTGGCCGTTAGAAATAGAGAAGCCGTCGCTGCTATCGCCACTAATATCAAACGATAAATCTTCGCCGTTTAATGCTGTGATGGTGATTTTTTCGCCATCACTTTTTGCCACAATGCCTTGTTTTTGAAAGTCGTAATTAGCGTTAATACGATCGGCAATAAAGTTGGGAGTAATAGGGTCTGGTACGTCTTCAGGGTAGCTTGAGTCGTACTTGGTTTGGCTAGGCCCCAAGGTGTCGGTAATGTTGATGCCGTTTAAAGCTACTGCTGTGGGCAAAAACGCTGCCTGAGTTTGAGCGAAGTCAGTTAACTGAACGGTGGTACGAGCACTGGCACTTACGCCATCGCGTTCTGACAGTAATTTGGCTATTTCTTCCGCCGAGGCGTTTTCTGGGGTGATTAATAACGGTTGTGATTTTACCAACCCTGTTTCTGGATCGGTTACGTTGATATTAATGCGTTCAGGAAAAAACCCATTGGTGGCATTAACCACAGGCGCAGGCGGTAATGGCGCAACCGTGGCGGGCGGCTGATAGGTAGGCGCAGCAGGTAATACACCTCCAAAACTGGTAAAAGCGGTTTTACCTTCATCCCCCGGCAACATGCTGTTGGTGATGCCTGGTACGTAGTTTTGGTTCATTAATGGTGGAAACAGCGGAATGGGATTCGCTGGGTCGGTGTTGTCTAATACGTCGTAGCTGGTTGGCGAGGTAAAACGAATCACCAAGGGTGGGTCCATTTCACCGTCGCTGGATAAATACGGTGTGCTAATGTCGTAAACCGTGCCCTGAGACACAACACCACTGCCACGGTTGCCAAGGGCGGCGACGGTAGAAATTGGCGATGCAATGGCAATTTCTTCTGGCCGCGAAATTCGCATAGCAAGCTGGTTGGTACCACCTTGTGTTGGCGACAGGGTAAATTTATCACCTTGCTGAAACGAGCCAGCTTCTAGACGAATTTCAAAACCGTCTATTTCTAGCGATTGCGGCAATGAGCCGTTTAACGATGCCGAGGTCAGTTCTTCACCGGTGGTGTCGTTGAAGACTTTAAAAAAGCCATCTCCGGGGCCTTGAAACTCTAGGCGGTAGTCGTCGACCGTGAGTTTTGAAGTGTCGGTTATGTGAACTGATACCACGCGGTCTAGCGGCTTTTGATTTTGTGAATCACCTTGCGCACGCAAGTAAGTGTTGCTGGGCAGGTTAATGTCTTTAAAAAAGTTGCCGCCTTTTAGTCCTTCTAAGTCAATGCCCAAACGATGCTGTTGGTTAAACGTTTCGGTGATGCTTAATGCTATTTGATCTAGTTTTTTAACCGCAGGGTCAAGCACTTGGTCGCGAAATTCAAGCATGCCACCCAGTTGGCCACCGCTGATTTGTGAGTTAACTTCTTGGAGTGAATCAGCTTGTTTTAAAAACAAGGCCATTTTTGAGCGGTCGCCCGAACCAGATTGAATAACCAGTTCGTTGGCGCTGTTGCCAATAACCAAACCTTGGCCACGGCCAATAAACACATTCACCGAGCTGCCATCTTGTTCAACGGTATTCACTTCTACCAATGCCGACAGGTCGGTGATGAGTCTTTCTCGCTGGTCCATTAAATCGTTTGGCTGCTTGCCATTTGACGACGCTAAAGCGACTTGAATTTGTTCGTTTAGTTCTGCAATGGAGTTACCAAGAATGTTGATTTCTTCGGTGATTACTTTCATCTGGCCGTTGATGATGCTGCTTTGTGCCGTTAGACGATCGTTAATGGTGCCAAAGCGATCAACCAAACCATTGGCTTCGCTGATTAATACTTGGCGCGCAGGCAATGACGACGGGTCGTCTACTACCGATTGCAAAGCACCAAACATGCGCTCTAACCCCGGCTGTACGCCGGTGCCACTGTCGGCCAACAAGCGGTCTATTTGTGAGGCGTTGATCGATAAGGTATCAAGCTGGTTAAAATTTGAGGTATCACGCTGTAATTGGTCGGTTAAAAATTCATCGTATACGCGTTTTACGCTGTTAACATTTACCCCACTGCCCGACCATTGGCCGCCAATAAACTGGGGTGTTTTTTCGTTAAAGCTTACCGTTTGGCGGCTATAGCCTTCGGTGCCTGCGTTAGCAATGTTGTGGCCGGTAACGCCTAACGCAGTTTGCTGCGCCTTTAAGCCAGAAATACCAATGCCTAATAAATCACCCACGTGGCACCTCCACTTTGTTTTGCGCTAGCGCTGAGTTGTGTAACGTTGTTTGCATCAGTTCGCTGTTTGCAATTCGAGTTATTTTTTCTGCATAGCGTGGGTCGGTTGCGTACCCTGCTTGCTGCAGTTGTTGTGCGTATTTTTCTACGTTGGTTCCTGCGGCCAAGGCTTTTTCATAACGCTCGGCTTTTAAAAATTCTGAATAATCGTTAAGCCCTGCTTCGATAGAAGGATAGGCCCGAAAATCGGCTTTTTCGGTTATGCGCTGGCCATCACGATATTCGTGAGTGGTCACCGTGACTTTGTCGCCATGCCAACGCTGGTCGGCTTTAATGCCAAAAAAGTTGAAGCTGTTTTCTGTTTGTGCATCTTTGCTTGTGTCGGTGATCATGTATTTACCCCAGCCGGTTTCTAATGCCGCTTGCGAGATAATGGCTTTAGGGCTAACGCCCATTTCTTTGGCAATTTTTTCTGCTGCTGGGTATAACTGTTGAATAAACTGCTGAGGGCTAGCAAATACCTGAGTTTTTTCAGCAGGTTGTTTGCTTTTAATAATTTCAGTATTAATTTCAAAACCGCTATGACTTGGCTTTTGTTCAAGCTGAGTGTTTTTCTTATCGGTTTGGTTAAAATCTATGCCATGGCTAAAATGCTTACGGCGGTCGTCTAGCGGTTGCCACTGCACATCACTGCGTTTATCGGGGTCGCCATATTCTTGATTCAGTTGGCGGTAAATAACATCGGCCAAACCCATGCCCTGCTTACCGGTTAAACTCACCGATAGCTGATCGTCGTACATTTGCTGGTAAAAATCTTCTTGCGGCGAATGCATAATCGAGTCTTCTTGAAATACCTTGTTGGCATCACGCATCGATTTCATCATCATTTTGACGAACATAGATTCAAACTGCTCAGCCACTTTACGTAACGCTTCGCCTTTATTTTCGCGACCAATGTCGTTGATGCTCTGCAGACTGTTAAGGTCTGTGTAAACATCTTGTGGCTGAGCTGTGCGGCTGGCAATCATGAATATACCCTGTGTGTTTTAACATTTGTTGAGGTGACGATTTGCATCTGATTGTATTCCTCAACTCAATTCAAATCTGATATTGCAATTTCTTTGCCAAGTTTGATTTTATAAACACAAGGAGTGGAGTAACAGCCATAAAGCAATGCTTTAAGGCGGTTAAAAAATTATGCGAGGGGTTTTAGAGAGGTTAATTTAGAGAGGTTAAAAGCGAAACCGTTAACAACAGTGGCAAATGCTTGCCGCTTTAATAAATGGGGCACTGTCGGGCTAAACCCCGACCTACTAGGGTAACAACCACTATTAAGTATTTTGGTTGTAGAGCTTGAGTTTGGATTGTTTGCGGTTGCGCTGATGATACGCTTGTTGTTCTTTTTCAATCTGCTGTTTTAATACCTGGTCTTGCTTTAACATTTGTTTTAAGCGTGCTTGATCGTGTTCAGTAATGCGGTCCGGGTGAGTAAACAGCAGTTCGATTTTTTGTTGGCGCTGTTCAATCCGTTTTTCGCTGAGTTCTTTCACCCCTTGTTTTAATAAGGAGTGTATTTCGGCGCTTATAGCTTCTATCTCATCGAGCAGTGGATTGTTGTTTTGCATTGAATTCCCTTGGCTGGGTTATTTTCATAACCCAGTTAACGATTAAATCACAACCAGCTCGGCTTTAAGCGCGCCTGCTTGTTTCAGTGCTTCTAGTATAGCCATTAAGTCGCCAGGTGCAGCACCTACATCGTTAACGGCTTTAACGATTTGATCTAATGATACCCCAGGTGCAAATTTGAACATGCGGTTGTTTTCTTGTTCGGCATTGATTTCGGTTCTTGGTACAACTGCGGTTTCACCACCGGCTAGAGCATTGGGCTGAACAACGTCAAAGTTTTCTTGCACGGTTACGGTTAGGCTGCCGTGAGTAACCGCTACCGGCTCTATTCTTACGTGCTGGCCCATAACAATGGTGCCGGTGCGTGAGTTGATAATGACTTTAGCGCGGGCGTCGCCCATTTCAACTTCTAAGTTTTCGATTACCGATAAAAAAGACACTCGTTGGCTTAAATCACGCGGTGCGCTGACTCTGATAGATGTCGCGTCGAGTGCTTCGGCGGTGCCTGGCCCTAAAAATCCGTTCAGTTTGTCGATAATATGGCGAGCAGTGGTGAAGTTTGCTTGATCTAGGTTAAGTACTAAGCTGTCACCGTGCCCAAATGAGTTAGGAATGGCGCGCTCTACGGTTGCACCATTGGGAATACGGCCAACACTGGGGATGTTAACGGTTAATTTTGAGCCGTCGTTGCCCTGAATACCAAAGCCACCAACAACTAAGTTGCCTTGGGCTAAAGCATACACTTGGCCATCAGCGCCTTTTAAAGGGGCAAATAATAATGAACCTCCGCGTAAACTTTTGGCATTACCCAACGACGATACGGTTATGTCTAGGCGTTGCCCTGGTTTTGCAAAAGCAGGCATTTCGGCGGTAATAGACACGGCGGCTACGTTTTTGAGTTTTGGGTCGACACCGTTTGGAATAGTGATGCCAAATTCGGCCATCATGTTGCGAAAGGTTTGGGTTGTGAATGGGGCTTTATCGCCGCTGCCGTCTAAACCCACCACTAAGCCATAACCAATAAGCTGGTTGCTGCGCACCCCAGCAATGCTGGTTATGTCTTTTATGCGTTCGGCTTGGGCCGTTGGCATAAGAGTAGAGGCTGTTAATATCAGCAAGGCTGCAAAGCGCCAAATAATCATCATAGTTACCTTTTTCAGCCTGTTGTTGTCGCTATTCTTTGTTGTGCTCGTCAAAATATTCACGGCTTTCTCCCAGTTTTTACATCTTCTTTAACCAGAATGATGTTTAAAACGGCCACCAAGCACTGTTGGTCATTCTGCCAAACCATCCTTCTTTGGTAGCGTTGTTTAGATTACCACGACCACCAAAGTTAATGCGTGCATCCGCGACCTTGCTGGACATTACGGTGTTTTGCGGCGTGATGTCTTGCGGTCTAATGAGGCCCATTATGCGAATGTATTCGTCGCCTTCACTTAGGGTTAACCATTTTTCACCGCGGATTTGTAAAACGCCGCTGGGTAATATGTCGGAAACTGTTACAGATATCGTGCCACTTAGGCTGTTACTGCGGTCGGCATCACCCGATCCCTTAAAAGAGCGCGAATGATCCAGATCGATATCTAACCCTAAGTTTCTCCAACCCGGCACTGTGCCCAATATGCTGCCAGGGTTTGAGCTGTTGGTAGAGTCTTTTAGTGATTTGGTTTCAGCCGATTTTGATGAGTTGTATTGCTCGTCAAATATAACCGTAATAATGTCGCCAACTTGGGTTGCCTGCTGGTCTGAAAACAAGCTAAGACTGTAATTTGCTTTATACAAAGAGCCATTAATACTAGGCGCGGCTCGAAGTGACGACGCTGGTACTGGCGCGTAATCTGGATCATTAGGAAACACGTCTTTTTCAAACGGTACGCTGGTGCAACCGGTTGTTATTGCCGCGGACATAAATGACATAACAAGGGTTAGTATCATTCTTGCGGGAATTAAATTGTTCGTTATGTTCATGGTTTTTCTCCGCGCTTGCGTTATTCGCATGATCTTTCGTTTGCTGCTTTTCATTACATGTTCTAAGTTAGGTGTTCTAAGTTAGGTGTTCTAAGTTAGGTGTTCTGAGTCAAGAACTGCAGCATCTGGTCGGCAGCTGAAACAACTTTTGAGTTCATTTCGTAAGCGCGCTGCACTGTAATCATTTTCACCAATTCTTCTACCACTTCTACGTTGGAGTTTTCTAATGCACCCTGTTCAATGGCACCAAAGCCATCGTTCGCGGCAACACCCACGTTAGGCGCACCACTGGCTGCGGTTTCTTTGTATAAGTTGCCGCCTGTAGATTGCAGACCCGCTGGGTTAATAAAATCAACCAAATCAATTTGCCCCAGCTCTTGCGGTGTTGCGTCGCCAAACAAGGTGGCTTGAACAATGCCGTCTTTGCTTACGGTTAATTGGTTGGTCAATTCTGGTATGTCGATTTGTGGTTCTAACGGATAACCATTTACGTTCACGATGGTGCCTTCGGCATTGATGTGAAAGGTACCGTCGCGGGTATAAGACAAGGTACCGTCGGGCATTTGAATTTGGAAAAATCCACGGCCGTTTACCGCCATATCTAATGGCTGATCAGTAAGCTGTAAGCTACCGGTGGTAAACACTTTTTGCGTACCAGCCGTTCTTACCCCTGTACCCACTTGCAAACCCGATGGCAAGCGTGTGTCGGCCGATGAGTTGGCACCCGGCTGACGCTGAATTTGATACAACAGATCTTCAAATACTGGGCGGTCTTTTTTAAAGCCCGTAGTCGATACGTTGGCTAAGTTGTTGGATACCGTGGTAAGCGCTAAATCTTGCGCTTCTAAACCACTTTTACTAACCCATAATGCTGCATGCATACATCACCTCTGCACGTTAATCGTTATTACTGTGCGCTTAATAATTGTGTTGTGGCGGCGCTGTTTTCATCGGCCGTTTTCATTAATTTAATCTGCATTTCATACTGGCGGTTCATCGCCAGTACTTGCGTTAATTCGGTGACGGCATTGACGTTACTGCCTTCTACAAAACCATTTACAATCGACATATTAGGGTCAACGTTGGCACCTGGGTCTCCGGGCTGACGATCGCGTAAACGAAACAGGCCGTCGGTGCCTTTTTCTAGGTCTTGCCCTGCGGGATTGACCAAACGCAATTGCACAACTTCGGCAACCGCTTCTGCACCTTCACCCTGTGGGCGAATCGAGATCGTGCCATCGCGGGCAATTTCAATGGATTCGTAAGGCGGTATTTCAATCGGGCCGCCATCGCCCAGTAATTGCAAACCACGGCCATTGAGTAAGCGACCTTGTGGGTCAACCGATAAATCACCTGCGCGAGTGTAGGCTTCTTCGCCATCTGCGCCCTGCACCACCAGCCAACCTGGACCTTCAATGGCGATGTCCATTTGGCGGCCCGTTTCTTGTAATGGCCCCTGACGAAAATCACTGGCAGGACGTTCTGCCATGGCAAAGGCACGAGTAGGAAAATGATCGCCAAATACTGGCTGCGCCCGTGACTGGGTATAATCTGAACGAAACCCGGTCGTGCTGGCGTTGGCCAAGTTATTGGAGTGAGCTGTTTGGCTAACTACGTTTTGTTTGGCACCGGACATGGCGATGTATAATGCGCGATCCATAACCTATTTCCTTTAATCTAGTATTACCGGATATATAGCAAAGACAGTGCCAACATTTAAATATTGAATAAATTCAATAGTATAGAGAGTTTAAGAGAGAAAGGTTGCAGCATTTGACGGGGATTAAACAAAAAAGCGGCAACCTCTTTACCTTAATGATTCATTAAGAGGTGAGAGGTTGCCGCTGTGTACTTATTATTGTTAGCGTTTAGTCAGCGCGTTTTTTAACAATTACAGATTCAGAATGGTCTGAGTAATCTGGTCCATTGTTTCAATGGTTTTAGCACTGGCCTGGAAGTTTCGCTGGGCGATGATTAAACCCACTAATTCTTCAGAGATATCGACGTTAGAGTCTTCTAAAGCCGACGATCGTATTTGGCCAAACGCTCCTGTTCTTGCTGAGCCTACGGTGGCTACTCCCGAGTCGAACGATTCTCCCCAACCGGTGCTACCGAGCGGAGTTAATCCTTCTGGATTTTGAAAGTTCGCCAAACCAACCTGCCCCAGTACTTGTGCTTGGCCGTTGGTGTAACGCGCAAAGATCATGCCTTCTTGGTTGACTTCTAGACCGGCTAAACGGCCAGAAGAATAACCGTTTTGGTTCACTTCGCTTACGGCAAATGGGTTACCAAATTGGGTTGAACCGGCTAAGTCAATTTGAAAATTTGAGTTAGTCGCTGGGCTTGTAAGTGGCAAGCCACCTTCTAGCACATTAACCGAGGCTAAAGCGCCTGTTGGTGCTCCATCGGCATCTAATGGGTTCCAGTTGGTTACAAAAATATCGCCGGTTGCTTCGGTATCTAATGTGCCGTCTTGATTGAAATACAGTTCGCTACGCGAACGTGTTGGCACTAAGTTCTCTGGAAAGTCTAAGGTAGAATCCGGATCACCCACGTCTTGGCCATCTACTAGTACATACATGGCCCAAATATTTTGCTCGTTGGGCAAGTTAGGGTCGAGTGGCTCTTTTACAAAAAACTGCGTCATTACATGTTCGTTACCTAAACTGTCGTAAACCGTAGTTGAAGTTGCATGGTTGTAAGTATTTTGATCGAGCGGATCGAATGAATTCAGGCTAATGGGGGTGAATTCATCGGGGGTTAATGCACCAAATACGCCGGATAACGCTGGCTGTGGGTTGGCCAACGAGTAACCTTCGCTGATGGTGAAGTTAACCGTACCGCCAACAGCGGCTGAGTCACTGGCTACTATGGCAGGCGGTGTAATCACACTGCTAAGCACGACTGGGCCGGTATTTTCAGCGCCAATCACCGACAAGCTGTCGGTATTAGAAGCGTTGTTAATTTGCAGCTTAATGTCACGGCCGATTTCGTTGGTAATCACCAAATCGCCGGCTTCACTGACCGATGCCAAAAACCCCGGTAACGTGGTGCCACGCAAGCTATTAATTTCTTCGGCAATGGCGGGTAAGGCAGTGGCTTCTAATGCCTGACCGTTTAGCGACAATGTCATGGTATTGCTAACGTTGTTGTAGCTGCTGGCTGGCACAGTCATAACGCTGGTGGCCGTTGCGGTAATGCCCGGCTGCTGATTAAAAATACTGGCCATTTCATTGGCTTGTGTACCTTCTGGAATAGAAATTTGGGTTTCTTCTCCATCTGGATTGGTCAAAGTTACTTGCTGCGCGGGGTACTGATTGTTAACGCCTTGAATACCTTCTACTAATAAAGGGTTATTCGCTGGGTTAGCAGGTAGCGGTAAAGGCCCAACTTGCAAGATATTTTCTAACGCTAATTGCCCTGCCCCTGGTGTGGGTTCGGTAGCACCGCTGTAAACTAAGTTAGATAAGCTGATAATGGACGCTTCGCCTTCTTCTATGGCGAGAAATTCCAATTGGCCATTGTCAGCCACTTGGGCACGCACACCGATGTAGGCATCGCTGCTTTGGCTGTTTAATTGGCGGTTAATATTGGTTGCTAATTGCTGCACCGAGCTGAAGTTTTCGTTCAACGAAATGGATACCGAACCCGAACGGTTGTCTACATCCGGTGCTGGTACGATCAAGTTAATGCTAAACGAGTTTGCGCGATCGATTTCATCTTGCCCTGGCACACGAGTAGGGTTGGCGCCGTCTAAGCGCAAGTCTGTTGCCGCACCGCCAGTAAAGTCAACTCTTGGATTGGTACCTGTTGCCGCATTGGTAAATACCAATTGTCCACCAACGGCGGCTAAAGTTACCCCTGCCGGTAAGCCTGCTGGCGTACCGGTTCTAATCGCTTCGGCAAGGTCTTCAACGCTGTTGTAAGTGCCATCGGCAATAGTGATGGTCGCATTCACGACAGTCGGAGTTGGTGTAGCACCGTCGCTAACCGCAACGTTTAGTATGTTATTCGGCGTAGCGGGCGCAACGGGTGCTGAGTTAATTGTTAACGGAAATGTCGCCGGAGCCGATCGCGTGGTGGTTGATGTACCGGGTATCGAACGGAAATCACTCAGGACGTTAGCAGCTGCTGAATTTAATACTGAAGATGTTGAGGCAATAACACCAGAGTTGGCAATACCAATAGAAAACCCATTTGAGGTTATTTCTAGACCTTGCTGTTGTAATACCTCTTCACCTGCATCCAAATTCAAGCGCGTAGCAACGCTGCTGGTTAAGGCTGGTGCTTGGTTGCCTGATTGAATTTGAATGTCGCCTAATACGCCACTAACAACGCCTTCATCGTTGGCATCAAAACCTTGCACACGACCGCCGTTATTAGCAACGACATAACCTTCTTTATCTAAACCAAATAAGCCCGCTCGGGTATAAGACACCGTGCCACGATCTTCAATGATAAAGAAGCCATTGCCGTCTACGGCCATGTCTAGTGCGTTGCCAGTACCGCTAATATTACCTTGGCTAAACTGTTGACGAATGTTTTCGACCATCACGCCGCTGCCAACAGGGGCGCTGCCCGATCCTAACAAGGTGTTGGTATAAACATCGCCAAACTCTGCACGCGATTGTTTAAAACCGGTGGTGCTGGCGTTTGCAACGTTGTTACCCGTTACTTCTAAATCGGTAGAAGCCGAGCGGATACCACTTAATCCAATATTAAAGCTCATAATAATGTCTCCTCGACGCTACGATTATTCGTTAACAATTTGTTTGATTTCATCCATACCGGCGCGCTTGCCACCGGCAAGATTTAACGTTGCCGTTCCGGTTGGGCTTAGGCTGACACTGTCAACCCGCGCACTCATTAAGGTGGCGAATTCTTCTGTTTTACCGGCGACACCGCCAGTCACTTTGAAGCTGTATTCGCCAGGTGGGTATGGCATTAAAATAGGATTGCCGGCTTCGTCTAAAACTTGCTCACCGTTTTCGTCGGTATAAAACTCTTGTCGATTCAGTTTGCTGTAATCAAGGTCAACGATTTCACCGTTTTTCATGAGGTTTAATCCATCCCAGCGAATCGACATTTCACCCGCCGCCTGATTGCCTAAAGCAATTTGCTCTACCAACTGACCATTTTTATCTTGAATCGACAACGTTAAGTTGGTCGCCGATTCAGGCAGTTCGCTATAACCACTAACAATGCCTTTGTTTAATAACAAGCCGGTATCGTTACCCTCTACAATAACCGACTGCCCTACCAGCGCCGATGCTTGCAAAGCTTGGTTTGAGCGCATGCCATCCGACATAATTTCGGTTGTATTGTTTAGCTTGTCTAAACCTTCTACGGTTGAGAATTGAGCTAACTGAGCAATAAACTCACCGTTGTCTTGTGGATCTAACGGGTTTTGGTTGTTCAGCTCTGCAATCATAAGTTTTAAGAATTCGTCTTGCCCCATTTCATTGCTTTTAGGGGTGGCCGCATTTTTTGTGGTATTCGAGTATTGGTCGAGTACGGCAGATGCTGGGTTGGTATTATCGATGGCTGACATGGTTATTCTCCCAGCGTTAGCGTACGTTGCAGCATTTGTTTCGCTGTTTTCAGTACTTCTACGTTCATTTGATAGCTACGTGACGACGACATCATGTCGGTCATTTCTTCTACAACGTTAACATTGGGGTAGTAGACGTAGCCTTCTTCGTTAGCCAATGGATGATCTGGCTGAAATCTTGGCTGTAAAGGTGCGTCACTTTCTACGATTCCCAACACTTCGACACCAGCACCTAAGTTTTCACCCTTGGCATGAAACTGGTTGTCTTTGTTTACGTTTAAAAATTCGTTCTGCATTACGGCGAAAAAAGGCTTACGAGCACGATAGGTTTCATCAATACTGCTGCTGGCACTTTCGGCGTTAGCGATGTTACTAGCGGTGGTGTTTAAACGCATAGACTGGGCATTCATGCCCGAACCTGCGATGTCAAATACATTACCTAATGACATGATTATTCTCCTCTGATCGCAGATTTAAGCCCTTTGAATTTTTTACTCAAAAATTCAAAGCTGGTGTTGTAATCCATGGCGTTGCGGGAAAAAATGGTTTGTTCAATTTGAGTATCAACCGTGTTGCCGTCGATAGAGGGCTGCGAAGGATTGCGATACATTAATTCATTGCTAAAACTGCTGCCCATACTGCTGCTTGATATATGAGCACCGTTTGTTGCGTTCATTTCTAACGAGTTAGCACTGGAAGTTGATTGTCTTTTACTTTCTTTGGCTAACATTGCCTGAAAGTTAATGTCGCGGGCTTTGAATCCAGGCGTGTCAGAGTTGGCTAGGTTATTGGCTAATATTTCAGCACGCTTAGCACGCAACTGCATGGCATCTGAATGAATCCCTAAGGCATTGTTGAAATTGATTGAACCCATAACTTAACTCTCTTCGCAAATGTGCATGTAAGAGTTTTAGCAAAGGCCATACCAACTTTTAAAATTATTTTATTTCTTTATTTTTCAAGGAGTTATAAGCGCTCTAGGCAGAGCGCTGAGTAAATATAGGGGGAAACGGCAAGACAATTAAGTAAGGTGGCAGAGGCAAGCGGCAAGCGCTTACCGACCACCGGCGGCAAAAGGTTTTGCCTGATAAGAGATTCCTGGAGAGAACTGCTTCATCTGATAATAGTCAGATAAGTTATTAACAGCTTCTGATGCACCCACAAATAAATGACCGTCTGGTTGCAAAGTACCATGAATTCTCTTGAGAATATCGTGTTTAAAATCTGCAGAAAAATAGATTAAAACGTTTCGGCAAAAAACGACGTCAAACTTACCTAACATGGTAAAACTGGACTGTAAGTTCAGCGATCTGAATTCTATACGACGCTTTATAGCATCGTTAATTTTCCATTGGTCATCGCCAATTTGCTGAAAATATTGCTTTAAATGCACATCGCCCATACCCCGTCTAAGCGCCAACTGTGGATACACACCTTCGCGGGCAATGGCCAACGCGGTAGACGATATATCGGTGGCGATAATTTTAACATCACCCACCAAAGCACCTGGGTTAGTGCGCTTAAACTCTTCTATCGCAATACTTAACGAATACGGTTCTTGGCCGGTGCTACAGGCCGCCGACCAGATTCTTAACGGTCGGCGTGTTTTGGCTAATTCTGGCAGCAGTTTTTCACGAAAGATTTTAAACGGATGATCGTCACGAAACCACAAGGTTTCGTTAGTTGTCATGGCATCGATAACCGCTTCTCTTAATTTTAAGTTACGATCCATCGCTCTCATTAGTTCTGTCAAATTGGTTAATTTTTCAGTTTCTAATAATCGTCTCAGCCGGCTAGTAATTAAATACTCTTTGTTATTGCCCAGTAAAATGCCACTGGATTGCTCTAACTTATTCCTAAACTGATCATATTCAGTAGGACTGATGGTGAAACTCATTTAATTACCCTTATTTACCATCTTGAAATTGTTCAATACGCTCAACAACTTCTTGCCCCAAGATATCTGGGTTGAATTTTGAAATAAAACCATCGGCACCTACTTTCTCGACCATCGCTTTATTAAACACGCCACTTAATGAGGTGTGCAATACAATGTGAAAATCTGCAATGCGAGGATCCTTACGCACGTTAGTCGTTAAGGTGTAACCGTCCATTTCGGGCATTTCAATATCTGAGATCATCATCAAATATTTATCTTGAATGCGCTCGCCGCTGTCGGTGATTGCTTGCAAATGCTCCCATGCCTGCTTGCCATCGTCTAATGCGGTGACTTTTACCCCAACACCCTCTAAACAGCGCGTCACTTGTTTACGGGCAATTTTGGAGTCGTCTACAATCAGTACGTGCATTTCTTTTGCGCGCTCGGCAACTTGCTCACTTACAACATCACCCGACATGGCTTCGTTCATTGGCGATACTTCTGCCAAGACTTTTTCCACATCAATAATTTCAATCATTTTGCCGTCTAATTGTGTCACTGCGGTTAAATAGTGCTCACGACCCGTGCCCTTTGGGGGTGGATGAATATCACCCCAGTTAAGGTTAACAATTCGTTCGACCCCACCCACCAAGAAACCCTGAACCTTTAGGTTGTATTCGGTAATGATGATAAAGGCATTGCTTAAGTCGCTGACCATTGGGCCACCGGTAGACATGCTTAGATCCATTACTGGAATAATGCCCATGCGCAAATGCGCAACACCACGAACCACCGGATGACTGTGTGGTAATACGTTAAGTTTTGGACACTGCAGAACTTCTTTAACTTTAAAAACGTTAATTCCGTAAATTTGTGGGCCTTCCATTCTGAACAATAGCAACTCCAGACGATTGGCCCCCACCAGCTGCGTGCGCTGGTCTACGGTTTCCATGACTCCCGCCATAAATTTCTCCTGTTTTCGACGCCTTCGGCACGGCGCTTGCTGTATTTTTAATAATGAAACAAAAGTGTCGTATAAATGACACAGCAAATACGGTGTATATTACTATCTTAGTTACTATCATAGTTGAGAATAAATAAATGGATAGCAGAGTTATCAGTTTACTGAAGCAATTTTTGTATTTTTTGTTACTTTTACCTGCTTTTAGTTTGAACTCTCATTCGAATAATTCAAAAAGTCTAAATGCTGACCCGGTTACACTGTCGGCCTATGACTTAAAAATGGATATTGAACAAATTGTATTGGCGCAATGGCAGCAATTAGGCCAAAGAAAAGGTAGCCGCAGCCAAGTTATTATTTCGGGTGTTCCAGAAAGTTATCGCAGCCATAAATGCCCAGAAACATTACAGGTTGATGTGAGTAAACAATTAACCCTTGGGCGCAACAGCTTGCAAGTTAGCTGTGCCACCTCCTCGAGCTGGTCTTTAACCCTAACTGCCGAAATTGAAGTGTGGCGTGACGTAGTGGTTATTCGTGATCATTTAGCCCGGGGTGAACGTATTAAAACCAGCAGTTTGACTCTGCAAGAAAGAAACATAGGCGACCTGCAACGTGGCTACTTTACTGAATTGGCAGACGTTATTGGCAATGTAAGTAAGCGCTCACTTAAAGCCGGCGTTGCGTTGAACCCTAGCATGGTGGATTTGCCCATTATTGTTCGTCGCGGCCAAGCAATTACTTTACGAGTTGAACAGCCTGGATTAAGTGTAAACGTGCAAGGCATTGCACTCAAAAAAGGCCGTAAAGGCGACGTTATCAAGGTCAAAAACAGCCGCACTGAAAAGGTTTTATTCGGCACAATTATTAACGCTGAATTAATCTTGGTAAATTGACTGTTTTTTGTGAAAAAAGATTAAAGTAATTAATACGAAAGCCGATACAATATCAGTAGGAGTCTTATCAGATGCAATGGCTTGGAGAAATATCCATGAATATCAATAAATTAACCGCAGGTCTTGACGGTGGAAGCAGGGCAAAAGCCGATGCAGCCAGCCCTCAGAATGCAAAACCTGAAGAAAACGCAAAAACAGCCAGTTCGGTTGCAACCAGCGATCAGGTGAAATTAAGTTCTAGCAGCATGAACATTCAGCAAATTGAAGCTGAAGTGAGCAAGATGCCCGACGTAGACGATAAAACCATCGATCGTATTCGAAATGCTATCGATAATGGTGAATATAAAATTGATTATCAAAAACTGGCAGGAAAAATGCTTGATTTCGAAGGAAAGCTTAATTAATCCTTGGAGTCACCGTGGCCACTTTGCATCAAATATTTTACCAACAGCTTAACCAAGAACTTGCAGTTGCGAACACATTGCATAGACTCCTTTGTGAAGAACGTGAACTGCTAGACCCGCCTAAAATAGAGGCTCTTAGCGAGCTTCAACAGCACAAGCAAGAGCAATTAGCATTGCTTCAACAGCTTACTCAGCAGCGTTGCCAATGGCTTGAAAGCCAGCATATTCCTCTGGATAAACACTGCTATAAACACCCTTTACTGCAAGCAACTGATGACGCAGATAACGACAAATTAGCGGCGCTGTGGCAACAACTTGCCGATGTTTTTATTGAAAACCGCCGTTTAACCGATATTTTGTCGACCATTGTTTTATCGGCACGTCAAAAAACGCAAAGTTTAATGAAAATCTTGCGCGGGCAAAAAAATACCCCTAACGTGTACGATAAAAGTGGCCAAGCAAGTTCCACTGCGGCCGGTATAGGCTACGCTAAAGCCTAACGGCCATGATAAAACTTCAGTAAAGTAGCAGGTACGACAATGGATGCGTCAGCAGATTCACAGGCAGATTCTAAAAGCGAGTCAAATAAAGAGCTTAACAGTGAATATTTTTTAAACACTCCAGAAGACATTTATGGTGCTCTGCGTAAGATTATTTTAATGAAGCAGCCAGTGTTCATCAAAATTGAAGGCAGCGACGAAAGCTATACTTCTGCAGTCACTCAAGCCAATCTTAAAAACTCAAGTTTTTACCTTGATCAAGTAATCCCTACCAAGGGCAATGAACTGATTCGTGCAGGTCACCGGTTTTCTTTGCTGGCCGACAGCCAAGGGGTAAAAATAGAATTCAATATGACAGGGCGCTTAAAATATCAGCCCGACAATCAGCAATACCGCGTTGAGTTCCCAAACCAAGTGTTGTACCTACAAAGACGAACCGCTTACCGCGTTATCGTGCCACCTGCGCATCAGATATTAATTAAACTGAAAATGGAAGACGGCGGCGGCAATTTAATTGGACGTTTAATTGATCTTTCTTCGAGTGGGTTTAAAGCGTTATTTAAAGAAGACCATGTTGAACGTTTGAAAAGTCATAAAAACATTGCCATTGCGCGCATTAGGTTTAACCAGCAACACAGTTTAGATTGCAGCATAGAGGCACGCCATGTGGTGGCAACTAAAACGGGCAATACACAAGTCGGATTTGCTTTTGATATGATTTCTGGCAACGGCCAGCGCTATCTAGACAGGCTTATTGGCGAGCTGCAGTGGGAAGAACGCCGCAAAGCCGAGCAAGCCGCACAGGAAGAACAAGACGAGCTGAGCATTAATCAAGGGTTACCCAAAATTCCGCAGTAATAATCCTTTTTTATTCTGCTACAATGCCGAAATGACAGACATCGACTTTTACATTTTATCCGCCCAAGAACCTCAACAACGCTTAGAATTTGCCTGCCGCTTGGTAGATAAAGCGTATCGTAGCCGTTGCAAAATTTTAGTGCAGCTGAGTAATCAGGCGCAAGCAGAAGCGTTTGACGAGTTGTTATGGGCTTTTCGGGAAACCAGCTTCATTCCTCATACCTTGCTGACTGATCTTCAAACTGAGAATACAGAAGAGAACTGCCCTGTTCACATAGCTTATAACGATGAACAAAAGCCGCCCCATTTTGACGTGCTAATTAACCTAGCTGATGAAATTCCTGCTACCTTTGCCCGCTATAAACGCGTATTAGAAATCGTGATTCAGCAAGATGAAGTGCTGGCAAACACGCGCAATCACTATCGTTTTTATAAAGAACGGGGTTACCCGATCAATAACATAGACATGCGCATGTCTGACTAACTGGCCATTAAGCTCATAAAAGCCTTAAACAAAAATCACCTTAAGCAACAACAGTGTCGAAATAACCCACACGCTCACCGATACCTCTTGGTGCTTGCCACTTACCAACTTGGCTAACGCATACGTGATAAACCCTAGGGTGATACCGTGAGCAATCGAAAACGTTAACGGTGTTAATAACAACACCACCACAACTGGCGCGGCTTCGGTAAGATCATCCCAGCGAATATCTTTTAGCGTAAACATCATTAAGATCGACACATACAAGATAGCACCAGCGGTGGCATACACCGGCACCATAGCGGCCAGAGGTGCAAAGAAAATAGCCAGTAAAAACAACATTCCCACAACCACTGCCGTCATACCGGTACGACCACCAGCAGCCACACCCGAAGCACTTTCAATATAACTGGTGGTTGACGATGTTCCCATCATGGCACCGGTAATAGTTGCGGTACTGTCGGCCATTAGTGCTTGTTTAAGGCGCGGTACTTTACCTTGTGATGTTAATAAGCCTGCGCGTTGAGCCACGGCGATTAATGTACCCGATGTATCAAACAGATCGACGAATAAAAAAGCAAAAATAACACTTAATAAAGCAACGTCTAACGCTGCCGCAATATTCATCTGCATAAAGGTAGGAGCAACCGCAGGTGGAGCTGACACAATACCAGAATACTCAACATTACCCGTCACCACAGCAATTGCGGTAATGGCTAAAATAGAAATCATCACCCCGCCGGTAACATTATGCTGAACCAAACCAATAATGATAAATAAACCCAAGATAGCCATAGCAGGAGAGAAACTGGTTAAATCACCCAAGCCCACTAACGTAGCAGGATTATCGACAATAATTCCTGAGCTTTTAAGAGCGATTAGCGCTAAGAAGCTACCAATACCTGCAGCGATGGCTTTTTTTAACGTGTCTGGAATAGCGTTAATCACCCACTCACGCAACTTAAAAACCGACAATAAAAAGAACAGCACACCGGATAAAAATACTGCACCCAAAGCGGTTTGCCACGCATGACCCATACCTAAGACAACGCCATAAGTGAAAAAAGCGTTAAGCCCCATTCCTGGCGCCATGGCGACTGGTAGATTTGCCCAAAAACCCATAATAAAACAACCAATAGCCGCTGCAACACAAGTTGCAACAAATACAGCACCTTGATCCATACCTGCATCAGCGAGCATCGTAGGGTTTACAAAGATGATGTAAGCCATGGTTAAGAAAGTGGTAAATCCCGCGACGATTTCAGTTTTTGGATTGGTGCCAAAGCGTGATAGTTGAAAGAGTTTTTCAAGCATAATTGATATCTGCCAGTTCTTTATGAGTTTAATGAAGGTTGGAGAGATGACCAGTTCGCGTTAGCAGATAGCCACTTTGCGCGATTTTCACATACTTTCCACTGATTGACCAGATGGACAATTATTTGTAGGCATGGCCACAACATGACTATAATACGCGTCTTGAATACTGATATAGCATCTTGAGCCGCTAAGCCACTGCTTGTTAAGGTTTTGTTAAGCTCTACTTTATCTAATCCTTATAATGACCATTACAATGGAAATACCATGAAATTTACTAAGATTGCTTTAGCAACTGCCATGACTGTTGCGGCAAGCGCTGCCTCTGCAGAAACTTTTTTTTATGACAATAGCCTGACTGTTCTTTATGGCGAAGAGTATGAAGTCGGTGATTCTGACAGAGCCGTTGTAACCTTTGAACACTTCAGCGCACACAGCTGGGGCGATATCTTTGTTTTTGCTGATCGTTTGATGAATCAGAATGATGAAGAGCTTGATCGTAATTTTAACAAAGATGGATCAGAAACGTATATTGAAATTGCACCTCGTTTTAAAGTATCTAACTTTGATGGCGGCGTCGTTAAAAACGTATACGTAGCGACCACTTGGGAAATGAGCGAAGCAGACGACAACCTGTTGGTTGGTTTAGGTACTGACTTTAATGTTCCTGGCTTCCAAAACTTAAGTCTAAACGCTTACCAGCGCTTCAACGATAACGGCGATGACAACTTCCAAACGACGGCTGTTTGGGGTGTTCCATTTGCAGTTGCTGGCCAAAACTTTATGTTTGACGGTTTTTGGGATTGGGCAACCGGTACTTCTAACGGAACAGCCGCTTCTAGCAACTTCACTTACCAGTTGAAGTGGGATGCTGCAAAAGCGATTGGCACAAGCAACAAAGTCTATGTAGGTATTGAGCACGCCATTTGGGATAACAAGTTTGGCATCGAACATGGCTCTGATTTCGGCAACGGCCCAATGGACACCAAAGAAAACGTAGTAAGCGCTTTGGTTAAAGTACACTTCTAAATAGCGCGTTAGCCTAATTAGTTCTGTATATCGCTCAGCCCAGCTGAGCTAGCAGCCTAACGTCCGTTAGGCTGCTATCCTCTATAAAACACCCCTATCCATCCATTTGTACTTTTCAAATATTAGCATCGAGACCTCCTAATGAGCGTTTATAGCGAACAAATCCGCCAAGCCGTCCGTGTCATTTCCGACTGGCCAAAACCCGGCATTCAATTCAGCGACATTACACCACTGATGCATGACCCAAAAGTATTTCGCATGTTGATCGATAGTTTTGTCCATCGCTACCAAGGCCAAGACATTCAAGGTATTGCAGCTCTGGATGCGCGTGGTTTTTTATTAGGAGCACCATTGGCCTATGAGCTAGGCTTATCATTAGTGCCGGTGCGTAAGCAAGGTAAACTGCCTTACGAAACCATCACCCAAAGCTATGATTTAGAATACGGTAGCGCTACCATCGAATTGCATACCGATGCGTTTAAACCGGGTGACAAAGTTCTAGTAATTGACGACCTTATTGCTACCGGTGGCACCATGCTGGCCGCTTGTGAGCTGGTTAAGAAGCTCGGTGCAGAAGTGGTTGAATGTGCCGCTATCATCGACCTGCCTGTATTAGGTGGCTCTAAAAAAATTCGTGATGCCGGTTTTGATGTGTATGCTATTTGTGATTTCGACTAGTCTGTTATACGTTTAACAACTGAACACACAATACAATTTGATCAGAGGGCAAGCCATTATGAATAACCGTATGGAAAGCGATTCCTTTGGCGAACTAAGCGTTCCTAAAGATAAATATTACGGCGCTCAATCGGCGCGTTCTTTGATCAACTTCCCCATCGGCATTGAAACTATGCCAGTCCCCCTGATTCGAGCATTTGGCATCATTAAACAAGCTGCTGCCAAAGTGAACCGAGATTCAGGGTTATTAGATTCCACAGTCGCCAATGCCATCATTGCCGCCAGTGACGAAGTGATCAGTGGCAAGCTCAACGATCACTTTCCGCTTTCAGTTTGGCAAACAGGGTCTGGCACGCAAACCAACATGAATGCCAACGAAGTGATTTCTAATCGTGCTATTGAAATTTTGGGCGGCGAAATTGGCAGTAAATCGCCAGTTCACCCCAACGATCATTGCAACATGCGCCAATCGTCTAACGATACCTTTCCTAGCGCAATGCACATTGCTGCGGTAGAAGAAATTACTCATAAACTCATTCCTGCCTTGCAGCATCTTTTTCACGCGCTAGAACAAAAAGAACACGAGTTTGCCAAGCTAGTAAAGATTGGTCGTACTCATACCCAAGACGCAACGCCCCTCACTCTTGGCCAAGAATTCTCCGCCTATGCCGCACAGGTGCATAACGGTATTCGCCGCGTTAAAGACGTATTACCTGCCCTATATGCATTAGCCCAAGGGGCAACTGCAGTGGGTACGGGGTTAAATTCGCCAAAGGGTTTTGATGCCAAAGTGGCAGCCGAAGTTGCCAACATTACCCAACTGCCATTTGTTACTGCACAGAATAAATTTGAAGCCATTGCTGCTCACGACGCCATTGTTGAAGCCAGTGGCGCACTCAATACGTTAGCAGTGAGTTTTATGAAAATCGCCAACGACATTCGCTTTCTAGGCTCTGGCCCACGCAGCGGGATTGGCGAAATCAGTCTGCCAGAAAATGAACCCGGCTCGTCTATCATGCCGGGCAAGGTAAATCCAACTCAGTGTGAGGCATTATCTATGGTCGCCGCGCAAGTGATGGGCAATCATGTCACCATTACCGTAGCAGGCTCTAACGGTCATTTTGAATTGAACGCATTTAAGCCGGTGATGATTTACAACTTGCTGCAATCGATTCGTTTGCTCAGTGATAGCTGCATAACTTTTACCGACAAATGTGTTGTTGGCATCCACGCTAATGAAGACCGTATAAACCAATTACTGAAAGAATCATTGATGCTAGTAACCGCGCTGAATCCACACATTGGTTATGACAACGCAACTAAAATTGCTAAGAAGGCTCATGCCGATGGCTCAACACTATTGCAAGCAGCATTGGCGTTGGAGTTATTAACAGAAGAAGAGTTTAACCAATGGGTTGTTCCGGAAAACATGATTGCTCCGGAATCTCTTTAACTCTTTATTAACTCTTTATTAATATTTTTTTAAATATACAGAGTCTATTATTGTTCTAAATGCGAACGGACAGTAGCAAATACTTCACTGCTGCCCTCTTTTTTTAATAGATGTATTTGATACGCCATAAACTTATCGCCAACTTCCATGCCAGGGCTACCGACTGGCATACCCGGTACGCTTAAGCCTATTGAATCAGCAGGTGGGTTAGCCAAAAACTGCTCAATGTAACGTGCAGGAATATGCCCTTCAAACACATAACCGTCTTCCGTTACAGCGGTATGGCAAGATCTATATTGCCGACCAATTCCTAGCTTATCTTTTAATGCCGATAAATTATTCGGGTGCTCTATCGAGGTCTCAAAACCTGATGCTTCTATGTGATCCATCCATTTAGTACAACAACCGCACGTTGGGCTTTTATAAACCCGCATCGACGTTTTTGAGTGTGTTATCGAATGCGTATTTTCTGCATTTTTTGTACTACTAGTAACCGTATTAGTTTTCTCACACCCCATAATTAGCACAACTAAAGCGGCTATGATGGTGGTTTTTATTTTAATGTTTTTCATACATTCTCTTTTGATAGTTCTCTTCTGACATTTTACTCGCGAACAATTTCACGAACTGCTTAATTATTAATGATGCCCTGTGTCGCCCTTTTTCCTCGCAGTCAGCACTTGATACTGCTGAGCATTTAAATCAGGTAATCGTTTTATAAACGATACCATATTCCAGATACGTTCATCGTCATGGCCCGGTGCCCAAGAAGGCATACCCGATGCTTTAATTCCGTGCTTAATAATCCAAAAGCGGCGTTTATCTTCTGTATTTTCATCATCACTATGGGCATGATCATCATGTTTTATCGCTAAATTAGGAGGCACTGGGTATAAACCTAAACTAAAGTCACTGCTGCTTTTTTCCGGTT
>OJEO01000023.1_pt1 | contig 118978 bp, 109 predicted proteins | sample 1593621 | NCBI WGS metagenome assembly OJEO01 (sample SAMN05416875, study PRJEB24817) | seawater metagenome | isolation source: Sea water | place: Canada:Atlantic | collected 2013-11
GACCCAGCGCCAGAGTCCACAAAATAGAACCGACGGCGGGTTTACCATAGCACTCCACGCCTATCCCCCGTGTCCTGCCCTACGCCGCTCTGACCGCCCTTTTAATTTTCCTAGATATTTAACGCGGCCCAGAAGGTTTTCACGTTTTACAGGTCCAAAGTAGCGGCTATCAAAAGAGGTCTGCACATCATTTGAAATGAGAAAGACTTCGTCTTTCGAGATCTCATAACAGCCGCTGCGCGACGGTAAGCTGCGGCCCAGCATATCGTGTTTTAACACGACAAGCGCAGGCCGTCCTTGTACCAAAACCTGTCCATCGACATGACAAACCTCCTCTCCTGAAACTGCCCAAACGGTTTTAATAAGGGGGATATTCGGCGGAAGATAGCCTCTTTCAAGAGCGAGCGCCGCCCCGCTTTCAGGGGTTCGAGCCGCCACTAAATCACCTCGATGCGCATAGGAATCAGGGCGTAATCTATACCAGCCGATGGGCGCGCTTGGGCTTGGATTATAAAGCAGGCGCGGCACAGATGGCCGCGCAATTTGCAAAAGTGAAGCGGTGCAAAGCGCTGCTAATGCGAGGGAGCCAAGAGCGCGTATTAACATGCCCAGCTCCTTATCACGCCTTCAAAGTCGCCATTAGGACCAAGCATTATTCCAATGCTTCGCCACCGATGCTCGCATATATCTTCAGGCTTAAACCCGGCTTTTTTGATGTCATCCAACGCTTTGAAGAGCCGCCTTACTTGTGTCTCGCCAATGGCCGTTACCCAAATATCAGCGCCCGGTTTCACGCCTGGTAGACGCGTAAATCGCCCACCTTGAACAGCCCGCCCTATAGTCAATGTCCAGTGTTTGGTTCCATATTTATTAGCGTTCCACCGCTCATATCCAAAGACCTGACCCGCCGCAAAAACGGCGTAGCGTGAGCGCCAACCCCGGCGCACAAAACGCACAGGCTGACCGAAAACGACGCGGTGATTATAACGTTTTTTACGGTAGTGCTCATGTAAGGCTGTAAGCCGCGCACTCATGTCTCGGCCTCATCTTTAGGCGGCACGCGGTGATCATTAGCGTCCCGGTTGGTGGACCAATGGTCAAGGTCTTTGATATGATAGACAACCCGTCCGCCATGCTTTCGGTAGTTAGGACCTTCTTCGCGCCAGCGCATATTGTTGAGAGTTTTGTAGCTCAGGCGTAAATAATCTGCGGCTTCTTGACTTGTTAAAAATGGGCTCTTGGGATGATCATACATCGTGTAATCCTTTCAATTCTTGCCTCCCCACTATGTGAAAACAGTGACATTAAAAGGAATATATTCCTATTTTAGAGATTGCGGGAGTGTCGAATTCGGGACTTGCGATTCCGACACCCCTAAAATGATGCTCGCTTTAACAGCTCAAAATAACCACCCTGAACGAAAGCCTGGCCTCGGTCGCGCGCGCGAATGGCGCGGTCTTTAAGAGACCGATTGTGACCCCATTCATGGGCTATCCGGCCCTCACCAAAGAGCGCAATCGCTATATCTTTGAGTGTGCCTGTGTCATCGTTTTGTCCATAATATATGTCCCATGCCAACAAGCCCTCGAGCAATTTATCACGGTTGGGAGGCCGCTTGACGGGCGATGGCATACCATCCTCAGACCTATGCAGTGAGAAGAGTTGTTCTATGCTGGAAATCCGCTGCGGAAGATGATTTGTGCCTGTCAAATTCACTTCGATTGACGTGTCATCATCTAACTGCGTTATGTCTTGACTGACCATTTGTATCCAAAAATGATGACCCCCGAGACGAATATGTCGTTCTCCATCCACAGTATCGAGAACTGTTGGGCAGCACTTCAGACTGGATAAGGAGAAGCCGTTTTGTTCAGTCTCTAGCTTTACTGTCAGCGAGACTTGCAACGCGCGGCGCAATAAGTTCGGACGCCAAAACACGGGAACTTCGCTAGCGGAATGGTCGGGATCAGCGAAGCTAATGAGACCAAAAGTCTCGGCTTCAATATAGGGACGGTCAAGACGAATATAACGAAGACTTGCGCGCGCATCGCAGATGCGAGGACGCGCTCGTTCATGCCTTAACCATGCTCTCCGATATACTCGATTGCGCCGTAAGCCTTCCCATGCCCAAGCCGCATCCGATATTATAACTCTATCATTTTTGTCCATTTCAGCCTCCACAAGGCTTTGCAACCTAGCAGAACAAAATAGGAACATATTCCTGTAAAAGTAAACAGCTAAATCAAAAAAGGGTCAAGATTTTGAAACCTGACACCTATTATTCCGATATTTAGGCATGAAAAAACCCGCATCCGCCAAAGGCCGATGCGGGGTGTGTTAGCGTGGATTAGTCGTCTTGCGGGTTCCAGAGGATCGCAAATTCATCCGCCTCTTTGCCGTAAGCCTGACCGAGATTGGCGTAAACTTTACGCGGGCCGAGGGTCGGGTGGGCGAAGGTGAGCGAGATATATTCTTTTCCGCTGACTTCGCCGGTCTTGAACCAGCCGCCGCCAAGTTCCTGACCACGGCTATCAACAATCCGAAAGTCGGGCTGTTTGTCGGTCTCTTTATTGTCATTTGCGACAATGTTGATGCGGTTTGCGCCGCCGAGGTTTAGGGTGCCGGAGAAGTTACCCACTTCAGTCTTCGTTACATATCCAAGTGCTTGTGCCATGTTTCAGTCTCCAAATTATGTCAGCGAAATCTTGGGAGCCAATCTCCCTGCTGACAAGAACCGCCCGCTCAAGTTCTGATTTGCAGAGGGGCAACGCCTCCGGAACGCAGTGGAGATAGGCCAAAGGGGCGCTCTTTTGTTTCGCGATGAATATGTGATTTCCTTCAAAATCACAGAGAGGAAAAGAGTGACACGACGCCTATTCGGTAAAGCAGGTTTTGTGCAGGTTATTTTGACATCAGCAGGGAATTTGGCTCCCCCTACCATTTTGTTGATATGGTTTGGAGACGCCGTGGGTCTGGTGCAGGCATTTGGATACGCTCATAACTAAATCTTAAGGGGATCACTTGAGAGGCATCCTGACCCTTGGCGGCCTTGGTTACCTCATCCGCATTGCCGCTATGATGACAATATAGAGGGCGGCAAACAGCACATATACTTGAAGGATAGTTGATAGTCGCGGTCAGGAGCTTGGCATTCTTGGCGACTGTTTTAAGACCCGCGAAGTCGGCACTGAAAGACTATGTCTCGCCAACCTTCGTTCATCCCGATCCTCGGCCCGCACAAATTTTCATTCCAATCTTGATTAGGCTTATGACAAACAGGCCCACGATATTTTTGGGAATTTGCCAATCCTCTGGAACGCGCAGGACGACTAATCCGCGCTGACATACCTTCGCATTGGCCTATGACTGATGCGGGTTTTCTCTGGCCTCAATTTCTCTCCCTGCAAAGCAAAGCCCTCGCCATTTGACGGGGGCTTTTCCTTACTACCTCGGTTGTCTGCTCAAGCAGGGCTGAACAGCTTCTCGAGGCCGCGCGAGGCTTCCGCAGGGGCGCAACCCTTCACCGCTTTATAAGACTTGGCAGGAAAAGCGGCCCATCTTGGAAGCCAATCTGGCTTGGCCTCGTCCACGCCGTGCCCTGCAATGCGGTTCTTGATAATCTGCTTTTGCAGTTTTGCCGTGTCCGTCACTGCGCCATCAGCGCAGGACTTTCCTGCAATGTCTTTGACGATTGCATTGATGGTCGGCTTATCTCGCAAGATGTCAAAGAACGCATCGTCGGGCGACCAATAGTCACCAAAGTCTGGCTTGGTCAGCAAGCCAATAGCTTCAACTTCGGGACTGTCCACGGCCAATGTCTCGCAGAGACAAAAGGCTTGGACGCGCAGAACGTCTGCATCTTCAAGTGTGATTAGCCGCGCAAATATCTCGCAGAGATTATGCGGGCTATAGTGGCGGTGATAGATTTGCGGATGGTCACCCGTCAGTCCAAGTAGGTCGCAGACCGCTTTACGTTCCTCCCCAAGTAAGCCTTCCGCTTTACTGCCCTCCACACTCGCGCGGGTTTCTTCTTTGCGGCTTCGCGGGCTTATCCCGTCAATCTTCCACTTCCGCGCCCCGCAAATCATATGCGCGACACTTAAGCGAAGCGCGAGGTCTGGCCGCTTAATCAATTCGGCTCTTGCGATGCTGTGGCGATGCAAGCTCATATAGTCGGACATCGGGCCTGACATTTCTGGCTTGCTCGTTTTGGACGCCTTCGCGCCCTCGGCCTCGCCATTTGATAGAGCACGGCGTATGGTCTGCGCTTCTTTGTCTGTGATATAGCCTTCATGGAATAGCACTTCGCCGTTATCGCGCGTCTCGATATAGACTCTGCCGCCTTGCTCTTTAGGGTGATGGACGTGGCAATAGGTCGGAAAGTGACGACCCCGCTCTCCTAAGATGACTTCTTTCCACCCCTCCGCTTTATAGGTTTCAACCTCTTTGGCGATAGCCGCGTTTTGACTTTCCCAAAAATGCTCAACGTCCGCAAATTGACCATGCTCTCCAAACAAATCCGTCAGGATTGTGCCTGTATATTCCGTCACATCGAACAGTGCGACTTCGGTGGTAATGACGCCGCCGCCTGTCAGCCACGCTTTAAGCTGATGCGTTCCAGTCGGGCAGTAGTCATCGGAATTGAACAATTCCAACCACGCGGCCTGTTGTTCTTCTGTTGCCATCGTCAGAACGCGGATGCTTGCGGCGTCAATCTGCTGATTGGTGTATGCCTCTTTCACATCGGGAATAAGCGCTCCCAAGGCTAAACGGCGTTTGACAGAATTAGCCGTGATACCAAAGACTGCGGCAATGTCGTCAATGCTCTGGCCTTTCTCAGCCAAGGCTGAAAAGGCTTCATATTGCTCCATCTCCGTGGGCGCTAATCGTGCCACATTCTCAATAATGCTTGTTTCAATGGCTAGTGCATCATCTTTCGCGTCCATAACGCAACACGGCACATCAGCAATCTCTTTGCCTTCTGCCGCGACAGCGGCAAGGCAGAAATGACGGCGGCGTCCTGCAACGATGCCGTATTTTGGTTTCTTGGCTGTGCCGCCTTCACGGCGCACGATAAGAGGCTGACGAATGCCGCGTTCCTTTACGCTCGGCAGAATGTCGTCAATCTCGGGAGCCGTTTCACTGTGGCGCATATTCAGGTCTGAAATATGCAAAGCGCTAAACGGGATGAATTTTAAGTCGAAGGGTTTGCTCATGGGAGCCTCCTGTTGGTTTAGGTTTGATTTGAAATGAGGTCTAACAAGTCAATTTGCGCACGGCCGACCTCGTCGAATAAGCCGTGGTCACAGGGCTTCTGCCCTGCATTGGGGTTGCGTTTGGGAGTCATGGGGTGCGCGGTTTGGGCGGTCAGTTTGTCGCCCAAAGTGACGGGGCGCACTCCATCAATAAGGCTTTGGCTTCCAACGTCCGTAGGTTCAAACTGGCGGGTCATGCCGCGCTTTCAGTTTGGCAAAGAATGGCGCATTGCTGCGCCCGTTCTGCTTTCGCCTCGGCAATAGCTTCGGGCAAAAGCTCGTTTACGACCTCTGACAGATAGGCGTTGTCACTATCAGGATAGTTCGCTTCTATGCCCCAAAGGCTTGCCGCGTGGTCGTCCAATGTAATCCCATCAATCGCGACTGACAGAATAACGCCGCAATAAAACCACTCGTCATTTTTCCATGCGGCCATGACCGCTTCCGCTTTGGCTTGGGCTTTTTCAAAACGATCTCGCCATCCATTGCCCGCGCCGATGAACCCCGCGTCATTGGGATATAGACTTGGCCAAAATCCATCCTGCCTTTCGTCGGGTGCGTCTGGCGTTTCGTCATGGGTAATACGGGCTGTGATGGTGTAGCCATCAACCTCGCATGTGGTGCTGTCGCCCTCACAGACAAAGTCGTCAAATCTCTGCGTAAAGGTCATGCCACCCTCCGCATCTCAAAACCTGCAGTGTCACATAGACCCCGCAAATTCGCGGCCTCTTGGGCGTCTAGGTCGTCGCCCATTTGAGTGTAGATTGTGCCCTGTCTTAATTGGGCATGACGTTTGACCACATGGCTCCACCGATACGGGCCATGTCCATCCTCGCGGGGCTTAACTTGATAACGGGCCATCCTAATGCGCCCAAAAAATGTGAACGGAACCGCTGACCTCAAAGGTCAAAAAGTCGCCTGACTGCTCATAGTCGTGCGCCATCGCTTTGTAGTCGATATAAGGCGCAAGGCGTTCGGGGATTGTCTCGCCTGTCTGCTCGGTCAATTCCTCGGCATAGTCTGCGAGGCTGTCATATTCTCCCGCATATTCATCAAAGCGGGATTTGGCGTCTACAATATTACCTCCGTAATAATTCAGGACTTGCGCCCCTAATTCGCCGCGCTCTCGGATATAGTCGGCAAGTTCTACGACATTTGAAAAGCTGTAATACTCGCCAACATCTGCCCCCTCAAAACCTTCATAGTCGTGAATGGCCCATTCTTCGGCCTCTTCCTCAATGGGAGATGCGAATAACATCGCCTGAACGGCTTCCCAAATACTTGCCTCGTCGGTGACGCTTATCCATTCGCCGTGCAAATGGCCGTTATTGTAAGCGGCAAGGCAAGCGACATAAATGCGAATGGGGTCTGGCTGTGGGGCCGTAAAATCATCAGGGGCTGGCGGCGGTAAGCGCGGCGGCTCATGGTCAAAGGCGGCTTGGGTCTCGGCTAGTTTCGGTGTCATCGGTTTGGTCTCCAATGCCGCTCCATAATCGGGCGCGTCCCGCGCCCACCCTTGACGAAAGAATGGGACGCGGCACGTTCCCCCCGCAGGGGGGCGGGGGGAAGCGGCAAGAGGCCAGTCCAGCGACGGGTAAAAAGGCGCGCCGCAAGGTTTTTGGTATGACGATGTAAAGAGACCTAGATAACTTTGGCCAAAGGCCTTGCGGCGGGACTGCCCGTCGCCAGATTGGCCGACCGCTTCCCGCCGTCCCCCGAGGAGGAGAACCCAACAAAAAAGCCGGCCCGCTAAGGGCCGACTTTCTAATAGGATAATTTATAAGCTAAAAATCGATAATATTACCGTCTGCTTCTATTTCGAATCTTCCGAAGCAAATATTGGTTGCTACTCTATCTGCTTTGCCAGAAATGCTAACTCTCATATCACTCCCAGAGAACGGGCGCTCACGATCTTGTTCCCCGTGGTACATACCCGATAGTTCAAAGCTAATATGTCGAGAGTCTAAACTTGCAACTCCGTCTTCCAGTATTAGCTCGTCGAAAATAGCGTTTGTGGTTGCCATCTCTCCTGATAGATCATCATTTATCTGACTAATAAACTCGCGTCCTACCTCATCTACAAGAGCGGTTTCGAGAGAGTCAGCTAGCCATATTTGACCACTAAATTGAATACTATTTTGTATAAAATCGCTGATATTACGAGCCACAGGATATGCAGATGAATCGTCTATAGGCTGGGCATAAATATCAATTAGCCGAGATTTGATTAATGCAATATCAGGAATCAGATAACGTCCCTTAACAAAGTTATCTATTGGGTATTTGTAATCTTCCGTCAACGCAGCGTCTGTATTGCAACCAAAATATGCTGCAACTAATTGGTATGAGTGTTGTGATCTTATTTTGTCGCCATTCCGAAGAGGCAGTTGAGTTCGAAGGTTTCTGGCTATTTGAGAGCGTAGACAGAATTTTATAGATAACCTTTCTAGTCGCTCACAACTAAGGCGTTAGTTCCAATTAACTAGCTAACACATCTGAGCATAATATTCAAACACATAAGCGAGCGACCCCTAAAGCGCAGCGACCGGGAAGCGCGAGCGTAGGCAGGCGCCAAGCGGCCCTTGGACGCAGTTCAAAGGTTGCGCAGGCCCGCAGCCCGTCGCCGCTTAGAGCGCGCGCCGAGTCAGCCCCGGCCAGCGGTCGGGATGAGCGGGGCGTGATCGGCTGTCTTCAAATTCGCCAAGGGCGAAAATGAAGGGAGCAAGCATGTGACGGGATGCGGAATCGTTCGGGCGATAGACGAACGCCTGAAATAACAGCCGCGTCAGCGGCGTGCGTTAGGGATCAAAGCCGAATGGCCGAGACCGCAAAGCGGGCATGGTTCACGCGAGCCCGGCCTGTAGCGCTAGCTAAAGGAGACGCCCTCACTCTTAGGTTTATCATTATTATGGAATATGCCGCCTAAATAGCTAAACTAAACCCATGCTATCTATCCAGCCTTATATTTTCGCAATAGGAGGCCTCATGGCTTAAGCTGGCCTAATGATAAGCTGGGCGCGCCATATCCGTGAAATCTCATAGCAACGCAGAGGGAAGGCTGGGGAGCAAGGCGAAACAGCTCCAGGTATTAAAGGCGTATCAAACTATGAACGCGCTGAGCTAAGAGAAAGCGCTCACAGAGCTCTTCAAGTCACGCCGCGTGAAAAGTGGGTTGGCCGAGGTTTATTCTTCAGTGTCCCCGCGATAATTCTCACGATGTTTCTGAAAAACTGACATTTCTAATTCTGTTCCTCAGTGCACCAATTCAGCTTGGGTGATTGAGCGCGCATCTTTATGTCAGGCCAATCACTTAAATGTCCTACATTTGCGCCCGCTTCAAAGACACTCAAGCCATCCGCCTTGAGTTCCCCAACGAAGCGGTCATAACGATCTTCCCCCAAGTCACACACAATTCGGATGGTCTTATCTTTCGTAAACCTTACAATACAAGCTTTGACTTCAAAGCTCAGCTCACGCCAAACTTCATATCTAGCGCCGTAGCGCTACTTCATTGAGCCTGTCTTCGGCGCATCAATGTTCGCAAGTCTGAATTTTAGCGGCCCCAAATTTACACCTGGTTAGTGTCGCAACTCTAGCACCCCTAGCAGTCTATACAGAAAAATAGTCAAGAATTCTACAGGTCCTCATATTTAAGGATGCATTTCAAAAGCAAAAACTTAGATTCCAAGTTAGTGTCCAGAGTTTTGGTAAGACTCTAATAAGTCAGCCGACTTCGCGGTCACATCTACGGAATGATAGGGCATGAGCCCGGCACCTATACTGTCGAGCAAAAGGTTTCTAATTATCTCTATAAATTCGGCCATAATAATATTTCGGCACCATCTTTTCTTCATGTCGAAAAGGTTGTACTAGAACCGATACCATCAAGAACGGGATTAAAGTTGATTGTATTAAAGGTTGAGATATTATTCGCGCCTCGGACTTCATCCTTCAGTTTTAGATAGGACTGAGACGCTACATGTTAGGCAGTCTCAAAGCCTGTTTTATTCAACCTTAACTCAGAACCTTTTGATTCCCCATTCTGATCGCCCAATCAATTCTGTCGCTCAACATGTCTTGAGGGCGATCACAAGACAAGCTGACTTGAATGAGACCTAATTCAAAATAAGGATTTTCCTAATTTCTAATAAATCTACGGCTGAAGACCACGCATTCATGAATAGAGATTCTTCATTTAACTCCGAAAAATCTTGAAATAGTATTTTCCATACGGCAGCCATAACGAAAGGAGCCGCTAGCAGCATTACGTCGAAGTCGGCGGCCTTTGCTGAGAACTCTCCATTTTTAGCGCCGTCTTTCAGTGTTGCTCCAATCGCTTCCATGTTGGGCGCGACGACATTTTCAAAGTAAAAGGTTCGGAGCTTCTTGCGTTGAGGGCCGTAGGCGACCATTAGTCTCAATATCTTGAGCATCTTGCCTCCTGATAGATGTTCGGCGAGGGTCTGCAACTGACGATGCAGTCGCAGCGTCGCGCTTTCTGCCTGTGTTCCAGCCGCAGTCTGAAGCTTTTCAACCGTCGGCAGGACAATTCCCCTATCATACCTTCAAGCATGTCTTCCTTGGTCTTGAAATAGAGATAAAGCGTTCCCTTCGCCACGCCGGCGGCTTCTGCAATATCAATCATTCGCGCAGCCTCGAACCCGTCGCGATCAAAGATGTCCAGCGCAGCTGAAATGATGGCGTCGCGGCGGCGTCGCTGAGCATTTGATAGCTCTATGAAAGTATCGGATAAATCAACATCGGGCATCGTAGCTTTCCTAGTCCAAGGGCAATCTATCCAATGACCTCCCCCGTATCCTATTTGACATAAAATGACCAGTGGGTCATAAATGACCGACGGGTCAGTCCCGGCAGACTGGATTATTCATGCAATATTTGTGTTCACAAGCAGGCCGCTTTTTTGCCATTGTTCTTACAGCGACTCTTGTCTCCAGTTGTGGCGCTGGAGCGGACGAAACGGTTGAACGCCCACCACGTCCTGTCGAATGGGCCTACCCGTCTTCAACGGAAAATAAACTAAATTCGCGCTACCCAGGACGCGTTGTAGAGGCACAAACCACGAATTTAGCATTCGAGGTTGCGGGTACAATCACCAAGCTAGAGGTCGACCGGGGCGATGAATTCGCGCAAGGTGATCGTTTGGGACGACTGGACGCCCAACTTTATCGTTTGGGTGTGGAGCAGAGAGAGGCTGCTATCCGACAAGCTAAAGTTCGGCTCGACAATGCGGAGATAGATTTTGACCGCAAGGTGGCGCTGCAAGGCACAGGTGCGATTGCGCAATCCGTCATTGACGCGGCCTTGAGCGTCCGGAACACGGCCCGTGAAACCGTATCAGAACTAGTGGCGGCTCGTGATATAGCCGCCAAGAATCAAAGGGATGCCGTTTTGATTGCGCCCTTCAGCGGCCGCGTCTTGACCCGCTTGGCTGAACCGGGCCAGACCGTTGCCGCCGGAGCCCCAGTCCTGTCTGTTGCAGATGGCAGCCAAGGCCTGCGGGCCGAATTCTTCTTATCGGAAACCGATATTACAACTATAGAATTGGGGCAGACTTACCCGTTGCGCCTGTTAGCAACTGGCGCAACGACTCGGGGAACCGTTGTTGAGATTGCGCCTGACGGGGCCAATAGTCTCAGTTTCCCAGTCGCTCTTTCCCTTTCTGATGTAGTAACGGCGCGAGCTGGCATGTCCGTCGAGTTGGTCTTGCGCACGAATGCGGGCATGCCGGATCCGGGGCTTCGCCTACCCGCCTCAGCACTGATTTCTGCACCTAACGGCTCAGCCGTTTTACGACTCGATGACAACAAGGCGCAGCGTGTGCCAGTCGAAGTGCTCGCGACGACAGATGACGGCGTGATTCTGTCCGGCGTTTCAGAAGGCGATCGGATCGTGACGCGCGGCGCGTCGTTGATCAGGGACGGCCAGATAGTGGCGCCGCTATCTCCTTCAGAGACCCGGTACCCGGAATAGGGCCGTGGGTTGGCTGACGGAAAAGGCGTTTGGCGCTAAAAAGCTGCTGCTCTTTGTCGTGGTTATGGCCATGGTGGCGGGCGCAGTCAGTTACTTCACTATGTCCTCACGCGAGGACCCGTTCCTGACAATCCGCACCGCTGCCGTTGTTGCCGTTCACCCGGGCCTGTCAGCCGAACGCATGGAAGCGCTCGTCGCCCGACCGCTGGAAGAAGCCGTCGTATCCGTGCCAGAAGTCAAGCAGGTCCGCACCACCGTGATAGAAGGTCAGGCTATTCTGCAAGTGGATGCCTATTTTCGCGTCAAGGACCTCGACACAGCCTGGGACGAGGTCAACGAGGCCGTTCAGGGCGTGCGACCCGCTCTGCCCCCTACGATGGGTCCGATAATCGTCAATGATGATTTCGGCGACGTGTCCGTGGTCACGCTGGCGTTGCAATCCGATGACTATACCCCGGCGGAGCTGTATGACTATGCGCAGTATATCCGCAATAGGCTCCTGTCGGTGGACGGGACGCGGCGCGTGTCGATCTTGGGCGAACCGAAGGAGCGGCTTTATGTGCGCGTCGACAATGCGGCGTTGCAGTCGGCCGGACTGTCGACCAACGATATCCGCATCGCACTGGATGCCCGCAGCGTGACCTTACCCACGGGCGAAGTCATTCTGTCGGACCGTCGCTACGCGTTGGAAGTGGACGGTATTTTGCGCAATGCAGACGATATTGCGTCGGTTTTGATCCGCAGCAACAATCCCAGCCTTTCCCGCCCCGTGCGCTTGTCCGAAGTTGCGACTGTGGAAAGCGGCTATGCCGACCCGCCAGAACAGTTGGCCTACTATAACGGACGTCCCGCCATTGTCTTGGCTGTCGATCAGGATGTCACTGCCTCTGCCATCAATTATGGCGACCGGGTCCTGACCCGCATTGAAGAGATCCGCACCGACCTTCCCATTGGCGTGGAGATGAACACCATTACCGTGCAGAAGGATAAGGTGGAGGCCGCCGTTTACGGCGTTTCTCGTAGCGTCTTGCAAACCCTTCTGGTCGTTTCGGTCGTCGTCGTCATCTTCCTTGGTCTGCGCACGGGTCTGGTCGTCGGTTCCATCGTTCCGATTGTGGTTCTGCTCACCATTGCGGGCATGAATGTCTGGGGCATCCCGCTGCAACGCATGAGCCTAGCGACCATTGTGATCGCGCTGGGCCTCTTAGTCGATAACGGTATTGTCGTTGCAGAAGATTTTAAGCGCAGGCTTGCTGAAGGGTTGGAACGACGAGAAGCCGTGTCTCGGACGGGTAAGGAATTAGCTTTGCCTTTGCTATCGTCCTCTCTGACGACGATGATCTTTTTTCTGCCGCTTGCGCTCGCCCAGAACGAAAGCTCCGAATATACTCGCTCGATCTCACAGGTCATCGTCCTGTCGCTGGGTATCAGCTGGCTCATTGCGATGACTGTGACGCCAATCTTATGCTTCTGGTTTGTAAAAGCACCGAGCGAGACCGAAACTAAACCCGGCCTGATCGACAGATTATTTAAAAGGTTGGAAGACGGTTACCTAGTCGTGCTTGGCTTCATTCTCCGTTTCCGACTGCTATTCGTCACAGCGATGGTGCTGGCATTTTTCGGCAGCGGAAAGCTGATGAGCACCCTGCCCAACCAGTTTTTTCCATCATCCGACCGGGCGCAGGTTCTGGTTTATCTAGACCTTCCAAAAGGCGTGTCGACGCTGCAAACTGACGCCGCTATGAAGACATTGCTCGCGACAGTCCAGAGTACGAATCGCTATCCAGACGTGGCCGATGCTGCGGGTTATGTCGGCTTTGGTGGGCCGCGTTTCGTTCTGTCCTTGCAACCGGTGGACCCAGGTCCCAATGTGGGCTTTGCCGTCATCAACTTATCGAGTCTAGACAACATAGATTTGTATGTCCGCCAGATGCAGGACGAACTCGAACGGACGCTGCCCGATGCGTTAATCCGAGTGTCGCGGATGTTCCTCGGACCTACAGACCCGAATGTTTTACAAGTACAGATTAAAGGGCCTGACGCGGACCATGTGGTTGCTATGTCAGACCGCATTTCCAACTTGCTAATGGTGCAGGACGGTTTCGACTATGTCTGGACAGATTGGCTCAACCCCTCCGCGAAACTGGTTGTTGATGTCGATGAAACGCGCGCTAAACTAGTTGGGCTAAGCCGCCTAGACGTCGCGCAGCAAGTATCCGTACTAACGGCCGGGCAAATTGCGACCCATGTCTATCAGGGCGATGAAAAAATTCCTGTCGTGATCCGCGCCGTTGATGCACAATCCCGGTCCGTCGACTACCTGCAATCGCTAACACTTTATGCGCCCGGATCTCTGGAACCTGTCAGGCTCGGATCTGTCGCAAATATCCGCATGCAGGGCCAGTACGGACGTATCAACCGCGAAGATTTAGAACGGACCGTGACAGTTGAGAGCAGCAATGTGAAAACATCGCCCGAAGACCTGGTCATGCTGCTAAAAGACGACCTTGACGCGATTAGAGAAGAACTTCAGCCCGGTCACATAATCGAATTCGATGGGGCGGTCGGCAGCAGCGGGGAGTCCCAAGGCGCCCTCGCCGCGCAGACCCCACTTGCATTCGGTCTCATTTTTGTCCTCCTTCTAGCGCAATTCGGTTCTTTCAGAAATCTCGCGATCATCGTGTTGATTCTGCCGCTTTCCGTCATAGGTGCTGCTATCGGCCTTAAGATAATGGGCGCGCCGTTCGGCTTTATGGTCATTCTTGGCTTATTCGCTTTGTTCGGTATTGTAGTGAACAACGCCATCGTCCTTATCGATCGCATTGAAATTGAGATGAAAGCGGTTGGAGATAGTCGGGTAAAGAATCAAAGTGCCAAATCAAATGAGCCTATCAATCAAGACAAGAACTACGACACGAAGCACTCGGCGCTAATTTCCGCCTGCAAGCGACGGCTACGCCCAATCATGATCACAACCATTACGACCATTCTTGGACTCTTACCACTAATCGTCGGTCAGGATGTATTATTTTTTGGTTTGGCCAATGTGATTGCGTATGGCTTGGCTTTAGGAACATTGCTGACCCTTGGCGTGGTGCCTGTGTTATATTCGCTATTCTACAGCATAGAGGACGAAGTGTCGTGATCCGAAATTTCAGCTTATGCGGTGTGTCACTCGTGATTTTAGGTTTGCTGACAGCCTGCGCCAGTATACCGGAAAGACCTAGCAGCAGTGAAATTCTCACCGATACAGCCAAAGTGCCCGCGAATTGGACGGATCGAACACAAAACATCATTTCCAGACTGGGCAGCAATGCTCCCGATACCGTTTGGGAGGGTTTTGATGATCCATCGCTTACCCAGCTGGTCCAACAAGCGATAACGGCGACGCCAAGCGCCCGCGAAGCGCAGGCCCGGTTGATACTCGCTCGCACACGATATGACCTTGCCCAAGCGCGCTTGCGCCCGTCCCTTTCTCTAGGATCGGGCGCAACACGCGAACGCTCAAGTCTTGAAGGGCCACAGTTCACCAATTTGCCGCCGCAGTTCGCTGAATTTATTGAGCCAGAGGTTGACGTGTTTAACCTGTCGGCATCTGCCTCTTGGGAGCCCGACATTTGGGGTCGGCGGGCGTTGGAGGTCCAATCGGCGCAACTCTCTGTGAAAGCGGCAGCTGCACAAAGAGATGCTACTCTGTTAAGCTTGCAGGCAGATACAGCCCGTACTTACGTTCAACTTCGTTCAGTCCAGACCCAAGTGTCTATCACACGCGAAGCGATGGAACTTTTGGAAGAGACGCAGGAACTCACGGGTCTGCTGCAGGATCAGGATTTAGCCAATGCTCTTGACGAGTTGCAAGTCAGTGCCTCCATTGACGCCAGAATGTCCGAATTAGCTACCCTTGAAGGCCAGCAAGTCGAATTTCTGCTTTCGGTTGCAACTCTGACGGGTCAAACACCGAACGCGACGAACGAACTCACATCGGGGAGCGTGAACATTCCCGATTATTCCAGCGGTCTGCCTGCTGAATTACCGAGTTCGCTCCTAACCCGGCGACCTGATCTGCGTGCTGCATCTGCCAGATTGCAGGCGGCGCGCGCACAGAGTGATGCCGATGATCTGAACCGTCTACCATCCTTTTCCCTGACAGGAGATGGAGGACTTCTTTCGACCACGCTCGACACGCTCATCTCGACAGATGCACGGCGCGGCGCGATCGGTGCAGCCCTTGGTTGGCCTATCTTTCAAGGCGGAGCATTATCGGCTCAGCGGGAGGCGTCTGATTCGGACGTCCTTATCGCTGAAGCACAATATGATGCAGCGATTCTTCGTGCGCTCTCTGACGTGGAAGGAGCCCTGTCGCGCTACGTTGCAGCCGAACGAGCCCTACGGCGATTAGACGATGGTATCGACGATCGCGAACGCATTGTCGCTCTTCGAGAGCTTCGCTTTAAAGCCGGGCTAGACAACCAGTTTCTTGTTATAGAAGCCCAAACGCAATTGCTTGAACTGCGTTTGGCTAGTGTTCAAGCGCAAGCGGCATCCGCCCTCGCGATTATAGACTTATTTGCAGCCGTTGGTGGGGAATGGTGAGTCGGTGGACACTCATTCTCCAACTGTGACGTTAGCATCAATATCACGTCAAACGTGGTCAAATCACTAGAGGTCGTCAGATCAGGTATATGCCGATTAAGTCTCGATCGACCCTCACTTTTAGACATTTGGGCCGATATAATTTCGAGAACGCGGAACTCCGATTATGCAACAAAACTAAACCGTTCGGAACAGAATCGACTTTGACCACCGCCACAACCGACGCACATCATCGGGGATCATGAAAGCAGCAGGAACGACAATCAGGGTCAAGAGCGTCGATGTTGTCAAACCGCCGATGATCAAAGCGCCGACTGGGGCTCGAAACTCTGAGCCATTTGACGTCGCTAAGGCGACGGGAACCATGCCGAACACAGCCGACAAAGCCGTCATAAGCACGGGCCGCAATCGTTCAGGACACGCCTTGGCGATTGCTGCGCGGTCAGGCAGCCCCTCTTCGATGAGTTGATTGGCACGATCAACGAGCAAAATCCCGTTTTTCATGACGATGCCCATAAGCCCGATCAGACCGATCTGCACAAAGATGGAAAGCTCGAAGCCGAAATAGTAAAGCGCAGCGAACGCCCCTGAGAAGCTCAATGGTGCCGTGACCATAATAATCGGCGGTTGAACGAATGAGTTAAATTGACTGGCCAGAACCATGTAAAGTACAATGATCGCCAGCATAAGAGCGACGCCAATATTGACGACCGCATCTTTCATAACATCCGCATATCCCCCAATTTGAAAAGTGATGCCTTCAGGCGGAGGCATTGTCTCAAGCAGGTCTTCCAAAACTCGGGTGGCATCACCTAGTGCGACCCCAGAGGATGTGTCACTCAAAACAGAAATCTTGCGGCTTCGATTTTCCCGTTGAATTTGTAACGGCCCAGACGCGATCCGAACGTCCGATATGGACTCTATATCGACAAGATTTCCGGATTGGTTCCTGACTTGGATATTGCCAATGTCGTTGAGCGATTGTCGCTGGTGAGGTTCCAATCTCAACCGAATGTCGTAACGCTGTCCATCTTCCTCGTAACTGCCGACATCAAATCCACCTAAAGTCATTCGTAACACACTGGCAATTGATTGCGCGGAGACGGCTTGATCAGCGGACTTTCTTCGATCGATGTTCAGCTGAGCTTCAGGTCGGCCATTCTTACTGCTGGTGGTCAGGTTCTCGAAGGCCTGCGTTCGCTTCATTTCGGCGACAAGTGCCTTGGCATATGCAGAGACGACGTCCAAGTCTGATCCGTTCAAGATCAAATCAATCTCTGTACCACCCGAAATTGTTCCGGTAATCCAAGGTATTTCGCTAATCGAAACATCAACGGCCTCCGGCACGGCCCGCCTCAAAGATTGGCGCGCCATATCCATGACCTCGAACTGGGACACATCACGTCCTTTTTTCGGGGAAATCCCCGCATAGACCTCTATCTCATGCGGTTCACCGCGAACACCGCCCCCAATCGTCCAAAAGACGTTTTCCACATAGTCCAGTTCCGTTAGAGACGTTTCGATCCGCGCTGCCACTTCCCGAGAGGACCCCAAACCCGTGCCAATAGGCAGCTCAACGGATCCGAGAAATTCGCTCCTGTCGGCTTTAGCCATAAAACCCGAAGGAATTTGGGAGGCGTACCACCCCCCTAGGAAAAGGGATGCGAACGCGGCAACCAACACGATGTAACGAAATCGTATCGCGGTGGTCACGACGTGCCCATAGGCACCGTCTAACCATGTCCAAAAGCGAGCGATTGGCTTCAACAAGGACGGATTCGACCCACCCTTAAGCAGTCGCGATGCGAGCATTGGCGTCAGTGTCATCGCAATCAGCCAGGAGATAGACACAGAAAAGACAATCGCGAGAGCATATTGGAAGAAAAAGCGACCGATGATGCCGTCCATAAAAACAATGGGCACGAACACGGCCAACGTCGCCACTGTTCCCGCGAGAACGGCCAAAGCAACCTTTCGAGTTCCTTCGAGAGCCGCCTGAACAGGCGTTTCCCCGTCTTCGAGCTCGCGAGATATGGCTTCCACGACAACGATTGCATCATCCACGAGAAGGCCTATCGCGATTGTGAGAGCTAGAAGCGTGATCATGTTGATCGTGACATCGAAAAAATAGAAGGCGAAAAACGTTGCTATCAAGGATGTCGGAATCACGATCGCAACGATAAATGTTGCCCTGATATCCAGCAGAAAAACGAAGCAGACAAGGATGACCAAGGTCATCGCGATTCCCAGATCCACCGTCACATCATGAATGGAGCTCTCGATGAACTTTGTGGTGTCTCGCGTTACGACGATGCTTGTTCCATCAGGGGCCAAAGACCGAATATGAGAGAGTTGCTCTTTGATCCCATCTGCCACGGCGACGGCGTTCTGACCGGACTGCTTTCGGATCTCCAAGGCGATCCCGCGTTGTCCATTGAGATATGCAATCGAACGTTCGTCTTCCTGTCCGTCTTCAACTGTGGCGACGTCACCGACCTTTATGCTGACACCGTTGGAGCGATATAAGATCGGAAGGTCCGTGAATTCGGAGGGCCTCGCAACCTCTGCCATAGTCCTGATGCCGAACTCTTTGGTAAGGTTTGACGTTTCCATCCGCCCGCCAGGGAATTCGGCATGTTCGGTTTGCACTGCGCTTCTGACATCATCCGCACTGATTTGAAGAGCGCGCATCTTTTGATTATCGAGCCAGATCCGAATGGCGCGTTCTTGACCGCCCACGAGGTTGATTGAGCCAACTCCCGCAACGCGTTGCAACTCCTTTTTGGCCACATCCTCTGCAAATGCGGTCAGTTCCCGGATCGGACTATCGCTGGCAATGACAATTGAGAGGATCGGCGCTGCGTCTGGGTCAGCCTTTTCAACAATGGGGGGATCGATTGCGGGGGGCAAATCAGACAGGGCTTGTTGAACCTTGTCTCTGACGTCCTGTGTTTTGACGTCGACGTTCGAAGACAATGCGAACTCAATGACAACTTGAGACACGCCTTCAGTGCTGAAAGACTGCATCGACTCTATTCCGTCGATTGTGCTTAGACTGTCCTCGATTATGATCGAAACTTCCGACTCGATCGTGTCGGGGGACGCGCCTTCCAAAGCGACGGTCACTGATACATAGGGCAGGTCTATTTCTGGAAAGAGGTCGATTCCAACCCGCCCAATGGACATCAGTCCAAGTCCGACAAGCGCTGCCGTGAACATAAACGCAAAGACGGCTCGTTTTACTGAGGTTTCGACAAGCCACATCACAAGTTTTCCGTGGTTACCTCCATCCCTTCCTTCAGCGTTTGAGAGGAATCCAGCGCCACGACATCGGCGCCCTCAAGGCCGGCCACCACTTCTACTCGGTCAACATCAAGATCTCGAAGAATGACAGGTTGACGAAAAGTACGCCCGTTCTGCACCCTGTAGACATATGTGAAACCGGACCCTTCATGAATAGCTTGCCTAGGCAAAACCAATGCGGGGCGTTCGGGGACGGTTATTTCCGCTCTAACGGATTGACCAGCCTTCACCGCGCAACCTTCGTTCATAAACGGCATTCTCAATTCGACGGTACGTGCTTGTGGGTCGACGCTGTCATTTAAAATCATGATGCTTGCGGGGGTCGGTTCTGAAGCGCCGTCGAAATACAGACGACCCTCCATACCTAATGCGAGACTTTCAATCTTCGATTCCGGGGCAAATAAGATTGCCGCGGCAATTTCACATTCTCGAACTTGGACGACAGAAGAATTTCCCATGCCGGAAAAACGACTGGCCATGAACACGCCTTCGTCGATGTATCGAGCCGTGATGGCGCCATCAAATGGCGCTTTGACAATGGTGTCCTCTAACATTTGCCTGGCAGTCTGTAGCTGAGCTTGACGGAGTGTGACCTCTGCCCCAGCCACTAAAGCTCGAGTTTCGATTTCTTCAAAATCGACCCTAGAAACGGCGTCGCTTTCGATCAGGTTTGCATACCGTTGACGCAGTTTTTCAGAATTCTTCGACTTCGCCGTCGCAATGTCCAGACTAGCTTCTGCTTCATCAACCCTCCGTCTGTAGTCGATTTGCCGCGTTTGAAACAACCGGTCGCCTTTTTTGACACGGTCTCCGACCACCACAAAGATTCGGTCTATAACACCGTCAGCCAGAGCACCGATATTGCTTGTCCGATTGGCTGCAATAGTGCCGGATACGGTGATGGGTTGAGAGACGTTTATCAATTCAGGCTGGATAGTCTGCACCAATACAGTCGCGTAATCGTCAGCTCCCAGATCGTTTTTCAAGATCGGCTCAATATCAGGCAAAGCTACGTTGCTTTGGTTGCAGGCCACTACCCCACATACAAAACCGACACCGAGCAAACACTTCAAGGTTACAACGTAGACTTTCATTGAGATTACTCGCATCCAAATTCAAAGCAGCGTATTTTCTCAGAAGACTACTGAGGCCGGAACTCTAATCGCTTGCAAACAGACTCGCAGTGTATAGCATTGAACCATACAATATGGAATGGCAACAATAGAAATGACTGAAACATCTCACCAGCTCTCAGCGCGCGAAGCGCTTGAGAATGACCCTCGGTTAGATTTTGGGTTTTTAATTAACGATATTTCGCGCGGCGTCCGAAAAGCTTTCGACCGGAAGATGGTCATGCTCGGATTGACGCGCGCGCAATGGCATACACTGGTCTACGTGATACGGCTCGGTCAGCCCACCCAAACAGAGTTAGCGGAAGCCCTAGATGTAAATCGTTCATCAGCGGGAGGCTTGATTGATCAACTCGAAAGGAGCGGCTTCGTTTCACGCAAAGCAGATCCCAACGATCGGCGCATTTGGAGAATTGTTGCGACGCCCCTGGCTGACAGACGCGCTGACGAAATCGCTGAATGCGCTGAGTCTCTCATGGATGATATGTTCACGAATATTTCTGGGGCCGATTTAAAAGTTGCCACAAAAATTTTGCTTCTGATGAAGGGAAATATTGATGTCTAAGCAAGATTTAGCGCAAGGAGAATCGATCGCCGATTGGGAAACATTTGGCCGACTGTTTGTTGGCTCATCGCATCCGTTGTTTTCCCAACTCAATATGAACTTGATCCACATTTCTAAAACGGGAGTCGTTGTTCATGCTACGATCGGAGAATCCTTCAAGGTGAGCCCGGAAGGGCCGGAAGCCAATGTTGGTGCACTGACAATTATTTTAGATTCGATCTTTGGGCTCGCATTATTTGCACATATTCAGGAAATGAATCCAATTGCGACGATCAATCTGAAGACTGAGTATGTAGGCTCCCCGAGTGTGGGGCTTGAGCTTAAATGTAATGCGTCTTGCTTTGCTATCGAAGGTAAAATTGCGAGGATGAGAGGCGAAGTCTGTGACGTAAAGTCCGGTGAGGTCCTGGCCACATCCACTGGCGCCTTCATGATCGGGACGGCAGGTCCGTCTTTCTTCTCTCGCAAGGGGACGTAAGCATATGCCTCAGAACCCCGCACATAATCCGATAGACAATTGGCTTTCACTGACTTCAAATGAAGGCACCACTCGAAGAGTTTATGAAATGACGCCCGATGACAAGCATATCGGTAATCCCGCAATAAGAGCTATTCACGGCGGTGTCGTTACTCTCTTCTTAGAGCGCGTCGCTGAACTTGAGATATCTAAAGAGGAATCTGCCCCCTTTAGCTGCGTTATCGTCAACACAAATGTCGACTTTCTTAGGTCAGCAAAGCTAAAGCCTATGTTTGGTGCTGCGGTTATCGTTCGTCGCGGACGTCGATTGGCTGTTGTTAATGCAAAAGCCTGGCAAGACGACCCCGAAAGACTGGTTGGGCAAGCCACGATCAGCTTGAAGATAGATTAGGCGCTCACACTTCTCATCGAGCAGCGCCTCAATTTGCCTCCCATCTTTGATGGGAGGTCTTTTTTAATAGGCTTATTTTATTGCCAAAAGAAGAATACCTGTTACCGCCGCAGCTCCAATACCCATACCAATCGGCATGGATATCTGAGCTACAATCGCCCCAGAAATGAGCGCCGCTGCAATTTGCAGGCTCAGGGATAGACGGCGCGCCGCACCATTAATCTCGGCTCGCAAAAGCTGGTCGGCCTGACTTTCTACATGGACATTTACACGGCCCGTCTTCGCAAATGCTTCGACGTGCTCAAGAATTTCGGGAGTGCGTAGCGCTATTGCAGCTAGACCTGCGACGGTTTTCTTACCCGCGCCGAACGCCCGACGGGGATCCAGACGTTCGAAAAGAAGCTCTTTTGCGACAGGCTTTAGCTCTGCTCCAATGTCAAAGCTGGGATCGATTTTTTGTACAACGCCTTCCGCGATTAGCAGTGTCCTGAGCATCAATGCCAGATCGGGTGGAAGACCCAGGCGATGCGTTCTCAATAAGCCAAAGGTCGCTTCGAAAATCTCGGAAAAGTCGATCTTTCCGATCAAGGTGCCTTCAAATTTGTTAACAAGAGATGCGATGTCAGCTTCTAGCTCGATGCGCTCAACAATAGGACTGCCGCTCCATTCAAGAAGCACATCCACCACTCGGGCGTAGTCGCTGCTAGCAATGGCAATGATCAGTCGTACGATTTCTTCACGTCGTGCAGGCGACAACCGGCCTACGGACCCGAAGTCAATGAATGCCATCGATCCATCATCTTGGATCCAGACATTACCGGGATGCGGATCGGCGTGATAAACCCCGTTGAACAGAATCATGCGTATGACTGCCTGAGAATATACTGTTGCCGTGGCTTTCTCTCCAGCTCTCTCCAAAGCTGACGGGTTAGAAGCTGGCGAACCTTTGAGACGCTGCTGAACATTGACACGTTGGCTTGTGTACTCCCAATAGAATTTCGGGACTGTGATACCAAGTCGACTTAAAAATTGTCCAACTTCCTCACCGGCGCGCGCTTCAGCAGCCAAATCCATTTCTGCGGATAAACCTTCTGAAAATGCGCGTAGGAGTTCATCTGGACGAAGCCGGGCAACTTCCGGCATGCGTCGCTCGGCAAGTCGTGCCATTCGTCTTAGAAGGCGGAAATCCGCATCAACTAAGCGGGCGATGCCAGGCCGACGAACTTTGACAACAACATCTTCTCCCGACATCAATTTTGCAGCATACACCTGGGCAATTGAAGCCGCCGCCAACGGCATTGGATCAAATTCCGCGAAGATTTCCTCTGGCGGAGCACCAAGCTCCTCCAGTAGAACGTCTGCGATACGCTCATAGGGTACCGGTGCCGCATTATCTTGAAGACCTGTTAGGACCATCGTCCATTCTGGGCCAATCAAGTCGTCGCGGGTAGCAAGAACCTGGCCAAGCTTTACCGCTACAGGTCCCAAATCCTGTAGCATCGCGACAAGCGCGTCGGGGTTAGACGGTAGTTCATTTGTCTTCGGGGAGCGATCGAGACCTAGCCTTCCAGAAAGGCCTCGGAAGCCATGCTTTGCGAAAACGCGAGCGATATATCTAAAGCGTGCAAATTCACCTTGAGGCTCTAGATTTTCCATGTCACCCTCCAAATAAATATTGAAACGACAAATGGGTACATCTTCGTAGCAATTTAAAACTACATCGATGACCTATAATCAGAAATCATACCTGCCACAAATTTACAATCTAAAAAGCCCTGCCGAAACGCGGGGCTTTGCAAAACGACGTTTGAAAGCTAGAATTCTAACCTTTGATAACCAATTCGTTGCCGAACACCTTGCTCATTTTAAAGGGGGCTTAAAGTGCCGTTTGCGTGTTATTGAGCTTTGTCACTTTAATGCCAGTTTTCAGACATTCCGCTAAGACCTTGGTATGAAAACGTCAATTTATACCCGGCATCGCTTCCACCCGGACATTATTCGACGCGCCATTTGGATGTATTTTCGTTTTAATCTGAGTTTCCGAGATGTCGAAGAACTTATGTTGGAACGCGGTGTCGATGTTACCTATGAAACAATAAGAAGGTGGGTTGATAAGTTTGGATCGACATTTGCAAAGCGGATAAGGTTACGAGCCGAACCACCCTCGCCTGTTTGGCATTTGGACGAAGTTTATACGAAAATAGACGGCGAGATGGTCTATCTTTGGCGAGCCGTCGATAACGAAGGCACAGTATTAGATGTCGTTGTACAAAGAAGAAGGGATACCAAAGCGGCCCTGCGCTTGCTAAGGAAACTGCTGAAAAACCAAGGCATCAAACCTACAAGAATGGTGACCGATAGACTTGGGTCGTACGGTGCAGCGCTCAAGCTTCTAGGGATAAAACATCTACAAGACGTTGGAGGTCGAAAGAATAATCGCGCCGAATGTTCACATGTTCCCATCAGACGAAGAGAACGAAAGTCACAAAGGTTCAGGTCAGTTATGAATGCTCAAAAAATGCTTTCGGCCTACGGCCAAATCTACAACCTCTTCAATCATCGACGTCACCTCATCTCAAGAAACACACTTCGAAAGTTCAGGTCTCAAGCAGATACAGAATGGAATTTAGTCACGGCACCAGTTTGCGCGTAAAAGGTCAGCTAGAGAAAAATGACGGCCGGTTCAGTTAATGTGACAAAGCCCTTGGAGATTCTGCCAAGCTCGCGTTGCCTAGTTTATTAAATAGAACCGGTACCCTCATCCAATACTTCCAGATATTTTGTATAAGCAAATACACGGCCACGTTCTTTTCCTGTCACCTCTTTCACAACTTTTAGATCAATAAGGTTGTAAAGAGCATTGGTAGCGGTTGGAGCCGTCGTATCGCAAAGCTCCATCACCAGAGCCACTGTCACAACTGGCCTTTGACGCATGACGTCATGAACTTTGCGTGCCGAGTCTGCCGCCCGTTTCAGCTTGGATATTTTTTCGGAGTCATCTTCAAATATTTTTGTAATGCGCCGCGCCGCGCCATTGGCTTGTTCAGCCACTTCTTTCACGCCAGTTAAAAAGAACTCAAGCCAGACCTCCCAACGCCCATGATCTCTCACTTCATTGAGAAGTTGATAGTAAATGGTGCGATGTGTTTTCAGGTACAAACTTAAATATAGAAGCGGTTCCTCCAATATGCCTTCGGAGCAGAGATAGAGCGTAATGAGCAATCGTCCTAATCGACCATTACCATCTAGGAACGGATGAATGGTTTCAAATTGGAGATGAGCTATGCCCGCTTTTACGATAGCTGGCAGATCATCGTCCGCGTGCAGGAAGCTTTCCAAATCAGTCATAAGGTCTAGAACTGAACCGGGAGGCGGCGGGACAAAGATTGCGTTTCCAGGACGTGTGCCGCCAATCCAGTTTTGAGACTGCCGGAACTCTCCCGGTAGTTTCGTACTGCCTCGTCCCGTTGATAATAGAATGCCGTGCATCTCTCGCATCAAACGCATGGAAAGAGGGAAGCCGCCTTCAAGCCGCTTAAGGCCATGATCGAGCGCCGCCACATATGTTGAGACCTCTTCAACATCATCAGTGGGAGCGCCCGGAGCCTGCTCGTTTTCATAAAGCAGAAGATCAGACAGGCTGGATTGTGTGCCCTCAATTTGTGACGATAAAAGAGCCTCTTTACGCACATACATATATAGAAACAGAGATGTATCAGGCGCGACTGACCGGACCCCATCTAAGCGCCCCAGAGCAAGCATCGCGTCACTCACCAGATTGGAGAGTGACTGCATATCAATCCGTGGCACAGGCGGCAGGTTTGGGGGGATGTATGCCTTCACTGCCTCAGAGGCCGTTGTGGTTGTGATGTACCGCCCGATACGAGGCGTGAGATCTAAATCAGGCACAGCTTGCTATCCTTTAACAACGATTCTTACAATTAAAGGATAATACACTAAGCTTTATTAGTGTCACGCCCTATTAAAGGATGATCAATTGGGCTTGACGTTGAGTCATGCGGCTTCGATTAAGTTCCCAGAACAAAATTTCTCTGAGCTGGCGCACACCAGTCTAATGGTTCTAAACTCTTAAATCACCAAAAACCCATTGATGAAAGGGCATTTGCACTATCAGTGTTTGGTATGAAGCGATACAACCAGTTCAATCGCTAACCCTCAATTGGTGACACCACTAATATACAATCCTCGACAGCCATTCTTTGTGCCACAAACCGTGACTCTAGCTGTGCCACAAAATCAAATTTGACAGCCCTAAACTATTGTTTTATATAATATATTCCACACGGCGCTGTGCTGTGTGGGGGCACCATCTACTTTCTTAGTAAATCCAAGAGTTAGGGAGCATTTAGCCTGCGACATTTTGTTCAATCTGTAATGTCTAAATTATTCACGAACGCGATACGGACGCGCCAAACTCACAATTAGGCTAAGCAATCGCCCTGCGTCGTACTCGACATCACGCGACTGCCTAGGAACTCTTTCAGATCGCCTACCCTACCAAATTTTGATGACTGACGAGCTTGTGGAGCTAATTACAAAGGCTTCAGATAGACGGTGCCATTTCGTGAAAATATAACGCAAGAAAGAGGCTATTATCCCTGTGTACAAAATATAATCTATAATAAACTAATTTTCATCAGGATTTAGGGTATTTCAGGAAACGAAGAGCGTCCAAATCAATAAGATTTCATAATTGGACGAGTATGTTTTTTTCATACTCCAACGCCTGCCTAACCGCGCCTCGAGTTAACATACGCTCCTTAAATTCTGAGAAATACTTGTACCTGGACATTTCAATCTGATCACTTAGAGCCCAAGCAAAAAACACCAGTAGGTACCCATCGGCCACCGTGTAATGTTCCCCCATAACCCATTGTCGATCCTCCAACCTGTTCTCAATCAACTCAAGGAATCCCAAAAACTTATCTCGTCCATTGGATGATATCGATTCATACGACCTCGCTTCAGTTGAAAACCTTTGAGGGGCACGGAATTGTCGCCTGGCGATTTGGACACTGCTCGAAAGCCAGCACATATAAGCGGTGCATTCGGCGATTTCCAATTGTCCCTCCGGCATGAGTTTTTTCTCCGGATATAAAGAGGCTATATAAGTCATAATAGCTACATTTTCAGTTAGGACTGTCGTATCGATTTTTACCGCAGGCACAGTCCCTAGGGGATTAATTTGCTTGAATATCTCATGCTCTTCAGACTTCCAAAGTTTTACTAAGTTCAACCGGTATTCTGCCTCTGCCTCCCTTAAGGCAATATGTGCGGCCAGTGAGCAACTTGTGGGCGTGTAATATAACTCTATCATCGCGCGAGCCTCCAAAAATTTGGCGGTTGAATTTAATGCAACTTCATTATACCTACCCTGGCTCAGGCGACAACACTTAACTCGTCGCACGGAAGAATAGAAAAAATACGTCTTCCGAATCTTGGGGAATACATAATGCGAGTTAAATCGAAAAAACCTCAACTTGGATTTTCGGCCTGGTATTCACTGGCTATCTTAACTCTCATCTACACGTGCCACGCGGTGGATCGTTCAATTATGTCGATTGTTATTGAGCCGTTGAAATCGGAGTTCAGTCTATCAGACAGTCAAATCGGAATTCTCACAGGACTTGCTTACGCCTTTTTTTACTCTTTAGCCGGCCTACCTCTAGGGTATTTGATTGACCGGGTAAATCGTCGAAACCTTCTGGCCATATTAGTGTCAATTTGGAGCGGATTTACAGTAATTTGCGGTTTCACTCAAAATTACTCTCAGCTCTTGATCGCGCGACTGGCCGTAGGCGCGTCAGAAGCGGGAGCGGCTCCGACGGCGCTTTCTATGATAGGGGACATTTTTCCTGAAGAAAGGCGATCCAGCGCGATTAGCATATTCTGGCTAAGCACAGCTTTTGGAACAGCGTTAAGCTTCGGCATGGGCGGATACGTAGCTGTATATTATGGTTGGCGCGCCGCCTTCTTCGTTGCCGGAATGCCTGGCATTATTTTAGCTCTTCTCTTATTCTTCACGGTTCGTGAACCTGGCCATGGCGAAATTGACGACGGAAATGTATTTGAAGAGGATATAAAACTTAATTCAGCGCCTCCCTTCTTAGAAACGCTTAAATATTCCTTCCGCCACGCCGCTTTACGACATATCTTCATCGCAGTCGCTTTTAAATCCTGTGTGTTGTCCGGCGTTTTGATTTGGGTGGCTTCCTATTTCATCCGAGCACAAGGTCTGCCGATCGCCCAAACCGGCGTTGTTATCGGCCTGTCGATAGCAATATTCGGAGGAATCGGATCTGTTCTCGGCGGTATCGTCGGTGATAAGATTTTTAAAAGAGGCGGTTTAAAAATGCTTCCGTTGATACCGTTCTTTACAAGCATTATCACCGCAATTGCAGTTGTTGCCCTTGCGTTCAGTCAAAATCTATATTTTGCAATCTTCATCTTCGCTGTCTTTGAAATCACGAGCCGGATGTACACAGCACCAAGTTATTCTTTTCTGATCAGCGCCCTCCCTTCTCGCATGCGTGGGGTTAATATATCAGCTATGCAAATAGGATCAAATTTGATCGGATATGGTTTGGGCCCCCTCATTGTGGGTGTGGTAAGCGACTTAGTGCGCAGTCGTACTGGCGATGCAGACTCAATACGAGCTGGCCTACTTGCGCTTGCTGTTGTGAGTTTATGGGTCAGCTTTCACTTTTACAAAGCCTCTTCAACGTTAGATGTGTCTAAGAAAATTCCAAATTAAAGCTTATCTATCGGACCCAGATTTTCACACCCTCTTTGAATAGAGCGGCACCTTTGTCGCCCGACGGCGTGCGAACTCCTTTTGTTCAGCGAATAGATTTTTGATAAAATTGATGTTTTCCTATTTAGCAAGTTGCTAATGCAGCTGCATTATGCTTAAAAAGATATAATGCATATGCATTAACTATAAAGCGCCGCGTTTAAAAGAGCGCTTTACGACTCGGCAAACAGCCGCGCAGGGGAAAAATATGTCATCCGAACTGACCAAGAAACTCTATCTACCTACTTTACTTCTAGCTGTATGGAGCGCGCCGGGCTTGGCAATCGCCCAAGATGCAAACTCAAAAATCGCTAACGGCTACATTAAGGACGAAATCATAGTAACGGCCAGAAAGCGTTCAGAAACAGCTTTGTCGGTACCCGTCTCCGTGACAGCTATCAGCGCCTCCCAAATCGAAAGCGGAGCAATAACCAGTTTGGAAGATATCGCCATTACGGTCCCTAGTTTAACCGTCAGCCAGGTCTCCGGTGGCGCCGGGGGGGCGATTATTTTAAGAGGTCTTGGCACAATGGCTGGATCTAATCCGACTTTTGAGCAGACTGTAAGTGTCAATGTTGATGGGATCCAGCTCAGTCGCGGCGCAGTCATGCGGTTAGGCCAAACAGACATGGCGCAAATCGAAGTTTTGCGTGGGTCTCAAGCTCTGTTTTTTGGCAAAAACAGTCCTGCTGGAGTTATCTCTATCACAACTCAAGATCCTACTAATGAATATGAAACAATGATCAGAGCAGGATATGAAATCAATGCCGAAGAAATCATAGGTGACGCCGTTTTGTCTGGCCCCCTTTCAGAAAATTTACTAGCTCGGGTGGCGATAAGCGGCTCTCATTTGAACGGATGGCTCGACAATCTCGCGCCAGATGCGGCTGCGGCCGCAAATGCTATCGTTCCCGGAGCAGTAAATGCGCCCATTGATTCAGGTCCGCGGGAAAGTTTTTTCATGGGTCGTGGGACTTTGATCTGGAATCCTTCGGATACGTTCAATATCCGCACGAAGCTTAGCTATGCGAAAGCGGACGGACCTGGATTCCAACAGGGACCTAACCAACGTATTTTTTGCCCCAATGGTGCCCCAAACGTCTCTTTTCAGGTAGCTCGGTTTGGATTGACTGACCCGGCGGATATTTCCGCCCTCACCCAAGCATTAGCGGTCGATGATTGTGTCGCAAATGACACCTATGCCAATGGCAGTATCAATCCGGACCATTTAACAAATTCAACGATTGGAAAAGATGACGAAGGGGTTGGAAAATACCAACTCTTTCTCGGGTCTACGGAGGCTAACTGGGACATATCTGATGCGCTTACGCTTACATCCGTTACTGGTATAGCAAGAATAGGTCAGAAACGTTATGATACTTATTCTTATAGTCCCTCTTCATCATTCGCGGGATTAACAATCGGTGGGAACACTGATTGGAGACAGTTCTCCGAAGAATTGCGGCTTGCTAGCAACTTTTCTAACAGCCCGATTAATTTTTTGATTGGCGCTTTTTTCGAAGACAGCCAGTTAGAAACCTTCAGCATGGATATTGGGACGCCGGGTCGCCCACGGTGGGATCACACCATTGATGGATCCACCTATTCCTTGTTCGGGCAACTTATCTATGACTTAACCGACACCATTGAGCTGTCAGGTGGGGCTCGATGGACACAGGAAGAAAAAGAATTGCTCGCGGTCCGTGATAGTATCTCCCAACCCCTAGATCCGAACTCTCTGAGTTATGGTAATATCTCGCCTGAAGTTACCCTGGCATGGCGTCCAAGTGATTATCTAACTTTTTTCGGGAGTTACCGGGAAGGTTTCAAATCCGGCGGATTTTCAGCGGGCAATATAAACAACCCTGCCCTAACTCCTACTTCTCCCGGAGAATTTGATTACGAACAAGAGAATGTTGAAGGCGTTGAGTTCGGGATGCACGCTGCCACATTCGACAATCAATTGCGCCTGAATGGGGCGATTTATGATTACGCCTACACCAATCTCCAGGTTGCATCCTTGGATAATTCCACAGGTCTTCCCATTATCCGTGTCGCGAATGCGGCCGAAGCCAAGGTTTCTGGAGCAGAATTTGACTTCACATTTCACCCAGATCCAGCACCAAATTGGAATTTTCGCGGGTCTTTGAATTATAGCAGCGCGAAATTCGATAAATTCGATGCGCCTTGTTACATTGGCCAAACCGTTGCAGCTGGATGTAACTTAGGATTAAACTCATCGACCGGACGCTACCAAGCGCAAGGTTTAGAGGGGGAACGCCTACCAAACGCCCCCGAATGGAGCGGGTCTTTTGGCGTGAGTTATTCTCCCGAGCTAAATCTTTCTAAGCTAAAATTAGATATAAACGCCGATGCAGTTTACAAATCACAATATAACCCTCATCCCGATCTCGCATTCGGCGCATTACAGGAAGAGGCTGTCCTGATTAATTCCTCAATCCGTTTAACTTCCGATAACAAAGCTTGGGAGTTTGCGGTTATAGGTAAAAATCTAACTGATAAGTTTCGAGTACAGTCTGCCGCCAATGTACCAACAACCGGATCCGGCGCCTTAACGGGCAGTACTACGTCAGGTGGCTTGGCTGACTTAGCTGGTTATACAAATAGAGGACGCGAAGTTCTCTTCCAAGTCACTGTGCGCCCATCAAACCTTTAAGCTCCTTTTAAATCAGATTGCTGTCGTGGGCACTCCTAGTCAAACATCAAATTTATAGAAAATTAAAATGGAAAACAGACCGATTTGGGCCATCAATGGACCTCAGGGAAATGCGCTTATTTCTAAATTGAGTGTAGAACCGGAAACGGAAGCACTCGCCTCGGCTTCACATAAAAAAGCGAAAAAAGGAGAACCTTATCGGTTCCCTTTCGATGTAATCATTGAGGCAACCAGTCAGTTCGGAAAGCTAGCCACTGTTAAATCCGCCACGCCAGGTAGCGCACATTTTCAGATTGCCTCAGATGAAGGCGCTATGCTTGGCGGCGAAGGAAATGCACCCACACCTCTCGCCTATTTTACCGCTGGCGTCGGGCTTTGTCTTATGACGCATATCACTGGATATCTCAAAAATTCTGATCTAGTCATCTCTCGATTGAAAATAGAGATCCGAGCTAATTTCCATACGACTCTAGGTCATGTGGACAAAGGCAATCAAGGCATTGGTGGATGTGACGGTTTCGAGACCTTTGTCATCATTGAAAGCGATGAGCCCGCGTGCCGACTGAAAGCATTCCTCGAAGTTTGTGAAGAGGCCTGCATTGCCAGTCAAACTATTGCCAAAGCTATCCCAACACGAATGAATTTGGTACTCAATGGCAGCACCAGTTCAGAATGAATCTCTAGTAACTTCCCAAAATAAAATTACTTTATTTCATACAGGGAGAAAGTTTTTTGAAAAATTATATTACATCTAACTTTCCACACTAAAATTATAATTCACTTGAATTAATTATATATAGACTTTAATGGAGTTGCATTACAAATTATATTAACTTGGCGAAATGCGAGCGATGTAACTGCGGGGCTTGAAATCATCGCAGGATAGCTGATGCATCGTCATACAAAGGGGAAACGCAATGTATCATTATTTCACGAAGAAAGCATTATTAGCATCTGTCTCAATTATTTTTTTCGGGAGTACACATTCATTAGCAATAGCCCAAACCAACTCCGAGAGTGCACAGAACACTGAAAATAAAGGTTCTTATAACTCGCAAATTGACGAACTGATTGTGACAGCCCGCAAAGTTCAAGAGTCTGCCCAAGACGTTCCTATATCAATGAGCACGCTCAATTCTGATCAACTTAAAAACCGGAACGTAGAAGATATTTCGGACATCCAATATCAAGTGCCATCTTTAGTGTTCTCGAAGACGGCCACCTCAAGCTTCACCCCATTGGTTGCGTTGAGAGGCCAAACTCAAACCACGACCTCCCTTACCGTGGATCCTTCGGTCGGAGTATATTTTGATGGCGTTTACGTCTCTGGAACCGGCGGTTTGACTGGTAGTTCCCTTGAGGATATCGAACGCATAGAGGTTCTAAAAGGCCCTCAAGGGACTTTATTCGGACGTAATACAACCGGTGGGGCGGTCAGCGTTATATCTAAATTGCCTACAGATGAATTTGAAGGCGAAATCTCAACCCGCTTTGGAAACTATAATACAGTCGGAATTAATGCGATTTCAAATATCCCACTGATAGAGGATAAACTCGCCCTTAGGATAGTGGGCGGTTATTCGGAACGTGACGGATACGGCTATGATAACGCACGTGATGTCAGGGTAGGCGATCAAATCATGAGATCTGGCCGAGCTACATTACGATATACTCCCAATCAGAACTTTGAATCTATCTTTAGAGCCGACTTTACAGATGGCGATGATAATGGATTATTACTATTTCCAGTCTATCAAGACCCTAACATTGCTATAGCGACCTTTAGTGATGCGTCTATCACTTTAACTGGTGAAAATACGGCCAATGGTCGAGCATTGGCCAATGATTATTTTCAAGGCCTGGCGAATGCCGACCCCTTTAATGTTAGATATAATACAGATACCTTTAACAGAGTTAATCTTGAAAACTACTCGTTAACGATGCGTCAGGACTTTGGAAATTATGAAATAAAATCAATAACCGCTTACAGACAGTCTGAAGACGAGCGAAATTATGAAGTTGACGCCTCGGACATTGCCAATCTTTCGTCTTTGACAACTGTAGACCGGGATTTATTTACTCAAGAACTTCTCCTTTCTGGAGAAGCGCTCGCTAATAACTTGAGTTATACACTTGGAGGATATTATTATAATTTAGATGGGACCGAAGTGGGGGCAACATCTCAATTTGCAAATTTAACAAACGGTAGGGTGACAACAAACAGTGTCGACTTCAAAGGTGAAAGCGTGGCTGCGTTTGGCCAAGCAACCTATGCCGTTACTTCAGCATTAGATATTACGGGAGGGCTAAGGTATACTTGGGAAGAGAAAACTTATAACAACTTTTCGGGTCAAGTTTCAGATTCAAACCCCGTAAGCAACTGTTTACTTCCCCCTGCCTTAAACTCTGATTTGAGCAACTGTAGTTTGGTCAGATCTAATAGTGAAGACAACGTGTCCTACACCGCAGCTATTGACTACACTCTGTCAAACGATTTTCTGCTCTATGCACGAACAGCAAGAGGGTATAAAAGCGGGGGCTTCAACCAACGCGTCACAGGTGACAACCCATTATCAGGAAGCGCATATTTTCCGGAAAAAATCACTGACTATGAGTTGGGTTTCAAATCTGATTGGTATGATAATAGACTTCGATTAAATCTAGCATACTACCATTCTTTATATAAAAATATTCAAAGACAGTCGGCAGCCTGTGACAGTATTGGACAAGGCTGCACGACAGTTCTACGCAATGCTGCTGAAGCTACTATTGATGGGGTTGAAGCCGAATTTACAGCTATCCCCGTTGAGGGCCTTTTACTCTCTGCGACAAGTGCTTACACAAATCCCGAATATACATCGTTCGTTGTAAATGGGATAGATAATAGTGACGAAAGGTTTCTCGAAATCCCCGAATGGACATACAGCTTATCCGCGGCTTTCACGCAACCTGTTACCTGGGGTGAGTTGTTCTTTCAGATCGATTGGGCGTGGCGGTCTGATTCCGATATGGCCCCCCAAGATTATCCAGGCGGCCTCAGAACATCTGGTGGAATAGTAAGTGCAGACGGCCCCGGAACCCCGGACCAATTTCGAGTTCAACCTTCCTACGGTCTGTTGAACGGCACGATAGCATTTCGATTAGATAAGCCGGATGCCGAAATACGATTCTTTGCTAAGAACATTTTAGACAAAAGATATTTTTCTCATATGATTGGCAATGTAAATGCTGGGTTAGGGCTGTCCGGAGTAACTGTTGGCGCACCCGCCACTTATGGGCTCGAGTTCGCTTATAGATATTAATTTAAATCGAATTAATACCATAACGTGATAGACTAATTTTATATTAAAAAGTTGCAGTATGACGACAATAAACAAAGAACAACCTTATCCTAAAGAACCATATGCTTGGTTCGTCGTAGGGGTCTTATTTTTAGTCACCGTTTTCTCCCAGCTTGATAGGCAACTCCCGACACTTTTAGTCGACCCTATAAGAGCGGAATTTAATATATCCGACACCTCATTCAGCTTCATTCAAGGGTATGCATTCGCGATTGTTTATACATTAGCTGGTTTGCCTTTAGGAAGAATGGTTGATCAAACAAACCGACGAAACCTCATCATATTTGGCTTACTTTTTTGGACAGGTATGACCATTTTTTCTGGATTGGCAGATAGTTATACGGAACTTTTTATCGGTCGTATGGGAGTAGGTATTGGGGAGGCTGTATTAGCTCCCGCTGCTTACTCCATCATCTCTGATTATATGCGTCCCGAACGTAGAGGCCGTGCATTGGCTGTCTACTATGTTTCAATTGCGATTGGCTCGGGCGCATCCTTGTTAATTGGGAGTATAGTTTTCCATATAGTCCCGGAGAGCGGAATGGTAATGCCGGGCTTTGGTAATTTAGAAGCTTGGAGATGGACCTTCCTTATTGCGGGCGCCCCCGGAATCTTGATTGCGGCCCTCCTATTCACAATCAAGGAGCCGGTCAGGCGACTTCAAAAAGGATATGAAGCTAAGAGAGAACAAGTATCAGTTCAGGATGTTTTGGTGTATTTGAAAAGTAATGCAGCAACTTTTTCAAGATTACTATTATACCCTTCTGTATTGGCGATAATAGGATATGGCAGCCTTGCTTGGGCGCCGACCTTATTTCAAAGAAAATTTGAAATGCCTGTCTCCAACTCTGGCGTAATTTTGGGTTTCCTTATTGCTATAGGCGGCGCAACGGGAACTTTATTCAGCGGTTGGCTTTCGGATCGTTGGTATAAAAAAGGACAGCAATCCGCCCGTTTCAGAGTGACACTTGTGGGCCAACTTTTAATGCTTATCTCAGTCTGGTGCTGGCCTCTCATGCCTTCGAGCCTGCTAGCCTTCGTGTTTCTCGGAATTGCGATCACGGGCTTAGCGATTGCTCAATCAGCGGCTCCGGTTGCCATTCAAGAAGTGACACCCAACCGAATGCGCGGACAGGTAATAGCGATTTATCTACTTCTGGGCGGATTGCTTGGCATTGGCTTGGGGCCAACTTTGGTTGCTTTGGTAACAGATAATGTGTTTAAAAATGACCTCTCTTTACCGTATTCAATCGCAGTGACAGCGGCACCATCAGTTCTGTTTGGCTTGTGGCTTTGTTGGAGCGGACTAAGGCCTTATGCTCAAACCCAATCAGAGCTCCATAAATCGGAAGAGTGATTGCGGCAGATTCAAACTGGGTTTGTGTAAAACACCTTATAACAGAAATTTTTGAGTAGGGCCTAAATTATTTTGTTAGAATCTCTGATTTTTTGCATCGATTATGATTATATTAGCTGAACTTTTCAGAGGTTCCATTATCTTAAGGGGCCTGTCCACTTTTCAGAGCTTCTATTACCTTAGGTAGCCTGTCGATTGAACTTTGAGGCACAGGAGCACTCATAGCGGCTACAATCATCGAAATTTGATCTTCGATCAAGACCTCTAGTGGGGCGACATTCTTTCTTATAGTAGCAGCATTCTCCCAATAAACCACCGTTCCCATCATCATTCGCAATGAGTGTGTCAACCTGCGCCCTATGTAAGGCTGCGGGATATGGGGTAACTCCTTAGCTATTAGGTCCAATAGTTCTATAGTCGCGTTATTTGGCTGGTTGTGAAAGGGCGTAAACCAAGCTCGAACTCCATAACTGGTTTCGTTCGACCAACGATCTGACGAAGTCAAATAATGCATTAAAAATCTTACAAAATGATTCCGATCCCCTTTGCAATCGACATCCAGTAAAGGAAAGGTCAATGTACGAATTAAATCGGCTAGTTCAATTTTCCTATCTTCTTCTAACAACGCTATTAGTAATTGTTTGCGATGCTCCTCAATGCGTACCCATCTCCAGCTTAAAATAGCTGAAATCAAACCGGCACGGTTTTTGAAATGATATTGAACGGCAACTGAATTTCCTTGGCCTGCCACCAGTCCAATTGTACGTAATGAGACCCCTTCAATCCCCTTCTCGGCGAACAATTTTTCGGCAGTCAAAATTAACACCTCACGGGTTGATAGTGAGGCAGAGCTGTCGGATTGTTTTTTTAGAGGTCATAATTCTTCTTACAATTATTCATAAATATATATGGGTAAACTCTCACTTTTCAAAACTCATCTAAACCCTCTAAAAGAATAAATTTATTTGACATTACAGGCACTTGTGTTGAATAATTATGCAATGTTGCCAGCATATCCCATCCGATTTGATAGTATAGTTTTCTGTTTCAATTTACCAGAATTCGTATCTTTAAGTATATAAAAAGATGCGGCAAACCCCCTCTTCATTTCAAGTTCTCCGAAATATTGATTTTCGTCGAATTTGGACGACCAGCATTTTTGCGCATTTCGGCAATTGGGTTCTGACTGTAACAGCAGCGTGGTCAATGACGACAATGACTGACGATCCGACAATGATTGCGCTTGTTCAAACAGCTATCTTTATACCTTACTTACTCTTTGGATTAATAGCCGGTACTTTGGCAGATATTTTCGACCGGCGCTTAATTATTATCAGCTCCCTGAGCTTCCGAATGCTTCTTGCGACTTTACTCGCGGTTCTATCGACGCTTGGCGCATTATCCCCTTTTGGACTTCTTTCTCTCTGCTTTCTATTCGGGATTGGAGGCATCGCATTTGCTCCGGCCTGGCAAACATCTATTTCTGAGCAAGTTTTGCCCGGCGAAATTTCTCATGCGATAGCCCTTAATAGTATAAGCTTTAATATTGCTCGCAGTATTGGACCTGCTTTAGGAGGAATAATTGTCGCCGCAATGGGAACATTAGTTGCGTTTTTTACCACCGTGATAAGCAATATTCCCGTCTTAATCGCCGTTTTTCTCTGGAAACCTATTCGAAGTAAGATAACGGCACCTCGTGAAAGATTTTGGGACGGAGTCGGCGCTTGCATTCGCTACATCACACACACTCCTTCCTTAAAGAATACACTTATTCGTGGATTTGTTTTAGGCGTTTCTGGCGGAATTTTTGCGGCCTTTGCACCAATGGTTGCTAAGGAAAGTCTCGCGGGCGGCGCGGGTGTTTATGGACTCCTTCTGACCGGGTTAGGAGCTGGTGCCATTATTGGGGCTCTTCTGGTTACGAAACTGCAATCCACTATAAAGCCGGAGAATATTTTAGGTCTGGCAGCAATTGGGTGCGCGGGTGCCTCAGCGATTATTGCAGTTTCGTCCTCTTTAGTAGTTAATCTATCCGCTTTCTTTATCGCCGGAACCTGCTTCACGGCATCTGTAGCCCTGATCAATATTAGTGTGCAAGTTTGCACACCAAATTGGGTAAACGCCCGGGCATTGTCTGCTTTCCAATCATTAATAGCTGGGGGAGCCGCGCTTGGGGCCAGTCTTTGGGGAAGCACCGCGTCGCAGTTCAGTTTGGCGACGGCGTTTTTCATGGCTTCGTTCTTATTTCTTCTATCAACGTTACTACGATTTACAAATCCGGTTGCCGATATTCCGAGTCGACCTATGGAAACGCCAAAAGATATAACTTATAAGTATCCAAATGATTTCTTACCCCTCGAAACCGGCCCAATAATTGTTGAGATACATTATCATGTTTCACAAGCCGTAGAGCTTCCTTTTTTGTCTTTAATGAAAAAAATGAAGGCAGTGCGGCTTCGCAATGGCGCCAGATCCTGGACACTTAGCCATGATGTCGAAGAGTCGAGCCGCTGGATTCAAAGCTATATTTTCCCGACGTGGCGCGATTTACTTCATTTCCGAAGTCGAAGAAGTAAAGATGAGATTACACTTATCGAAGAAATCCAAGAGCTTTTAGAAGGATGCGGCTCTCCTGATATTCACGTCAGGCTAAGGACTGACCTTTCCACTCCGTTTTCGTAACTGACATTAAGAGCTCAGTTCATTTATCTAATATTTCGGAGGAGAAACAGTATTATTGTAGATATTTTATAATTTTTCACTTGCCAAGTTACAGCCAAGACACCTAATATATTTTAAACACAAAAGGGTTTTATGTCTAATTTATATTGCAAGGTTGAAACGATTGATCATATACTTTTAGTCACAATTGACAGACCGAAAGTTTTAAACGCACTCACCTTCGCGGCCCATGCTGAACTCGCCGCGGTATTTGATAACTTTGAAAAGAATTCTGAACTTTGGGTTGCCATACTCACGGCCTCAGGCGATCGCGCGTTTTGCGTGGGTAAAGACTTGAAGACTAAAGCAAAGTCCGGTGATCCGAAAACTCTACCTGAGACAGGTGCAGCAGGATTAACGCATAGATGGACTTTAAATAAGCCCGTAATTGCCGCCATCGACGGCCTAGCTTTAGGCGGTGGCTTTGAAATAGCGCTGGCCTGCGATCTTATCGTTGCTTCCGAGAGTTCAACATTTGGACTTCCTGAACCAAAAGTTGGATTGGCGGCTTATGCTGGTGGTTTGCAACGATTACCAAAAATAATCGGGAAGGCTCGCGCAATGGAAATGATCTTAACATCTCGCAGGGTGACCGCGGTCGAAGGAAAAGAATTTGGGTTTGTGAATTATGTTGTTAGGCGACCATATAGAGTCATAGACAAAGCCATAAGCCTCGCAAATGAAATTTGTGAATCTAGCCCCATGTCTATTCGAGCCTCGAAAGAAAGCGTACAAAAGGGATTGAGTGAATCCAGTTTAAAGAAGGCCATGGAGGCCCAGAAACATTATCCGGCTATGGTTGAGATGTTTGCATCAAAGGATGCAAAAGAGGGCCGCTTGGCCTTTGCCGAAAAGCGAAAACCAGAATGGAAGGGGCGGTGAGTCTATTGTGGCGTCGATAGTCAATAAGCCTTTTGCGCGTAAGTCATTCGGCCACCTGCCATCATCAACGCTGCAAACATATTGATTTCAACAATCTGCGCGTTACTGAAGTCGAGTTTCAACCTTTCATAGATATCGGCGTCAATTGTCTCATGATCGCCTGCCAAACGCGCAGCGAAATCCATAGCATTTATTTCCCTTCGTTCAAAATTAGACTCGTCATTCGATATACACGCAACGTCACGAATCGAAACTTTTTCACTCTTGCGGGAAACTTTGCAAGCCTCACAATTTGTGACGGCTGAAATGCGTAATCTGATCAATTCGCGAAGCCTTTCGTCCAAAGCGCTTTCGGTATAAAATGTCTCTATGAGCTGCAGCCACGCTAAAGCAATTTTAGGTCTGTGAGCCCAAATTCTTACCGATGTCGTTGAGCCCAATATTTTATTTTCTTGCAGTCTATTGATAGTGTCTTGCAAGACATCAGGGAGTTCGGCTTTGCTTACCGGCGATATACGCAAGGATTCTTCATTCATCTGTCCGCCTTTTCACTTATTGCTAGATATGGCGACTAAACCACTTAAAAGGTCATTTAGTCCCAAACAACTTCGACAGATCGCGGCCCTCTAAGCTGTAGTCCTGCCATTTTGGGCGTTGGATAATCAGGGTTTAGCCTCAGGTTTGGCATATGATCAAATAATGCATTTATCGCACTCTCAATTTCAGCTTTCGCGACAAAAAGACCAATGCACATATGCATCCCAAACCCAAATCCAAAAGACGGCTTTTGCTTGCGAAAAGGGTCAAATTCGTCGGCCTTCACAAAAACATCCTCATCCCTGTTCGCCGATGAAACAATACAAGAAACCATAGCACCTTTCGGGATTAATGTGCCGTCAATCTCGACTTCCGTTGCCGCTTGTCGAATTTTAAATGTGGCGGTTGGTTCCAACCGGACCGCCTCGTCAATCGCTTTAAGGATCAAGCTCCGGTCTGCTTTTACTTTTTCCAATATTTCTCGGTGGGAAAGCAGCAGGACCATTGTTGAACCAAACGTACGCGTTGTGGTTTCGGCCGCAGCTGGAAGTAAGGACCTTACAAAAGTTGTGATGTCATGATCACTCAACTTCGCACCATCATCTTCAAGACTAATAAGTCGCGATATCAAATCAGTTCCCTCGGCTCCTGACCTTCGTCGTTCTTTGACGATTGGCAAAATAGCGTCATAAAGCGCTTGCGCCGCTTCCATCGCTTTCATCCTAGCAATCTTAGCTTTTTCAGGGTCTACTTGAGGGCCTGCAAGGATATCTAGGGCCCAACCCGCGAACTTTTTGATCTCATCTGGGGAGTTTTCGGGAAATCCTATCAGCGCATAGATAACCCGGATTGGAAAAAACATTCCCATATCATCAATAAGTTCTGCGGATTTTTTAGAATTAGCAAGCGGCTTAATAAATTCATTTTCCAATACCGGCGTTATTTTCTCCTCCTGCCATTGTCGAATGGTGGCGGGCGTAAAGACAGGAGCCAGAAGCGCCCTCGCCTTTTTATGGTCTTCGCCGTCCATTCCTGTCAGGATAAGACCATCAAAAAATGCCCCGAGACCCTCAGCTATAAACCCGCTCGTAAAAGTCTTGGCATCTCGCATAACGCGCATGACATCGCTATGTTTGAATAGAGTGAAAGTTGGACGGTCCGGATTGGCACCTGCAATATTGGGCACCCCTAATTCTGCCATGAAATTTCCAGCATAAACCGGGTTTTTTGCCCGCATATCCTTATAAAGCGGATAGGGATCATCCACCTTCCCTCGGTAATTGTCACTTACCCCCTCAAAAGACTGCTTTAAGCTTTCATTGACAGCGTTTGTCATGCTCTCCCCTTTATTAAACATATATTGTATTTTTGTTTAATAATAACGAAGCAGAGAGACGTTACCAGAACTATTTGTCTAAATGTCACAAGAGAGATTCAATCGGAAGAGCACTGGCGGATTTGATTTCAGACATCGCCATGATCGAGTTAATCTCCTGCACTGCCCTGAGCCTAGAAAGTTTTCCAAATACGAGCTTTTCGTAGGCATCCATGTCTTTCGTTATAATGCGAAGTAAAAAATCAAATGGGCCTAAAATCGCATGGCATTCTATTATCTCAGGTATTTTTTTTACGACTTCCGTAAAGTCATCTAGATTTTCGCGACCATGAGCTGTCAGTTTCACCTGAGCAAAGACCATTGTATCAAAACCAAGTTTGCGGCGATCAAGACTAATGACTTTGTTCAGCACGACCCCAGAATCTTTCAAATTTGCAAGCCGTCGCCAACATTGTGACTGTGAAAGCCCAACGAGCTCGGCAATATTCGCGGTTGAAAGCCCCGCATCTACCTGCAACGCATTTAATATTTTTAGGTCACTTTTATCCATAATGTTTAATACTGCATTATATCATTCATTTTATACCAAAAATCACATTGTTTAATTCAATAATATACTAATTAGCGCGATAAAAATAGGAAAAAATGCATTTAATCCAAGGTATTATCTTTACATCGGAGATAGTAAATGTCAGCCACCGCCAATAAGTCGAATTTAAGATCAGCAAAATTTGATGCCGCGTCAGGGAAAATTCTGCTTTCAGGAATTGATGCGTTAGTCAGGATAGCCCTAGAGCGTAAGCGGTTGGATGAGAAACTTGGCTGGGAAACGGCTGGCTTTATTTCAGGCTATCGCGGCTCCCCCTTAGGCAGCTTCGATATGCGCCTCATGAAAGAAAGCAAACGCCTTTCTGACCATAAAATTATTTTTCAGCCCGGTATCAATGAAGATTTGGCAGCAACAGCCGTTTGGGGGACGCAACAAGTCGGCCTTTATGACGGCGCAAAATATGATGGTATCTTCGGCATTTGGTACGGAAAAACGCCGGGCGTAGATCGTTCAGGAGATGCTCTTAAACATGCAAATTATGCCGGCACTTCACGCCAAGGGGGCGTTCTCGCTATTGCGGGTGATGACCATGGTTGTAAATCATCTTCCATACCGGGACAGAGTGAATATAACTTTGTGGACGCAGAAATACCTGTTCTTGCACCATCGACGATAGAAGAGGTATTGTATTTCGGGGTGAAGGCATTTGACATGTCTCGCTATTGTGGACTTTGGGCCGCTATGACCGTCGTGGCTGAATTAATGGACTCAACTGTGAATATCACGCTTGATCCAGAAAAATTCAAATCAATAACGCCGGATACTGACAGCGATAATTTACATATTCGTCTGAATGACACACCTATCGAGCAAGAGGCTCGATTGCGTCAAAAACGACGTCCGGCCGCCGAAGACTTTGCCTTTCATAATGATTTCGACAAATTTATTTACATGCCAAAAAAGGCATCCCTCTGTATAGTTACTCAGGGAAAAGCATATCGCGACGTAATGCAAGCTTTCGCTAATCTAGGAATTGACAACCACATGGCGGAAAAGATTGGTCTCCGATTGTATAAACCGGGATTGGTTTGGCCGCTCGAAAAACGCCGCGCAACTCAGGCGCTAAGTAACGTATCCGAGGTTCTGGTCATTGAAGAACGACGTTCCTTAGTCGAAACACAGCTTCGAGAGTATTTGTGCGACCTAACGGACAAAGAACGTCCCGTAATTTTAGGGAAAACCGATCGAACCGGGAGCCCGTTAATTCCTGACTTCGGCGAGCTAAATGCCGACCTCCTGACCAAAATAATTTATGATTTTCTGCCTAAAAAATTTCAGACGGCTTCTATGGAGCAAACCGTAAGGTTGCTTCATGAAAGCGAAAAATCTGTCGGCGAAAGGCATAAAAGGATTCCCTTTTTCTGCCCTGGCTGTCCTCATAATTCCTCAACCAAAGTGCCGGATGGTAGCCGGGCTACGGCAGGCATAGGTTGCCATTACTTAGTACAGAGTATGCCACGTAATACTTCAACCTTTACTCAAATGGGCGGAGAAGGTGTCTCCTGGATCGGGCAAGCGCCTTTCACGGAGGAGAAGCATATTTTCGTCAATCTGGGCGACGGAACCTATCATCACTCTGGTCTTTTAGCCATTCGTCAATCGGTAGCGGCAAAAGTAAATGTGACCTATAAGATTCTGTTTAATGACGCGGTGGCTATGACGGGAGGTCAAGAAGTAGATGGCCCGCTCAATCCGGTTATGATTGCCCAACAATTAAAAGCGGAAGGCGTCGGTACGATCGTCTTAGTCGGAGATGATATTTCTGCCATGAGATCGCTTGGCGTTTATCCAAGTGGGACAGAGTTTTTCAAAAGAACAGATTTGGAGGCTGTTCAGACAGACCTTAGAGCGAAACATGGCGTCACCGCTATCATCTATGTGCAAACATGTGCTACTGAGTTACGGCGCAAACGAAAACGCGGACTGGCTCCCGATCCGAAGGAACGTATATTTATCAATGAACGGGTATGCGAAGGGTGTGCGGACTGCTCGGTCAAATCCAATTGTATCGCCGTTGAAACGGTTGAAACAGACTATGGTCAAAAGCGTCGAATTGATCAGTTGGCCTGCAATAAAGACAAGTCCTGCATTGAAGGTTTTTGTCCAAGTTTTGTTACAATAGAAGGTGCCGAACTCAAACCGCCGCCCCCTAAAAAAGCAATATTTTCCGAATTATCAACCCCTGCACTGCCAAAATTAAAAAATGGCGATACCTTTGAGTTGATCCTGGCTGGGGTCGGCGGCCAAGGTGTTACCTCACTCAGTGCAATGCTTAGTACAGCCGCGCATATTCAAGGCCTGTCAGTGAATGCAGTCGATGCCTTGGGTATGGCCCAAAAGGGCGGTGCCGTGTACACCCATTTAAAACTTTCCCACCTACCCGAGAGTATTGTCAATGCCCGCATCGGTCGCGGCTCGGCCAATCTGGTCCTTATAAATGATCTTATTGTTGCTCACGGGCCAACAATTCGACCGCATATGTCTGCCGTCAAAACGGATGTGTTCGCCAATAGACGCATTTCCGCGAGTGCTGAGGTTGTGGGAATACGCGATTTCACTTATGATCGCGATGGGATGACTAAAGACATTCAGTCTTCGTCAAAAACCTATTTTGAAGCAGACACGACCAAAGCGGTTCTCGATACGCTCGGCGATACCATCTACAACAACATCGTTCTCCTCGGAATGGCTTGGCAAAAAGGCACTTTGCCTCTCTCTCGAGAAGCAATTTTTTTGGCGATTGAGTCCGTTGGTGCAAAGGTGGACAACAATAAAACTGCTTTCGAGCTTGGCCGTAGGATAGTAGAACATGACACTCTCAGTGATGACTTGCCTGCTGAACCAACACCGGTGCGCTCGTTACTTAAAAATCGGATGGAAGATTTGAGAGCTTATCAAAATTCGGCCTACTCTTATCGATTTAAGGATGTTCTGGATTACGTTATTTCCGGTGAAGAAAAATTATTCAACTCAGCAGGAGATCTCAGCCGTGCCGCTGCGCAGTCTCTTTATAAATTAATGGCCTACAAAGATGAGTATGAGGTCGCTCGGCTATACTCCGACCCCCAGTTCATGCGAGAGATTAGGTCGCAATTTGAAGGGAACATGAAACTTCGTCTTCATTTGGCACCACCTATTTTCGGACGTAAAGATGCCCAGGGCAATCCAATAAAAACTAAATTTCCAGCTTGGTTCTTGACGTTTTTTAAGCCCTTAGCAAGGTTAAAATTCTTACGCGGGACAGGGTTCGACATATTTGGCAAGACGTCCGAGCGTAAAATGGAGCGTGACCTAAGAGATGAATTTGAGACCCTTTTAAAGTGGGGAATTGATAACCTTACGACAGAAAATAAGCCTTTGGTGCTACAACTCTTCGAGGCTCCAAAAATTATAAAAGGCTTTGGCCATGTTAAGAAACAATCCGTGTCAGCTTATAGACGAAAAATAACCCGCCTAACAAAACAAATCGAATCCAGCAAGGTTTCGCTAATCCATATTGAAGCGGCTGAGTAAATAGGAGAAACATAATGCGATTAGCGAGAGTTAAATTTGAGAACCGCATTTTTTGGGGTTTAGTTTCCAAAGATGCAAAGAGCTTGAGAGAGATAAAAGGAAAATTTCACGATTGGGCGCCTTTGCTCACGCGCGGTGAAGGGCAAGAATCTTTAGATTTATCTTCTGACTCTACGCCTTTGTTCAATTGTCACTTTCTTCCGCCCATTGAACCTGTGAACCAAGTTGTTGTGGCGGGGGCGAACTATTCAAAACACCTTGCCGAATTCGGCGTCGAACCCGTGGTCAAACCGGTGGCTTTTCTCAAGTCCTATGGCGCAATGATTGGCGCAAATGACGACATTCAGTATCCCCCGTTAACGGAAAAGCTCGATCACGAAGTAGAGTTGGTCGCAGTCATCGGCGATGACAAAGTGGATAGCGAAAACCCCTATAACTGCGTTTTAGGTTACACTGCAGGGAATGACGTGAGCGCCCGCGATTTGCAACGAGATGGTTCTCCTAAAATCGGGATGGATCTCTTTGCCGCCAAAAGCCAAGATAGAAGTACGGGTCTTGGTCCTTGGATTGTCACTAAGGATGAATTTCCTGAGGGTTCCCCTTCGCTACGATTAACTTTGAAAGTCAATGGTGAGCTTCGCCAAGATGGATCTTCTGGCGAGATGACCTGGGGGGTCGGCGAGCTGATTAATTACGTTCAAGCAATATCGAGTTTTCGCTGCGGAGATATTTTGTTTACAGGAACACCGAGCGGCGTAGCCGACGCTTCCGGAAAATATATCCAACGAGGCGATCTTATTGAAGCTGAAGTTGAAAATATCGGCGTTTTGAGAAACAAAGTGAGTGGTTAAATATCTCCGCGTCGCAGCAAAGCACTTCCTCCTAAGGGACCTCCGCCTGCTGCGACCAACGCTGTGTTGCATGTCTTCAACTGGCGCGCCCCCGCCCGGCCCCAGATTTGCTGACAAGCCTCGTGAACATATCCAAGTCCATGCGTCCGGCCACCAGATAATTGTCCACCATTCGTATTGATAGGCATTTCTCCAGTGCGGGCTATTCGCTTACCACCTTCGATGAAACGCCCCCCTTCCCCAATTTCACAAAGCCCCAAGGCTTCCATCCAAATTAATGTCAGGATTGAAAACCCGTCATAGAGTTGCGCACAATCCACGTCATTAGGTTTGAGATCAGTCTTTGACCACATGTCCTGGGCGACGTCTCTTGCGACCATATGGGTCAGAGAAATTTGATCCCAAGACCATGGCTGGGAATTTCCGGCGCCTATCGCTTCGATCAAAACAGGGTCGCGTGAGCTATCTTTGGCACAATCTTTTCGGGATAAAATTATGGCGGTCGAGGCATCACAATGAATATCGCAATCAAACATCCGTAGCGGCGAGGAAATCATTCGGCTTTCCAGATAATTATCCAAACTCATAGGGGAACGATAAATAGCTTTTGGATTTTCAGCCGCATTAGCACGACACGTAAGAGCAATTTGCCCGAGTTGTTCCGATGTGAGCCCGTATTTATGGAAATGTTTTTGAGCATACATTGCCACTAACATAACCGCGGAGTGAACTCCGAAAGGCGTGTAATTTCCCCACAAGTTGCTACGATCACGACCATTTTTAGCACCGAGTTTCCCCAATGTGCTCGCCGTTTTGTCTTTTTGGCGCGCACTGGATTCAGTGATCGTTCGAAAAACCAGAACGTGTCTACATATGCCTGCCTCTATGGCCATAGCCCCATTGATAAGGCTAGCAATTGGCCCCGGTCCTTCATATCCCCCTCCGAACCATTTCAAGTCTAATCCGAGTAGAGTTTTCAGACCCACGGGTCCGATCGGAGAGAAAGGGGCGCCGTTATTATTGTCCCCCGGCCAACACGCGACTCCATCAATATCCGCGAGGCTCAAACCCGCATCTGAGACAGCTTCGAGACAAGCATCTACCGTTAATTCTTCTGCTGATTTCAAACTTGGGCGTTTAACCTCAGATTGGCCTACGCCAGTGATATACACGTTCTTTTTCATGTCTCTGCTCCGAACTCTTTTGGTCTGAAGAGGGGCAGCCAGACATCTTCGTGATTTTCAAAAGTCACTTCAACCGGCGTGCCAATTCGAACAGAGTTGGGGTCACATCCGATAATATTTGTAACAAATCGAAGGTTTTCTTGTTCTTTCAGCTCTACAATTGCAACGACATAGGGAGTTTCTAACTCGGGGAGCCATTTTTGAAAGTTTACCGAGAAGCTAGAGACGGTGCCGTCTCCGGAAACAGCTTGAGCGGACACGTTACGTGAATGACATTTGACACAGAAGGCTGACGGTGGATGAATAAAGAACTCACAATCGTCACACTGACTTATAAATAGTTCGCCATTTTTTCCACCCTGCCAAAATGCAGCATTTATGTTTGTAATTTCAGGTAGAATTTGAGTCATATCACTCCAAACTGGATGTTAAAGCTAGGATATCCAAGTCATAGCATGCAAAACACAACATTGTTTATTTTATACATTAGTGCCATAAACGTCCAATAAATTATTATGGAGCAAATGGATGCGACTTGTCACTTTTAAGACGAATGAAATGAGTGAACGCGCAGGCAGCTTGGTAAACGACGGTCAAAGCGTGGTTGATTTGAACCTGGCTTTTAGTCACAAATACGGAGAGACTTCTTGTTTATTGACCAGCGTCCAAGCCATGGCCGAGAACTCCGAAGAGGCATTATCTGTCGCTAATGACCTTCTCAATAATCCACCCTCAGACTCAATTTTCAAACGCACCGACGTTCATTTAAGGGCCCCTATTCAACCGCCGGCTCAAATGCGGGATTTCTCATGTTTTGAACTCCATCTCGAACAAAGTTTCGCTGCCGCCCGTCGAATGAGGTCAGCGCGCTCACCCGATCCGGAAAAAGCATATCAAGAGTCAGACACCCGCGTCGACGACCTTGTCATGAAAACCGTAAGGCGCCAGCCAATTTATTACAAAGCCAACCGTTTTGCGGTTATTGGCGCCGATGACGATGTTGTATGGCCTTCATATTCTAAGATGCTTGACTTCGAATTGGAGTGGGGGTGTTACATTGGTATTCCTGGCAAAGATATTTCCAAAGCTCAAGCCCGTGATCATATATTTGGATACACAATTTTTAATGACATTAGCGCAAGGGATGCTCAAGGGCGGGAAATGGGAGGACAGCTAGGGCCGGCTAAAGGCAAGGATTTTGACACCGCTAATGTGATGGGCCCCTGTCTCGTCACGCCCGATGAACTCGGAGACCCTTATGACCTTGAAATGATCGTACGCATCAACGGTAAAGAGTACGGACGAGGGAATACAGGGGACATGCTCTGGACATTTGATGACGTCATAGGCCATGTCTCACAATCCGAAACACTTCACTCCGGAGAGTTTTTAGGATCCGGTACTGTGGGAAATGGAAGCGGACTTGAGCAACTCAAGTTTTTAAAACCAGATGATATTATTGAGCTTGAAGTCGCAAAAATAGGGATACTTCGTACACGAATTACAAAGCCCTGCTAAACCAAGGCTTCCATCATTCGCAATCAGAGAACGTGCTCTTCAAATTCAAATAACTGACCCTTGAGTTCTGCCGGATCAACTCTAATCAGAGGTCGCCCGTCGACAGCTTCACTCGACTCGATCCATTCAAAGTTAACTCCTTTTTCTCGTAACATCTCAGCCTTTGCCTCTAGGTTAACCACTGAAATACGGATGTAATATAAACCTGGCCCCCAATTATTGAGATACAATCCTGCATGGCTGTCCCACTGCGTAGGTTCCAAAACATCAAGTGTCGCACTGGTTTTCGCCCTGAACTCAAATCGGCCCAACTTATATCCTTCATCCTTAAACGTGCGCACAGGCCCAGCGGTTTTAAGGTCCATATTTTCGGCGCAACATTTTAAAGTGTAATCCAAATTCCGTACAAGAAATCCGCGCCGAGTGACACGCACCATCTCGCCGTCTTTAAAATCGGTGGGCTGTGGCGGATTTGTAAATATTTCGGGAGGGAAATGGGGAGCTTCTGTAGGAATAATTTCAATACACAATCCGCCGTCTACTCTCGGCTGATAATCAATTTCTTCCGGCGTCATACCAACCCAAAGTCGGTCAAATGGCATTTCTTTTGTCCTCTGTGCCAAACGGAAAGGCATCTTGTTTCGATGGAGCCGATCGATAAGGCGCCCTAAATTCTCATTCGTCATGGTTAGAACAACAGCATGAGTAATCATTGGTCGATGTCGCCCCTGAAAATCCATGAGACTTTCTAGATGGTCATGGAAAAACGGATCCCCTGGGTTAGGTTTATCCAAATGCCACTGGGGCTCAACTCGGGTGGGCGACATGGCCAGGGATTTATGAACCCGCAAGAAATGTGCAATATATGGATGATTGTCGAAAGCCTGACGCCAATTTTTATGCTGATAAATGCCGAGTTTTTCAGAAAGCAAATCCGCCATTCCGTCGGGGTCCGGAACCATCATATCGGCGGACAAAAGCAAATCATACATAAACGGACTCCGAAAAATTTATTGAAGTTTAGCCTCTACAAATTGTACACTTTTTCATATTATGTCAAGAAAATTACACTCTCTGCGGGCGGACTATCTCAAGATTTTTATAGCGCTTAATCTGCACTCTCTGTTTTAATTTTTACAAAAGCGATAATAATAATCCCCAGTAAAACCTGAGGAATGAACAGTTTAAAGGCTAAGTGAAAATCTCCGGTAAGATCATGTGTTTTTGCCGCCATCCACAAAGACATCAACATAATCGGAACCGTGATGATGTTCATGGATCCCAAAGCCCGTCCAAAATTCTCTCGACCAAAACAATGAGCCGTTAAGGTTGTCCAAATCGGCACTGCACCGCCCACGGCTAACCCCACGCACGCAGCCACGGCCAAAAGACCAAAGTACCCAGGCGAGAAAAGTAAGGTCGCCAGAAAAGTAATGTTAAGGCTAGCGACGAGGAGATATAAAAATCTCTTGTCTATTCTTTCAGACAGCCATCCAATAAGTATTTTTCCAAATATCGCCGAGCCTGCAACGCAGGTAACCAGTAAGGAAGCTTCTTGCACACTAAATCCCCGCCCCACCCCGTAAGGAACCAAAGACGTTAGTATGGCTTGATCACTACCCAATAACAGACCCACGGCGATACCAATCAGCCATAAATTTGGATCGAGAAATAAATTTACCTTTGATGATTTGACCTTATCAACGGGAGCAAAGGTTTCACCTTCAATAAATTCTCCGTCAGGAAATTGGCCTATATTTTCCGGTTTCGAAACAATCGTGGCAAGGCTGGCGATGATAACAATTGCGGGGACGGAGACTGCAATAATTATACAAGTTTCGCGCCAACCTGTGGCTTCCAGAAGAGTTGCAATAACTGGAACTACTAAAAATCCACCGGCAGATGTAGATACAGCCGCAATACCAAGTGCACGCCCGCGCATTCTGGTAAACCAACGGGTTACAAGTACATTTGCAGTGAAAGAGCCAGCTGCCGTGAAGGCGAAACCGATTGGTCCACAGATCGCCATCAACATCACCCAAGGATGTTCCGCAGTTCCGATAAGGGCAAACCCCACACCAAAGCTCAATCCGCCCGTAATGGATAAGCTAAGGGCGGAAAACTTGTCCAAAAGGAAACCAGTCGCAATTGCCCAAAATGCAGTGCTTAAGAAAAAAGCCTCAATCCCGAGGTAAACTTGTTCCCGACTAAGTCCGAATGTCTCTTCGACAGGTGTGACAAATAATCCAAAAGAATAAACACTCGCCCCAGCCACCAGCATGGCATTAATGAAACTTCCACTTAGAACATTCCAGCCGCGGAAACTTTTCTTTGAAGTCGGGTTTGTCGTCATGATTGGCCTTTGTAGTTTCCACCATCGAGCATAAGATTTTGCCCACAAATATATCCTGACTGAGCTGCACAAAGGAAAGCACAGGCATCACCAAATTCTTCGGGCCGACCAAGGCGGCCAGAAGCAAGTGAGGTCTTTATGTCTTGCTCGGCCTCTTCAACACTTTTGTTTTGTAATTTTGCCGTAGATTTGAGCAGTGATCGATGACGTTCCGTTTCGAAACGTTCAGGTAAAAGCTGGTTTATTGTCACATTATGTTTGACGCTTTCGCGGGAAATGGATTTTAGAACACTTGTCAAGCCGGTTCGAGGGGCATGAGAAAGCGTCATCAATGGATGGGGTGATTTCACCATTGCAGACGTGATTGCGACTATGCGACCAAACTTCCTCTTCTTCATGCCCTCAATTACCGCCTGAACCATCAAAAGCGGCGATGTTAGTGTTTCATTAAGTGTTTTCTGCCACACCTTCTCATCCGTTTTCTGAAACGGTATTGGAGGAGGGCCACCTCCGTTTAAAATTAAAATGTCTGGATTTTCATATGCGGAGAGAAGCAATTTCCGTCCTTCTTGAGTCGAGGCATCTGCCACAACTTCGCATACCCGGGAATCATAGCTTTCTCTAAGCGTGTCTGAAGCGGCTCTAACTACCTCCGCATTCCTACCGTTTATCGTAACGTTGGCCCCCTCCCGGGCCAAAGCCTCAGCACATGCAAAACCAAGCCCCCTGCTAGAAGCCATAACAATGGCATTTCTGCCGTTTAAACCCAGATCCATAATTGCCTAATTATTTCGAAAGTTTAGTTCAAGAAGAACGTCGTTAGGGTCAAAAACGAAAACCTGTTTAAGTCCGATCGACGTCACTTCGTTGGTTTTGTAATCCAGCGACATGGCCTTCACACGCTTCAACAAATCCGCGTAACCCTCACAATCAAAAGCGACATGATGTAATGCGCCAGTTGGACCGCAGGGTTTAGCATTTTTTTCAAAAACCTGATAAGCCCCCGCAACGTTTACATGAATGACAGCCCGCCCTCTCATATCATAAAGCCATTGGGCGTGTTCAGGCCGCATCGGTTTAGGGCCATTTTTGACAACTAGTTGCAGAAGACCGGAATAGAATTTTGTTGTTTTCTTAAGGTCAGCGGTAATAATGTTGACATGGTCGAGAGATATCACTTGCATAATTTAGCGCCGAGCTAGCCTCCTATACGATATATAATTGATTTTTCCTGAGTATATTCATCTAGCCAGTTCGGCCCATATTCCCGGCCGAGACCGGATCGCTTATACCCACCGAAAGGCGCATCATTTTGTCGAAGTAATCCGCCATTGATAACCACCCCCCCCGTTTGGATTTTCTTCGCCATTTGGAAGGCCTTAGCAGGCTCTTTCGTCTCGATACCTCCGTACAAGCCATAACGACTGTCATTAGCTATTTTGACTGCATCTTCATCTGTATCGAATCCTATTACCGTTCCGACGGGTCCAAAGATTTCTTCTTGAGCAATCCTCATTGAATTATCGACATCATCAAATACCGTAATATTATGATAAAATCCTTTTTTAAATTGGCTCGCTTTGTCGCCGCCAATAACTAGTTGTGCTCCTTCGTCTTTGGCGATTTGAATGAAGTTTTGAACCCGGTCGACGGCAGACTTACGAATCAGGGGTCCGATGACGGTTATCGGATCAGACGGGTTACCCAGCGGCATTTGGGAAATTATAGCTTTCATGGCTTCTATATATTGAGGCCGGATTTTGTTATGAACCAAATGCCGCGTCGCCAATGCGCAGCCCTGACCACTATGAGTTGAGATATTGAAGACACCAGTCATCGCAGCGGTCATAACGTCCGCATCTTCCCGCACAATAAGGGCTGATTTCCCGCCTAGCTCCAGAAGCGTTTTTTTCAAAGTAGGCGCCGCTTGCGCCATAATAAGAGATCCTACGGCTTCTGATCCAGTAAAGGTCACCATATCTACCCGCGGATCAGAGGTTATAATTTTACTTACTTCCTCATTCCCGGTGATTATGTTTAACACACCTTTCGGCAATCCTATTTCGGTCGCAAATTCACCAAACATCAGGGCTGAAAAAGGTGTGAACGGCGAAGGCTTTAGAACGACCGTATTCCCCGCTAGTAACGCGGGTGCTACCTTCGAAAGGTTGACTAAAAACGGCGCGTTGTAAGGACTTATAGCTGTGACAACTCCAATAGGATCACGTACAACTACCCCCCCGCCCAGTAATTCCGGTCCGGTCGGATTCAGGGGATTCAACGCGGCTTCAATTGGGAGGTGGAGCTCCGAAGAGCAAAGCGAACGCTCAATTAGTTTTTCCACCAATCGGATTGGATTTGGAAAAAACATTCCCTCCGCCAACTGCCGCGTGATACCCCCCTCAGCGATCATCAAACCTTTGATTTCTTCGGCTCTTCCAGAAATTACTTTTAATAATTTTTTCAGATAATTAGCGCGTGTCTGCACCGTCAGGTCTGACCAGTCTCCTCTGTCGAAGGCTTCTCTGGCACTTTGGATCGCACTCTCAGCCTCTTCACAACCTCCAACGGGAGCATGGCCTATAACCTCTTCTGTGGCCGGATTGATTATCGGTTCTTTATTTCCAGTCGTTGTGTCAGTCCAACTTCCATTTATGTAAAGGCCATCATATTTAGTTAAAGGGACTTCCATGCTAATTGCCTTTGCTGGGTTCATGACGTTCTAAGATAATTTCGGACGCTCGGAGGGCCATGGCCATCATTGGTCCATTTGTGTTGCCGGACGGCAGAGTGGGCATGATAGATGTATCGACAACGGCAAGCCCGGAAAGTCCCTTTACAAGAAGATTGGGATTCACAACTGCTCGCGCATCTGTTCCCATTTTGCAGGTTCCGGCAACGTGAAAACAAGTAGTGCCATATTCAAAGAATGCTTCTAGCAAATCCTCATCAGACTGAAATGATGAACCAGGGGCGGTTTCTTTTACAACGAAATTTGCAAGCGCGGGCTGTTGGATGATACGTCTCATTGTTCGCAATAAGTTTATAGACCTCTCTTTATCAGTCTTCGTGTTAAGGTAGTTGGCGTCAATTTGCAGAGGTTTGGAAGGGTCAGAAGAAGTGATAGAAACATGTCCTGTACTTGTGGGACGCGTAAGGTATCCCACCCAAGACATGCCGGGATGTTTATCAATTTCCACTTTTCCGGTCTCATTGACTTGTACCGAATACATACCAACTCCGATTTCGCTGTCAGCGCGATCAATGTCTTTGGAACTTTTAATTAAGCCGCAAATTTCATGGGCAGCATGTGTCATCGGACCCGTTCTTGAAAACAGATATTTCATCACACTTATCAGTAAACGCCATCCACCGAATGATCGGTTCAGACTGCCGGCCTTCACCTGCAACTGAAGAACTATCCCACGGTGTTCCAATAGATTTTGTCCCACATAGGGGGAATCTAAAATGACCGGGATGTTGAGACCTTTCAGAAGCTCCGAAGGGCCCACCCCTGATAATTGAAGAAGCTTTGGCGTTTGCAGAGCTCCCGCCGAGAGGATTATTTCCTTCTCAGAAAAAACCTCTTCCTCAACACTATTCGTTTTCAACATCAAACTTTTTGCTCGTAAGCCATCAAAGTTTATTTTTATAACTTCTGTTTCGGACATTACGGTCAGATTTTTTCGAGTTTTTACCGGGTGTAAAAAAGCACGAGCTGAGCTCCACCTCTCGCCCCTATAGATATTTCGAGTTTGATATCCAATGACACCAGTCGACTGACCCGCGGATTGAACGTTTATATCCTCTACCCGCTTTATACCTTCTTGTTCTGCAGCCATTAACGTCGCCTCACAAAGAGGATTGCCAGAAGGATGTATATCGATATGAAGCAGTCCTGAATTTCCTCGAACCTCATCTGCTCCCAATTGATGATTTTCTATTGATTTAAAGCATCGCCCAATTTCATTCCATCCCCAGCCCGGGCAGCCATTTCTCTCCCAATCATTATAGTCTTCGGGTTGCCCTCTGACGTAAACCATTCCGTTTACAGAACTGGACCCACCGTGAGTTTTCCCTTTTAGCCACTCCTCACGTCCATGATTTCCTCCCTTTTTTGCTTCATAATGCCAGACGTGCTTATTTTCCCGATTAAGGAGTTTGCCAATGCCTCTCGGCATTCGAACCAGGGCACTCTTGTCTTCCGGGCCTGCTTCAATCAGCAGAACTTTGTCTTCAGGATTCTCAGACAAACGATTAGCCAAGACACATCCAGCAGAGCCGGCGCCGACAATTATAAAATCAAAATAATTATGCACTCTTTCTCCCCTTAGCTTTTTTGTTCTGCCCATAATACTTATTAGACATTTTTTAAATTACTGTATAACTTTTATATCCTGTTGCAAGTGCCTTCAGATGTTTTGGAGCAAAATAATGACGGGCTTATGTGTTCAACATCTCCTCCAAAACGGATTCATCCGACACGATATCTTGAGATCCCCTTATTTCGGACATGCCTTTTTTTCTGAAATCTCTGAAGGAAGATCTCATTCGATTGAAGAAGATTTGAAGGGACGCTTAACGCCCTTCCTGCGAGACTCAGTCTCGCATTTTGACAAGAGGGTAACAGCTCTCTTTCGGCAAAATTTTCTTGGATGGTGTAAAAAGCTTGCTTTCAGTTGATATATTTATTAGACACTTTTCTTATTATTGACTAAAATATAAATTGTTATCATTATTGCAAAGCTTCTCGCAACTTAGCTAAGGACCCTCAAATGCTCATCGATCTTCACGCTCACGCCCCCTTACCCGGTTATTATGACCAGCATCCCCATTGGGGTCCGTTTTTTGAGAAACACGATAGCGGAGATGTAAAATTAAGAGTTGGTCATTGGATATTAAGTCTCGGCGCCCCTGAACGGCGTGCAGCCGTAGCGGCCGGTAACGCACCTTCCGTCGAAGAATATATGAAAAACTGGGGAGACCCTAAGAAACGCTTAGCAAAAATGGATGCCGCGGGTCAGGATGCCCAAGTAGTTTCAGTTCCGTCACATTGTTATATGTACTGGGCGGAACCCGAATTTAGTGTGCCTTATTCTCGAAAAGTAAATGACGTCACCGCCGAATATTGCGACGGAGGCGATAATCGATTATTTGGTTGGGCCACGGCTCCTTTGAACGTTCCTGAAGAAGCTGGTAAAGAAATCCGACGCGCATGCGGGGATTTAGGCCTTAAGGGCTTGGTGGCTGGCGGGTCAAATTTTGGCGGGTTGGAATTTGATGATCCTGAAATGGACCCTGTATGGGCGGCCTTATGTGACGTCGACCTACCCATGTTTATCCATGGGTATAACCAGTCCGTTACATGGGGCGAGAAAGCCAACGATGACCGTTACGAAACGACCGCGATTGTTGGTATGCAATATGATGAAACCAAATGTTTCTGGTACATGTGCAATGGCGGCGTCTTTGACCGTTTCCCGGACTTAAAAGTATATATCACCCATGGGGGCGGGTATGTACCGTATCAATTAGGGCGACTTAACGAGACCAATAAGAACCTTGATGTAAAGCATAATAAAAAAGATTTGGTGGATTATCTTGGAAATTTCTATTTCGATCTAGAACTACATGAAGTTGAAATGCGGCAGGCTGTTCTGGACCTCATCGGCGCTGACAGGTTGCTTTATGGATCGAACTTCGGAGGCAGCGACGCGGTACGCCACGATCTGACTCAGGGTCTACGGATTTCTGACGAAGATTTGCAAAAGATTCGATACAAAAACGCGCTCGAACTTTTGAATATCGACCCCAATGCAGTAGGAAGAGCTAAAACACCCGCTTAACAATCAATTCATATTTTCCCGACTATCGATGAAAGTGTCGTATTTATGCCACACTTTTATCGATAGTGTTTAATAAATAGATAAATCTATTGACAAACATGAACATTTTTATGTTTTATGTTTAATAATTAAAGGGACGCAAAGTCACCTAACAACAAGGGGAATAAACATGGATTCAGTCTATACAATAACAAGTATCAAAAGCAGATTTACAAATAAAATACTCGCGTCTACGGCAATTTCTTTAATGATACTTGCGACCCCTTTCGTCGCATCTGCCCAGTCTTCGAATTCCAACGAAACTATCCCACCCATAGATTCAGAAAATTCAGTTAGGTCCTCAGGGTTTGATGAAATTGTTACGACAGCACGTCGAGTCTCTGAAAACCTACAAACAACCCCGGTTGCTGTCACATCCCTCAGCGGTGAAATGCTTGAGACCCGTCAAATTACAGATGTAAACGCCATTCAATACAGCGCGCCAAATGTTACAATTGAACCACTAAACGGCAATTCCGGCGCGAGTGTCTCCATCCGCGGTATGGCGGGTGTCGAGAACACCTCTGCCTCTGACCCTGCGGTTGGCATTTATGTTGACGGAGTTTACTCTGCGCGATCATCTTTAGGATTCTTGGAATTGGTCGACATTGAAAGGGTGGAAGTCCTTCGCGGTCCACAAGGCACACTCTTCGGTCGGAATACGACGGGTGGAGCTTTAGTTCTAACCACGCCAGAGCCAAACGGTGAATTTGGCGGAAAGTTAACAGGTCGAGTTGCTGAATATGATACAAAAGAAGTATTTGGCTTTGCCAATATTCCCCTTGCTGGTGACCAAGCCGCAGCACGTATTAGCTTTAAGCATGCCGAACATGATGGATACGGCAAAAGTCTTTATAATGATTACGAGCTCGCCGATATGAATTCGGATTACTTCCGCGGCGTGGTGAAAATTGATCCGGACAATGAAAAATGGGACGTCACATTTTCTGGCGACTGGTACAATCGGAAAGGAAACGGTGCGATTGCCGCCTTGACCGATGTTGATCCCGCGGGACCTGCTGGGGCTTTTCTAGGCTACAATCAATATATTGCGGATGACTTTTATGCGAACTTCACATCCACTGAACAATTTGAAGACATTGAAGCAAAAGGTGTTTCTGCCACGGTGAATTACGATTTGGGTGATGTACAACTAAAATCAATTTCAGCTTGGAGATCTGTCTTTAATAACATTCTAACAGATGTCGATGGCACACCAAATCCACAAATAGCTGGGCCCGTTTTCGAACTTCCCTCCCCGCCCCTACCTGTCCCGGGAATTTTCATACCGACCGGCGTAGAATTTGAGCAAACAAATGATCAAGATCGCCAAATCACACAGGAACTTCAACTGTTTGGGAGTTTAGGCGACGTAAAATGGATTGTTGGTGGATTTTATTTTAATGAACACAACACAGATATTACCGTCAGTTCCACGGCAAATACTTTTGGCGAAATCGAAAATGATTCTTACGCGATTTACGGCCAAGCCGATTATGACTTAAACGACGATCTGACGTTCAATGCTGGGCTGCGTTATACTTGGGACTCACGGGCATTAAATCTTGGTTTGGAAAGCCCCGGCGGTGCCAGTTGTACTTTGTCTCAAACCGATGCACCGGGCGTTTGCCTGTTATCTCGGGAGGTCAAGTATGATTATCTGTCCTATGATCTAGGATTAAATTATGACATCACTAATTCAATTTTCAGTTACATTAAAACAAGCAGAGCAACCCGGGCCGGCGGATTTAACCACCGCGTGATAGCTCCAGCTTACGAACCAGAGAGAGTAACTAATTATGAAGTCGGACTGAAAAGCCAACTCTTTAATAATAAAGTGAGAGCAAATTTAGCTGCCTTTTACATGGACTATGATAATGTTCAGCGAACGGCCGTTATCGTAATTGGAAACGCCCCAACAGCGTCTACGACGAATGCAGCTAAAGCTAAAGTCACAGGCATTGAGGCTGAACTTGACTTTATTCTCACCGATTATTTTAGCTTTGGCGGTTCTGTCGGTCTCCTTAACCCAACCTACAGTGAATTCATGGATAATGGACGAGATAGAAGCGACGAGCCGTTTACCTATGCTGCGGATTATACTTACAATGTGTATGCGACCGCTACGGCCCCGCTTTCTTTTGGCGAAGTTCAACTTCATGCTGACTATGGGTACAAAGGCGATGTCTATTTTGATACGGTTGATTTAGATCGTGACGTTCAGAAAGGTTATGGCCTTCTGAATATTCGCGCCGCTCTTAAATTGGACAAGCCCAACGTTGAATTCGCAGTGTTTGGAAAAAATGTGACGAATGAAGAGTACAACACATATATTTTGGATTTAAATAATTCACTCGGCTATACCTCTGCTTTTAGAGGTACACCTGGCTACTGGGGTGCTGAAGCCACTGTTCGGTTCTAAACCTATCCCTAAATCCTATTAATTATCTGCGTCATTTCTCAGGAATTGGCGCATTTTTTTTTGAAGATAGTCAAAGGTAGACTTTAAATATGACCTTTTCATTTACGAAGAACTACGGACCTTGGGCACTGATTTGCGGCGCCTCCGATGGACTAGGTGCGGAACTCGCAAGAAAGTGCGCAAGCAAAGGACTAAATTGTGCGTTGGTTGCACGGCGAAAAGAAAAACTTGATATACTCAAAAGTGAGCTTGAGCGGGAATATGGCGTACAGGCCCGAAGTGTTCCAATGGATCTCATGGATGAAGATGCTGTCGATCAAATTGAAAATATCGCCAATTCACTATCCATCGGTTTATATGTAATAAATGCGGGTGGTGACACAATTGGTAAAAGGTTTCTCGAATCTGATATCAATGCAAGGCAAAAGTTTTTACGACGCAATATAGAGTTATTGACGGAAAGTTTGTACAATTTCGGAATTAGGTTTCAAAAACAGAAACACGGTGGAATAATGGTTATAGGGTCCGACCAAGCCTTTAGTGGGGCGGGTCGCGTTAGCCTCTATAGTGCCAGTAAAGCCTACGCTATGAACCTCGTTGAGTCTTTATGGACTGAATGGCGCAATACAAAGGTTGATATTGCCTATATGGTTATCGGTTCAACGAAGACTCCTAAAATGCTTGGTATTCTTGAGCATTACAATGTCCACCTTACCACAATTGATCTCGCAGAACCCTCAGATATCGCTGATTGGGCGCTGTCCAATATTGACCAAGGTCCAACCTGTGTATTCGACATCAACCCTAATTCGATGAATCCTTTGGCGTCACCTACAGTCCGGCGGGAACGCATTTTGCGCAACACGCAAATTATTGACTTTTTTTATGGCGATCTTGAAGCAGATGAAACTCTGATGGCTAATTTGAAATCCGGACGAAATTGGAAATAAAGTTAGACTCCGGCCTCAGGTTTAATAAAATATTTTACTGACAAATCCTGTCCGTCAAAATGGTATATTTCCATGGTATGAATGTCTAAGTTTCGGGAGGGCATTCGATTGATATGATAGCAAATGGCCTCATTCCCGTTTATAATGGTTTTTATTACATCAATATCAACTATATTGTTCGAACTCTCCCACATTTGCTCCAAAACTGCCCAGCCGTTCCCTTCTATCGGACGGTTGGCGTATTCAATTTTCAAACTGCCAGGCGTGACCGATTTATAGTAGCCTATAAATTTTGGCTTATCGCGCGCGTTCCACGCCTTGACTTGACCTTGAATAAATTCCTCAATTTCGCTCTCGCTTAGCTTTTCCATCTTGCCGACTCTCACTATAAATCAGACCCGAAAACATTGCGTTCAGTCCCATTACGTCGATCCGTTTCTCCCCACCCTAACCAATGGTCAATTTCACGTGTATCGCCTTTGCGACGCCACTGTCCGCATTGCTGAGCAGTAATAGGAAAACCGCCAACGAAATCACTCATTTCGTCTTTCTCGTCGGCCCTGAATTCCCATTCCTCGGTGTCGTCAATAAGAACTCGGGCCGACTCAGCGAAGTAACTACCGGGCTTATGAACTACCTGGCCCTCAATATTGGTGGTGGATCGCACTTTTCCCGTCTCATCGCTCAAAATTGCGTAGCCTAAATTGTCGTGACCGACCATGATGGACCCCAGTTCATAACTCCCATCTTTATATATGTTGGCAAATGTCCACCATATGACATGCATGTTATTATTCACTACTAAGTCTTTTTTATGATGAATAGCGCCCCCCTCTTCCATGTAAATTTGGTCAACAGCAATGCAGCCTTTGACTTTCTGCCCGTCACATATCCCTGAAACATCGTAGACCTGGGACACATAAAATGTTCCCCATTCTTTGCCGGGTAGATACCACTGCATTCCATCACCAAGAAGTTTCCCTTGAATATTGAACAATCCCTCTTCTTTCCAAGTAAAACTGTCGCTAGAAGCCGTAATTTGCCAAGGATTACCTTCGTCGGTTTCACAGCTCTTCCAGGTTGCAATGTCTCCGTTTAGCGAAGTATCCGGTCGTAAGGTCATTGCTTGTTTGGACATCCTGTCTTTATCAAGCCTGATATTTTTGCCATCTATCAACGTCGACATAAATAAAAATGTAACCGGGTTGGGTGTGCCTTCAGGCCCCAAAAGAGACCGAACCATCGCATAGGTTTCTCCGTCTTCAGTGTATAAACATCCGAAACAACTCGTTTTGGAATAGGTTAGACCGTAAAAGCCTTTTGTGTTATTCAGATCGGCGCCGTTAACTTTGTGCGGCCCCACGAGTGTTTGATACGAAAAATTTCCTCGTTCGGGTATTGTGTCGTAATGTATCATTTTATTACCTTTATTGAATAAAAGAGAGGTGTAGATTAGTCCCATCTAACGTGGATTTCAGATACACCCCGTAACTGCGCACCTTTGATTTCTGGCGACGGGTAATCCGGATCGAGCCTAAGCTTCGGCATTAAATCCATCAAAGCATTGAGAGCTGCTTCCAACTCCATCTTGGCGATAAACTGCCCAATGCACATATGAGGCCCGAATCCGAAGGTGAAATTCACTGCTGGTTTGCGGTCGATATCAAATACGTCCGGATTTTCGAAAACTTCTTCGTCCCGATTAGCGGACGCGACGAGACATTGAACAAGCGCGCCCTTAGGAATTTTGACACCCCGAATTTCGGTGTCCTTAGACGACTGCCGAACTTTAACTGTTGCCACGCCTTCATAACGTGTGGCCTCATTAATAGCTTTAGGGATTAAACTTCGATCCGCCTTTAATCGCTCCCAGAGCTCCGGCCTGGATAGTAAGATAGTCATGAGACAACTAAATGTTCGCGTCGTCGTTTCACCGCTTGCAGGTAAAAGAGAACCCGCAAAAGTTCCCACTTCGTGGTCGGTCAAGCGCTGGCCTTTATGCTCGGCCAAGATAAGCTGGCTAATCAGGTCACGGCCAAAATCGCCTTCTTCTCGTCGCCGCTTGGAAAGTTCGACAAGCCGGGCGCGCATTTTATCGGCAGCATCCACAGAGCGCGTTATAGTATCAGCTAATTTACTTTCGTCTAGTTGAGGGCCAGCAATAATAGCGAGGCCCATAGCCGCCAATTCATAAATATCACCGAGCATATCTTTTGGAAAACCAATCAATTGATAGATTACCCGGATCGGAAAATAGAGCCCGAAATCCATCAAATCAAATTTCCCCAAAGGCAAGACCGGTTTTATGAATTCCTCTCGCGCGATTTCAGAGATTAGGTCTGTATACCCTCTTACATTAGCAGGCATAAATATGGGTTTGAGTAGCGCCCGCGTTTCCTTATGTTCCTGTCCATCCATTGCGAGGATGATTAAACCGTCTCCACCGAAAAATTGACCGAGGCCCGCTCTTATAAATCCGCTTGTAAAGGTGTCCGCGTCTGAGAGAACTTGTCGGATATCACTATATTTGAAAACCGCGAATACGGGGTTTGTGTGGCGCACATCGGCATGTGTAGCCACGGCTAGACTTTTCATAAAGTCGGCCTCAATCACCGGGTCTGATTGGCGTTGTTGTTTGCATATATCGTATAAGTCAACGTCAACCCCTTTGTAATTATTGGACAGAGCGGAATAAGCGGCTTCGAGTATTTCGGATTTGTTATCTAAGAACGACATATCTCGCTTCCTATTTTAAAAAACGTTTGACACGGTTAGCTGCTAATCGTCCGGGTTGACCAGAAACGCCACCGCCAGGCGGGGCTCCGGCGTTTCCAAAAAATAGCCCTTCCACAGGGAGATCACCGGAGAGTCCCGCGGCTGGTCTCATCATTGCACTTCGCAAAATGGATACATCTATGTGAACATAAGACCCCCCGGGAACATTTAGCCGCTTTTCCAATTGATCAGAGGTTTCGATACGCCGTCCGATTTCCAAATCCTCTACATTCGGAATTACGCCTTTGGTCCAATCCATCACGAGTTCTACTGCGGGCTTTCTGGCCTTACCCCAACCTTCGCGCGGGCGCACTGGAAAGGCCGCCGGATAGATATATAAGACGTCTTCTCCTTCCGGGGCTTGGTCTGGATCTGCCACGGATGGCACAGTCCACCAGCAATAAGGTTTTTCCGGTAATTCACCGCGGGAAGCTGCTTCAAAGTTTTCAACTATCGTTTCAACTGAACCCATCATCGTTGTTGGCAAACCAAGATTGACATCATCTTTACGTTCTTTCTGATGATGCTCAAAGACAGCCTTTCCGTTCAGCGCAATGTCAATTTTAAACGGCGAAGATCCATGTTGTGCACAGGGTGTGCTATCTACACGCTTTAAATATTTGCGCTCTATCTCGCCATCGGTCACCAAATTCAAAGCGACTTTTGGGTGACAAGCCCCTATCACAGCTTTGGATTTAATAAACTCGCCACTTTCTATCCTGACACCCCGAACCTGACCTTTTTCTGTAACAATTTCCTCCACGGACGCATTTACTCGCATTTGTCCGCCCAAGGATTTCAACCGGGATGCCATTGCTTCGGGGACTTTGCCCATACCACCTTTCACTCGTCCCATGCCAGTTGTATGTAATATTACCAGCAACATGAAACCCAATCCGGAACTGTCTCGCGTAATCGGGCCAGCCCCTCCCGCAAACCCAAGAACAGCGGCCTGGACTGCTGGATGCTCAAACCGCTCTTCAACGATAGAGAGCGCGTGGTTTGTTAACAGGTTCAGAATCTCATCACGATCGCCTCTAAACTTGCGTACCGCCATTAAGGTTGACCAAATCGCTTTTAAGCCGGGCCGGGCCGGATCAGCTTTCATCATTGGCCCAATAGTCGCCGCCATTTTGAACAAATCCCCGATAAATTGTCCGTAAGCTTGAGCGTCTTTTTTTGAATATTTTGCCATCTCACCGCACGTCTTGGCGATGTCGCGAAAGAAACAAATCGAGGAACCGTCATCATGTAAATATGCATATGCCGGATCGGATTGAATGATTTCGAGACCATGGTCGGCCAGCTTTAATTCCGATCCTACAGGACTTCCTTGCCAACTTGCCAGTTCCAAGGCGCAGGAGTGTATAAGGTGATGGGGAGCTTCGGGGATTAAACGTCCGGAGGCGGACATCCCCCCTAGCTTCTCTGACTGCTCAAGGACCAGAACTTTTTTACCGTCCGCAGCCAAGTAACACGCCGCAGTCAAACCATTATGTCCGCCCCCAACAATCGTTACATCGAAGGAATCATCTACTGGTGTTCCACCCATTACATTCCCCGCAACTTGTTCTCACCGAATTCGTCCGGTGCTGGTTTTATTATTTAATTGGTGATAGCATGAAACTTACCGCAGTAACCGACAATCGTTTGACTCACAGTCAAACGAAAATCGCCCTGAGCCCATCGGAATAATTTTTTAATGAATGAAGAAAATCACAGATTGACTGGCAAAGCCTCGACCATCAATCGAATCTTGAAATCCGCTCGGCATGAATTTTCTGGAAGCGGTGTAGCCGGCGCGCGCATGGAAGATATCGCAAACCGAGCAGGGGTAACGAAGCAACTGCTTTACCATTACTTCTCCAGCAAAAAGCATCTGTTTGCTGCTGTGTTGGATGATCGAACAGATCGCGTATTTGCCCGGCTACTTGGGATAAATTTGGATATAGGGGCGCCGGATACAGCGATACGCGCTTTTCTAAAATTGATGTTTGATCAATACCGGGACGATCCGCATTTAACTAATATTGCACAGGAGGCCATTGCATTTCACGGAGAAAACGCGACAAAAGAAACAAAGTTTTCCAACATGGCACCTGCCCTTGCCTCAAAAATTGAACCGATTTTGCAGAAAGGAATAGCCCTAGGTGTATTCCGTGAAAAAATAGATGTCCGTTACTTCTTGGCTATGGCCTCTTTAATCATTAGCGGCGGGTTCACAAATTCCTATATGTTGTCTTCATTCCTCGGATTTGAAACAAATTCGAAAAACGGATTACATTTGTGGCGAGACTACTCGGTAGATTTTGTGATGGCCGCTATCATGAAGAACCCTGAGAGCGATATAATAGCTTAAGCATTTTTCGTACGCGTTGCGGTAAATCCTGTCCCCTACCAGACGTCGGAATCAAAGTCTTACTCAAAGCGAACCGTACAAACATTTCCGAAATAAGATCTCTATCTAATTCGCCATCCAGTTGCTCGTCCCAAGAATCATAAACGGGAGCCAAAGCAATGTCTATGCGCTTCTTAAAGTGATCAAAGTTTTCACGAAAGTAATTTAATAAAAAAGCCGGTTCTGTTTGTAAAAGTTGACGGGATTCCCGCGCTTCGATGTTTACGAGAGAGTAATCCAAAAACGCTTCAAATCGACTTGCCGGGTCGTCAATATGGTTTACGACGGACGCGACCCTTTCGTCGGTTTGGTGTCGTAAATACATAGCTGCCGCAGTAATAAGCTCTTCTTTAGAAGCAAAATATCGGTATAAAGTTCCTCTTGATATGCTCGCTTCCTCACAAACGGCGCGGATTGATAAACTATCTGCCCCCTTTTCCATTAAAACCGAAAAAGTTGCTTTCATTATATCTTCTACGGTTCGTTCTGAGCGATGATCGGTTCGAGTTGTTCTCTTGCCTTTGGCCGTACGAACGCGGACTTTCAGAGCCTCAGGTTTCACAGTACTAGCTTTCGAATTTTCTCTGTCACTCATATTTCGTATTCTCTAGGTTTGCGTCGCGAATCATCACTTTATAGGGTTAATATCCGAACACTAAACAATGCTAAGTGATACGTAAGGTTTAATCTCTGATTTAAATCAGACTCTTAGCACTTCCTGAGTTCACTTCAGTCTGTTCACGCCTAAATATGCACTTTGCGAGTATAGTTCATGGCTTAAACCTAAAGTCAAAAACGGTTTAGTTGCAGGTTTTACAAATACGACGAAACCGATTTTCCAAACAATCAATAGCCATTCCGTTTTTGAGCAATGTTTAGTTTATCCTCAAAATTTGTATTTTTCTTAAATACTATTTTGTCCAATAGAACGTACAAAGGCGTTTATTTCATTCATTGAAGGCGTATGCGCTGAAAACCCCCCATCTGCTATTACTGTAGAACCCGTTAATGCGGAAGATTGATCAGAAGCTAAAAATAAAACAACATCCGCAATTTTCTCAGCTGTTAGCGCATATGGTATAAGATGATGCGCATCCAAGATTTCTGACACTTGCTTTGGCGTAGTTTTTTTTGAACCCGGCGGCGGTGGAAGATATCCAATCTGTATTGCATTAGACCTTATCCCCGCATGCCCATATTGAGTAGCAATTGATTTAGTCAGCATCATCACGGCGGCTTTGGACGCCGCATAAGCAGACCGCGTTACTTCTCCCTGCGCTCCCATTCCCGAAGAGGCATTAATTATATTGCCACTTTTTTGAGAAATCATTGTCGGGATCACATGTTTTGCACATAACATTGGCCCCCTAACATTGACAGCCATAGCTTTATCCCAAGTGTTCACATCCATATCGGCCACAGCGCCATCTGACTGCTGCATCTCGAATCCCAATGCCGCAGCATTGTTGTACAAAACATCGATCCGTCCAAAAGCCTTAAGCACAGTTTTGGCCATTGACTCGACCGATGCTTCATCGGCGACGTCGGCCTTAATGGCGATCGCTTCACCACCAATCCTCTCGACTTCATCAACCACGGACAAAGCAGATTTGATCTCAAGTTCTACGACTGCGACTTTTGCACCGTGCTTAACTAATGATAAAACAGACGCTTTTCCAATGCCTCCAGCCCCACCCGTGACCACCGCTACTCTTCCTTGAAGCCCATTTGACATATAAGTCCCGCTTTTTTAGTTGAACACTATTTAAGAATATGTATAATAAATACCAAGCAGATTAGCAATCAGTCAATACGAATATTATTAATCTAATTTTGAACCAAGTAAGGAACCCCAGATGAAACTTGATGAAATGATCTTGATAAGCGTGGACGACCACACAATTGAACCGCGTGGTGCCTTTGATAGACATATGCCTGCAGGGTTTAAAGGTCGAGGTCCGAAAAATGTACATATAGATGGACGAGATGTTTGGATGTTCGAGGATCGTGCCTGGGGATATATGGGCTTAAACTCCGTTGTTGGTAGGCCTAAAGAAGAATACGGCATGGAGCCTTTGTCTTACGAGCACATGCGTGCGGGCACTTACAGCATAAAAGATCGGGTAGACGACATGAACGCCAATGGCGTGTTAGCCTCATTATGTTTCCCAACCTTTCCCGGTTTTGCAGGACAAAAATTTCAGGCTCATCCGGAACGGGACGTCGCACTTGCTGCTCTACAGGCTTATAATAACTGGCATGTCGAAGACTGGTGCGGCGCCGCCCCGGGCCGCTTTATTCCTATGATTATGATTCCTCTGTGGGATATGAAGGCCACAGTTGCAGAAATTGAACGACACGCTAAAAACGGCGTTCACGCAATTACCTTTCCTGACAATCCTGCCAAGCTTGGTTTTCCCTCTATTCACAATGAATATTGGGAACCGTTATGGAAAGTCTGCGCAGACAACGATGTTGTTATCAATTGCCATATCGGTACCGGTACCCACGCGCCACACGCCTCAGATGAAAGTCCGATCGACGCTTGGATTACGTCGATGCCAATTTCTATAGCCAATAGTGCTGCCGATTGGATCTGGGCGCCCATGTGGCAGCGTTATCCGAATTTGCGAATGGCCCTCTCGGAAGGGGGGATCGGCTGGGTACCTTACCTTTTGGAGCGTGCAGATTTCACCAATATGCATCATGAGGCTTGGACACACGCAAAATTTGGTGATGACAAGCCTAGCGACATTTTCAAACGCCATATTATAACATGTTTCATCGAAGATATTTATGGATTGAAAAATCTAGAATTCATGAATGAAGACACGGTGTGTTGGGAATGTGATTATCCACATTCAGATTGTACATGGCCTAAATCACCGGAATCTGCGTGGGAGAGCTTAAAACACTTAACTCGCGAACAAATTAATAAAATTACCCATTTGAATGCCATGCGAGAATATTCTTTCGATCCGTTTAAACACATGAAGCGGGAAGACGCGACAGTTGCTGCTTTACGCAAGAAAGCGGAACATGTGGAAATTCTCCCTCGTCCGGGAATGGGTGGAGCTGCCCCAGAAGGACAAGGTCAGCGTATCGTAACATCTGGCGACATTAACCGTATGTTCGAATCCGCGAGCGCTGAGTCTGCTCTTTAAATGACAAAATGCGTTAAGCGCGATATAAAATTAGACATCAAGGACGGCCCGACCGTCCTTGATGTCCAACATATAGCGGCCACACTAAATTTGCCCGCTCATTTCTCCAAAAACACTTTACTCGTTTGTTTCTCAGGCGGTAGTTATAGTCGATTTTATTTCCAAGCCGAATTCACAGGATTTAAAGATTATAGTTTCGCAGACTATATGGCGGCAAAAGGATACGCTGTATTAACTCTGGATCATCTAGGGATGGGAGACAGTTCCAAACCAGACAATGTTTCTTGTTTGGACAAAACCTGCATTGCCGCTTTCAACCATGCCGCCGTCCAAAGCATTCTTCCTGAATTTGATTCGCGGCCTCATCTCGTCGGTGTCGGTCATTCAATGGGCGGCATGGCCTTAGTTGAACAGCAAGCGAATCACTCTACATTTGATAAAATTGTCGTTTTAGGTTGGACTAATATTGGGCTCAGCTTAGACACGCGTGATTTGGATGTGAAATCTCGCAAAGATCAATATGTGCCGACCGATAGATCCCAGATGCGGTCTCTTTTTCACCTAGCAGATGTTCCAGAAGACCTTATCCGACAAGACGATGCACTCGCCTCATTGACACCCTCTCCCTTTGCTCAAAACGCTATTCGACCGTCCATCGTCGCGAGGGAGGCGTGCGCGATAACATGTCCCGTTTTTCTGGCTTACGGTGAACTCGACATATCGCCCGATCCATCTCGCGAAGTAGATTTCTACAAGAATGCTAAAAGGGTTGAATTGAATATACTTGAGGGATCAGCACATAATCATAATTACTCCGCTTCCCGGACCAAACTCTGGGATGATATCGCCATTTTCGCAAACGAAAATCAAATCTACCCCGATCTATAAAAGGAAATTTTATGAATATAGATGTAACTGGAAAACGCGTGATAGTGACCGGAGCTTCGCGCGGGATTGGTAATGCAATTGCGACCGCCTATGCTAAAGACGGCGCTAAAGTTGCAATATGCGCTCGTACTGAGACAACCATAAATGAAGCGGGTAAGAAGCTTACGGAAGATGGCGCCCAAGATGTTATCGCCCTCCCTGTCGACGTCTCCAATACGGAACAAGTTCGCGAATTTGTTAAATTAGTTGGAGAAAATTGGGGCGGAATCGATGTGTTGGTGAACAATGCAGGCCAAGGTCGTATCGGCAATCTTGAAACTCTAGAGCCAGAAGACATACTTGACCACGCAAATAACCTGCAAGTCGCGCATTTTCGATTTGTGCAGGCGTGTGCTCCCTATATGCGAAAGCAACATTGGGGACGCATAATAAATATCAACGCGTTGAACGGCGTTCAAATTCCTGGGGCTGGGTTTACAACTGTTTCTAATAGGGCGGCCGGCATCGCTCTTTCTAAATCTCTTGGACAAGCTTTGGCTAAAGATGGAATTCTAGTAAATACACTCAATATGGGATGGATCGATACAGGTCAGTGGGAGCGTCATTTTAAAGAAATGCCAGACACTATCACCCGAGAAGAGTTTTATGAAATGGTAACTAGGCCCGTCCCTCTTGGTCGATTGGGGCAACCCGAGGAAGTGGCAAACCTCGCCTTATTTCTTGGGAGTGAACTCGCCAGTTTCGTAAGTGCCGCGTCAATTGATGTTGCAGGCGGTATGCAGGGTCAGATCGCATATTACCCGACCTTAAAAAGAGAACTAGTCGAAGAAGGGAAACGCCGCCAGGCAGAGCAAGAAAAAAACGATCTTCATATGTAACTGGCCGTGGGGCCACCCCTGATTGAGAGCTTTATATGGTTGAAAAGTTATTCCTCGTTTTGCGTCTCGACAACGCGAATAGCGCAAAACATAGGGCAGAGGCACTCAAGGCGCATGTTCAGTTTACGTTGGCAAACAAACATAGGTTCTATCTTGGCGGCGCCCTCCGAAATGAGTCCAACGCGGAAGCCATTGGCAGCACCATGATTGTCAAAGCTGAAACTCTCAGAGAGGCCCGAAATTTTGCCGCTCAAGATCCTTTCGAGGCCGCTGGAGTTTATGCTCAGACCGATGTCTGGTATTTTAATCCCGGGATTGGTCAATGGCTCCCAGAAAAATTGAAAAAGCTTTAAATTCCAAAAGGTTTCAAAAATGCTCATCGATGTACATGCCCATATGATTACGCCAGGCATGCTGGACGCCCATGACTATTGGGGCCCCTTCATGACGGCAAATGGGTTTAGAGTTGGAAATTTCTGTCTTGGAACATCCAAACGCCAAGCCATTTCTGACGCGGTATCGACTCAGAAGTTATTAGACAAAATGAGTCACGACAGCCGCCGCGCTCTCATGCACGAACGCAACATGGACAAGATCGTTTTGTCAATCCCTTCAAATTCGTTTTTATATTGGGCAGGCGAGTTTGGAAATGAATATGCAGAAATTTGCAACAAGGAGCTTTCTCAATATTGCGCTGAGGATCCTTCGCATTTTGCTTTTTGGGCACATGCTAATCTTGCAGATCCTAAATCCGCGATTGATCAGATAGACCGAGCAGTAAATTATCTCGGAGCAAAAGGTGTTTGTGTCGGAGGCTCGAATTTCAACGGTCTGGAAGCCCATAACGAGGCTCTGTTCCCAGTATGGGAGAAACTCTCCGAACTGGATGTGCCTCTCATGGTTCACGGATATAATAAGTCGGTCTGGAACCAAGAAGAAAACAAAAAAGATCTATTCAACACTTCATCTGTTCTCGGGGATTGCTATGATCAGAGCTTGTTTTTCTGGAACTTGATCTGTGGCGGTGCGCTAGATGAATATCCGAACCTCAAAACCTATCTGACAAATGCCGGAGGGGTATGTCTGTTCCAATTGGGCCGACTTGATTCGCTTAACCAGTCTATGGAATCTGACGCCAAGAATAAAAAGTCCGTCTCTCAATATTTGAAACAATTTTGGTTCGACCTGGATGTTCACACGCTCAGTCTTCGCAAAGCAGTTGTTGAGATAGCGGGAGTTGAAAATATTTTGCATGGTACGAATTTTGGTGGAAAAGACTTCGGTAATCCGACCTCGGGCTTAGGCCTTTCAGACTTACAAAACGAAAAAATTCGAAGTGCGAATGCAATTAAGCTATTAAACTTATAAACCAAACAACAAATTTAATAATTTTTAATACGGCAAATAGAAACTGAGAGGCCTAATCTGCAGGTATTGAATTATACCCCGGAAGGTGGAGACCGCCATCCACATTTATAAGCTCACCTGTCACATAATTCGACATATCGCTGCATAAGAAAGTAACAACGGGAGCGATATCTTTCTCCGGGTCACCGTTCCGGCACAAAGGTTTGCGGGCTGCGGCCGCTTCGGCGAAGCCAGGGGTTTCTGCTGCTAATTTATGAAAAACATTGCCCATAGCGGCCGGTGCGATTGCGTTTACATTTATGTTGAAACGCCCCCATTCCATGGCGGCGCTTTTCGTCAGGCCCAATATCGCGGATTTTGTAATATTGTAATCGGAATGATTCCAAGCTGCAACCATGGCATCAATTGAATAGAAATTTACTATCTTTCCACCACCACGACTTTTCATACTTTCCAGAGAGGCTCTCATAGCCCACCAATTCGCCCACACTCCGGACTTCATTGTACTATCGAGCATTTCATCAGTCTTACTTTCAAGTCCAATATTTGGAGTGAGGGAAAAAGCGTTATTCACCAACAAGTCTATTCCGCCAAATTCATCAATTGTGAACTGAACAGCTCCCTCGATTTGCTCTTTCTCCCTCACATCCACATTGATGTATCTAGCGTCCCCGCACAGTTCATCGGTAAGTTCTTTCAGCGTATTTTTCCCATAGTCGTCATTGAAGTCTGCAATGACGATCTTTGCACCGTCCTGAATGAATCGACGCGCAATCCCCCGACCAATACCGCCTCCACCGCCCGTTATCAAAGCAACTTTTCCGTCCAGTAATTTCATGAACTTCCCCTATTTATCATATTGTGCCATTTCTTCGACCGTCATCACGCTTGGCCCTAAAATCGGCCCGACCAGTTCATGACCCCAGATTGATAATTTCTCTGGATTGAGTTCGAAGGGATCACCCGGCCACGGTTCATGTTCAGCAATGGTCTCTACGGCCCATCCTGAAGGAGAAAAATGATAGAATGACAAATGTGGGTCTTGAGTGTGCTGCCCCAGAGTCATCATTAATTGTAGCTCTTTTTCTTTCACTAAGTCATAAGTTTCGCCGACATCCCGCATATTATTCACAAATATACCAATATGCTGTAGCCCTATACGCCCGGGAGCCATTCCATACCCAACGTCATGGCTAGTTTTGTCGTTGTGGCGGGTTCTGTAAAACCCAGTCTTTCCTTTACCTGCGCCCCAGCCATACCAGTTCATACCCATCACATTTTGCATGAAACCATCAATTTTATCAAAATCTGGCGTCATCAACACGGCATGACAAAAGCCCCTCGCCTCGGTCGAAAATCCCGTATGTGGGCGCCCTGGCATAAATGTGCCCGGATCAAATTTTTGCCCATAAAATATCTCATGTTGATAACCGACAGGGTCTTTAAAGCGTAATAGATTGCGCACTCCGCGCCGAGTCACTAATTCATCATCCCCATATTCAAATGCTATTTTGTTTTCTTTGAGAATTTCAGCCGCCTCTTCGAAAGCAATTCGTCCGAGGGCCTCCCATCCCATATAGGCCATACGATTTACTTTGCCCTTATGAAGGGCAATGCGATAACGCCGGTCATCCATGCGCATGAAGACGCTTTCGCCGTCACCTTCAGGGTTTTTACCTACTTGCATACCAAGTACATTCGGTCCGTAATCTAGCCAAGCTTTTGGGTCAGGTGTCTCAAATCCGATGTATCCAATTCCGCGTAAATCCATTTTCTTCTCCTCTTACATTTATTATTTTGCGGTCATTCCACCATCGACGATTAAATCAGAGCCGGTCCAATACCCAGCAGCCTCAGAAGCTGCAAACATCATGATAGATACTATATCGGAAGGTTGACCGGCCCGACCCAGAGGAATGTTCTTCTTCAACGTTTCGTGAACGGCGGGGTCGCTTAATATCGCGGCAGTCCCCGGAGTCATGATAACACCAGGACTAATGCTGACAGCACGTATGTTATACGGTGCGCCCTCAATTGCCAGTTGGCGCGTCATAGCCAAAATCGCGCCTTTAGTGGCAGTGTGTGCTGTATTTCCAGCCGCGGTGGATCCGTGATGAGCCGCGACAGAGGCAATATTTATGATGACACCTCCGTTTTTTTTAAGATGGGGCCAAGCAAATTTGCTAGTATAGAATAGGCTATCTAACTCATTCCGGATCGTATATTGCCAGTCTTCAACCGTAATTATGTCCATCGTTGAGAACCGCGCCGCCGACGCATTATTTATTAATACGTCGATATTCCCTGATTTTTTCGCTGCGGAATTAACCCAGCCTGAAACTGCGTCAGAGTCACCCAGATCCACCGTAGACGGCATCATACTTAAACCATCAGCCTTCAATGACCTTAAGGTTTCCTGGTTCGTTATCTCGTTAATGTCACATCCGTGAACGATGGCGCCATCTGCTGCGAATTGATATGCCGCGACCCGCCCGAGCCCGCCGCCGGTTCCCGTAATCAATACAGTTTTGCTCTCGAACTGACGCATTAACTGGCTTGGCTCTCGACTTTGATAACAAGCTGTGGGCAAGCGTATGCCGCCTCATTCGCTTGTTCAAATAAGTCTTCGCCAACTTTATCCTTTAACAGAACTACAATTCCGTCGTCATCAAGGCCGAATACGTCTGGGCAGATTTCAGCACACACTCCGTATCCACAACACGAATCACGATCCACATTAATATTGTAAGTCTTTGATGTTTGAGTCTTCTCGGTCATGGCAGTTTAATCCCTATGATTTGAATATCACATTTTTATTTGATTACCTCATTGCACTTTTCATACACTTATGCAAATAATGTTCAATATTTATTTTTATGCTATTCACGACCAACGTGTGAAAAGGACGAAAAATGTTAGAATCAACACCCAAATCTCAAAAGCCCCAAACCAAGGCTCTGCCTGACGGTACGACTATTGATGACCTAATAGATCTCGATATGCGGGAAGTTCAATTACGGGTTATGGCCGATAAGGACATCTACGACTTAGAGATGGAAAAGATATTTTCCAAAACTTGGATACTCCTCGGGCATGAAAGCGAAATTCCGAATGAAGCCGACTTTATGATTCGCGACATGGGGACGGATCAGGTTATTGTAACTCGAGGCAAAGGCGATGAAGTCAATGTGCTGTTAAATGTTTGTCCCCATCGAGGCATGCGTGTTTGCACGGCAGAAGCGGGTAATAAGCGCACGCATAAATGTATTTATCACGGATGGGCTTTTAAGACGAATGGTGACTTTATTGGGTCGCCAGTCGCAAAAGAAGAGATGCACGGAAATTTGCGCCCTAAGTCCGAGCTTGGACTTAAAAAGGCAAAAGTCGAACTTTATGGCGGGTTGATTTTCGCTAATTTCGATACCGACGGGCAGACATTTGAAGATTATCTAGGGGATATGAAATGGTATTATGACATGCTGTTTTGCCGGACCGACCGAGGTCTCGAAGCCCTTGGACCGCCGCAGCGTTTCATTATTGACGCCAATTGGAAGACAGCTTCTGAACAAGCCGCTGCTGATGGATATCACACCATCACTTTACATCAGTGGCTCGGCGACTTTGCCGGATTTAACGAAGGTGATATCGAAGCGTCCATGATGGGTGTCGAAGTCACGTCCAAAACAGGGCATGCGATGAGATGCCAGCCGGTTGCGAACAAATTTAAAATGCTCGCCGCTGGCTTTGCTGATGGATCTTTATCAATTGAAGAAAAACTAGAGCTTCTGCCTCCTCCAGGAGTGACCAAGGAAATGCTTTCTCAGCTCAAGACACACCTGGATGACGACCAGCTAGCTTTATTGGTAGATCAACCTCCACAGGTCGGTGGCATGTTTCCTAATATTCTTGTGGCTTTCATATATGCTCCCCAACCGGATGGAACAATTCTAGGCTTAACGTCCCTGCACACCTATACGCCTCGGGGCCCAGATAAGTTAGAATTCACTAACTGGATTTTTGCTGAAAAAGACGCTCCGGAAGAACTGAAAAACAAAATTCGGAAAGTCACCACAGGGCTGCTTGGAACTTCAGGTATGATCGAGCAAGACGACTCTGACACCTGGCCCCATATGACGCGAAATGCAAAAGGCCCAATGGGACGGGAATTTACCCTCAAATATCAGGCGATCAATTCCCTTCCAAGACCCAAAGACTGGGCAGGCCCGGCCGAAGCTTATGATGGTTTTACCAAAGACGACACTCAGTGGAACTGGTGGTTACGTTGGTATGAGTTGATGACCGCCGAATAAAGCTCAGACAGTTTTCATAATATCAATTAAAATTAAATTTGGAGTGCCATAATGACGGCTCATACCCCAACTTCCCAAAGTGTGGAAAATACAGAAAAGCGCGTCTTTTTCGGAACAGATCTATATAATAAAATAACCGAAACTCTCTATGAAGAGGCAATGCTCTTAGATGAACTGCGATTGGAGGAATGGGCAGAATTCTTGGCCACTGACCTCATCTACAAAGCTCCGCTTCGGCTGTCTGTTCAGAGAGCAGAACAGTATAAAAGCATTGTCCACAGCATGAACCATTTTGATGAAGATTATTCATCTTTGATGGGACGTATTGCACGCTTAACCCAGACACAATCTGCATGGGCTGAAGATCCACCTTCTCGCACACGTCATTTTGTTTCAAATATTTTAGTCTGGGAGACAGATAAACCCAACGAGTTCGCCGTCAAAAGCAATGGCCTTTTAACCCGCAACCGTTTCGAGGAAGATCGTATGCAGGTCATTAGCTATGTCCGAAACGACATTTTGCGGGAGGTGGATGATAAGCTTAAACTCGCCAAACGAGAAATTGTCTTTGATATGGCAGTACTCGGTACACAAAACCTTTCCATTTTTCTCTAATATTAAGACTTTACCATGACAGTTTCAAAAGACTCCATCGTCACCGTCGCAGGGGCTGGTCTAATGGGGACAGGTATAGCGCATGCTTTTGCAGTGTCAGGCTTTCCCACTCGGCTGTTTGACATTAGTGATGCACAACTTGAAAAAGCAAAGTCCTCTATAGAGCACACACTTGAGGGTGGTGTTCGCTTAGGCAAACTTGAGCGAACTGAAGCGGACGCGGCTCTGAATAACTTGTCCGTTATTTCTGATATTTCCGTGGCGGCCAAAGACTCCGATCTATTCGTTGAAACAGTGTCAGAGAACCTGTCGATCAAACACGCCGTTTTGCAGGACGCGACCAAATATATGAAACCAGGTGGCATCGTCGGAACGAACACTTCTGCCCTGTCTGTCACCGAAATCGCTACGGTGCTAGATGATCCGTCCAAGGTAGTTGGTATGCACTTTTTTAACCCGGTGCATAAAATGAAACTGGTGGAAATCGTTTTAGGCATCGCGACTTCTGAAAAGACCCTTAGCCAAACGAAAGATTATTGTGAGGCAATTGGTAAAACATCAATCGTTGTAAATGAATCCCCCGGACTGACGACTAGTCGAATGTCTGCCATGATGGGCAACGAAGCCATGTGGATGCTGCAAGAGGGAACAGCCTCGGCAGAAGACATAGATACAGCGCTCCGCATGGGGTTCAATCATCCAATGGGGCCTTTGGAATTAGGAGATATGACAGGGTGGGACACACGTCTGTCTGTCCTGAAACACCTGCACTCCACACTCGGCGAAAAATTTCGCCCCTGCCCACTTATTATAAAGATGGTAGCCGCAGGACGTCATGGCCGAAAAACCGGACATGGGGTCTATAAATATGAAGATGGGAAAAGGGTTCCGGGTTCCGGGTTAAAGCCTAGTTTGATATGAACAAAATAATCGATAACGATATCTACATAGTCGACGCTCTTCGAACCCCAACTGGGCGGTTTCGAGGCTCTTTTTCAGGTGTTAGGGCAGATCATCTGGCCGCTATTGTCCTCAAAGGATTGGTAGATAAACTTGATCTAGACGTCTCTATTATTGGCGATGTAATTTTTGGCAATGTTACACAAGTTGGGGAACAGTCAGCTAATATTGCTCGTACAGCGCTCTTATCAGCTGGATGGCCAGAGGTCATCCCAGGGTTGACGATAGACCGGAAATGCGGATCAGGAGAAGAAGCCGTTCACGTAGCGGCGGGCTTGCTATCAGCGAGAATACAGGACGTCATCGTTGCCGGAGGCGCGGAAAACATGACCCGTGTTACGATGGGCAGTAACCGGACCATAATGGGCGATCCATTCGGCAAAGCGGTTCTTTCACGTTTTGAAATGGTATCACAAGGTGAAGCCGCAGAACGCATTGCCGATAAGTGGGCGCTGTCTCGAGAAGAACTGGATGAATTTGCTGCTGAAAGTCAAAGGCGAGCCGCAAGTGCCCTTGAAGGAGGGCGTTTCGAAAAAGAGATAATCCCCGTTCCAGTCAAAGACTGGATCGATGAAGGGTTTGAAATTCCGGATCCGGCCTATTTATCTCAAGATGAAACCATCCGACCTGGAACGTCCATCGAAAAGTTAACGACTCTGAAAACACCCTTCCGGACTGACGGAAAAATATCCGCTGGTAATGCTTCGCAAATTTCTGATGGAGCTGCGGCGCTTATTCTAATGTCAGGAGCTACTTTGAATAAATATGGCCTCACGCCGCGCGCCCGCCTTCGGGCAATGACAACTGTAGGGTCAGATCCGACGCTTATGTTGACAGGGCCAATTGCCGCTACGAAAAAAGTTCTAGAAAAAGATGGGTTAACCCTTGCTGATATTGACTTGTTCGAGGTCAATGAAGCTTTCGCGCCAGTTCCGATCGTGTGGATGAAGGAATTGGGCGTCGCTCATGAGAAACTCAATGTAAATGGAGGCGCAATTGCATTGGGTCACCCCCTAGGCGCAAGTGGAGCACGCATCATGACAACACTTTTACATGAATTGGAACGTAGCGGCAAAACGTTCGGACTCCAATCCATATGTTGTGCGGGCGGTATGGCCACTGCGACTATTATTGAACGAGTCTAACGTTTCGTCAGCTTCAAGTCCGATTTTTCCATATCCCAAGTCGCTTCTGTGACGCCTTCTTCGCGCAATTGATACTTTAAAACTCGCCCTTGTGGATTAGTTGGAAATTCTTTTCGGAATTCTATATAGCGTGGGACGGCATAATACGGGACACGTTCAATCGCCCATTTACAGAGCTCTTTCTCCTCAATTGTAGCACTCGGTTTCAATATCGCCGTAAGTTTCACATCGTCTTCTATAATCTCTGATGGAACGGCGTGGATAGCGACATTCTCGATCGCAGCGTGCTCCAGAAATGTTTGCTCCAATTCAAAACTGGATATATTCTCTCCACGCCGGCGTAGGTAATCCTTCTTTCGATCAACAAAATAGAAAAACCCATTTTCGTCAAAACGACCAATGTCACCGGAATGCAACCACATATTACGCATAATTTTTAAAGTCGCTTCGGGACGTTTCCAGTAACCCTGAAACATAATATTAGGCTGTAAGGGACGGATGACAATCTCGCCGGACTTTCCTGTCGGCACTTCTACATCTTCATCATCAACGATTCTAACGTCAAATTGCGGAGAAATTTTCCCAGACGATCCCGGTGCAGTATATTCCCCGGCGGCTATAGTTGTGACAACCGCTGCCTCCGTGAGTCCGTATCCATTTGAACCGACTTGTTTTGCCCCGAACCGTGTTTTCCAGGTATTTTTCATGTCTTCTGAAAACGGATTGCCTCTAACAGTATGAACTTGGCCTTTGCAACGCAACATAGCTGCATTATCTTCTGCATTGGCCAATAAGTTGCCCATTGCCCCTAATATTGAAATCGCTGTCGCTTTACTTGCTTCAATTGAGGGCCAAAACCCGGACACTGAAAAACGCGGGGAGTATGAAATTGTTGCCCCCATCAATATTGTAGAAATAAAACCAGTAGAAAGCGCATTGAGATGAAAAATAGGCAAAGGGGTCCACATAACGTCGTCGTGTGAAATCGGCGCAGCCGATAACTGTTGGCGGGCTAAATTACACATATAATTATAACTAAGCATGCACCCTTTTGAAGGGCCTGTTGTGCCTGATGTATAGATTAGAGCTGCAAGGTCTCCAGGCTTTGGCTTTTTCTCAAACGGCGTTTCGTCCTGTCCTCGAAACTCGTCCAAATTTTCTATTTTTAGGCCTTTTGCGGACTTGTCCTGAGCCTCCCCACGAACGAGTACTGTTTTTAACTCGGGCAGTTCGTTACTAATCGCTAATATACGCGGAACATAATCAGCCTCGCAGATCATTAAACCCCCACCGGAATCGGTGATTTGATGCCGTAAAAACCCTCCCCTCAAAGCAGTATTCAACGGCACACTGACGGCCCCTAATTTGTTCGCGGCGATCCAAGTTACGATAGCATCGATATTGTTATCCAACATTGAGACGACGGTATTACCGGCCGTAATACCGAACTCTGAGAGAGAATGCGCGAATTTATTGGTGATTATATCCAATTCTCTGTAAGTATATTTTTCGCCAGAGAAGTCTAACACCGTCTTATCCGGGTATTTAGCAACTGCCCGATCCAGAGCATCTATAACCGTATCTTGTTCCCCGATGCTCCATCCTACCTGCATAATGACAATTCCTATTGTTAATATTGAGATTATTTTCTGTACATTTTTTGATAATGTGTTTAATGAATTAAGCCTAATCGACATAGGAAACAAGGAATAAATTGTCAGGATTTTGCAGGGTGATACTTTTGTCTACAAAGGCAGGTGCGTTAAACAGCATCTCTGCGCGAGCCTGCGTTGAAGATGATTTCCATCATTTTCGAGTTGAGCTCACCGTAACAGCTGGGAAAGTCGCAGCCATAGACGCGGACTCCTTTCGTTTTCCTTATGTAACCTGCCCCGGCGCAGAATACGGACTGCAAGAATTAGTCGGTCAACCTGCTCAAGCGGTTTCGTCCGCGGTATTCCGACAGGCAGATGTCCGGACGAACTGCACCCATATGCTAGATCTTGCCGGGCTTGCGATAGCCCAAATTGTTAACAATGTGCCTCATCGGCGTTATGATGTTTTCGTGTCTGACCGTCATGACGGAACAATGACTGGAGACTACACGGCGCGACTCGCTCTTGACGGAAGTCCCGAACTACATTGGGAAGCGAGTCATGAAGAAATCAAATCTCCGAAACTCTTTGCCGGGGTTCATTTACGTAAAGGATTTGCAAAATGGGCGCTTTCAAACCTTCCCTCGAAACAAGCAGAAGCCGCTCTAGTCTTACGCCGATGTGCGATGATTTCTATGGGTCGTGCTAAAAACTTGGTTGCTGAGCGCAATGCCCCTGACTGGGGCTTTTGTTACTCTCAACAAAAAGAGCGGGCAACTGATGCCTTGAGAATAAAAGGTTCAATTCAAAACTTTGATGACCGCACCGAAGATTTGTGTAGGTCTGACCTTAATTGGATTAAGTTCGAACCTAACAATTTCAAACCAAATACTGAAATTTCAGGCTAAATTATGCTTCTTCCCCAACTAGATTACGTAGCTATTCCTGACGAAGCCGAAACTCTTCGTCAGCAAGTACGTGATTTTTTAACAACAAGAATATCTTCACGGTCTGCCAGAGACCAGGCCTATTCTTGGTCTGGGTATGATCCCGAATTTTCCAAAGCTTTAGGCAAAAAACGGTGGCTAGGCCTCACCATACCGAAAAAATATGGTGGGCAGGATATGAGCGCTTATGCGCGTTACGTTATTATTGAAGAATTGCTTGCCGCCGGTGCTCCCGTGGCAGCTCACTGGATCGCAGACAGACAAAGTGCGCCCTTAATTCTCAAATTTGGAAGTGAAGAGCAGCGTTTAAAATATATTCCGCCAATTTGTAAGGGTGAAAGCTATTTCTGTATTGGTATGAGCGAACCAAATTCTGGATCTGACCTTGCATCGATTCGCACAAAGGCCGAAAAAAATGAGAAGGGGTGGTGTCTCAATGGGCAGAAGGTTTGGACCACCGGGGCGCATAATTGCCACTATATGATTGCCTTGGTAAGGACGTCGCCCCCATCTGAAAACCGCCATGCAGGCATGTCTCAGGTGATAATAGATCTTAATCTCCCCGGAGTTTCAATCCGCCCCATTAAAGATATTGCAGGTGACGCTCATTTTAATGAGGTTATTTTCGAGGATGTACAGTTAGCTTCCGACGCAATAATCGGCGAAGAAGGGAAAGGTTGGCAGCAAGTAATGGCTGAGCTTGCCTTTGAACGAAGTGGCCCCGAACGGTTTTTGTCCTCCATAGCTGTGCTCAACACATTAACTGATGCAGTAGGAAAAGATGCGAACGCCTTACAAAGGCGAGAAATTGGTCGAATTATTGCCAAAACCCATGCTCTCCGTTCTATGTCTATAGCTATCACTTCAAAACTTGAGGAGGGTGAAAATCCGACCTGGCATGCGTCCTGCGTGAAAGATATGGGAAATGCCTTCGAGCAGGAAATACCTGAAATAGCGCAATCGGTTCTGGATACAGAACCCCGAATCGAGAGCGGAAACCCCCATGCAGAAGTTCTCGCATATTTAATCCAGACCGCGCCGTCGTTTTCGTTGCGTGGGGGCACCAAAGAAATTCTGCGAGGCATTATCGCTCGCGGACTCGGACTGCGATAGGACGCCAGATGAGAAATTTATTCGCCCAAACTGCTGAAAAAATTTTTGAGCATCAAATCAGCACAGCCCTGAGAGAAGAGGCCGATGAAGGAATTTGGCCCGAAAAGCTCTGGAGGGAAATTTCCGAGTCTGGTCTGACGATGGCGCTGGTCCGCGAAGCAGCCGGAGGGGTGAATGCCTCCTTCGGTGAATCTTTCTCAATCGCCTTGGTCGCCGGCAAATTCGCAGCCCCTGTGCCTCTAGTCGAAAATATGATCGCGAACTATTTCCTTGATCAGTGTTCGATTGAGTGTCCAGCGGGGGTCACCACTCTTTCTAAAGAGGTTCTAATACTGGCTCAAGGAAATGTATCCGGCAGCTTGGCTGACGTACCGTTCGGGGTAAAATCAGACTACATTGTTTCGCTTGCCCAACACGGACATGCAAGTCATCTGGTTCTCCTGAAAAGTTCCGATGCAGTTTCTGCAAAAAAGCGTCTCAACATGGCGCGCGAGCCACGGGACACTCTGACTTTCGACGAAACGTCTCCAGTTGCAATCGCCCCCCTCCCCTCACATCTTGACGGAACAGCCTTGCTGCGAGGTGGCGCGCTCATGCGTTCGGCGCAGATTTCAGGTGCACTGGAAGAAATCACTAATATGACAGCACAGTATGCCGGCGAGAGAGAACAGTTTGGACGGCCAATCGTTAAATTTCAGGCGATTCAGCAACTTATCGCTCAGCTGGCCGAACAATCTGTTTTGGCCCACACCTCAGCTGATCGTGCATTCCACGATGCAGACTTTAATCCTAACTCAATCTCCATCCCCGTCGCAAAAATAATATCTAGTGAGAGCGCAAGTTTGGGCTCGGCTTTAGCGCATAGCATTCATGGTGCCATTGGCTTTACCCACGAATATTCCCTCCACTTCTTCACACGACGTTTATGGTCTTGGCGAGCGGAGTTTGGGACTGCAACATATTGGGCAGACCAACTTGGTAACGCTGCATGTAGACAGGGGGCTGACTCCATATGGCCTGCAATCACAGGCCACGGCTTTGCTGAACAAATATAAAAGAGGGAAAATGTCAAAATTTCTACTACAAGAGCGTCAAGGCTCCATTCTGATTGTTCGTATGAACGCCCCAGACACTCACAACGCTCTTTCTACGCCAGATCAAATGCAAGAGTTTGTCGACCTTTCAGATCAGGTTGCAGAGGACGAAAGCATCCATTGCATTGTACTCACCGGTGAGGGGCTGTCATTTTGCGCCGGGGGCAATATCAAAGACATGCAAAATCAAACCGGAATGTTCGGTGGTTCGGCTTATGATATTCGTAGAGGCTACCGCAGAGGTATACAAAGAATTCCTCTTTCGCTTTATGATATTGACGTCCCGGTCGTCGCAGCCATGAATGGTGCTGCAATTGGTGCAGGTCTAGATCTTGCGTGTATGTGTGACGCTCGTATCGCTTCAAACCGGGCTATTTTCGCAGAAAGTTTCGTCAAACTGGGTATCGTCCCGGGTGACGGAGGAGCTTGGCTATTACCCCGAATTATCGGACTGCCAAAAGCAACCATAATGGCATTAACCGGAGACCGAATTGACGCTGAACAGGCTCTTGATTGGGATCTGGTCACGGAGATCACCACTCCCGAAACTCTAATGGAAAGAGCTTTGGATCTGGCGACACGCATTGCCAGCAATCCAGGGCATTCAACCCGCATGACAAAACGATTGCTCAGAGAAGGGCAACATATGCGCTTAGACTCACTTTTAGAAATATCGGCGGCATATCAGGCTTTATCACATAAGACCGAAGACCATGTCGAAGCCGTTCAAGCTTTTATCGAAAAGCGTAAACCTGAATTTAAAGACAAATAGGAATTATTCATGTCCAACACTCAAATTGACGCTCGAACTGTCTATCGCGACGATCACGAAATATTTCGCGATCAGGTTCGGCGGTTTATCGAGGCGGAAATTGTACCTTTTCATGCTCAGTGGGAAAGGGACGGAATTGTTCCAAAAGATGTCTGGCGTAAAGCAGGCAAACAAGGGTTTCTATGTATCACGATACCCGAAGAATATGGTGGACCGGGCGGTGATTTTGGGCATTCGGCAGTTTTTATTGAAGAACTGGCGAGGGTCAATGCAACGGCCGTTGGCTTTACCACTCACTCAGATATCTCCGCCCCTTATATATTAGCGTATGGGACGGAGGCGCAAAAACGTAAATGGCTTCCTCTTATGGCTCGAGGTGAAAAAATATGCGCTCTTGGTTTGACCGAACCCGGCACTGGCAGTGATCTCCGCGGAATAAAAACGCAGGCAAAACCTGACGGAGAAGGCTACCTTATAAGCGGACAAAAAACATTTATTTCAAATGGTGCAAATGCAGATCTCACCATTCTGGCCACTAAGCTTGAGCCCACACCCAATGGTCGGGAAATCACTCTTTTTTTGGTAGACAATGAGCTTGATGGTTGTGCCAAGGGACGGAGACTGGAAAAAATCGGCTTAAAGGGGCAAGATACGAGTGAGTTATTCTTCGATAATGTACGTGTCACAGATGCTGATATGATGGGCGATCCCCATACCGGATTTAAATACCTGACTCAACAGCTCGCAAAGGAAAGATTGATTATTGGAATTCGGGCAGCTGCTAGTATTTTTGCCTTACTGGATGAGACACTTATATATGTTCGAGAGCGCCAAGCATTTGGTCAGCCAATATTTGAATATCAAAATACTAGGTTCACTCTTGCAGAGTGTAAAGCGAAAGCAACTATGCTTCGAGTATTTGTTGATGATTGTTTGACCCGATTACTAGAAAGAAGCCTCTCAGCGGAACGCGGTGCAATGGCAAAGTTGATGGGGTCTGAATTACAGAATGAATTACTTGATGATTTCTTGCAATTGCATGGTGGTTACGGTTTCATGAGTGAATACCGCATCAGTCGGTCTTGGGTAGATGCGCGCGTCGCGCGTATCTACGGCGGAACATCAGAAATTATGAAAGAAATTATCGCTCGGGGATTATAAGCACTAGCATTCGGTTCGGTAATTTATTTCTTTGAATTGTTACACGATAATACATTTATTATAATTTACATTAAATAAAGGGGCCAGCTACCCTCAAGCCAATTTATATCTTCTAAAATAAGCCGGTCAGTTGATCGAAGAATATTTCCCACTAAGATATAATCGCCGATTTAATTTCCGCATCAATATCCGCTAAAATATCATTGTCCAAAAACTGCGATGACGGATGTAAATTGAGGCTTGCATCACTATTCCTTAACGAATTGTCTGAAAACAAACATTAACGTGACAAAGCCTCTCCGTCCTTACAAGGCCTAAAGCCGCGAAAGATAAAACCCCGAAGTCCGATTAAGCGATACTGACGGTTTTCACATTGCAAAAGGCGTGTATGCCTTCTGCCGCCAATTCCCGGCCATATCCTGAGCGTTTGACTCCGCCGAAGGGCAAGCGAGGGTCGGAGGCCGTCATGGAATTTATGAAGGTCGCCCCCGCCTCAATCTGTTTAATCGCTTTTTCCTGCTCGTCTTTGTCGGTTGTCCAAACGGACGAGCCCAAACCGAAAGGAGAAGCGTTTGCTATTTCGAGAGCTTCATCCAAGCTCGTAACTTTGAAAAGCAACATAACAGGACCAAAAATTTCTTCGTGATAAGCGTTAGAGCTTTTAGGAATGCCTTCTATAATACCCGGTTTGAAATAAAAGCCTTCACCTTTGATCGGTTCGGCCCCGATGACACATTTGGCACCGTCTTTTATCGCATTTTCGACTTGTTTTGTAATGGTCACTACAGCGTCTTTATTTACAAGGGGGCCAATATCTGTGTCGTCATTCATTGGGTCGCCAATTTTTAAGGACTCAAACGCCTTTATGAAGCGCTCTTTCAAATCGTCATAAATATCAGCGTGAACGAAAAACCTTTTCGCCGCGATACAACTTTGCCCGTTATTTTGTGTGCGCGCCGTCGTGCCAACTTTGACAGCCTTTTCAATATCCGCACTTGGCATAATGATGAAAGGATCTGATCCGCCCAATTCTAAAACTGTCGGTTTAATTTCCTCGCCACAAATCGAGGCGACAGAGGCTCCAGCATGCTCTGACCCTGTAAGGGTCGCCGCCCTCACCCGGTCATCGCGCAATATGCGCTCTACCTTTGAGCCACCAATCAGAAGCGCAATAAAAGCCCCTTCTGGAAATCCAGCCCGGAAGTTCACATTCCGGCCCTCACACCTTAGCACGACCGTAATTCGGCAGTAGCCATAACGGCCATTTTCAGATGCCAAACGAATGATGTCTGCCGTCAGAGCTATCTTACATCTTGTATGATCAAATTATGCAAACAGGATAAAGTCCCGACCCGATAGCCCGTCACCTGTTTGGCATTTGGATGAAGTTTATACCAAAATAAATGGGAAGATGGTTTATCTCTGGAGAGCCGTTGATGACGAAGACCCCGTATTAGATGTTGTTGTACAAAGAAGACGGAATACAAAAGCGGCATTTCGTTTGCTACGAAAACTGCTGAAAAACCAAGGCATCAAGCCTTCAAAGATAGTGAGGGATAGACTTAGGTCGTACGGTTCGGCGCTCAACCTTCTAGGTATGAAACACTTGCAAGACGTTGGAGGTCGAAAGAACATCCGTGCCGAATGTTGCACGTTCCGATACGTAGAAGAGAACAAAAATCACAGAAATTTAGATCATTCAGGAACGCTCAAAAACTGCTCTCCGTTCACGGTCAAATCTACAATCCCTTCAACCACCGACGACATCTCATTTCACGACCAACCCTCAGAAAATTCAGAGCTCAAAGCCAGACTGAATGGAGTTTGGTGACGGCATCCGGTTGCACTTGAGAAACGCACTTAGAAGAAATCGCGGCAGATTCAGTTAACGTGACAAAGCCCTCTCTTAGACCTGCCCCTAAATCTGTGCCATAAGCGCTGACGTTAGATAGTCAGGCTCTACTTGATTTGGTAAATTTCTTTAACAACGTTCCTTTCAAGTTGGTTTTCAGCCTTTGCCTCTTCAATAGTCTTAACGGCATCTAAGCCCCGCAAACCAATATGAGTTGGGAACCCTTGCTCCACCATTTTATAAGTGTCGTCGACAATATATATTCCTACCCTATCAGCGGAAATTTGCGGGTTTTTCTTAATTGCAGTTTTTAAATCTTCTTTGTCCTTCCAACGCGTTTCTAACAGCGTTGTAAATAAACGGCCTTTTTGTCCATCGCTAGCGTCTGTTTCATTCCATGCCGAGGGGTCACCCCCTGTTAAATCATACTTTTTGAGAGATTTGACGGAAGAAGTTTGAATGTTTGAAATTAACTCATCCACATTGGTAGATTGAGGGAGAACGAAATAAACAAGAATGGTCCCTATTGCCTCTTCATTTCCGATATAAACTTCTGCTGACTTTGGTAGGTTATATAATAAAGCCCTCCGAAACACATTCTGTTCATCCCGGTGAATAAATGACGTTATTTTACTTTCAACTAACCCAGCTCGGTCTGCCTCATTTTTAAACGAAACAACTGCAATTCCTTCAAAGGGCTCAAAATTATATTTTAGTTCTGAATACGAACTCACGTGATGTTGGGTATAGCTGTCAAAGCCTGGAATACGGGCCGCCATTACTCCATGCACATCACGCCAGTACCTTGTGAAAAGGGATCGACTTATATCCGGTCGTTTCTCAATTAAAGCAATAGTCTCTACTTTTGCCATAATGCACCCTCCAAGGGTAAGGTCGTTCCAGAGACATAAGCACCGGCTCTAGAGGATAAAAACAAAACCGCGCCTCCTATATCTTGTTGCGTTCCCAATCTTCCAGCGGGAATAGCTTCTATAGTTTGAGCCTTTAAACCTGGAACAGCCTCAAAAAAGCCGTCGGTCATATTGCTCGGGAAAAAGCCGGGTGCGATAGCGTTCACAGTCACACCTTGACCTGTCAAATCAGACGCCAGCATACGAGTGAGGTGCTGTATAGCAGCTTTGGACGACCCATATGCATATGCGCCCCCACTGCTTTGGCCCCAGAGTGCGCCTATTGATCCAATATTTATTATTCTTGCAGGGTCATCCTGGCTTGCGGAGCTTTTCATTTTTTCGAGCAAGCCTTTTGCAAGGAAAAATGATGTACGCAAGTTTAACGCCATCACCTCATCCCAGTCTTCCTCGGAGGTGTCAGAGATCGGCGAAGCGCTGAAGGCGCCGGCATTATTTACAAGAATATGGATGTCTTCAGAATTGGATGTAATTTCTTTCGCAGCCAGATTCACGCCCTCAGACGAGAGCAAGTCATGATTTAAGAATGTTACCTCGCCAAGCGCTCCAAAATTTTCCCGGACTTCTTTTGAGGCAGAGCGAGAAACAACGATAACCTTAGCCCCGGCTACCAGTAAAGCCTCGGAAATCATAGCGCCAATACCTTTAGCTCCCCCCGTTACCACGGCCGTTTTTCCTTCCACCGAAAATAACTCACGATATATATTTTTCATATAATCCCCAATTTAAATCGCAATATTGTCAGGTATTATTTTGGACTTGCGAAGATGCTTTTCATGATTTTTTTTGGTTCATCCCTGTTCGTCCACATCAAAAATCTTACCGGGATTTAAAATATTGTTCGGATCAAATGTACTTTTTAATTGCCACATGATTTGACGCTCAATCTTGGATCGGCTAATATTTAACCACGACTTTTTCTCTAGTCCAATTCCGTGTTCAGCAGAAACCGACCCGTTTATGCTTCTCAAAGGCTCATATATGCAGGCTTCAACATCATGACGATCTTCCGCATTTCCTGCGCCAATCGCAATGTGTAAATTTCCATCTCCCACATGGCCCAAAAATGCGATGCGGCCGTCGGACCAGCGCGACAACAGCATTTTGCGAACCTCTGTCATATAGTTTTCCATGTCCCCCACGGGCAAGCTTACATCAAAAGCATAAAATGGCTGGTAATCAGCGACGATATATTCAAGGTCTTCGCGAATATTCCAGATAGCAGCTCGCTCACTTTCTGATTTAGCGACCACAATGTCAGACGCCAAATCACTCTCCAGGGTCGACATCAAAACATTCTCGAAAATTTCTAAATCGCGATCCGGATCGGAGCCAAGAGATTCTACAATAACGTAATATGGCGAGTCATCCTGCAAGGGTGCGCGATGACGGCCTTTTCCTGTGTTCACCTTGTAAAAATCGCTGTCAATTAATTCAAAAGCACTCAGTTGTCCGCCGAGCGCACCGTCAACATGACGCAAAAAACGAGTAACTTTCTCAAAAGTTGCCACGCTGGCAATGGCCGTATTGCTACTGGTTGGCTCTTCTCTTAACCGAACAACTAATTTGGTGATAACTCCCAATGTACCTTCACTGCCAATGAAACACTGTTTGATGTCATAGCCAGTATTATTTTTAATCATCGAATTTAATGATGAGACAATTGTCCCATCAGGTAATACGACCTCAAGTCCCAAAATTTGTTCCCGCATCATACCATAGCGGATAACGCGTATACCGCCGGCATTGGTCGCAGCGTTTCCGCCAATCTGGCATGACCCTCGTCCGCCCAGATCAATCGGGAAAATTAAATTATATGGTTTTAACTGTTCTTGAAAATTTTCGAGCACCACTCCGGCTTGAACAACAGCGGTCCTGTTAACCGGGTCGATCAGTTCTATTTCGTCCAATAACTCTAAAGACAGAGCAATGTCGTCAGGTTTTGTCTGCGTGGCTCTTACCCAACCAGACATTCCGCCCTGCACAACAACTGGTTGCCGGATATCATTACACAGGGCGAGAACCTTGGACACTTCCGCTGTAGTTCGGGGGCGCACAATAGCTTTGGCCAGGATCTCATCCATGAAGAAACCTGGATATCTCGCCGCCACATCGTTACCTGTTATAATGCCTTTCAGGCCGACAATGTCCGCCAAAGCGGTCAATAAGTCTTTATCCTTTAAGACATTAGGCAATGACCTCTCCCCCTTCATAAGCCCAGTCATAGCCATACCAGAATATCGTCGCCTTCAACCGACGCCTCATAGCGTTCAAGAATTAAATCTGGATCTTCTTCACACTCACCCGTTTCCAAATCAAAACTCCAGCCATGCCAAGGGCAACTCAAAGTTTTGCCACAAACTTCGCCTTCATGAATAGGACCGCTTGCATGTGGACAGCGTCCATTGGTAACTATTACCTTGCCTTCACAAAGGAATGCGGCAAGAAATAATTTCCCGATCTTAGCTCGAACAGGTTCTCCGGATCGGAGTACCTCAAGAGACCCTACGCGATGAAATGCGCCTTCATTATTGCTGGTCATGAGGTTTCAAATTTAACCGGCAAGCTTTTTGGGCCGCGCGCAAAGTAAGAATCCATCCACTCCACATCATCAGAAACGGACTCTAATACGGTAAAGCGGTCTAGTAACACCTCAAGGGCCAATTTAGCTTCCATTCGAGATAAATATGACCCCAAACAAAAGTGTGGCCCTTGCCCGAACGACATAATTTTTTTCGGATTACGGTCCAATTTAAAACTCTCAGAATCTTCGAACATCTCCTCGTCATGGTTTGCAGAGCCTAATAGCGGCAATACAAGTGCACCTTTTGGAATTTTCGTCCCCGCAAGTTCAACTTCTTTGGTCGTATGGCGGAATAACATTTGGACAGGTCCGTCAAAACGCAGCATTTCCTCAATCATACTCGGAATTTTCGAATAGTCGGCCCTCACTTCGTCGAGAACTTCAGGCATACTGCGCATATGCGCAAATGTAATTCCCAATAGATTTGTTGTTGTCTCAACACCGCCTATCAACAGAAGAATAGCCAGATTCAAGACTTCTTCTTTGCTCAACTTTTGTCCGTCAGCTTCTGCTTTGATGAAACCGCTAATCATGTCATCCTTCGGGGAGGCAAGCCGGTCTTCATATAACTTTTCAAAATAGGCCCTAATATCTTCCGAGCTTTTTTGAATAACAGCCAACCGTTCCGGGCCATAAGCCGCCCGATTACCGGCGGAGAGAAGGTCATCGACCCAGTGTTTAAAACTGACACGTTTTTCCAGGTCAACTCCCAGAATATCAGCGACAACCGTTACGGGAAATAAAGCGGAGAATTCCCAAACAAAATCAAACTCGCCTGACGTACCATGTTTGGAAATAATGTCGTCAATTAATTCGTTTGCAATATCACGAATTTGGCTGTCCAGATGTTTGATCCGCCCCGGCACAAAAGCCGCATTTGCTAACTTTCTGATTCGGATGTGATGAGGTGGGTCCAGAGAAATCATTGGTTGAACTTCGGGAACCGGGTCGTATTCACCTAGCAATACAGGCCAAAACTGGGCCGAAGAAAATACTTTGCCGTTAGAGAGTACATCCAATACGTCATCCCATTTTGAAATGGCGTAGCCTTCTAAAGATTCAATCCAAGCCACCCGCGCCATGTCTCGCAGGGCCGCATAGTGCGGATAAGGGTGTGATGTTACACTGGAATCGAGCGGATCATAAGAGACCATATGATTCTCCTTTACGGCGCAGGGATAGCGTTAAGCTGCTGCAGAACAGCCACGGCATCCCAAATGCTTCGTTCAAGGTTAATTTTTCCGTCCTTCCAACCCATCACAGTTACACCGCGCGTGCTTGTGGTTTTTCCGGCTGCTGGAACACCCAGAAAATCACCTGCGTGTTTAGATTCCCATATCCACTGGAAACTGCCTAGTTTTTCATCGCCAACATAATCGAAGACCTTAAATTTATGATAGCTCTTTGATGGATCTTCAACCAAAAATCCTTTTTGGAACTCCTCCATCGCGTCGAGATCATTTTCGATACGGACATCAAAATTAATGTCCTCAAATAAAAACTCCGGGTTATATAGAGAAATTAATTCTTTCGAACTGTCTGTAAACAGATCAATCCAATACTGACACCATTTTTGATTCATATTCATTCCCCTTGCTCAGCCTCTGCCATTTGGCCAGACTATTTAGCGCTTTTACGCAATCAACTATTGTCTCTGAACATATCATTGGCAACGAAATCCAAACCATGACAATTCATTTTTTATTTTAGCAATACGCGTCATTAAAGCGGTTTTTTATTGGCTGATATAACTTCAATAAATCAGATTACACAGATGGAGCTTCAAGAGAGTCTCTATATATACGCCAAAACAATAGAAAGGCTGGTGCCGTTTCGTCTTTGCTTATCACGTCAGATATTGACGTGATAAGTGCATTGCTGGCGCGAGAAGTCATTCTTCTCCCCAATGCAATTTCTATATTAGCGTTCCTACAATAAAAATAACGGCTCAAGAAGCTGGCAACATTTGAATCCGTCTAATTACGGACCAGGGGAGATTACAATGAAATCCTATTTTCTTATCAGCACATCTGTATCTGCAGTTCTGGCTACGGTACTGTCCGCTGGACCTGCTATAGCGCAAACCACAGATACAACTCCGACAGACAGAGCTAATGCGTCATCTCAAGATGAGATTATCGTTACAGGGACTAAGCGCGAACAAAGCCTTGTCGATGTGCCTGTTTCCATGACCGTCTTGACTGCGGACGCAATTGAAAATCGTGGAATTGACCGCCCCTCCGACTTTCTTTCGACTATTCCCAATGTAACTTTTATTGAGGACAATGCTGGCGAGGTATATATTAACATACGGGGTCAAACGTCGGTCAGAAATTCGGACCCTAACGTCGCGATTGTTATCGACGGTGTGACTCTCTCTAGCGTAAAGCCCTTTAATCAGGACTTATTTGATATTGAGCAAATTGAGGTTTTGAAAGGTCCGCAAAGCGCTCTCTATGGTCGAAATGCAGCTGCGGGGGCGATCGTTATCACGACAAAGAAACCGGGCGATGTTTTTGAAGGAAATATTGAGGCTGGGGTTGGGAATTTTGACAGCTACCGCGTTAGCGGCGGCATCGGCGGTCCCTTATCTGATGCCTTCAAGTTCAATGTTGCAGGTTCATTCCGGGAGACAGATGGTCCCTTCACCAATGTCACAACTGGCGAGAAAGTGCATCGTTTCAAAACAGCCAATGCGCGTGGACGATTAATTTATGAACCAAACGATGCGTTGTCTGTCGACTTTCGTTTAGGTGGTCATACGTCAAAGGGTGGGGGTTCCGCATATAACGCTCAATTACTCGGCAACCCGATTGGCGATTTTGACGGCACAGCTCTAGATGCTAATTTGGCGGATATGCCTTTTGTCTCGAATGTTGAAGGCGCTTTCGATGAAGATTTCATAGATGCCACTTTGAATATTAAATATGACTTTAATTTCGCAACATTAAATCTGATTTCCGGAGCCAACAAACTGGATCAGTATTTTGCAAGTGATTCCCCCCCTTACATTCCCGATACTGGCAGCGCAGCAGCAACAGTTCAGCAATATACTTATAAAGACACTAACCTCTCGCAGGAAATACGGCTCACCTCACCCTCGGAGCAACGTTTTAGATGGCAAGTCGGAGGATATATATTGCAATTTGACCGCGATCAATTTTCCAACATCAGCATTGATTCGAATGGACGTCTTCCTGACCAGAGAAATATGATTTTAGAGCCAACGAATCAACATCCTTCTCTTTCCTTCAGTGCACCCGTCTACGAAACTACAAGTTACGCTCCTTTTGCAAGCGTTCAGTATGATTTTACGGATAAATTAGAACTTAACTTAGCTGGTCGATATGACATTGAAAAACGCTCTATTAAGGAAACGGCGGCAGATGAAATAAATCCTCTTACGGGGGCGAGCTACAATAACTGTGTTGCTTTAACCGGCCGGTCAATTGATGAGTGTGAGTTGAATGAAACCTTCAAGCAATTCGAACCCAAAGCGAGCCTGACTTATAAAGTATCGCCGAATGCCAGTATATATGGCACCTATGGGAAAGGCTTTAAGTCAGGCGGATTCAATCCCATTGGATCGCGCGAAACACTTATTGCTGCCGCTATTGCCAACGGCATACCGGCTGACACAGTTTTTGTTCAAGACAGATACGAAAAAGAAGTATCAGAATCTTTTGAACTTGGCGCAAAAGCGGCTTTATTCAATAACGCTTTGAATGTGAACGCCGCCATATTCCACACCGATATTTCCGGGGCGCAACAGTTTCAATTTTTCCCATCCGTTGGGTTACAAACGACTGTAAGTATTGATAAAATTAAGGTTAAAGGCTTTGACTTTGATTTCCAAGGGCGATTACCGACAGGCACTAATATTTATGGTGGTTTCGGATATACAGATGGTAAAGTTAAAGAGTTTGCGGGCAACCCCGCATTCGAAGGTAATCGGTCGCCGGGCGCTTTCAAAACAACTTTAAATCTCGGCATTGCCCATCCATTTGACATTGGAAACGGATTTGAACTCGAGCCTCGCGCCGAATTTAATAATTATGGGTCTATTTGGTGGGATGTCGCTAACTCACCAGGAACCGAACGCGATAGCCTCAGCTTATTCAATGGGCGCCTGTCTCTAAAAAGCGATGCTGGTTGGACACTCTCCGCTTGGGGCGACAACCTTACCAACGAAAAGTATTTTCAAGAGGTTGTACCACTACTAGGTGTCTTTACCGTAAACTATCGCGGTCCAACACGTTCTTACGGTATTGAAGCTCGTTACGATTTTTAAACTTTGACGATGGCGCGGGGCATCCACCATATGCCTCGCGCAAGTCGTGAGGTCCATCCATGAAGCAAGCTTTATTTATCGATAAAAATGATCCCTCCGAATTTTGGATCGAGGACATTCGTGGCCGATTTAGAGTAGAGCGCGAAGTCGATAAAGTCTTGTCGAAAAAGCTACGCACCCGCAAAAATTGTCCGTATAAAGCCACAAGTCTTGAAACATTAGTATCTTGCACACAGGCTTTAATTTCCGCTCATTATTCTGAAAAGTTTAAAGTTTCCGCCCCCCGCTGGCTTATCGGCGGCGCCTCTAAAATACAAATGGCGTTCAACCTCAATTGGTCGCCAGGCGGCAATAAGAACCAAATAACTGAGATGGTATTGCGAATGGAACCAGCGGCGTCCGTTTGTGAAACCAGTCGACTCCGCGAATTTCAGCTAATTAAATATGTCGAGGAAGCAATCCCAGTTCCGACCGTCTATTGGGAAGATTCCGATGCAAAATACTTCCCTTACCCCGCTTTAATCTGTGGGTTTTGCCAAGGCGTTACCAAACCAACCCAATCTACTTCAAATGTGAGCGGCCTTGGGACCAACCTTGGGTCTCACCTACGGAAAGGGCTTTCTGGTGAATTCATGTCGCATCTCGCAACATTACATAACCTCCCAATAGATGAGCCCGGTCTCTCTGCGTTCGATATACCCTCTGCGCCGCAAGATGCCGCTCGCTGGAATGTGGATTGGTGGCGACGTGTTTGGCAGGAAGATTCAAATCAACCAGTTCCGCTGATGGACCTAGCCGGCGGGTGGATGTCCGCAAACCTCCCTGATCTGGATAAGGCCTCTCTCATCCATGGAGATTATCGGACTGGTAATTTTCTGTTTGACGAAACGACATCGACAATCACAGCGTGGTTAGATTGGGAACTCGGGCATATCGGAGATCGGCACGAAGATCTGGCTTGGGCTATGAGTCGCGCTTTTGGGCATATGGATGAAACAGATACAGATTTTTTAATCTGCGGGCTATTGTCAGAAAATGAGTTTATTACACAATATAAAGTCCATTCAGGCTTAAGTATAAATTTGGAAACGCTTCACTTTTATCGTATTTTAGCGGCCTATAAAGCCATTGTTATCGTTTTGGGGGCTGGTGTCCGCAATGCAATGAATTCTAAGTCTCATCAAGATGTCTTATTAGTCTGGTTGAGCGGATTAGCTTCAGTATTACTAGACGACTTACGTCAACTAATGTCGAAGGTGGTCTGATGGAAATTACGTTGGATTTAGCCCTTTCTACCATTCTAAGATCAATGACCGAGGTTATTTTACCGGCGCTTGATTCCTCTAATAAACTTGCGCAAGAACAATCGCAGCTTGTTGTCGGCCTGCTGACACTTTTATCCAATCGCGAACCTGATCGACTCACCTATACCCTAACGGAACTTGAACACTACAAGGATTTAGCCGTCAAATTAAACCCATTCTGGTCAAGTGACATTCTTAAATCCTTAACGGCGACCGCCGAAGAGCTATTGGACAAGGCAAAAGGCAATCCTGATACTGAAGTTATTTTAAATAAATTGCGCCGGGAAATTGCGGACATTGCCGGGCAGGTTTCAGATGGAACGGATAAGGCCGCAAGAGAAGCGCGGACACTTATCTTAAGCGCCTGCAGCGAACAACAATTAAGAGAACGGTCTTGGTTACTTATGCAAGGGTGGGAAACTGATCCGTCTAGCATTCCTGAACTTTCTGAATTACTAAGACTTCGTCAGGACGACCTGTCCACATGATAACTGATGAAGACATCGAATTTCATCCTTTCCCGGATAATCAAGCCTCCATTTGGGCGGAAACAAATTACTTCCCTTTCTTCCTTCCTGATTCAGGTCTGTCTGGAGCAATTTACAATGTTTTTCGCCCCGGCCTCGGAGTCTGTCTAAGCGATGTCACGATATTTGATCACTGCTCAAATCATTGGGAAGGTCTTGCCTATATTGACAACCAACAGCACCTCCCCTGCCCAGATTCGCTCACAAAATATAGTTTGAATAATGGCGTGTCTGTTCAATCCCATAAGAATATACGTCATTATCAATTCGAGTATCAAGGTATAGATCAGACCTCATTTGAAGCCACATTTACAGGCCTCATGCCTCCTTATGAAATAAAAAAGCCAAAGAAATCCTCCCAACAGAAAGACGATGGTTGGATAAAGTCCTTTGGCGGTCATTTTGATTTAACAGGCCATGTTTCAGGACAATTAACTTTACGGGGCCAACGACATGATATCGATTGCCTGGCGACAATGGATCATAGCTGGGGCCCTCGCGCAGAACGCGATAATGGATCCGCTACATTCTTTCAGGCACATTTTGGAGATGATCTTTCAATAAATGCCTTTCTCGTACTGGACCCCGCAGATTTAACTCAATCTGGGCCACTCCTTAATGGTTATGTTATGGACAGAAAATCCGTCACTTCTCTGGAATCTGCCTCTGCGCGAATCCAACGAAGTGGCATATTTCCAGATTATTTTGAAGTTACTCTCCAAGATAAAAATGGACTTGTTTATAATTTGTGTGGCCGTTTCCTAACCTGGGCACCTTGGGCGCCCTTTAGCAGCACGATTTATTATCAAGGCCTCACTGAGTTTAAATTAAACGGACAAACAGGTTTTGGGGCTTACCAAGAAGTTATCAGCCGCGCCGCAATTACAAGACATAAATTATCAATAGGGAGTGTACGCTCATGAATTTAATCTGGGAACAAAATTGGCTCGAACTTTTTGATGGAGAAATTGAAACGCTCATGGCAAATTACCCTGAGGAATTTGAATATGAAGATTTAAACTTCGCCGTGCGTATCGATAATGACCGCGAAAAACTACGTGAATGGTTCAAAACATTTGAAAATTCAAACCCCAATGCCTCACGTCATATTTTTAATGCCTTGCGATACCATGGGAATGAAACGGGCGGATGTTTGGAATGGGATTGGGAAATCGAACATCGCACTGACTTTCTCGGCCTGCCCGCTAAAGGTAAAACCACTAAAGTTGTGGGTATGACTATTCATAAATTCAAAGACAACAAAATCATATTGGAGCGAAGCCTTTGGGACACAGGAAGTCTTTTAAGGCAACTGGGACTGAAAGCTCCTTCAGAAGCAGAGTTTGTATAATGTTTGAGTTAAAAGAAAAAACAGCCATCGTTACAGGCGGAGGCTCTGGTATTGGAACTGCTATTGCACAGCGCCTGAGGAAAGCAGGTGCCAATGTTGTTATCGCTGATATTACCGATGAGACCGCAGACAAAGCAAAAGAGTGGGGATGCGAATTTATTAAAACAGATGCGAGCAGGCCCGAAGAAATAAAAAGTCTTTGCGATGCTGTCGTCAAAAAACACGGTAAGCTCGATATTATGATTAATAATGCGGGCATCGCTTCAGGACGTCCCTTAAGCGAATCTGATGAAGTTCAATCTGAAAAATATTGGCGCCTGCATATTCTCGGTGTTCAAACCGGTATTAAAGAAGCAGCCGCTAGGATGACCGACGGTGGGGCAATCGTAAATATTTCCTCCATAACAGCCATTCAGGGATTTTTGAATTGGGGGGAGTATGCCGCAACAAAAGCAGGTATAATTTCTCTCACCCGAACTGCGGCAATCGAATATGGCAAAGCTAAAATTCGCGTGAATTGTATCGCGCCGGGCATTATTGAAACTCCCATGGCGATGAAAGAAGCCCCCGACATGGTGGCCCGAAACGCCAATCTATTTGCCCCACTCGGCCGGATTGGTACGCCAGACGAGCTTGCCGCCGCCGTCCACTTTATGGCTTCTGATGATGCCAGTTATATTACGGGACAAGTGCTGCTCGTTGACGGGGGTTGGAGTGTCGGCACATCGGTTCAAGCAATAGAACTTGCTATTGGTACTATGTAAAAAAGTAATGTCTTATACTTCAGAGCTTACGACACGCGCTTTATTCCGATCAGAGCGCCATATGCTGGGACGACGACCCGTCCACCGTAGAAACGCGCGAGAAAATGTTCCTACGCTCGAAAATCCAAGTAAATAAGATATAGAGTCAATCGTCAAATCATCTTGGTTAAGATAGTCATAAGCGAGGTTTTCTCGAAGTCTATCTAGCACGTCCTGAAAATTGGTGCCCTCATCTCTCAATCGTCGAAGTAAGGTGCGCTCTGACACGGCTAAGTGTTTTGCGACTTTCCCTTTTGTCGGTTGACCATTTGGCAATGTTAGAATTAAGGCCTCCCTAACCTTTCTTGAAAACCGACTCGAATATCTCAAACTTAAATGTTCAGATGTCATCTCATCTAGCATTATCGCTAATTCTTCATTAGCCGACGGTATTGCCTGTGTTAAATCAGATGAATTGAAAACGACGCTATTTGTTGGACTGTTAAATTCGACTTCACACCTAAAGACATCATTGTATTCGGTTACATCTTTAGGCGGTCCATGTTTAAATGTCACCGCGACGGGAATGATCGGCTTCGTCAGTATCCATTCGGAAAGCATAAAGAACCCCGCCATCATTGTATCTATCGTCTGATAAATCGGGCGGTTTCCATCAATATTAAGATCAACGGTTAAAGTGTGTGTGTTCTTTCCGGCAACAAGTTCAACTAGCGCGGAATCTGATATTAAGCGCGCTGATTTCACAAATCGTTCAGTTGACCTTTTCAACGTCGAGCTACACGACATTGCATATCCTACAACGTGAAAGGTGGAAGGTCGAATATAACGTGCCACCTTCAATCCAAATTCAAGATCCCCAGTTGATTCTACGGCCGCTTTCCATAAATTAGAAACTTGCTCCTGCGAATATCGGTAATTCGTGTCTCCTACTTTATCAGGATTCATTTTGATGCCGGTCATAAGTGCGTTTGTATCGGTTCCTTGATCTTTTAACGCCGTCACAATGGCTAAGACCCAAGATGATAAACCGGATTGAATTGTCATATGTTCAAAAATTCCATAGTTTTATACTCTTCAAGCATTTTCAATCGCTAATTCCAAATATAGAAATTCCCACTCATCATCTCTTCATTACATGGGTTGCGGAATTTAGGGTTGACGACACTATTTTTCTATTGTCGCTACAAATCTAACAGGAGAGTTCTTTAAATTTTAGCTCCATATATGTTTCAATAAATTACAACAAGCCTATTATTTTCAGCGAGACAGTCAAATAAACGAATAACTTTCGCGAAATGGCCGTGAACCGCGAAGAAAAGGGTTTGGACTTCCGTTATGATTTAGACGCCAAGTGTCTTTCTCTGCTCAGACCTTTCCTTTAGATCACTCCTCCATTTTTCCGACATAGCTTACTCGTGAGCTTCAGCGGGCGTTTCATTCATAAATACGGCCTTAGGGGTCAGAGGTTTGACCAAAACCATCGCATTTGAGGCTGGCATGATGCGAGCGACAGGGTGTAGAAAGACAGGCCCGCCAAACTCTGTCTTGAGAACACCGCGCGCCTGCATATTAGAGCCTCAATAAGTTGTTTTTTATGACAAGTGATCCTTTTGATGGATCCGTCTCCCAAAATCAGGGACTTCGGGTCGAAGTTTGAGAGCGGAAGCCGTTTTGTTATTTGCCTGTCAGGCACAGGCACAGTTGGCGCCACGCTTAGACTCTATCTCGAAAAATACGAAGCCAAGCCGGAGATTTGAAACAGAACGTTCAAGCCTTGTTTTCAAACTAGCCACCCTTGTACTGGTGAAATTTTGGCGAGGACCGCGGCTTTTTAGCGTATATGCATTTTTCTGTGCAACTAATCTTTGATTTAAGGCATTGGGATGTTGAGCTCAAATAAATCAAGTAATTTGGTGTAGGACTTTAAATGACCGTATTTAACAGGAATGCGGGGACTTGTCTCTGTGCGCAAAAAAAACGGCTATATTCAGTTTTCCTAATATTGATCCTCTATGTGTTTGCGGGCGCGTCACAGGTGATAGCCCAAGATATACTTTCACCTGCCTCCAAGCCATTTTCACGCCAGATCGTTATTGATGAAGCTGAAGCTCTTTCGAAATCCTCTTTTGTCCGGCCGAAATCGGTACCTGAGAGTTTGAAGAATTTGGATTACGATACATATCGTCAAATACGTTACCGTAAAAACGAAGCCATCTGGGCCAAAAGCCGCACACCCTTCAATATAGAACTTTTCGCGCCCGGTTTTCTTTATACAGATTTGATTGATATTTTGATCGTCGAAAACAGGGTGGCCCGGCCATTAAAAGTAGATAATGAAAGTTTTGAGGTTCCGGATCCTGCACTTTCAGAGAGATTGGTCAAAGCCGGAAAGTTCGCAGGGTTTCGACTTCACTATCCGCTGAATACAGAGGCTTACCGCGACGAATTTACGCTCTTTCAAGGAGCAAGCTATTTTCGCGCAGTTTCTAAAGGACAAATATATGGTCTTTCTGCCCGTGGCTTGGCGCTTAATGTTGGAATGCCCGCAGGAGAAGAGTTTCCGGTCTTTCGTAAATACTGGATAGAACGACCAGACGCAGCAGCCAATGCAATTGTCATTCACGCTCTTCTTGATAGTAAAAGTGTTACGGGAGCATTCCGATTTGGCATTTATCCGGGGGATACAACTCGTATGGAAGTCTCTGCAAGTTTGTTTCCACGTAAAGATTTAGACAATGTCGGTCTCGCGCCGCTGACATCAATGTATATGTTTTCAGCGCTTGATGAAAGCGACGTACCTGACTATCGCCCTTCTGTTCACGACAGTGACGGCCTTGGCATTTTACGCGGGAATGACGAAAGCCTTTGGCGCCCCTTGGCTAATCCTAGATCGCTCCAGTTTAGTGCGTTTTCCGACACCAACACAAAAGGTTATGGTTTGATTCAACGCTCTCGAAAATTTGAGGCTTATCAAGACCTTGAAGCTAATTATGAAAAGCGCCCGTCTTCTTGGGTGGAGCCCATAGGTGATTGGGGCGAAGGAGCTGTAGAACTTGTCGAAATTCCTTCTGATTCTGAAGGCAATGACAATGTAGTCGCCTTTTGGCGACCTAAAAATCCGCTCCCTGCAAATCAGCGTTTCGACTACAGCTATCGGCTCACATGGCCAAATGATACGCCAAGTCGGGATATTAAGCCGCGAGTTATAAGGAGCGCTTTAGGACAAAAACTCAAATCGCCGTTTCAAGAATTTGTAATAGATTATGCTGGGGAGCAAAGGGTTAACTTTGAGGAACTCAGAGTTGATTCTTCGGCGTCTGGAGGGCGAATTATAGAATCGCGATTCCAACCGTCAGACCTCATTAAAGGGGGACGTGTATTTTTAACATTTGACCCTGAAGGCGAAGATATGATCGAGTTTCGCGTACAACTTAAAAATGGAGATGAATCGCTTGGCGAAACATGGCTTTATCGCTGGTACCGGGACTAAACAGTGACACAGTCCATCCTGAAAAAGGCGCTTCCGCTGGAAAGTCCGCTGACTATGCCGCGCGCGCCGTTACATCGGTCACGCGCTCGTTTGTTAGGTCGCAACGGAAGAATTGGAAAAGCCTTAGCACGCTATTCTATGCGGCTTTTTTTACTTATTATAACATTTCTCGGTAGCGCTTACGGTGCGTGGGAAATGAAGGGGGTAATTTCAACAGGCGAAACCACACCGCTGCAGATTATTTTTCTATGTTTATTTACGCTGAACTTTGCGTGGATCATGTTTGCGCTGTGCCAGTCAATTTTGGGGTTCCTAAGGATTGTAATTTTCCGGAACTTAAAACCTGTTGAGACGACGGGGCCTCTCACGATGAAAACGGCAATACTTTTGCCGGTTTACAATGAGGAGCCGAACCGAATCTCAGTTGCAATCCAAGCTATGGCAGACGCCTTGGCCACAAAAGCGCCGGGACGCTTTGATTTTTTTATTCTCAGCGATAGCACGCATCTCGACGCTTGGATTCATGAGGAAGCTGTCTTCCGTGATCTGATACAAACAGCGCCACAAAGCTGTCCTGTTTATTATCGTCACCGTCGTGAAAATACAGAACGAAAAGCCGGAAATATTGGTGACTGGGTGTCGCGGTGGGGGGGAGCCTATGACGCAATGACCATACTGGATGCTGACAGTATTATGAGCGCCAAGACCCTAGTGACGATGACGCGCCGCCTAGAAGCGTCTCCCGAAATCGGCCTCATACAATCCATCCCCGGCATTGTCTTTGCCGGTAGCCTTTACGCACGACTGCAACAATTTGCCAATCGGTGTTACGGTCCTATCTATGCGAGTGGTTTAGCCAGTTGGCATGGGTTAAGCAGTAATTTTTGGGGGCATAATGCGATCATCCGCGTCAAGGCTTTTGCTGAAAGCGCTGGTCTGCCGAAACTTCCGGGTTCACCCCCTTTTGGCGGCCATATACTCAGTCATGATTTCGCCGAAGCGGCTTTTTTACGAAGGGCGGGATGGGGTGTTCGGCTCGATGCCGACCTGGAAGAAAGCTTTGAAGAATCTCCACCTTCTCTTTTGGACGTCATTATTAGAGACAGACGTTGGTGCCAAGGGAACTTCCAGCATATAAAACTTCTTTTTGCAAAAGGTATGCACCCGTGTTCACGTATGCATTTTGCAACTGGTATATTATCCTATCTAACAGCGCCAATCTGGTTTCTTCTTGTACTCGTAGGACTTATTCTCGCCGCGCAGGTAGCATTCTCCCAACCAGAGTATTTTGCAGAGCCGTCCTTATTTCCGACCTGGCCGGTTTTCGACTCGGAACGCGCGGTTCGGTTGTTTATTATATCTATGGGTGTCTTGCTCGTGCCCAAAGTTCTGGGCTGGCTGGCCATTTTGCTCTCTTGGCGCAAGATGAAAGGGTTTGGCGGCCCAATTTTAGTGACGTTCAATGTCCTATTTGAGACTTTAATGTCTGCGCTTTACGCACCGATAATGATGTTGTCCCAAACCAAAATTGTGATCTCTATCCTATCGGGTCGCGATGCAGGATGGCAACCTCAAAGACGCGCGGATGGCCAGGTGCCGTTTTGGGATGTCGTGCGCGCTCATATCTGGCATACTCTTATTGGAATAGGATTGGCGGGAATTGTGGCATGGATTTCCTTTCCACTGTTTCTGTGGCTATCCCCTATTACCTTAGGATTAGTTCTCTCCATCCCACTATCTTGGCTGAGTGGTCAACAAGGCTTTGGTAAGTTGCTGGGATGGTTAAACGTCTTACGCACGCCGGAAAATAAAAAAGCCCCCGAAATTCTACAGATAGTTGAAAATGCGATGACAAAAAGCGAGAATACCTTGGCGAAGATTGATCCCAGCCCCACTTTACTTCGCTTTCATCAAGACCCTCATTTTGCTAAATGGCATGCTGTACAATTGGATCGGCCCGAAGGCAGCGCCTCCAAAGATATGAGCGATGCACTTTTAACTGCTTTGGCAAAAACTGACCGCGAAGCTGACCCAGAGCGTTTGGCAGAATGGTTGACGCCCGAGCAAACAAAAGCTCTGGTCGGCCACGCCCCCTATTTTAAAAAGATAACCTAATCGGACTCGGTCACAGCAGTACTAATTTTTTGAGGTTGTTTCGGTTACATATGGTATCGCTGGAAAGTTCTGAGCTGGATAGAGTAAAGTTTTACTCCTTTTCGCTGAGGGTCAACGTGTAAATCGCTAGCGGAAATCCTAGAAGAACTTTTTGGATCCTGTTGAAACCCGGACTTTGGACATAACCGTTTTAAAGAGATAATCCGTATTGAGCGAATTTATCCCCGATCCAGAATAATTCAATTCGGCGTCGCCAAAAGCCTGCCTGCGAATAAATTGGACATCTTCTAGGGAGGGATCAAAGACGAACTCTTTCAACCCGTCTTGACGTCTTCCGCCGGGTTTAAAGTGCGCATCGGTGGCATAAGAAAGACTTGCCTGGACGAACAAAAACTAGCGACAGAAATTACAAGAGCAATAGATTCGTTAATATTCACCTCATAGTTTCGGGTCGAATAGCATTATTTATCTGATAAGCCATTAATATAAAGAGCGACCATTTCAGACGAACTAATTACATCTCATTTCATACCCTTAATCAAAATTTACCACGCCTCTTTGCGAAGCGGAAACTCCTGTCTGTTATTTAGAGGGTAATGAAAGAGCCGGAAAACCGGCCGTCAGGTGAAAATACGGAGTTTAATATGCCGCCCCTTAAGCCTCAGACCATCGGATCTGTTACAGCCTATCAGCCTGCCGGACGCCTCGTCCCGGTTCTGTCTGCCAATCCACTTGATTTTGATCTAGTCGACACAGTCCTTGCGCTTGGGCGGAAAGCGGCCAGTTTCGGGGAAACAGTTCTTATACTGGACTGTAACGGGGGGCAAACATTAAGCCGAGCCGGAATTATATACCAAAAAACCTTAGCGGATGTGCTCTCAGGGGGAGCGCAATTGCGCGACGCCCTTTATGTAACGGCCAATGAGCATTATAACGCGGCCGCTCTTGGAGATATCCCACTGGATAAAGCTTTAGGTAGTCTCGCTGCTCTTTCTCTAGAGTTTGACTGGGTTTTTGTTGTGTCAGAGCCAGGATGCACGAGAGCCCATACCCGGCTCGCAGCGGCAGGCGACATTTGTCTGCTTGGATATGACACGAAGCGTGACGACTTCATGCGGGCCTATTGGATGATCGAAGCTGTTCGTCGCCGCGCTCCGAAATTTGACCCCTATATTTTGTCCTGCGGCGATATGGAAGAAGCTGTAGAAACGGCGCTCATGCTATCAGATTGCGTGCGCGATCATTTAGGGGCGCCGCCGCCTTATGCCGGACATGTTTCGGATAAAAATTTGGAAACACGGCTTTTGGGTCAATTGCGGAAAACTCTCGCCAGTACAGCGGCCTAATCTCGCTTTGCTGGTTGAGCACAGGAACACATGACATTTAATTAATGCTTTTTAACGAAGGATTTTGGCTTCTGCTCCGTTTGTGTCTATGAACGCAACGAAAAGGAGACCCTCATGCGTCACTTTAATAAACTTACCCTTTTAAGCGCAGCCGCTATCGCGCTTGTATCTGCTCCTGTTTTAGCTCAAAGTCCCGCTGCGGATTCCAATCAAGACGGACAAATCACACAAGCAGAGTTTTCAGCTGAATCCATAGCAAAATTTCAAAGTGCGGATCTAAATTCTGATGGATTTCTCGATGAAACTGAACAAACCGTTCTTCGCGAAAATCGTCGCGATGCGCATTTGGCTCGCAAATTTAAAAAAATGGACGCCGATGGCGACGGCGCAGTAACCGCAGCGGAAATGAAAGCTGCAGACACGGCCCAGGCTGAAAAACGAAAAGAGCGCCGCGACGAAATGAAAGCCCGTTTCGACACAAATAATGACGGCGTCGTCTCGGATATCGAAAAACAAGCGAGAAAAGACGCTTGGTCTGAAAAGCGCGAAGAGCGCCGCGAGAAAATGAAAGCCCGCATGGACACCGATAATGACGGCACAATTTCTGATTCAGAAAAACAGGCCGCCAAAGAGATGATGGAAGCTAAAAAAGGCGACCGTAAAGGAAGATGGGGCCATAAAGGTAAACGCGGGCATAAGGCCAGCTTGGATGCCGATCAAGACGGACGCATTAGCCAAGCTGAATATATGGCGCGCGCTGAGGCCTTGTTCCTCCGGATGGATGCCAATGGAGACGGCGTATTGACGAAAGGCGAAGGCAAACACCGTAAAGGTGAGCGTCATTCGCGTAAACATCGCGGCTAATGGCTAAAGCCGATCCCGATAACGATCTTCTTCCCGGTCTTCGGGAGGGGGAAGAGTCTGCTCTGGCTCATCTTATGGACAGGCATTTGAAAACTATAACCGCTATTGGCTATTATATGTTGGGCGATGCATCTTTGGCCGAGGATGTAGCGCAAACAACATTTCTCAAATTCTGGCAGCAAGCTCCCAAATGGGAGCCAGGCCAAGCCACTCTTTTGACTTGGATGCGCCGTGTTGCGACGAATGATTGTCTGGATCGACTGAGAAAAAAGGGTCCTATTTATTCGGATCGGGTCCCGGACCAAGCAGATGAGACTGAAACGGCTCTGGAAGAGCTAGAAAAGAATGATACAGTAGACGCTGTCAGGCGCGCCCTTTCCGGTCTGCCTGACGCCCAAAGAGCCGCCATCACCCTTTCCTATTATCAGCACCTCTCACAAAAAGAAGGGGCAGCGATATTGGGACAAAGCGTAAAGGCTTATGAGAGCCTGCTCTCGCGGGCCCGAAAAAACCTCAAAGCGGCCCTGAGTCCTTGGGTTGAAAGAGAGACAGTATGAGCAATTTAAATAATTTACTTGATCAGGTAAAATCGCCAGAGCCGAGCGATTTATTAAAAGCCCGCATTTTGCAACAGGCGAAAGCGCAACGCGCTGATAAAACAGTGAGTGAAAGCGGAAGCGTTAGAGCCGCCAACGACAATCATTGGAAACGTTGGGGCGGCTTGGCTGTATTGGTCATCATTTTAGGCGCTGTTGGCATCAACACGCTCTCTCCCGTTCAAACGAATGAAACCGAGGTCTGGGCAGAAACGGCTCAAACAATGGGCTATGAATATCTCTATGCCTGGGTTGAAGGCGACGCAGTCGAAAGCAACGAAGCTGGAGCCGAGATAGAGGTAGGAAATTTATAATCCAACGCTCCATTTAGTTCTGATAGATTACAGAAACTAAGCAAAAATCGTAACGCTTTGCATTCCTTCGGCTATCAGCTCACCGGAGTAGTTCCAGACCCGCATGACCTGAGAGGAATATCCTCCATGCGCCGCCGTCAATCGCGTTTCTATATGCCACCATCCGTCTTCAGTTGAAGGCGTATCCGACAGAATATTGAACATCCAAGTCATAGAGCTGACAGGCACAGGACGTTTCAACATAGGTAGCGCCCCGGGAGGCAAAACATCACCAATACATAAAAGACTCGGTGTTCCATCGCGGGAATTTTCGTGATGATGGCGGCTCCAAACCCTTATATAGCCCTCGTCTTGCGACGTAGCCGGACGCCCGCCTTCGATAAGCCGTGTATCAAATTTATGAAAAAAAACGGGCACGAAAGCTTCGTATTCTTTGGGAGTGTAAGGCTCACACTCATGAGGGTTTGGCGCCTCCGGCGCCGGAAACCCTACCCCTAAATCTGACTCTCGGCTCGCCCCAAAACAAAACGTGACACTTATCACCGCCGCGTTTCCGTCATATCCTTTTGATTCGACCACAGTCACATTACGTCCTTGACGCAAAACTTTTGTTTGAAAAACAGGAGACTCGGGCACAGGCCCGATAAAATTAACATTGGCCGAACGAAGCGGCGGCAAATCTGGATGAGAATTATTCACCGCAGCAAGAGCCAAAGCGGCGCTGACCCCTCCATAGGCAGTTCGCCCCTGTCGCCATTTTTCAGAAATTTGAGCTTTCAGCCCTTCGGATGTTTGCGTCAACGTCTCCGCAACATCCTTAAACCCTAAATCTGACATACCGAATCTTTCCTACTCGTTCCCTATCTTTGGGAGAAACTAAAGATTAGCTTCTTACAAACAGCACAAAAAAACCAGAGTCGTTCATGAATAGTCCAACAACGAAAATCGCCGTGTTTGGCGCCGGGTCTATTGGATGCTATTTGGGCGGGTTATTGCAATCACAGGGGGCGAATGTTGTCTTTATCGGACGCGAGCGTTTGAAGAATGCCGTCAAAAAGAATGGCCTTACTCTCACCCATTTTCAAAAAAAGTCCATTTACCTTAATGCTAAGAAAGTGTCTGTAGAAACATCCCCTTCTGTCTTGAAAAACTGTGACTTGATTTTACTTTGTACAAAATCTCAAGACACCTCTGTAGCCGCCCAAGACATTCTTAGCCACGCACAATCAGGCGCGCATATTATAAGCTGCCAAAACGGCATAGGAAATGTTGCGGTTTTAACTGAGGCGCTTGGGACCCCCTTCAAAATTTCTGGGGCAATCGTTCCGTTTAATGTCACGCCGACAGGGCCGGCCACTTTTCACTGCGGAACGGGTGGAGCTCTTCATTTTGAAAATGCCTTGCCGGAAGATGTCAGGTCGGCCTTTCAATCAGCCGGACAAGACACCCAATATGGCGGTAATTTTCAAGGCGATCAATGGGCGAAACTTCTGATCAATTTAAATAATGCTTTAAATACGTTGAGCGGCGGAACTCTCAGGGAAGGCTTATTGCAAAAAGATTACAGATGGGCTTTTGCAAAGCTTCTCCAAGAAGGTTTGAACATTGCCAAAGCCAAAGACATAGAGATGGGCAGGTATAATGGCCGCTCTCCGGCAATAGTGATTAAAATACTTAGACTCCCTAATTATTTATATCGCCCTCTTATAGATTACTTTGTGAGAATAGATGCCAAAGCCCGCTCTTCCATGCTTGATGATTTGGAAATAGGGCGGGAATCGGAAATAGAGTTTTTGCAGGGGGAAATAGTCCGACAAGGCAAAATTATGGGACTTGAAGCCTATGCTAATACTAAAGTTTTGGAGGCGGTGAATTTGGCTTTTGCAAAAGGCGTCTCCCCGAAACTATCAGGCACTGAAATACGGAATCTTATAAAGAAAAGATAGCGGCGCCATGCGAACTGGGAGGGGGTTGTCGCATGACGCCGCATTTGTCACGTTACGAAACAGTTTTCAGGGGAGGAAACTGTCGCAATCGCGTTACTTCTATTTAAGCAGCTTTTTCCTTACCGCTAGACTGAGGTGTAATTAACTTTTGGTCAGAATTTTCGATCGCGATTTTACGCGGTTTTAAGGCTTCTGGTACGTCGCGTTTCAGCGAAATAGTTAAAAGGCCATTCTTTAATTCAGCCGCTGTTACCTTAACGTGGTCAGCCAATTGAAAACGACGTTCAAATCCGCGTTCTGCGATGCCGCGATGAAGGTATTCGACGTCATCATTGGCCGTTTCAGTTGTATTCGAGCCGGAAATCGTCAGTACATTCTCATGTGTTTCTATTTCAAGCGTTTCATCAGAAAAACCTGCTACGGCCAGCTCAATTCTGTAACTATCTTCGCTAAGACGTGCTACATTATAGGGTGGGTAGCTCGCCGTATTCGCGCTCGCTTGAGACGCGGCGTCAATCAAATTGGCCATACGGTCAAAGCCAACAAAATTCCGGTAGAGGGGGGAGAAATCATAAGTTCTCATGGTATCATCCTTTTTAAAAGCAATGTTAATTTGAACGCCACATACGGGCCGTTCTGTTTCAATTTACAAACCCCATTATGGCGACTTGCATTTCTGAAAGTAGGAACTGATTTTTAGGCCGCAAGTTGGCCAACTGTAAAATTTATCATTGTGCTGAGATTTTATTTAGGCCAGTGAAATGCTAGGATGTGAAATGTTAGGCTTTGATAGGGATAAAATAATGACGGCAATCAAATTTACCAAATGGGCTCTTCTTTCTGCGACAGGTTTCGCGCTCATAGCTTGCGGCGGAGGCGATGAGCCGGCTGAGCCCCAAACAACCGAACCCGGAGCCGCTGAAACCGAGACAGTTGAAACACCCGATACAGCAGAAGCAACTCTGAGCCTCTCAGACGTTATAGCCGATCCTCGCCGGGCCGAAGAAAGTCCTCGCGATCAATTCCGCAATCCACAAGCAACATTGGAGTTTTTCGAAGTTGGACCGAACCAACGCGTCGCTGAAATTTGGCCCGGTTGGTATACAAATATCTTGGCCCCGTATCTAGCGGCCAATGACGGAACTTACATTGCCGTTCAATACCCGACTGGCGTAAATGAGCGTCTGGACGCCAGAGTGCAGGCTTATAAGGATAACTATTCCGATACATCCGTTTATGGAGACATCGAATACGGCGCCTTTATGAAAGATTCAGGGCCAATTTTACCTGCTGAGTCTGTTGATACTATTCTGACATTCCGCAATGTTCACAACTGGATGGGCGGCGGATATGCGGATCAAGCTTTTGAAGAATTCTACGCCGCACTGAAACCGGGTGGCCTATTGGGCATTGTGGAACACCGCCTACCCGAAACCGCCTCTCAAGACCCCCGGGGGCAAACAGGCTATGTTCAAGAAAGCTATATTAAAGATATGGCTACTCGTGCCGGTTTTGAATTTGTCGCCGCAAGCGAAGTCAACGCCAACCCGAAAGATACGGCGGATCACCCGATGGGAGTGTGGACTCTTCAACCCAGCTCCCGGCTTCCGGAAGAGGGATCTGAAGAAGCTGTTGATTTCGAAGCTGATCTTTACAAAAATATCGGTGAGAGTGATCGAGCCACTCTTAAATTTCGCAAACCCTTATAGGCACCACGCAAGTCTAAGGGCAAAAAAGGACTCGCGCCGCCCTGTTATTTGCGCATAACTACACAAATACACGACCCCGGAAGGATGTTACTATGGAAAATTCTGAAATCGCCACCAAGATGACCGACGCGCTGGAAAAGGCGGGCGGCATAGACAAATCTGTCAAGTTTGATTTCGAAGGTGATGGAGCGGTCTGGGCGCACGGCACATCTGCTGAAGTGTCCGATAAAGACGCCGATTGTGTGATTAGCGTAGATAAAGCGGATTTTATTTCTTTGGCTAAAGGCGAGATGGACCCAATGATGGCTTTTATGTCCGGCAAATTAAAGGTAACCGGCGATATGTCGGTCGCCATGGGTTTGCAAAGCATATTTTCAAATATGTAATCTCCCCTCACTAGGCCTTTTCCAAGGCCTGGACTTTTTATGCAACACGATTCTCTGCCATTTGAAACTGCCGAGATTATCCAGCCAGGTGGACGGGCTTTACCGTCTGGGCTGGAATCACGTGCGAAAACTTATTTCGCTAAGGGGAAGGACGGCGTCAGACTTCGCGTTCTTCTTGCCATGCCCGAAACCCATGCTCCTCGCGGCACAATTGTTTTTTGTCCCGGGCGAACAGAATTTATTGAGAAATATTGGGAAAGCGTTTCGGATCTGACATCACGGGGGTTTTGCGTCCTCGTCATGGACCCGCGCGGTCAGGGTTTATCGGATCGTATCCTGCCGGACAAATTAAGAAGCTATATTGATAGCTTCCAGACTTATGCCGATGATCTTTCTGAAATTACGTCTCAATTCGATGCGGTTTTACCGCGTCCACATATCGCTATGGGGCACTCAATGGGCGGAACAGTGGTTTTACATGCCATATTAAGCGGTGTTCTCGCGCCTTCCGCCGTTATTTGTAGCGCGCCTATGTTGGGCTTGTTCGATCTTGAAACGACCTTCATGCGCTGGTCAATTTCAGTGTTATCAAAACTTGGTCTGGCGGAGAAAAACCTTCCCTTCCAAACGCAGCGTAACGGGATGCCCGTCTCGTTTAGCGCCAATAAGCTGACAACCGATAAAGAACGCTACAAAATTTGGGCCAGCTATTTTCAAAGTGTCCCGCGCCTGCGCGTAGGACAACCGACTTTTGGCTGGATCAGCGCCGCGCTGTCTTCCATGTCTTATGTAAACCGGAATGCAGAAAACCTGAGGGTGCCGGGATTAGTCGTGGCGGCCGGAGCCGACCCCATCGTGGATCCCAGCTCTATAGAGGAATTTGCCAAAAATGCCGAAATTAATTATGATGTAATCCCCGGCGCTTTGCATGAGCTGTTCTTGGAGCGGGATACTTATAGAACCAAGTTCTTTACACTAATTGATAAATTTCTGGATGAACAAGGACTATAGATTTGAAAGCCTGTTTCTCAAGACGGATCCATAGCCCGACCTAGATAAGTATAAAGTTCAGGTAGCAAAGCCGCATCACTTACGGCAACAACCCGCCCGCCATTCACCGCAGAGCCGCCTTCCCAATTTGTCAGCCGCCCTCCGGCGCCCTCAACGATAGGCATTAGCGCGCGAACGTCACACGGTTTCATCAAGGCCTCTATAATGATGTTTATACGGCCTTCGGAAAGAAGGCCGTATCCGAGAGCGTCGAGCCCTAATCGCGAAAACTGTACGCCCCGACGGATGATGTTATAAGCCGCCAATTCTCCAGGTTTGAACATAGCCAGAGGTTCAGTGCAGCCTAAAATCGCATCTTGCAAAACGGCGCAGTTTGCCGTTTTTAAAGGCCTAGAAACCCCGTTTTCAAGGAGCCAAGCTTCTTTTTTATTATTATAGAGCCGCCCGAAATATTGTTTGTCTAAAGCCGCAACATCTATCAGCCCTAAAATAGGGTTATCTTCATAGGAGAGTGCAATAAGCGTGCTCCAGGCCGGAACTCCAGCAATAAATCCGCGCGTTCCGTCAATAGGGTCTAGTGTCCAAGCGAATTTATTTGTGCCAGAATGATCAGCAAATTCCTCACCTTCAATACTATCATCCGGAAAAGCTTTTAAAATCAGATCGCGTAGTACCTTCTCGGCGTCTTTATCCGCTTTTGTCACAGGGTCGTAATCCGCTTTCGTCCCTTTGTTCTCAATTCCCTCCGGGTTCAAAAAAAGCGGTAGGGTAATCGCCCGGGCCGCTTCTGCCAGTTCAGGCAAAAAAGCAAGTCGGGTATCAATTTCGGCTTTTACGGTCATGCAGGTAGGCTAGCATGACCGCCTGTCGGAGCAACCCGTTTAATCGTCAATAAATTATTGAGCGACCAATCGAAGGTTTGGTTTTGTTGTGGCTTCCAAAGATTTAGCCAAGTCCAAAAGATGTTTCCGCGGCGTCTCCCCCATAGAATAATATGCTCGAACGAGGTCCATTGTCTCTTTCTTTGAAAGGACATCCGGCGCGATCACATCAGGGTCAGGAGCATTATATAAAGGATCATTCGAAGAAAGGCCCTCGTAAAAATACTGAATCGGCACTGAAAGCGCTTCTGAAAGCTCAAATAGCCGAGCCGCAGATACCCGATTGGCACCACATTCATATTTTTGAATTTGCTGAAACCGGATGCCGACTTGTTCGGCCAGACTTTGTTGCGTCAGTCCCAAGAGGCGGCGGCGGCGGCGGAGGCGTTTGCCAACATGGAGGTCGATATCATTGGTCATTCTGTTCACCTATTCTCTGTTACGCTCTTATCAGAGCAAACACTGTGCCAGAGCGGTGAAATCTGTCCTCAAAAATTCCCCTGCGAGTTGTTCGCCTAAAAAAAGGGGGTATTTTTCCCTTTTCTCCTCAAAGAATGACGAAAAACTCACTTACCATTCTCGTCCCCTTTGAATTATCCCTTAGATCTGTCTCACATCGGAACACTTTAAACCTGCGCGGGGCTTTACTGGGCCGCCCGGCTATTCGGGATAAAGGCCTGTATAAGACTTCGCGTAATCTGCGTAAGATCGTCTGCCAGATTATCATAACCTTTTTTCGGGGCTAATGTGACAGGGTTGAGGTATAAATCGCGGTTTATCTCGATCTGAACGGCTTCAACGCCAATTTGGGGACGTCCATAATGTGACGTTACATAGCCTCCCGCATAAGGATAATTTGTAGAAACTGAATAACCTGCGGCGCGAAAAATTCCCTGAATACGGGCAAGCGTATCGGGATGACAGGATTTCCCAAAGCGGTCTCCCAAAATAATATCCGGGCGCCGAGACCCCATTGGAGAGAAACCGGGCATGGAATGACAATCAATCAATAGAGCCTGACCAAACCGGTTAACGCACTCTTCAATTAAACCCTGCAAAGCCTCATGATAAGGGCGATATAATTTGGAAAGCCTAAGCGGCATAATATCCGCGTCAGGAAGGCGCCGGTATATTGATGTCGTTTCATTGATGTGTGTTGGAATGACGCCAAGTCCGGCCTGAGCTCTAACACTGCATTTTTTGGGTGTGTCACACCAACCGGGCGGCACTTCATCTTCGCTGCGATTTACGTCAAGGAAACATCTAGGGAACCGGGCTGAAAGCAAGGGGGCCCCGGCCGGCACACAAGGCCGGAACAATTTATCCACGAAGATATCTTCGTTTTTTCGAAGCTGGGCAATACTCAGCGAGGAGCGGGCAATAAAACTTTGAGGATAGATGTTACCGGAATGGGGCGAGGCGAACATAACACCCGCCCGCCATTGAGCCGGACGCAGGAGTTTACAAGCCGGAGTAAGGACCTCCAGACTGTCTTGCTCAAGTTCATAAGCCGACTTCATCATATACCCTTTATATCTTAAAATTCCCTCGGGCGTTATAGAAAGTATTAATATAACCCACTTAGCACTGTAATTATGGAAATTTTGGGACAGGTGGCCAAAATCCTGCATAGAAAGTCTATCTGAGCACCTTTAAAAACCTAAAACTAGACATTTAACGCAACAGGACAATACATGGCGACCATATTATATGCCGAAGACGACGATGCGATGCGCAAGTTTTTCGAAAAAGCATTGGAGAAAGCCGGCCATCAAGTGATTGCCTGTTCTGACGGAGAACGGGCCTTACGTGCGCTCAAATTCGCAGATGGAGCTTTCGACATGCTTTTAACCGACATTATGATGCCCGGGCTAGACGGCATCGAATTGGCAAAACAAGCGGAAGTCCTCTCCCCCGGCATAAAAATTATGTTCATTACAGGTTTTGCCGCCGTCGCTATGAGTGATGCAAAGGCCTCGGAAACGACGGTTTTGTCCAAGCCTGTTCACTTACGGCAATTGGTGGCCGAGGTAGACCGGCTTATTGCCGCTTAACTCGCCTTTGGCTAACTAAAACGCATCCAAAAAAATTCTTGAAATAATTTAGAAAACGCGCACCCAAAGCCCGAACCTCTTCGTATCTCTTAGGCAAGTTCTAATTGCATTATCACTGAGAGGACAAAATAATGAGAAGATTTCTAACGGGAACAATATCGGCAGGCGCACTCGCTGTATCTCTGATGACCGCGGCTCCGGCGTTTGCCGATGGGACACCTGACTGTAATGCAGGCGATGTAGATGCTACCTCATTAGAGTGTGGTGTGGATTCAAACGCAGACGGCATTGATGCCCTCGCAGTCGGAACCGATTCAAACGCCGAAGGCAATTCAACCAGTGCAGTTGGCGGCGAGAGCAATGCCGTAGGTGCGGGCGCAACCGCCATTGGGTGGCAGGCTTCGGCAACTGGCGCGCAAGCTCAGGCCTTTGGACATCAAGCGACAGCGACTGGCGATCTTTCCCTTGCCATCGGTGAAGACTCAGAAGCTCAAACAGCAAATTCAACCGCAATCGGCAATCTAAGTGTTGCTAACGGAACCGACGCTCTTGCGATTGGTGATGAGGCCAGCTCAGTTGGAACTTCAACAACAGCTATTGGCGGAGAAAGCAATGCTGAAGGCATTGCTGCAACAGCCTTTGGGTGGCAGTCAAACGCCGTCGGTGAGCGTGCTCATGCCGTTGGGCACCTCGCAAATGCTGAAGGTGACTTTACGCTGGCTGTTGGTGAAGCAGCAAACGCCGTTGGCGTTGAAGCAAACGCTATTGGGTCACGCTCAAACGCAGTAGGTAACTCAACGACAGCCGTTGGTGGGCAAGCCAATGCAGAAGGTATCGCTGCTACGGCCTTTGGTTGGCAGTCAAACGCCGTTGGTGAACGGGCTCACGCTATGGGTCACCTTGCCAATGCTGAAGGTGATTTCACTTTGGCCGTTGGTGAAGCTTCCAACGCCGTTGGACAAGAAGCCACAGCTGTTGGTAACGCTGCGTCTTCAACCGGAGTGGATGCAACTTCATTTGGCACCATGGCGAATGCAAATGGTAACTCCACAACCGCAATTGGCGGGGAAAGCAATGCAGACGGTCTGGCCGCAACAGCAATTGGCTGGCAAGCTATGGCAACGGCCGAACGGGCTCACGCCTTCGGTCACTTGGCTCAAGCGACAGGCGTTCGGTCATTAGCCGTCGGTGAAGGCGCTGTTGCAGGCGCTGACACGGCAACTGCAATCGGGAATGGCGCAAATGCCAGTTTTGGTAATTCCACAGCTATTGGTAACGGCGCAACAACAACGCGCGCCAATCAAATTTCTGTCGGCACCACTGTCAACACCTATACGTTTGCCGGCTTAACATCTGCGACCAGTACGGCAGCGCAAACCGGAGACATTGGGTTGGTGACAACGGACCGGGACGGTAACATCGCTGCTGATTTCTCACTGCAAAATGGACAAGCTTCCAATAGTGTCGCGATCCAAAACAATGCTGCGGGTATTACAACAAACTCCATGGCGATTAATTCTAATGCTGCTGCGATTAATTCAACAAATGCAGTATTGGCCTCTACCAATGCAGCTGTTGCTTTAAACTCGGCAGCTATTGGTCAGAACTCTGCGCAAATCAGCCAGAACGTTGATGCCATTCTGGATAACCGTGCCGGTATTGCCGCCGCTCTTGCTCTGGACAATGCTTATGTGCCGCTTGGCCAAAGCTATGCCGTTTCAGGTGGATTTGGCTACTATGATGACGAGACAGCGTTCGCTGGCAGTCTTGCATACCGTATGAACCAGAACTTCCAAATAAACGGTGGTGTGACACAATCTGTTGATCATGGTTCCACTGGCGCCCGGGCTGGTTTCCAAGCTAGCTGGTAGTCCGTACCATCCAGAGCTCTCCTCTTTGGAGAGGCTATATTATAATTTTGAAGCCTCGGCATATTTGCCGGGGCTTTTTTGTGGCTGCGCGCCTTTTTAATTCGGCGCGTTTCGAATAGGGTTCTCGCGCACAAACTCATTAGAGAACGCGCTGATAAGAATTTAATTAAATCAGGAGATAGAACACCATGTTGAAATTAATGACCCCGGCTATTGCGTTCTCAGTTATGTGTGCCTCTGTTTTCCCCAGTGAGGCTCTCGCGCAGTCAGCCTTACAATCCTCAACTGTGAGCTCATCTGGCATGTCTGTTCCCGACGAGAACACTTTGGCCCGTCTCGTTTGGTCGACAATGATAGCTTTAGACAACGCTAATCGGACAGAGAATTACACAGTTCTTTATTCGCTTGGCTCCTCCAAATTCAAACAAAGAAATTCTCCGGCTCAGCTCAGGCAGAACTTCTCCTCCTTACGTCAAAACCGAGTCGATATAGGCCGCGCTATTCTATCATCTCCGACATATTACATCCCTCCTGTCATCCTATCTGACGGAACTCTGCGTTTGCGGGGAGGATTTGATTATCGTCCGAAGTCGGTTCGATTTGACCTAATCTATACAAATGAAGGTGGAGGCTGGCAGATCAATGCGCTCTCGGTCGTCGAAATGGATGCCTCTGAGCCGAAATAATTAGAGCATCATCATAATTACCGGACAAAAAAAAGCCGCCCATTTGAGCGGCTTTTAAATCTATGATTTGAAGTGAGGGCTACGAGCCATCAATCACAATGGGCTCGGCAGTTTTATCCAATGGGATAATATCGCCGTCCATCGGATCAACAGCTTCATCAAAAGGCCCCTGATTAAAGGCAGCTGCAAATCCTGCGCCCGCTTGTTCCGGAGCCTGTCTCTTATACACATCTCCGAGCCCACGAGACCTCTCTACATCTCGTA
>OJEO01000024.1_pt1 | contig 116119 bp, 100 predicted proteins | sample 1593621 | NCBI WGS metagenome assembly OJEO01 (sample SAMN05416875, study PRJEB24817) | seawater metagenome | isolation source: Sea water | place: Canada:Atlantic | collected 2013-11
TTCCTTTATTAAGTATTTTATCCTTGAAAAATAATCGAATCGCTTGGACTTGCTCGGCAGAGCTTTCCAAACGATTAAAATTTTTGCGAAAGGCCAAGCCTTCGCGATGAGTCTGTAAATACCAGCTCACGTGTTTACGCGCGATGCGTACACCTAAATAGTCACCGTAAAAGGTGTAGAGATCTGCTATGTGTTCTAGCAAAATCGTTTCGATTTCAGACCAGTCGGGGGCTGCAAGCAGCTCTCCGGTTGCTAGATAGTGAGCAACTTGCTGAAAGATCCACGGCTGACCTTGCGCCGCGCGGCCAATCAAGACGCCATCGGCGCCAGTAAAATCCATTACTTCAGCGGCTTTAAGCGCGCTGGTGATATCACCGTTAGCAAAGACGGGAATAGTCACCTGTTGCTTGATATCTCGAATGGTATGGTATTCAACTTCACCTTGATAACCACAGTCACGGGTTCGGCCGTGAACCGCAAGAGAGACAATACCGGCCTGCTCTGCGATTTCTGCGATTTTAGGTGCATTTTTATGCTCAGGGGCCCAGCCCGTGCGCATTTTTAAACTTACCGGTACATCAACTGCTTCAACCACGGCGTGCAGTATTTCACTGACTAATACTTCGTCTTTCATCAGGGCCGAGCCTGCGGCTTTATTACAGACCTTCTTAGCAGGGCAGCCCATATTGATATCGATGATTTGAGCACCGTTTTCAACATTAAATTTGGCGGCTGCGGCCATGGATTCTGGATCACCACCGGCAATTTGTACGGCGATTGGTTCAGGTTCGCCATCATGGTTTAAGCGAAGCTGTGACTTTCGTGTATTTCGTAATTTAGGGTTACTTGAAACCATTTCTCCAACCACTAAACCGGCGCCTAAGCGTCGGCATAACTGCCTAAACGGAAGGTCGGTCACACCTGCCATGGGTGCAAGCACCACGGGGTTTGGCAGTTGATAGGGGCCAATCATTAACATAAAGAATATGACTTCTGGTTAAAAAATGCGCGATGGAAAAGTCGGCGTATAATACTCACATCAAGGGTATGAATAAAGGCCTATTGGGCAGTTTTTAGTGAGATTTTTGCAACTAAAAAGCTTGACTCGAGAAATTGAGCCTTTTATCGATGATTGTTGATAAAGTCGGCCCAATTAATTAATTATCAGTGATTGGCCGACAGCTGAATTCGGTAACTCACCGCTTCTGTGCCTGGGTTTTTAATTTCAAAGGCAATGTGAATGGGAACTTTTTGCGGCATAACCGTAGCGCCTGCGAGCTCGCCTGCTAAATATTCTTTAGGTTTAAAACTACGCGATGCTACAACTTGGTCTTCTAAGCCAGTAAACAACAAGACCAAATTAGGAAATGGTTGTTGGTAAGAGGCGTTATTAATCAAAAGGGTATCGATATAAAGTGCGTTATTAACTTCGGGATGAGGACGCACCATAAAATGCTGAGTATTCATTTTGCTAATGTCTTGTATAGCGGGTAGTTTGCAGTCAATGGTTTCACAAACCAGTGCATAAATTGGGCGGTAGTCGGGGTGGCGAGACCATGAATCAAACTTAAAATACCCCACCTGAGCGATCATTACGAGTATCATAAACACAGAGGCGCTGAACCAAAACCAAGGAAAGCTTGGAGTGTTGGAGTTACTTTTATTGTTTTTACCGTTTTTGTTAAATGCTAAAGGCTCGTCGTGTAAGTCATTGATTGAGTCACTGATTGTCAGTTCGATTTCTTCTTGATCAATGTCACTTTCACCACCTAAGTGAAAACTATTGTCGTCTTGGGGGCCTTCTAAAGACGGTACAAAATCGTCTTTTTCTTTGGGTGTACTGGCTCTGGCGAATGCTTGGTTGATATCGTCATCTAAGTCATCGACTAGGTTTTCGTCAAATTTTAATAGATCGTCTGCCCACGATTCATCGTCAGCACTGAATTTAGGGGATGCAGAATCGTCATCAATAAGCGTTGAGGCCCAGCTTTCATCTTGTTTTTTATCGGAGTTGTAACTGCTAAAGGTATCGTCTGTCGAAAAATCAAAATCGTTGTCTTGATTTTTGGCTGAATAGCGCGATGACGAAGACTCGTCTTGCATACCGAAGATTGAATCATCTAGCTGTAAGCTACTATCAAACGTTTCATTAAGATCATTGTCTGGCTGGCGAATGCCAAAGTCTTCTAAAGGATTGTCATCAATTTGATCGGGTATGTCGTCGAAGGCTATTTCATCGCCTGTATTTGGCTCTGGTTTAACAGGCTCTGGTTTAACAGGCTCTGGTTTAACAGGCTCGGGTTTAACAGCAGGCTCGGCCGCTGGCTGATTCACAATATGCTCTGTTGCTTTAAATACTTGCAAGCAAGATCCACAGCGTACAGCCCCTTTTGCTACCGACAGTTGTTCTGTGCGGATGCGAAACGTTGTATGACAGTGCGGGCATTGAGTAATGTGTGTCTCAGCCATGCCGTGTAATCCTTTATGGGTAAATTTTATAAGTAGCTAGCCGCTATTTTTTGCGGCCAGTTAAGATAATCCAATCATTTTGTTGTTGCATGCCGTCCATAATAAACCAAGGTTCATAGGCTTGTCGTACTTCATCTGCCTGATGGCTTAATAAGCCCGATAACGCTAACTTGCCACCTTGTTTTGTTAGTGCGGCGATGTTTTCAGCTAATGCTACCAGTGGCCCAGCCAAAATATTGGCAACCATGATGTCGGCTTCAATTTTGTGAGTGTTTTCTGGTAACACAACATCATAGCGATCTTCAGCAATACCGTTACGTTCGGCATTTTGACGAGTTGCAAGCAGCGCTTGTGGGTCATTGTCTACGCCTAGCATGCGATCACTGCCTAATAACAAAGCAGCAATGCCTAAAATACCGCTACCACAGCCATAATCGATAACCAGCTCTGCACCTTCGACCTCTTGATCTAAAAAGCGTAAGCAATGAGCAGTCGTTGGATGCGTACCAGTACCAAAAGCTAAGCCGGGGTCGAGCATTAGGTTTACTGCATTTTTATCTTCTGGGTCTTTCCAGCTTGGGCAAACCCATAAGCGGTCACCAAACGGCATTGGGTGGAAATTGTCCATCCAAGCACGTTCCCAGTCTTTGTCTTCAACTAGTTCTAGTTTGTGTTTAGGAAACGCTTTGCCATTCATTGAAGAATCTGCTGCATACAAGGTTTTCATATTTTCAATTAAACGTTCACCTTGTATTTCTGCGTCGAATAAGCCAATAACAATGGTTTTATCCCAAACAGGCATAGTACCTAATTCTGGCTCTAAAATAGGTTGGTCTGCGCCGTCTTGTAAAGTAACTGCCTGAGCACCTTCCATTAACATTGAATCTTCAATTACTTCAATTTGATCAGGCAATACATCAACTTTAAGTTGTATCCAAGCCATTATACGGATCCTTTTAACTGTTTTAGTGCACTGGCAAGTGCAAATTCATAACCCGCAGGGCCAAGGCCACAAATTACACCTACGGCTTTATCGGAAAAATATGAGTGCGCTCTAAATGCTTCACGCGCATGAACATTTGAAATATGTACTTCAATAAAAGGAATGTTCACCCCTAAAATGGCATCGCGAATAGCGACGCTGGTATGGGTAAAAGCAGCGGGGTTAATAATAATAAAATCGACTTTATCTTGACCTGCTTGATGAATGCGTTCAATTAATTCGAATTCTGCATTCGATTGAAAACACGCTAATTGAGCATTAGCGTCTGTAGCTTGCTGTTTTAAAGTGGTTTCAATATCGCTTAAAGAGGTATGACCATAAACACCAGGCTCACGACTACCTAAAAGATTTAAGTTAGGTCCGTTCAAAACTAGGATAGATGTCATTTTGGGCTCCTCGGTTTTTAGTAAGACAGTTGATACTGGCTAACTGTCTTTGTGTATTCGGCGAGTGTGCCTAAAAAGCACCTTTTGGTCTAGTCTATAATGCGGTTAATCGAGTGATGGGCTTGTTTTTACACAATTACGGCCGTCTCTTTTTGCCAAATACATGGCTTGGTCAGCCAGACTAATTAACTCACTACTGGATTGACCTTGGTATAAGGCAATGCCACATGAGAAGGTGGCATTAATTGCCGCCAAGCCACCATGCAACAGTTGCGAGAAATTGGTGCGCACGTCTTCCATAATTTTATAAGCGTCTTCAATTCCGACATTGGTGAGTACAATGGCAAACTCTTCGCCGCCGTAACGACCAATAAAATCGGTTTTACGCAGTCTTTGCGATAAAAATAATGCGAGGTTTTTAATTACTTCATCGCCCGTAGGATGGCCGTGGTTATCGTTGACTTGCTTAAATAAATCGATGTCTACCATAACAAAGCACAACGGTGTCTTGTGTTTATTTGCCTGATTAATTTGTTCATCTAAAGCTTTTAAAATATGAGTGTGGTTAAACAAGCCGGTTAAGCTGTCTCGGGCAATAAGTTGGTGCAGTTCGCGCGCGCGCTTACCCCGAGTTCGAATGGTTGATAATAGATGTTGAGGGTCGACGGGTTTGGTTAAAAAGTCTTCACCGCCTTCGGCCATCGCAGCTAACTGTAGGTTTTTATCTTCTTCTCCGGATAAGTAAATAATCGGTATGTTGATGTAATGTTTGTCTTGGCGAATTACTTTTGCCAACTCCACACCATTGCATTGTGGCATGTACATATCCATCAAGATCATTTCTGGTTGAAAAGATTCTAGAGTTTCCCAAACGGCCATTGGGTCGATAACCGTTTTAGTTATCATGCCAGCAGCATTGAGCGCTCTCTCGGTAAACATGGCCTGAGATTTGGAGTCATCAACGACTAAAATACGAAACGGTTTTTCTGGTACCAAATTAACCAATTCTTCAAGCTGGGTAATTATGGCTTGCGGCGCAAGACTTTCTAAACTGCTGATGCCGCCCAAGCGTAAACCTTGCAGTTTTTGTTTTAAATTCATCGAGTCCGACGAATAAAAGATCACAGGAATAGGCGGACATTCTTTGTTTTCATCAGCATGTTGTTTAACAATGGCTAAACCGTTATCACTCCCCTGAAAATTAATATCCATGATAATGGCGAGAGGATGACGTTTGTGGATGGCGGTATTCAAGCTGTCTTCGGTACTGAATAACTCGGCTCTTAAGCCAAAATATTCCATTTGTTGTGCCAGTTGAAGAGCGCTATCGGTATTGTTTAACGCCACATAAACCGGTTTTTTAACCACCACGTGGGTTTGCATTTTATCGTTATCACTGCGACGTAATATACTTTGACTTAACTGCAGCATTAAATCGTTTAGTTGATTTAATTGTTCGCTACTGGGCAGACCTGAAGACCCTGTCGCTTTAACATTTTTGAAAATCGCGTGTAGCTGTTGAGAGATTTGCGAAAACTTATCGGATTCAAAACGTTGGGCAAAGCGTAATAATTTTTCATTAGCCAATAGCAGATCTTGCATGCGATCATTCTGCCATTGATCGTCGTGCAGGCAGCGCCACAGATCAAGCACTTGGCGTGCTTGATTGATTACTCGAGTAAAGAAATGCTGTTTAAGCTGGTCGGCTTTCGATGTATTCATGACGCTCAATATCGCAAAAGTTTGAATGAGTTTAGCAGTATTTTTTATAACATGATTGTTATCGGTTTTTGCTCAAAAAATGAGCTTAGCGTATTCGTTAAAAATATCAGCTAAGAATGCCTTTAAACAGTGATTTCTAATCTATAGTAAAGACAATGAATCAATAAAACACGTTAGTTTGAAGAGATAAAGAGAGAAAGTTGTTGTTTGAACGATTGTTTTCAGCCCAGAAGTCGTGTTTTTTTGATAATTTCAAAAGATTTGCGGCTGTTTGTTTGTTACTCAGCTCAGTGATGGCATTACGTGCCGATGATCCGCACTGGCTAAGCAAAGAACTGCTAAGTGAAGCAAAGCAAAACTTTGGTATTGAAGCAGAGCAGCGTTTATTGGCGTGGCAAGCACTGTACAACGATTTAAAAAATAAAAGCGAGCAAGAGCAGTTGATCGCGGTAAATCATTTTTTTAATGACAATGTGAACTTTGTTAGTGACCAAAAACATTGGGGACAAGAAGATTATTGGGCCACACCTTTTGAAGCGCTCACCACTCATGGTGCAGACTGCGAAGATTATGTTATTGCTAAATATTACACCTTAAAAGAATTAGGTGTAGAAGTTGAAAAAATGCGCATTACTTATGTAAAAGCATTACGTATTAACCAAGCGCATATGGTGCTCACGTATTTTCCCACGCCCGATGCAGTTCCTTTGGTTTTAGACAACCTGATCAGTAAGATTGTTTCAGCCGACCGACGTAGAGATTTAGAACCTGTTTACAGCTTTAATGGTTCGGGTATGTGGTTAGAACGCATGAAGGGCCAAGGCATTCGAATGGGTAACCCGAATAAACTCGATTTATGGACTGGTTTGCGGCTTAGAATGTCTGAGCAGGATATGGAGATATGATCGTGATAGATACATTTAAAACAATAATAATATTTAGGAAATTGATATGACTCTTCGACGTCAACTTAGCTTAATGGCCAGTTTGCTCATACTTTTATTGTTAACCGGCAATTTGTTTTTAACATTAACTAAATCAAGCCTGTATTTTGAATATCATCTTAATGCCCGTGCGTATGATGCGGCCACCTCGTTGTCGTTGTCGATGTCGAATGCGGTAGCCGATGGCGATAAGGTAAAGCTAGAGCGGATGATGGATGCGTTATTTGATCGTGGCTTCTTTTCTGAAATACGCTTGCAGTTTATTGATGGTAATGAACTATTGCGCCAATCTCATCAAGCCACCGAAAAACAACCTGCGCCGCAATGGTTTATTGAATTAGTCGATTTAACCGTTGTTGCTGCGCAAGCGGATGTCACCCAAGGTTGGCAGCGTTTGGGTAATTTAACCGTAAAAAGTCATACGGATTTTGCTTACCGAGATTTGTGGAGCATTGTACGTTCCGAGGTAATGTGGTTTCTCTGGATGGCATTTGTCAGCTTGGTTAGTTTAGAAATCATATTGCGCTGGATGTTTAAACCTCTGCAAGCGGTTGAGCGCCAAGCCCTTGATATTAGTGAACGCAATCTTTATGAATTAGACCGTTTGCCGAAAGCCCGTGAGTTAAGACGCGTGGTGCTGGCGATGAATCAAATGGTGCGTAAATTAAAATCCATTTTTGCTGAACAAACGGCTATTACAGAAAAATTGCGCGAAGAAAGCTACCTTGATGACATTACCGGGCTGCTAAATCGCCGAGGTTTTGATCAGCGACTCCAGCATATTTTAGACGATGCCGATGGCTATAGCGGGGTTTTATTATTATTGCAGGTTAAAGACTTTTCTGCGTTTAACCAGCAACAAGGCCGCGAAGCCGGTGATGAACTGCTGATTCGTATTGGTGAGGTACTAAAGCAATGGAATGAAGAGCGTCCAAATATGGTTATTGGTCGTCGCACAGGGGCTGATTTTGCCTTATACATTCCGACAACAGACAGCAGCCACAGCGAAGAACAAGTGCGCTTTTGCTTTAATTTATTGTCATCAACTGCACTCAACTCTCGGACAGATATTGCCTTTCATATCGGGGCTATTTATCTGCAAAAATCATTACAGATTGTCGGTCAAACAGGTAAAGATGCACTATCGATGGTTGATGTGTTGAGTAAAGTGGACGCTGCTCTGCGCCAAGCTCAACATCAGCCGCAAAGTCGTTTTGAATTTTACCGTGACGATCATCAGCAATATGAAAGAACAGCAGGCGAGTGGAAGCTGGAATTAGAAAAAGTACTCGCAACAGAGTCGATAGAGTTGCACTTTCAACCCATTTTAAATGCGGCGGCTAATCGTGTTGTGCATTACGAAGTCTTGAGTCGTATTAAAGATGCCCGCGAAGAGAGTGGCATGATGTCTGCGGCGCGTTTTTGGCCAATGATAGAACGCCATCAGCTTGCGCCTCAATTTGATCTGATGGTGGTAAAGCGATTATTAAAACAACTGCAGTCATCGGTAGATTTAAAAACAAGTAAGCTAACAGCGATTCAATTTTGTATCAATTTGTCTGCCGCTTCTGTCTTAAGCGAAGAATTTCACCACGAACTGGATGTGTTATTAAAAGAATATCCGCAATGGCATCCGTTTTTAGCCTTTGAAATCGCAGAGTTTTCCATCAGCACAGTTGAATCTGACCTGACTCGATTAGCACACATTTTAACCTCTAAAGGTGTGCAATTAGGCGTTGATCAAGTGGGAACCGGCTCCCTCGCTTTTGCTTATCTGCAGCGTTTGCCGTTTAGTTATTTACGCATAGCAGGCAGTTTTAATCGTGGTTTGCATTTGTCGTTAGATCATAAGTTTTTTATTCAGTCGATGGTGCAAATTGCTCATAACTTAGACTTGGCGGTTTACGGTGAGGGTGTCGAAAATCAACAAGACATTGCGGCGCTTAAACAAACAGGTATAGACGGTTTGGGAGGGTATTATTTTTCACGCCCTATCGATTGCTTAACACAAGCATTGCAATGGCAGCCAAAAATATAGTAAACAGCTGCGACAAACTGTCACTGTTGTTTTATTTGGCAGTGGGTAAAATGCAGCAATAATTATTCTGCCACACGACCTTAAAGCGAGTATTGAAAGCGATGAATATGATTAAAAAAACAGCAAACCTAGTTTGTATGCTAGGACTATCATTAACGACAATGGCAGAGTTGGTGGTTGAAGACGGTTACGTGCGTAAGCCTATTCCTGGACGAACCATGACCGCCGCTTTTATGGATATTCACAATACTGCAACAACAGATGCTGTGCTAACAAGCGCCACACTAGAAGGCGCCAGGCGTGTTGAGATTCATACCCATACTCATGAAAATGGCGTTATGAAAATGCGTGAAATTGCTGAATTACCAATTAAAGCAGGGCAAACGGTTACTTTAAAACCAGGTGGCTTGCACTTAATGATATTTGGTATTACCCAGTTACCAGAAAATCCTACTTTAGAATTGTGTACTGCGGCGAAAACGTGTTATTCAACAACAATAGAAACGCGTTCGTTGGTAAAAAAGAATTAATCCCAGTTTAAGTCTTTTTCTTCTTTGCGGATGATCTTGGTCCAAGCTGCGCCTTCTTCGTTTTCTTGCCAAGCCGCGTTGGAGCAGCGCACTTCTTTTTCTAGCGCTGAGTGTAAAGATCGTCCGCATTCTAAGTCGTTATTCCACGGAGTTTGATTATTTTTAAACCAAATACTGGCGAAGTTTTTATTACTGTTGGCGGTGAATAAAACCTCAATACCATCGGCCAACCAAAGTACCGACTTTGCACGACTGGTTTTTTCTTCTACGTGTTTAAAGTTAGAGCATAACCAAGTAAAAATTTCACTGGCTTCGGGCTTTAATACATAGACTTCAATATCTGGAAAACGTTCGCTCATAATGACTTCTTTTGTGTGTCTGAGGTGGGTGGGGTGTTATCAGCGCTTGATTCAGAGCCTGGTGTTTTAACCTGTTCGCGATTAATAAAACGAAAAAAACGCAACAAACTGAGTGATAAATAGCCAACAATAGCGGCCAAACCACCGGCAGTGGCCAATAAAAACCCCATAAGAACAATGATTTCTTGGCCTACAGAAGGCGCTAGACTGTTTTCGGCGTAAAGAATAATTCCTATACCAAAAAAGAAAGCCACGGTACCTACCGTAAAGATAGCCAAATTACGGGTGTGTTGATCGGCGTGGTGTAAAAGCCAGCGCTGCAACTTCTTACCGTTTATCATAGTGCTTGATGTGTCATAAACAGCAACCAGGGTTGGTTCGTTAATGTTAGTTAACCAGCATTAAACAGGCTGGTTAACTAATAAGCTAATCAAAAAATTCAGGCTAAATAGATTAAGCCGATAAAAATTCTTGAATTGCTGGCATTAACTGTTTCTTTCTTGAAATTAAGCCCGGTAACTCCATCCAATTATTGGCAGTGGTAGCACCATAAGCATTAGTGGCTAATTCGGCTTCGGCATCAGAAAAGATAACAAGGTGAGTCGCTTTGTTTTTGGTATCGACAATGGCGAAGAAAATAAAATCTAAACCTTGCTTTGCTTTTTCACCTTTCATCTCTACTAACAAATCGGCTTGGCGTTCAATCAGTTGGTCGGGTCTTAGCGTTTCAGCCACACCGTAACCTACTTTTTTACCGTTGATTTCATAGTGCTTAAAATCGCCTTTCAATACGTTGTAAGTAGACACGTCGGCTAAGTCAGACTTTGCTTCCATCATGTCGTTACCAAACGCGTACAGATCTTCAATACCGGCAATTTTGGCTAGTTTTTCGGCAAATGGTTTGTCGAATACAGAAGTGGTTGGCGATTCGAAAACTAAGGTATCTGACAAAATGCCAGCCAATAAAACACAGGCCGTAGAAGGTGTTGGTACTTTTCCCATTTTTTCAAAACGATCAGCCAGAATAGTCGCTGCTGAACCCCAAGGGCGAATATCCATCGAGATAACCGTGTTAAAAGTAACAGGCTGATCTTGAATAGCGTGGTGATCAATGACTGCCACAATGTCGTGCATATCAACACACGGATGTAGCTGGGTGCGCTGATTAAAATCTACTAAGCCGACTTTTTGACCTTCAACAACCGAGATCATTTTTGGTAATTCAGCGCCGCAATAATCCATAACAAACGCTGTTTCTTTATTCAGTTCACCGGCACGACGTGGCTCACCACCAAATAATTCTGCAGCGGCGATAGCAGAGCCAATTGTATCGCTATCTGGGCTTAGGTGACCTAACCATACAAGGTTATCGGTTTCATTAGTTTGCGGTGTTTCTAAATCAAATACAGTCATTATAAAAAATACCTAATTGCGCTAAGTTGAGTCGGTTTCGAGCCCTCTAATTGGCAACATTACCGTGGTAATCACCATGGAGTGAGGCAAGCAGGGGATGTGAAATAGTATGAATTTAATGCGTGATATTATACCTGAAAGCCATAATAAAATTCACTACTGGATCAATAGATTACTTAAATTTACTCATGAAAGACTGATCGACCTTACGCTTATAAAGCCAAGGCCAAAAACCTTGGGCAGACCAACGCCCTTTTTGGGCTAGCGCGAATTGATTACCCATATTAATAATCGCCAGAACATGATTTTGCGGCTTAAACGGTTTAAGGTGTGCAGGTGTATGACCAGTTAGGCAGGTATTATTATTCAATACCTGAGTATTATTTACTGTTTGCTTATTAAGTGGCAAGCAGGCTAACAGATTTTCAAACAAGGTTTCCGCTTGGCGAACAGCGTAAACACCGGCTTTAGGCAGTGGATGAGGGCTAAAGTGGGCGCAATCACCGGCTGCAAAAACGCCGGGTAGTGAGCTGTGTAAGTGTTGATCAACACAAATAAACCCTGATTCAGAAAGTACCAGAGCCGTATTTTTTAACCATAACGGTGCTGCAGATTGAGTGCACCAAAGGGTAAACGTATGGGCTGTAGCGAGGGTTTCGTTGTCATGACTGGTTTGGTTATTAACAAACTCGATACCCAACTTTTTTAGCTGCTGTATACAGCGCTGCTGAGTTTTTTGGTTAAAGCTTGGCAGTGGCAGGTTAGCGCGAGCAATTAATTGCACATGGCAATTAGGCTGCGAACTTTTAATTGCACAAGCAATTTCGACGCCCGCTGCGCCCGCCCCTACTACTTGAATTACCGTGTTCAATTTCTCTGCGTTTGTCTGAGAAACGTCGTCTGTTTGACGAGCTTGCAGAGCAAGAAAAGATTTTAACGATTGCCAGTTTGCATAAAATTGACTAATTGGTTTCACCTTCCATTGCGAACTTGCCAGTGCAGGGTTGTTCTGTGTGCTAACGGCTTGGTTTACTTTAGGTTGACTGCCAATATTAATCGACAGTCTTTGGCATAAAATAGAGGTGACAGAGTCTGAGTTATTGGCATTTGAATGACTATCTACTTGTGGCAATTTTAAATCTAAGCGATACAAGGTCGGGTAGTCATTACTGTCAACTTTTTGAATATTAATACAACTGCCCTGTAAGAAATCACAGTCGCTGGTGTTGCATAAATTAACCAAATCAATATGGCAATCATCAAAGCTGTATTCTTCTGTTAGCAGGCCAGGCAGCATGCCAGAATAAGGGCTATTGGTATTGTCAGAAACGAGCAGTGGCCGCACGTTATGGCGCTTGCTTGGATTAAGTTTTTGCCAATAAGTCAGTAATAAGGCATGACTATGGCCTCCGCCTAGCAATACTAGTGGGTAAACTAATGGGCAGGCAGGAGTACTCATATTATCAAGATTCTGTTGCATCGGGTTTTAACTGTTTTAACAAACGAGTAGGCAAGTTTTTAATGGTTAAACTATTTTCACTAGGATCAAAGCTGATATCAGATCCCAATGCTGTTGCGGCAAAGCTTAGTGTTACTTCTTTGTTTTTTCCGCTGTAGCGCAAATAATTTTTTAGGCTTTTACGATCAGGAATTAACTCAGTTTTAATCACACTTTCACCATGAGTCAGTTCGTTTGATGCATCAGGATCATTCATGGTTGATTCACTGCGCGGACGTACGGCACGACGTTCACGTTTTTTTAAGGCAACAAACTGCTCAAACTTTTCTGGGGCGCTGCTATCAAGCTGGCCCGACAGTGTTTTAAACTCCACTGTTTCACCTTGCTTGTCTTGCTCAACACAATATTCAATAACTTTCGTTTTGGTTTCTATGGATTGCTCTTCGGGCAAAGTAGAAGCGTACTCTTCTACTATTGCTAAAAATTCTTGAGTTTCTTGTTCGGTATCCAGGGTATCGATAAAGCCTGTGAATTCAGAGAACAGCTTTTGAATCGCCTTGTCGCCACGGCCAAAACTAAAGGTGAAGTATTTCTCAATACTGCGTTCACCCGTTTGTTGCTCTGTTTTAAGTGCGGTTAAATCAATGCTTAAACCAAAGCCGGTATTCGAAAAATCAAGAACGCGACTTTCACTTAATTGCATATCGGCGGTTAAGCATAAATTACTTTTTTCACGTAGATGAAAAATATACAGCTTATCAGTATCGGCGAGTTCTTCGGTTGCAAATGCTAAGTAGCCATCAATTTCTAATTCGGTATTGTCCATCATGTCAGCAAATTGCTCACAGATTGTCTTGCTCCACGATAAAAAACTCTGCTGGTCATTGAGCCAATTGAGCGTGAGACCTTTAACACGAGTTACTTCAGGATTAAAACAGCCGTAACGCTTGCTTGCACGTTGCACAAAAATGCCTTTTAGTTGGCTCATCACCAAGTGACAATAATCATCAATCACCGCTTCTGCATTAGTTGCTGTCACCATAGCAGCAGGTTTTTGCATTTCTTTATTAATTTGATGGGTAATAAAATGAGTAACTGGCATGGCAATTCCGCTGACGAAAAATAAATGAGGGTATCAATAGTGTGTTATTCGTTTAATAACAGTTTGATTCTACCATTTTGACGGTACAGCGGCGATGTAATCATTTAAGCAATAAACAGATTCTAAATGGCCCTTTTTAACCTTATAAAGTATGCACAAATACCCTCAAATCAGTAATTTCATTAATTACTAACAACATCTGTGTATAAGACTGTGCATAAACTAAATATAACTTCATTTTGCCCCCATGCTGTATGGCTTTGAGTTAGATTGTTTGTTTTTTAATCAGCTTGCCTATTTAGCTCAAACCCAATGAAGTCAAGGGTTTTAGCGATATTTTATAAAATATATTTTGGTTGAAATACATCCAATAACCTATAAAAATTGCATCAAAATAAATACAAAAATGTCTTGATTTTCTTTAAAAATCTAAAAATTCACACAGTTATTATAACTTTACCCACAGATGCTGTGGATAAGGCTGGGCATAAGGTAGTTACAACTTTGCTAAATCCCCATTGATGCTAGTTCTTCGACAAAACGATGATTTTTTGATCGTTAATCGTGTTTTATTGAAGAAAAGACAGATCTTGAAAAGGGTACTGTTTATCTATACAGTTTGAATTATGAAATTGTATATCGCCGAAAAGCCCAGTCTTGGGCGAGCCATTGCCGATGGCTTAACCAGTTTATTAAAAAAACCTCAGCGTAAACAGCAAGGCTATATCGAGCTGGCTAATGGCGATGTGGTGAGCTGGTGCATTGGTCATTTATTAGAACAAGCAGAACCCGACGCTTATAACGAAGCCTTCAAATCTTGGAAGCTCGAACACCTACCTATTGTGCCGCAAGAGTGGCAATTAAAAGCCAAGACTCAGACTCGTGCGCAATTAACCGTATTGCGTAAACTGGTGAAGCAGGCAGACCACATTGTTCATGCCGGTGATCCTGACCGTGAAGGTCAGTTATTAGTCGATGAAGTATTAAGCCACCTTAAAATCAGTGCCCAAAAACGAAAAAATACCCAACGCTGTTTAATTAGTGATTTGAATTTGCCTGCCGTTAAGCGTGCCTTGCAGAATCTGCGCAGCAATCAAGAGTTTGTCCCCTTGTCGGTCTCAGCCTTAGCTCGCTCACGTGCTGATTGGCTGTATGGTATGAACATGACACGGGCTTATACTTTACAGGGGCAGAAAGCCGGTTATAAGGGCGTGTTGTCGGTGGGGCGTGTACAAACTCCTTTGTTGGGCCTAGTGGTTAAACGCGATGAAGAAATTGAACACTTTGTTAGCCGCGATTTTTATCAAGTTGAAGCTTGTTTAAGCAATGCCACCAATGAGTCTTTTGTTTTAAAGTGGCAGCCCAGCGACGCATGTAAGCCTTATCAAGACGAAGAAGGCCGAGTGTTACATAAGCGGCTGGCCGAAAATGTTTGCCAGCGCATTCAACAACAACCTGCAGAAATTACCAAGCTCGAACAAAAAGAAAAGCAGCAGCCACCACCGCTGCCGTTTAACTTATCTACCTTACAGATAGAAGCCGCCAAAGCTTTCTCAATGAGTGCTCAGCAAGTATTGGATACCTGCCAAAGCTTATATGAGCGTCATCAGTTAATTACTTACCCAAGATCAGACAGTCGTTATTTACCGAAAGAGCAGCACAAACTTGCACCGCAGGTGATTAAGGCGATTGCTCAAAACTGTCAGCCGCTTACAGACTATGCCCAGCAAGCGCAGCCAAATTTAAAAAGCAAAGCCTTTAATGACAGCAAAGTAGAAGCGCATCATGCAATTGTGCCCAGCGAAAAATCAATATCAGCTGAGCAATTTTCAAAATTGAATCAGCTTGAGCAAAAAGTGTATCGCCACATTGCGCGCCAGTATTTGATGCAGTTTTTTCCCGCCTATGAATACGCCGAAACCAAAGTAGAAGCGACCATTGCCGGAGGCTTGTTTAAAACCCAAGCCAAACAGCCGCTTAAGCAAGGCTGGAAAGTGCTGTACGGTGATAAAAGTGAAGGCAGTAAAAGCAGCGCGTCTAAAAAAACCGAGGCAGAGCCATCTTTACCGCCCATCACTCTAGATCCAAGCGATAAAAACTATGGCAAGCATGCCTGGGTTTGCGAGAACGCTGATCTAATAGAAAAACAAACCACACCCCCTGAATATTTTAATGACGGTACCTTGTTAGCGGCAATGACAGGCATAGCGCGATATGTGACCAATGCTGACATTCGAAAAACATTAAAAGAAACCGATGGCCTAGGCACCGAAGCGACTCGCGCAGGGATTATCGAACTGCTATTTAGGCGGAACTTTTTACAGCGCAATGGCAAGCAAATACGCAGCACAGACATTGGCCGAGGCTTAATTAACAGCCTACCAGAATCTGCGATTACCCCTGATATGACAGCCTTGTGGGAACAGCAATTGAACGCGATCAGCCAGCGCGAGCTAAACTACCAAGGGTTTATGCAACCGTTGAATCACCACCTGCAAGCATTGATTGATCAGGCTAAGCAACATATACCCACCGGCTTGCAAAATTTAAAAGGGCAAGGAACGGGCTTTAAAAAGAAGGGGAGTGGATTCAAAAAGAAAGGCGCTGATTTTAAAAAGAAACCGAGTAGTAGCAAAGCTGCGACTCGTAAATATAAAAAAGACTAAAAGCTAATTAAAAGATAATTAAAAGATAATTAAAAGCTAATACTAAGCTGATCTTAAACAGACTCTAGGATAACGATTCTGTATTTTCACTAGCATAAACGCCTTTTATATTACTAATAATTTCAATGCGTTTATTGGCAATGGCCTCACCAATGTCTTTGCCAGTAATTCCTTGTGCGACAAATTCTTTAGCGCTAACCGCTAAGCAGGCTTTGGCCAACGATGTTAAATATCCTACTTGTGGATAATCAATCTGTTCAAACCCAGTGCGGCCTCGACTGTCGGCTTTGCAGGCAATAAGTATTTGCTGCAAACGCTCTGGTTTTCGCCACAGATCAATATTGTTAAACAGTTTTAATAAAGTGGCAGGTTTTAGCTCAAACGCACGATGCACATGTGTGTGATAAAGGCAGACTAAGCGAGCTAAATCTCTAAATTCATTTGGCACTTTTAAGCGTTTATTTAAGGCGATAACCAGTTTTTCACCGGACTGTTCGTGACCATGGTGGCGGGGTAGCAATTCTGCGCGTGTTAAGCCTTTGCCTAAATCATGTAAAACACTGGCCCAGCGAACGCCAACATCATTGGATAATCGGCAGGCTTGTTCTAACACCATCAAGGTATGAATACCGCAGTCGATTTCTGGGTGATGAAGTTCGGGTTGCGGCACGCCAAATAGACGATCAATTTCTGGGAAAATAACCGCCAGTGCACTGCAGTCGCGTAAAGCCTGAAAATACACCCAAGGCTGCGATTCACCAAGAGCCCGCTCGGTTTCTTGCCAAACGCGTTCTGGCGTTAGTAACACTAGCTCGCCGCTATTGGCAATTTGACGCATTAGCTCGATGGTTTCATCGGCAATGGTAAAACCTAAGTGAGCAAAACGGGCGGCAAAACGGGCGACACGTAAAACCCTTAGCGGATCCTCTGCGAATGCACTTGAAACATGGCGCAGCTTTTTTAATTGAATATCTTTTTGGCCGTTATAAGGGTCGTAAATATTACCTGACGCATCTTTTGCCATAGCGTTAACGGTTAAGTCGCGGCGCAATAAATCTTCTTCTAAAGTGATGTCGGGGTTGAAGTCACAATTAAAACCTTGATAACCGCTACCGGATTTTCGCTCTGTGCGCGCGAGAGCATATTCTTCTTTGGTTTTAGGGTGCAAAAATACAGGGAAATCAGAGCCGACTTGGCTGTAACCGAGTTTAATCAGTTCTTCTGGTGTGCTGCCCACCACAACCCAATCTTTGTCTTTAATAGGGATGTTTAAAAACGTATCGCGTACTGCGCCACCAACCAGATAGATTTGCATGGGAAAACTCGCAAAAGATAAAGGGAATTAAAAATATAAAAGGCTATAAATAAAAAAGGCTATAAATAAAAAAAGCTATAAATAAAAAAGCCCTAATCCGAAGATTAAGGCTTTTTGAGGTTAGAGTCTAAATTACTTTTCTAAACAATCAATATTGCTCTTACTCTAAATTAGAGTTGGCATTGTTGTTAATCCAAGTGGTGCAATCTGCTTGTGATTTAATTATTGGGGTGGCTTCTGTAATTGGTACAAAACCATCAGCACTGGTGAAATTTGAAATTTCGTTATTAAAATCGAAACGATATTCTGTTTCCGTGCCATTTGGATCAGTAAGCCCTATTTTCTTCAGAACAGCAGAGCGGCCGCCCAAATAATCTAGCTCTAATAGCACCGTATTGTTTAATGCGGCGAGTGTTTCCCAAGAACCAGAAATATAATCACCGTCTAGACGATTATCTCGATCAGAGTTATCTTCATACTTGATACACAGGTGAATATCGCCTCGATTAGCAGAGTCTTCCCCAGTGAAGAAAATAGCGGCTTTGGCATCAAGATTAGGGTCACTGTTGTCATCTTCAAACGTCAGGGTTTTACCTGCTAGGTCGCTCGCTAAGTCACTGCCAGTGGTATCTTTAGCAGCCTCAGCAGCAGCTATAATATCAGCTGTAGTGCCGTTCTCTTCTAAGATTTTGGTAAAGTTTAAATTGCCTTCAGCATCACCGCCTAAATGAGTCAGGTAATCAGCATCGCTTAGTGCTGCAATGGCATTGGTTGGATTTTGACCTTGTAGAATCTTGGAGACAACCACCTCAACACCACGAATACGGGCTTTGTGATTTTCAAAAGTAAACGTACTGTCCGTTCCTAAAGAGTCACCAAAAGCTGCTTTAGCAGCGTCATTAACAGCGGTTAAATTAGCAATAAGTCTGTCTACTTCTGTTTGACTAGGTGCATTCTCTTGTTGAAGGCCTGCTGCGTCATACAGTGCATTAATATCAACGACTAGCTTGTTCCAGGCAGCTTGATACTGGCCCGCATTCAAATCGGTAAATTGGCGATAAATTAAACCACTAATATCAGATTGAATTTCATCCCCATCTTCAATTTCAAAATATCTAGGTTGATCTTTAACCCAATCTGAAATGATAGTGACGTACTTATGCATTTGATAGGTTACGGCAAAAGCTTCGGCATTGAATTTACTTGCACTTTCAAGGAAGTTTAGATTGATAATGTCGTTTAATGTAATATTTTCTAAACCGACTAGCGTATTAAGATATGTAAGGAAGTCATTAACAATATCGGAGCTAGCTTCTAGCATAGAAGTTAAGGGCGTGATCGCAATATACTGAGATATGCCATTAGACGATTTTGCTGGAAATGACATAGAACCTTCAAACGGTTCACCTGTGTAAAGGTCATAACCGCCAGATACGATAATTTTAGTATCGTCAGTCAACGCTTGCTGTTGAGCACTCGTTAAGGTTAAGCAAAACTCTGGTCGGGCAGAAGCACCTGAGCAGTAACTAACGCCATTGATAATGTCATAGTTATAGTGCCCTGCATTATCGGTTAATGCCCCTGGTTCAAACGAGTCTTTTTTCTTGTTGCCGTTTAAATCGTAAAACACTTGCGCGCGAACAATTGGCCCATCGATGGCAACACCAGAGCTGATAGTTGCATTGGAAGAACCATTGCCGCCATCTTGTTTGTCTGTGCCACCACAGCCACTTAGGGTTAAGGCCGCTGCTGAGGTGATGGCTAAAGTGAGTAAGCTTTTATTAAATTTCATGATTTAATTCCCTGTTGTTATTTTGATGAGCAATAAATGCTATTAAGCGTTAAAAGCTGTTTTCAAATCCTAGGTTAATGCCAAAGGCTCTGGGTACCGTTTCACCATCAATATTGATCTGATCTAAGCTGTAGCGAACATCGAGATTCATCCCACCAAACAGTGATAATCCAGCACTTAACATAGTTAATTCACTACCCACCTGGTTTTGGCTTAAGCCAAGTCGGCCACCAATAATAGAAGAGCTCACATAGGCAGCAGATACCGAAGCCCACTGGTATTCGTCACCAATAGGATCTCTTACCGGTTGAATGTCGTAAGATGTTGCTAAACGCCAGCGTTTATTAGCTGTATTTAACGCCGCATCAACCGTGGTTTGAGCCGTCATTACGTAGGTTTCGTTTAGTGATAAACGATCTTGTGAAGCAAAATATAAAGCAGTAAAACAGTTGCTCACTGAGGTCGCACTGTCTTTTGCGACACAATTATCGCCTAAGGAACCGTAATCAAATTCTGGTTCGTTAATATTGCGCCAAGTAAAACCAACGTGGTAATTTTCGGCTTGCCAAATTAGGCCCAAATCAACCCCTAGGGCGGTAGATGATTTTTTGTTGCTATCGATATCGTCTTGAATAACGTCACTCAATTCATCGTCTTCATCAATACTTAATAAGCCAACAACTTGTTTTGATAAGCTCATGTTGTATAAGTTACCCCGAACCCCAGCTAACAGACGGCCACCTAGTGGTTCAGTAAATTTCGTAATAAACGGCTGATTCATCACACGGCTATAACCTAACCCTATCGATGTATATTCAACGCTTTTTAAATACACCGCGGTATTGGTCTCAAATTCGTTGCTGACGGTATTAACGCTAATGTCGTCGTCTAATACCGATGCTTTAACCGTAACTCCAGCCATAGCATCAAGAGAGATAACACCACCTAATGTTTCAGAGCGAAAAGAAAAAGGAGCAATTGGAGCGACTATGTGTGCATCGACTTTAATAAAGCCTTCGTCCCCCAGTTTTTGGCGAATATTGTCGTTATAGTTGTTAATAACTTCGTCACCTTTTGCTGCGGTCACTGTATCTTCTTCTAGATCGCTGATGAGTTGATCAACATCATCACCAAAGTCATCCGCGTCGCCCAGTTCAACAGCGACACCAATAGAGCCCAAATAGCCCCAGCGAAAGTTCTCACCTTCTTCAATAACAGTTTCACCAGCAGCAGGGTTGTACATAACCGACAAGCCAGTTTGTGGCGTGGCGCCAGTGCCTAAGGTAAGTAATGATGCAGGTTGTGTCATAACAGGGGCTGCTTGCGATAAAGCTGGCAGTAAACCGCCTACTAGCAGTGGAATGATTTTTTTCATGAGATATTGAATCCTTCAACAGTGGGATTAATGCAACAATATGTTTTAAAAATAGCATGTAATTGAGTGTAGCTTATATGATTTTGATCACGAAACTTTACAAAATATTCGTAAGGTCACGTTATAAAAGCAAAGAAAGCGCTAAATATATGGGTGTCAGTGCCGATAACTCTTTTTAGACAAATAAGTTTTAGATGAATAAGATCGCTACTGTTAATGGAGTCGCAATGAATAAATTTAAGTTAGGCCAATGTGCTTTGGTGTGTGGCAGCCTTTTTTTAACGGCGTGTTCGAGCATGTTTGTGGAAGAAGATTCTATCAACGAAGAGCCAGAAGCGTTTTTTCAAGCGGTAGAGCAAGAAATTGATCCTATTGCACCTATGGTATTGCGAGTGATGGGCTATGGCGCAATGGTGCCGAATAAATCATTAACATCGGCGCAGAGTAAGCTTATGGCGATTCGTGCCTCTAAGTTGGATGCCTATCGATCTATGGTTGAGCGTGTATACGGTACCTCTTTGCAGGGCAGTACCACGGTAAGAGATTTGGCAGTGCAAAACGATCGTTTCCGCACTTATGTAGACACCTACATTCATGGTGCGCGGGTTGTGTCCAGTGATGCGATGCCTGATGGTACGGTTGAAACCGTGTTAGAAATGGTGATTGATCAAGGTTTCCGTAATTGCCTACAAACCATGGATAGCCAGCGTTTTAATGTTGATTGTCGTGCGCCATTAGCGGGTAATCCTGCTAATTTTGCTCATAGCCAGCGTAAACGTATTCAAAAAGAAGCGACAATGCCTGAGACCGGTTACTACTTTATAGATTAACGTTTTTTAGGGAGTTTGCGATGAGATTTTTAGGTTGTTTATTGATGATTTTCGCTTCATCTGCATACTCTTTTGTGGTTGAAGTAGAAGGCCAAGCACCTATTAATGGTGCTATCAGTGTAGCCCGTCAACAGGCATTGGAAGATGCTATGCGTCAGGCAAGCTTGCGCGCTGAAGCTCATGTTGTTAGTACCCAGCTGATGAGTAAGGGTGTGATCAGTAAAGACGATGTTAGTTTAAAAAGTCATGGCAAGGTAAAAGATGTTGAGGTGTTATGGGAAGACGCAATTGATGGCATTTACAGTGTCGCTATTCGTGCCGATGTTAAGCCTGTACAAATGTGCCAAAGCCAAGGTAATAATCTGCGTAAAGCAGTAGCAGTGACTGGTTTTGGTTTGGTATCGGCCAAGCAAACGTCGTTAGGACAGTTGCATAATATCGAGCAGGATCTTGCTCGAGTATTTATAAATACATTAAATAGCACGGGGCAGATGCATGCATTAGATGCCAGCCATATCGGCTTGTATGCCAACCCTGCACATGCTCCATCTTCTCAAAATCAGCAAAGTCACTTAACGACTTCGATGGCGTTGGCGTCTAATTTAGGTGCTCAGTATATTGTTTCAGGAACGGTTCGTGGCTTAGATACGCTGTCGTCTGTGTCTGATAAAACACAAAAAGAAGACACTTGGTTAAGTCTTGTGGGTTTAACGGAAGAGCCTGCCGAGCGTCAGTTTGTATTCGATGTGTTTGTTCACGACGGTTTGAGTGGTGCTCTTATTTTCAGCAATAGCTATGCTACCCAAGGTCGTTGGAATTTAGACCGTATGGCTAACGTGCGTTTTGCGAGCCCGGCATTTTGGCAAAGTCATTATGGCGGTGCGGTTAAAGAGTTGTTAAGCAGTGCGATCGATGATGTGTCTATGTCGTTAAGATGCCAGCCATTTATGGCAAAAATTATCAAAACAGAAGGCAACAGATTGCATATTGAGGCGTTAGCGGGTGCAGGTATTAGACCCGGTGATAAGTTCAGTATTTATCGCAGTGGTACTTTTTATAATCTCGACCTTGAACCAAGAATCGAGTTAACCCGCACCGATTTACAAGCCACTGTTAAGCATGTTCAGCCACAGTTTATTGTTGCTGACTTGGCTATGTCGGCGCAGCAGTTATCGATTCAGCGTGATGATATTGTTATCGCTTGGTAAATTAAGACTCACAGTTTTCTGGGTACATGACTTTCCATTGTTCAAATCCACCATCCAAGCTGTAGACTTCTTTAAAGCCTTGTTCACAAAAATAATGCGCCGCACTTTGGCTAGCATTGCCGTGATAGCAGCAAATAATTAAAGGAGCTTGGGGATCGGCTGTCGACATAAACTGACCAATATTGTTGTTATCAATATGAGCTGATTGTGAAATGCGAGCAGACTGAAAGCTCATAGGATCACGAATATCAATAATCTGGCTATTGCCTTTGTCTATAAGTGTTTTAGCATCGTTTGCACTGATGCGTTGAGCAATGTTGCTGTTGTTGGTCATTGTAAGTTCCTAGTATAAGAATTCAGTAAGCTTGAACCGGTGCTAGCGCTGGGCTAGTGCTAATGTTAGCCCGATTTTTTGTCGATGGCTTTGGTTCGAAACCATGTTTCATCTTCAACGCGAATCGCACTGAGCTTTCCACCCCAAACGCAGCCGGTATCTAAAGCGAAAACATTATCGGCATCGGCTTTGCCTTCTAGCGCCGCCCAATGGCCAAAAAATATACGAGTATCTTTAGCAGCGCGGTCTAATTGAAACCAAGGTGAGAAGCCTTTGGGCTTAGTCGCCAAACCTTCTTTCGATAATAAATCCAATTCACCGTCTTGAGTACAAAAGCGCATGCGGGTGAAATAATTCACAATGATGCGCAAGCGCTCCATACCTTCGAGTGATTTATGCCATTGCTTGGGGTTATTGCCGTACATAACATCAAAAAAATCTTTAAAATCGGCAGATTGAATAAACTGTTCAACTTCTAACGAGCGCTTACGAGCCGCTTTTGCACTCCAGTTAGGCGGTATGCCAGCATGTACCATTAATGCATTTAAATCTTTATCTACATGAACCAATGGCCGTTGTCTTAGCCAATTCATTATCTCGTCAGCATCTTTAGCTTGTAGAGTAGCGTTTAAAGTATCGGATTTTTTAGCGTTGTTTTTATTGTAATACAAGGCTAATAGATGAAGATCGTGATTCCCTAAAACAGAAATTGCCTTGTCGCCAAGTCCTTTAATGAAACGTAAGGTTTCAAGAGATTTTGGGCCACGATTTACCAAGTCACCGGCAAACCATAGGGTATCTTTTTGGTCGTCGTAATCTATTTTCTCTAACAAGGCCATTAAAGAATCATAACAGCCTTGAACATCTCCGATTGCGTAGGTTGCCATTATGTTCCTCTATTCATCGTACAGATCCAAGGTTAGCACTTTATCAATTGAAATTGCTTATAGTAAGACGCTAGTTAAGCGCAGAAGGAATAGCGAGTGTAAAAACAGGAATATCTGCTTTAAACATTAAGGCGTTTTGTTCAACGGCTTCTTCAACTTCGTCTTCTGTTGCCAAAATAACACGCATACCATAATGGCCACTCATGCTGCCTACTTGGGTGCTTAGTACCGCGCCACTAGAATATTGAAAACTTTCACCAGGGGCCAGTATGGGTGTATCGCCAACCACGCCATCACCTTGAACTTCTTGTTTGTTACCGTTGCCGTCGGTAATTAGCCAATTACGTGTGAGTAGCTGCACGGTATGGTGGCTTGGGTTATAAAGATCAACATGATAGGCAAAAACGTATTTTTCTTCATCAGGCAACGACTGATTTTTAATGTACTGGGTTTTCACTTTAACAATAATTTCTGGCATCAAGTGAGCTGGCAATACTTGGTTGGCATCGATCGTAGGCATGGTTTATGTCTCTTCCGCAGAAAGATCAGAGCTTTTTAGAGTAGGCTCAAGAGGGTTATCATTCACAAAATCTGCAATTTTAACGTACTCTTCCAAGGTTAAGCGTTCTGGGCGCAAGCTAGAATCTATGCCTAGGTTGTCGATGTTCTCAGTGGCTATCATGGATTTTAAGGTATTGCGCAGAGTTTTACGGCGCATACTGAATGCTTGGCGAACAACATTTTGCAAAATGGTAATGTTTTTTGTTGGAAACGGCAGCGTATCGTGGGGTACTAAGCGCACAATGGCAGAATCAACTTTAGGCGGTGGGTTAAAGGCACCGGGGCCAACAATAAACAATGGTTCTACACGGCACCAGTATTGCGCCATGATGCCTAAACGGCCGTAATCGGAGGTGCCTGGTCCTGCGGCTAGGCGATCAACCACTTCTTTTTGCAGCATAAAGTGCATGTCTTGCACGAGTTTTTCTTCGGTGTAACTTAAAAGATGAAAAATTAACGGTGTTGAAATGTTATAGGGCAAGTTACCAATAATTCTTAGTGGTGCTGGATTTTCAGCTTCTTTATCGATTAGCTGAGTAAAGTCGTACTGTAAAGCATCGCCTTCGTACACTTTAAAATTAGGGTAGTTAAAAAACTGTGTGCGTAGGCGTGGAATTAAATCACGGTCAATTTCAACCACGTTTAAAGCGCCAGCAGCTTCTAAAACAGGCTCGGTAATCGCGCCCATACCGGGTCCAATTTCTACCAGGTTTTGGCCTTCTTTAGGATTAATTGCACGGACAATTTTGTTAATAATATTGCTGTCGTGCAAAAAGTTTTGACCAAAACGTTTACGCGCTTTGTGGCCTTGGTTGGCACTGAGCACTTTTTGCGCAGCAGTCTTTTGGCGGCTGGCTTTTTTGCGCGTATTGCCCGTTGAACGTAGGGCATTATAATCAGTCATGTTGGGTCTTTTTCACTCATCAATTCTTTTGTGTTTTGCCGTTAAGCGTTTGGCGTGTTTGCTGCCAGAGCCATCTGTGCGGCTACTTTTAAAGCGGTTTCTAAACTGCCAGCGTCGGCTGTGCCTGTGCCAGCTAAATCTAATGCGGTGCCATGGTCTACCGACGTTCGTATAATTGGCAGCCCTAAAGTAATATTAGCGGCTCTGCCAAAACCATGAAATTTTAATACGGGTAAACCTTGGTCGTGATACATGGCTAACGTCGCATCAGCGTGTTCTAAATGCTTTGGCGTATACAAGGTATCGGCAGGTAATGGGCCAACCAAATTCAATCCTTCTGCATTGAGTGCTTTTAATGTGGGCTCAATGATGTTGATTTCTTCCATGCCTAAGTGGCCACCTTCGCCCGCATGAGGGTTTAAGCCTGCAACTAAAATCCGAGGGTTTTGAATAGCAAAAAAGTGTTTTAAATCGTGATCTAAAATACGTGCGACTCGGCTAATACGGTCGGCGGTAATAGCGTCTGCCACTTCACGTAAAGGTAAGTGAGTTGTTACTAAAGCGACACGTAAATCTTCGGTTGCCAGCATCATCACTACTTCATCGCAACCACAAAAATCTCTCAGGTATTCGGTATGGCCGGTGAAAGATCCAGTTTTAATGTCTTCAGAGTCGTTAATCACACCTTTATGCAGCGGTGCGGTAACCATGGCATTCCATTCACCGTCTAGGCAGCCTTGGGTCGCTATGTCTAATGTTTTCAAAACATAAGAGCCGTTGGCTGTATTTAATTTACCGGCAACGCAATTTGTTGCCAAAGGCACGTGCTTTACGAATAACTGGCCAGCAGTGTGTTTTTGCGCTTGTTTTATAGACAAGTCAAAATCGACGACGGTTAACGGTAGACCCAGTTGTTTTGCGCGCTCTAGTAGCAGTTGTTTGTCTGCTACTACAACAATTTGATAATCCCAATTTTTTTGGGCAATTTGCACACATAAATCTGGGCCGATACCGGCAGGTTCACCGGCAGTAATGGCAAGGATTGGAAGGTTCATTGTCTGTTTCTCTATCCTCTGGCTTTAGCTATTCTCTTTAATGTCTACATAGGCTTCAACGCGAATTTTGCGTAGCCAAATAGGCAGTTCTTCTTCGAATTGGCGGGCCTGTAACATTTGACGAATTTGATTGCGCTGTACTTGCTCACCTAAATCGGTTTCTTTACGGTCTTGAACTTGCAAAATGTGCCAGCCGAATTGACTTTTAAACGGTTTGCTTACAACTCCAGGTTCTATTTCACTCATAATACGATCAAATGCTGGCACCATGTCTCCTGGGTTTACCCAGCCTAGGTCACCACCGCTAACCGCGCTGCCTGGATCATCGCTGTATTCTTTGGCTAATTCTGCAAAATCTTCGCCGTTATCAATTTTCTTATACACTTGATTAATACGTCCCTTAGAGTCTTTGTCTGAACGGATTTCATTCGGCATAACTAATATATGGCGCACTTTGTTTTGTAAAACCATCATGGTGGAGCCACCACGCTTTTCGGTGATTTCAATGATATGAAAACCACTCGCGCTTTTAATGGGGCGTGATATTTCACCGACTTCTAATTCATCTACCGCATCTGCAAACAGTGACGGCAGTTGTGCTTGTTTGCGCCAGCCAAGGTCGCCACCTTTTAACGCATTACGGCCATCAGAATTAGCCATGGCTTGTTGTTGAAAGTCTTTTCCTGCATTGATTTCAGCAACAATGTTATTGGCTTTTTCACGGGCACGCTTGATTTCGTTTGACGTTGCTTGGCTTGGAATAGACACCAAAATATGGCTTAAACGGTATTCTTCTTCTGTGGCCATTTCTCCGGCTTTAGAAGCAAGAAAGTAATCAATATCTTGTTGTGAAATTTGCACACGATTACTCACCTGAAATTTTTGCACACGACTAATAATCATTTCAGTACGAATTTGTTCAACGGCTTCACGGTAAGATAAGCCGTCTTTTTCTAACGCTTGGCTAAACTGGGCGATGGTCATGCCATTTTGTTGGGCGATGCGTTTAACCGTGTCGTTAAGCTGCTGATCGGTTACTTGTACACCGCCACGTTCGGCCATTTGCAGCTGTATGTTTTCTAAAATAAGGCGCTCTAATACTTGCGGCGATAACATGCTGTCGGGAGGAATCTGTCCACCCATTTGGCGTTTTACCGAATCCATTCTGGCATCCAGTTCACTTTGCATAATAATGCTGTCGTCAACAATAGCGACTACGCGATCAAGCTCAACAGGAGCAGCGTTTAACTGAAAAGCGGTGCAAAGAGTTGCTAAGCCAAGTAATAATGCTTTTTTCATGTAAATCTAAATCCTTGTGTTCTTGTGTGCTTAAAGTCAGTAGCGTTCAAAGTCAGTAGCTTTCAAAATCAAAGTAACGACGCGTTGAGTAGCCGCGAATCGATTGATTCATAACATCATCAGGGTTTGATCCAAAACTGGACAAACCTTTCAATTCAATGCGTAACAACCAGCCATACTGCTTATCGGTATTAGCATCTTCGTCGGTGATGCGTTTAGATTGTTCTTGATACAAAAATTGTAAACGCCAACAGCAACTTTGATATTCAAAGCCCGCTAATGCTTCTATGACCGGATCAACCGGTTTCAGTTCATCGTCTTGATAATCCCACAGATCTTTTTTACGGCTACCGATTAAAGCCCAAGAATCGTTGATAGCCCAAAAAACACCGATATCGAGTTGGCGAATGCTTTCGCTCTTATTTTCGCGCAAACCAATATTGGCCATGTGGTTTAATTTATCGTTGTACTCGATACTGAACTGTTTTTGTAAAATTTCATCTTTAAAATCTTCGCCTTCAACTTTAGTGCCTTTTCCCCATTCAATCATGCTGTATAAGCGCCATTGATCAAAAGGGTTCCACGTACTTTCGGCAATAGTAGACGAGTTTGAACGCTGATCTTTTTCACTGCTACTGATACCGGTTAATTTTATACGGCGGTCTTCGTGATAATAAATTTGGCCAATGCTCGCGTTGAATTTTTCTATACCGCTGCTATCACTAATAAAACGGGTTGTAATACCTATGGTGGTTTGATGGGTATCACCAATGCGGTCGTTACCGTTAAAGCGATAATCACGAAACAGTTGGTTGGCGTTAAAGGTTAATTCACTGCTATCAAAGTTAGGAATATCGGTTTGGTCTACATACGGCACTTTTAAATGCAGAATGCGTGGTTCTAGTGTTTGCAAAAATTGATTATTGAAGGCATCACGCTCAAAAAATAAGCCAGCATCTAAACTGAATTTAGGTACAGAAATGGTTGGGTTTTTATCTAGTCCATCGTCAATTAAACCTTGTTCAACATCGTCTAGTTGATACTGACGCACCTTGTATTCTGCTTTAGGGGTAATAAAAGCAAAAGGCCATTCAAAGGTATAACTCACCGCAGTGTCGAAAACCAAACGGTTGCCGTTAATAGCGTTGGTGCCCGTTAGCTCTTCATTATCGCGCTGAAACCGCGTGGCTTGAGTTGTTAGGCTGCCGTTTAGACCAGAAAAAGACTCTGGTTTATAGGTTAAATTAAGTTGTGGAACGCGTTGATAAGGGCGCGAGGCTTGCGCAATAGTGTCATCAACGGTTTGATAGCTTTCGCCGGTAATATCAAAATGCCAAGCGTTTTTATCAAAGTAAATTTCGCCGCGAGTAGGCATATGGGTTTCACGGTTAATCGTGAGGCTTGGGCTCATATCATTAAGGTAGTCGTTATCGCTTAAACGATTATAAACCCAGCGATGACGCCAGTACTGGTTGATTTCACCGCGTTGCTGAACGTTGATTAACCAACGATCTTCACGTTCGTTGGTTAGCGGTGTGACGCCGTCGGCTTCTGTTTGATCCTGTAGATAGCTACGATCACCTTTTAAAATGCCGTAATTGAATTCGCCTTCACCAAACAGGCTGGTCAGTTGGCGTAACTGAAATTGCCACAGCAAACCATGATCTAAAATTTCTTTAGGAGTAATGGTGGCATCGGCTTGTGGGTGCAGGTTGATGTAAAATGGAATCGACATTTCGCTGGCTTGTACTTCGCCATTGATACTAAACGTTGGGTCTAAAAAGCCGGTCATGCGTCGATCATCGATTGGAAAGCGGTAATAAGGGAAGTATAAAATAGGCACTTCTTTTATGCGTAAACGAGTATGCCATGCGCTACCAATACCGTTTTCACGATCAAGATGGATTTCACTGGCTTTTAAATCCCAGTCATTGCTGCCTGGTTCGCAGAAGGTGTAGGTTGCATCCGACAGTTGAATAATAAATTCACCTTGGCTATCGATACTGCCTGCAGTGCCGCGAACATGGCTGCCTGGAATGGCATAAATGCTGTTGGTTAGTGTTGCTGTTTTAAGCTCTGGATTAGGGCTGTCGTTTATAACGGCGCTTTCTCCAGACATAACAATGCTAGGCGTGAGCATATTTACGTTGCCGCTAAAACTGGCGCTGCGATTGTTTTGCGACCATGTCGCATGGTCACTAAAAATACGGCGATCTAATTGAGAAAATTCCACATTGCCTTTAAACAGCGCTTCACCAGTTATAGAAGCGCTTGATTCGTTTGCTTCTACAACAATGTTGTTATCGGTACGCGATTGGCTAGCGACAGGGCGATATTTGCCCGAACAAAATTGAGGTAATGCTGCTTTTTCTGTGGCGGTTAAATCTTCTAATGGATACCAAGATAAAGGCTTAAAAGCATAGTTTGGGGTGGCTTCATCCGCGCTTGCAATTTGAAACGAAAATAGGGCGATAATTGCAATTAACAGGGAAAATACTTTGTTCATGTTAAATCGGGGAATCCGATCGATCCTTATGCTATTGTGCGTAAATAATAACGAAATTTTCTGACTAACTCACCTTAAGAGGCCAGTATGGATCAGCGTCAGGACACTTTAAGCCAATGGGCCGCCGATCAGATCGAGCAACTTTATCGACACAGTATACCTGCTGAAATGATCACCGTATCGGGTGATGCCAGTTTTAGACGATATTTTCGCATCATTTTTACTGAAAATGGAGTTCAAAATAGTTGGATTGCGGTTGATGCCCCACCAGAACATGAAAATAGCCGCCAATTTGTTGAAATATCCAAAGTTTGGTCAGCAGCTGGGGTAAAAGTGCCTGCGGTATTGGCATTTGATGAAGCGCGCGGATTCATGTTGTTGGAAGATTTTGGCGACACCATGCTGCATCCTGAGCTTAACGAAAATACAGCCGACGACCTGTATCGAGCCGCGATAGATGCCTTAATAAGGCTGCAGCAGTTGCCTCATACAGACAACATTCCTCAGTACGATCGTGCATTGCTCGACCAAGAAATGGCGTTGTTTCAAGATTGGTTGTGTGAACAGCATTTATCATTAGTGCTTTCTGATGCCGAAAAAGCAATGCTTGCTCAAGTGTTTGAAACTCTTGCTAAATCAGCATTGGGGCAACCACAAGTAATGGTGCACCGAGATTATCACTCGCGTAATTTAATGATGTGTACTACTGCGCAGCCAACCGCTCAGCAACATTGCGTAGGTATTATTGATTTTCAAGATGCCGTATGGGGTGCTTACACTTACGATTTGGTTTCGTTATTAAAAGACTGTTATATCGAATGGCCGCGCGATCAGGTTTTATCTTGGGTGGAGTATTTTGCTGATAAATCATCTTATTGTATCGAAAATAAGAAACAGCTGATTCAAGATTTTGATTTTATGGGCATGCAGCGACATTTAAAAGCAGCTGGTATTTTTGCTCGTTTGAGTATTCGTGATCAAAAACACGGTTATCTTAATGACCTTCCTAGAACCTGTGGCTATTTATTAAAAACGGCACAGCTTTACTCGCAATCTCCAGAATATCCCGAGTTTTCTGCTTTTGCTGATTGGTTACAAAAGAGCTTTTTACCTGCGCTTTAATGATAGCGCCCTACTTAATACCGAATAAGAAGATGATGACGTGAAAGCAATGATTCTTGCCGCGGGTCTTGGCAGTAGAATGCGGCCATTAACCGATAACTGTCCTAAGCCATTACTGCCCGTGGCCGGTAAGCCGCTGATTGTTCATCATATAGAGCAATTGGTTGCGTTGGGTATTACCGAAATTGTAATCAATCATGCGTATTTGGGTCAGATGATAGAGCAAGCTTTGGGTAATGGTTCGCAGTGGGGCTGCTCTATTCAATACTCTGCTGAGCAAACACCGCTAGAAACCGGCGGTGGTATTTTGCAAGCATTGCCTTTGTTAACCGATGCTGAAAACCCTGAACAGCCTTTTTTATTAGTAAACGGTGACGTTTGGTTAGAGTGGGATCGGTTATTATTACCACAGCAGATTAGCGGTTTATGCCATTTGTGGTTGGTTAAAAATCCTGCACATAATCCCGGTGGCGATTTTGTTTTACTCGCTCCGTTATCAACTCAGCCATTAACATTTGGCGCAGTGGTTGATAAACCCGCTGAGGAAAATAATAAACAAACCGCTGACACCTCACAGCAAGCACTCACTTTTAGTGGCATAAGCCTAATAAAACCCGCTTTATTTGACGATATTACCCTCAACAGTGATCAGCAAGTCTTACCTTTTCCATTAGCTCCTTTGTTGCGCAAAGCTATGAGTAACGGCTTGGTCAGCGGCGAAGTTTTTTTGGGGCACTGGGTTGATGTGGGAACACCAGAACGCTTAAAGTACGCATCTGAATATATATTACGTTCGCATACAGATGCTAAAACGGATACAAATAGGTTGGGTGCATGAAAATTTGGTTAGGAAAAATTACCGGAGCAACCTTAGGACTTTTTACTGGCGGTCCATTTGGTATTGTTATCGGCATGATTGTTGGTCATTTACTTGATCAATTTATCGAACGAAACATGCTGGGCGTCACTGCTCAAAACTCTACTAATACCGCCGGTGGCGAAAATGCCAACCTACAACTGCAAATACAACAAGTGTTTTTTCGAACCACTTTTCGGGTCATGGGGCGAATAGCCAAAGCCGATGGCCATGTTACCAATAAAGAGATCGCCACAGCCCAAGACATCATGACTCAAATGGGTTTAACCGAGCAGATGCGTCAACAAGCAATCAATTTTTTTACTGAAGGAAAAGACCCTAACTTTGATCTTGCCCCCGACCTGCGTCGTTTAAAAGAAGCACTAACTCAGCAAGCTTCGCTCTCGCAAATGTTTTTAGAAATACAATTAAGTGTTGCATACAGCGACGGTAAATTGAGTTTAGAAGAACGTCGAGTATTTGATCGTTTGTGCCGAGATTTAGGTATATCGGCGTTTCACTTTGAATACATACACTCTCGAGTAAAGGCTGCTATGAGCGGTGGTTGGCGATCGCGTAGCGGTGGTTCACAGTCACAAGCTCGCGGTGATTCTCGTTCTGAATTAACCACTGCTTACGCTGTTCTTGGGGTAAAACCCGACATCAGCGACAAAGAATTGAAACAAGCATACCGTAAACTCATGAGTCAGCATCATCCCGATAAGTTGGTAGCAAAAGGTTTGCCGGCAGAAATGATGAGATTGGCCAAAGAGAAAACTCAAGAAATTCAAACCGCTTACGATAAAATTCAGCAAGCGCGAAAGAAGTAAGGCGCAGTCGTTCAAAATTCGACAATAGCCCCGTCTATTAAGACCTGCTATTATGCGCGCCCTGCATTATTCTATGCGGGTTACTCCCAAAGAAAGAACATTAAAGAGACGGTTATGCCTCAAATTGTTACAACAGAACTCACGGAACTTGTGTCTCCAGGAATGGCTAACTTTTCTGGAAAAATGCACGGTGGGGAATTGCTTAAGTTGCTTGATAAAGCAGCCTTAACTTGTGGTATGCGTTTTAGTGGTAAATATTGCGTGACGTTATCGGTTGACCGCGTAGTGTTTCGTGAACCGATTTTTATTGGTGAACTTGTCACCTTATTAGCCACGGTTAACTACACTGGCCGCACGTCTATGGAAATCGGTATTAAAGTGATTGCCGAAGATTTAAAAGGCAAATCTGTACGTCATACAAACACCTGTTTCTTTACTATGATTGCTGTTGACGATAATGGTAAACCAACCAAAGTGCCACAGCTTATTTTGAATACCGACGAGCAGCGTAGTCGTTGGGTTAGTGCTGAAAAACGTCGTAAATCAACGATGAATTTAGAAAAAGATATTAAAGAAAGTGTTTAAAGTCTTTAGACCAAGATTTTGCGATTAGAATCTTGAAGTAAGCGCTAAACAAAAAAAGCCGCGGTGTTTATCATTCATAATAATTGATAAATACCGCGGCTTTTTTATTTTTACAAGTAGAGCTATTTTGTTTTTTCTACTTCTCTGGCATGTTCAACAAGATCGGCCGCAATGGCTATTTCTTGTGATAAGTTTTCTTCAGATTCTTGTGTTTTAGGTAATACCGCGTTCAAGATAATTGCGACCAAACCACACAAGCTAATACCTGTTAGGCTGAACTCTGCATTACCAATGGCCATGCCACCAATACCAAATACCAGCGTGGTAGAAACGATAACAAGATTACGCTGTTCCGCTAAATCTACCTGTGCTTTGACTAAAATATTCATGCCTACACCGGCGATAGAACCGAAGAGTAAAATCAAAATACCCCCCATAACAGGCGTTGGAATGGTTTGCAGAGCGATACCGAATTTAGCAATAAAGGCTAAACAAATCGCAAATGCCGCTGCCCAAAGCATAATGCGAGGGTTGAACATTTTGGTAAGCATCACTGCACCAGTAACTTCAGAGTATGTTGTATTAGGTGGGCCGCCAAATAAAGAAGCTAAAGACGTCGCTAAACCATCACCTAACAAAGTACGGTGTAGCCCAGGTTTCTTGGTGTAATCTTTTCCGGTGACATTACTAATCGCTAAAATATCGCCCACGTGTTCAATCGCTGGGGCAATTGCAACCGGCAACATAAACAAGATAGCTGCAATATTAAATTCAGGTGTAATAAAGTTAGGCACAGCAAACCAAGCTGCATTAGAAACTTGTTCAGTAGTTACCATGCCCATAAAAGCGGCCATGATATAACCCACCAAAACACCCGACATAATAGGCAATAAACGGAAGATACCTTTGCCTAATGTTGCTACCAAAAGCGTAGTAATTAAAGCCGACATTGAAACAAACAATGAGTCTGCATAAGGGAACAATTCCATAGAACCGTCACCGGCTTTACCCATGGCCATATTAACGGCGATCGGGGCCAAACCTAAACCAATCACCATAATAATTGGGCCAGTAACCACAGGCGGCATGAGTTTGTGCAAAAAACCTGCCCCACGCACTGCCACGATCGACGAGATAATTACATACATTAAACCGGTGACAAACAAAGAACCCATTGCCGCAGCAACGCCCCAAGTTTGTACAGAGTAGGCAATAGGGGCGATGAAAACAAAGGATGACGCTAGAAAAATAGGCACTTGTTGCTTGGTAATAAACTGAAACAAAATAGTACCAATGCCCGCCGTGAACAACGCAACACTAGGATCTAACCCGGTGATGAGTGGCATAAGCACTAATGCGCCAAAAGCAACAAATAGCATCTGCAAACCCGCCAGCGCATTGCGCCAAGTCGGCTGCGTAAAGCTGCTATCTGTATTTGAAAGATCAGACATGTTTAATTTCCTAAGATTGCTTATTATTTTAAATTATCGAGTACCGAAGATTTTGTCTCCAGCATCTCCAAGCCCTGGAATAATGTAACCATTTTCATTTAAGTGACTATCAACCGATGCCGTGTAAATGTCTACGTCTGGGTGCGCCTCTTGTACTTTTTTAATGCCTTCTGGTGCAGCGACTAAAACCAATGCACGAATATCGGTGCAACCTGCCTTTTTAATTAATTCGATAGTGGCATTCATAGAACCGCCTGTGGCTAACATTGGATCAATAATAATCGCCATGCGCTGGTCCATATCGCTGGCCAGTTTTTCAAAATAGGTTACAGGCTCAAGGGTTTCTTCATCGCGGTATAGGCCAACAACACTGATTTTAGCACTCGGCATTAAATCTAAAACGCCGTCTAGCATGCCAATACCTGCACGTAAAATGGGTACAACGGTAGCTTTTTTACCGACTAAACGTTGGCCTGTTAACTCACCATCCCAGCCTTCCATTTTAAAATCTTCAACTTCCAAATTTTTTGTTGCTTCGTAAGTTAATAAGCTACCCACTTCAGCTGCCAATTGACGGAAGCTGCGTGTGCTCATGTGCTTACCGCGCATTAGGCTAATTTTGTGTTGAACAAGAGGGTGTTTAATTTCGAATACAGACATTTTGAGGATACCAAGGATGATTTTGCGTATTTTCCCATAAAACGAAGAAAATGTGATGGGCAATTTGTTTCAAATTGTCTATCTGGTCAGGAAATTTAGACTTTTTAACCATTTATGTTTAATCAAAAGACTATTTAGATCGATTATGACTAAAGAGCTGATAAAATAATCGCAGTCATCAAGTCGCTGATAAAAATTTAAAGTAGGTAATTAATATGCCGGTAGCCGGTGTCCGCCACATACTTGTTAAAACAAACGAAGAAGCTAACCGCTTACGCGATCGTATTGTAAAAGGTGCTGACTTTGGCAAGCTCGCCAAACAGTTCTCGCTGTGCCCATCGGGTAAAAAAGCCGGTGGTGATTTAGGCGAAGTACGCCCAGGTCAAATGGTGAAACCGTTTGATAAGGTGGTATTTAAAGGTGAGTTGCTAAAAGTGCATGGCCCTGTGAAAACGCAGTTTGGGGTGCATTTGATACAGATTTTGTATCGGGCTTAATGATAGAGATTTTAAACATAAAAAAACCCACGGTTAAAAAACAGTGGGCTTGTTTTATTGATTACTATTGAACCTGCTTACCACATCAAATCATCTGGAATCTGATAATCGGCATACGGGTCATCTTCTTCGATTTCTGGTGAGGTATTTTCAGCAATGTAGATAAAACATTCTTGATTACGTTGACGGATTTTCTCTGCAACGCCTAATGGGATAATCGCAAACGTTTTGTTGTCTTGGTTCGGGCTAGTAATAGCCAGCTTACCGCGACTTAAACGATCTTGAATGTCTTCATTCACGTAGATCTTTTTAATCTTGGTGCCAGCTGTAAAGTTGTACGCCAAGTCACCGTCGATTGAAATAGTATTCATGGTGACGAGTTGTTTAATCTGAGCCATGACTGCTTTGGCATCTGCCGCTGCTTTTCTTTCGTCATTTAATACTTTGTCACGAGCAATTTTTTCTTGCTTAGCTTTGTCGGCTAATTCTTTTGCTTCGTCGATGACTTCAGCACCGTTACGCGCTTCTTTCACGTTTTTCTTTTTTTGCTTTTCAGCCTGTTTGGCTTTTTTCTTATCCGTTAGCCCCATGGCTAGCAGTTGTTCTTGTAATGTTTTTGCCATTTTATTCTCGTAAAAAATCGTCGAAATTTTTAGTCTCTGTTTTTCCCTAGTGGGCTAGGTAGTCGTTTTACGGCACGCCATAAATACTTCCCTGTAGGCTCGGAGAACACATCCATGTGTTCTAACGGCCTTAAACAACATACCTAGAACGCTAGTGAGCGACGTTTACTCTAAATTACTAAAGGCGACGAACGCGGAAGCGACGGCCTTTCATGTTCTTTTCTTGAATCAACTTTAACGCTAGGCGCGCACTTGGGCGAGCAATAGCAACATAAGCCTGATTTGGGAACATGTTAATTTTGCCAACATCGCTACCAGGAATGCCACCATCAGCGGTTAATGCGCCTAAGATATCGCCCGGGCGTAATTTACTCTTTTTGCCGCCATCAATGCACAAAGTCACCATGTTTGGTTTTTTTGGCTCGTACGGGCTTTTAACTTTTGAGATGTCGCTGGTTTCATACTTGGTATTCATGTACTCATTAATCGCAAACATCTTTTTAACTTCAGAAGCCGCCATTAACGAAAGCGCTAAACCTTCTTTACCCGCACGGCCCGTTCGGCCAATACGGTGAACGTGAACTTCTGGGTCACGCGTGACATCGTAACTAATCACTAAATCTAAATCGTCGATATCCAAACCACGAGAAGCAACATCGGTAGCGATTAAAATAGACGCACTCTTGTTAGAGAAACGCACTAATACTTGGTCACGTTCGCGTTGTTCCATTTCACCCACAAGGGCGAGGGCGTGATAACCGCGTTCACGCAAAAATTCTAAAACGTCGTAACAAGCAATTTTGGTATTACAGAAAATCACTGTAGATTCTGCCGCTTTGCTGCCTAATAAGGTTAACAAAGCTTCGTCTTTATCTTTCATCTTCGGCACATCATAAAAGCGTTGGGTAATGGTGCTTTTAGATTGCTCGTCTTTGATAGTGATGGTGGTTGGATCGTGCTGAAATTCTTTACTCAGCGCCTGAATACCTTCGGGGTACGTTGCCGAGAAAAGTAACATTTGGCGATCATAAGGCGTATGGCTGATGATCTTAGTAATCTCATCGACAAAACCCATATCTAACATACGATCGGCTTCATCCAAAACCACAGTATCAACTGAGTTTAGATCTAACGTACCTTTGTTGATGTGGTCAGAAATACGCCCCGGAGTCCCGACAACAATATGTGCGCCATGCTCTAGCGAGCCAATTTGTGGGCCAATCGATTGACCGCCACATAAGGTCAGAATTTTAATATTTTGCTGATAGCGCGCAATCTTACGAATTTCATCCGCAACCTGAGTCGCCAATTCGCGCGTTGGGCATAAAATAAGTGCTTGGCAACCGAAATTTCTTTGGTTTAAACGCGCTAAAATACCAATGCCAAAAGCCGCTGTTTTACCACTACCGGTTTGTGCTTTAGCCAGCACATCGCCACCCTCGATCACGATTGGTAATGCCTGTGCTTGAATAGGGGTCATGTCGAGATAACCCATTTGATCTAGGTTATCGATCATGCCTTGCGGTAGCGCAAGCGAGGAAAATTTGGCTGGTTGGCTCAAGGTGAAACTCCATAGAAGGGCAAAAAGAGGCTGGTCTAGCAGAAAATTGCATTATAGCAGGTAATAAATCGATACTGCATGGCTAAATGCACCGGCCATTACAAACAAATGCCAAACTTCATGGAAGCCAAAAGTGTTAGGCCAAGGGTCTGGCCATTTGGTGGCGTAAATCACCGCACCTATTGTGTAAGCAATGCCGCCATAAACTAACCAGTCAAAAGAGACTTCTGGCATGGTGGCTTTCATGGTGGATAAACCAAATACACAAGCCCAGCCCATAGCTAGGTAGATAATTGTGGATAACCAACGTGGTGCACCGATCCAGAATATCTTTAATAAAATGCCCGAAGCAGCAATACCCCAAACACTTGCAAACAATGTCCAGCCGATGCTGTCTCTAAGTGGCACTAGGCACATAGGTGTGTAAGTGCCCGCTATCATGGCAAAGATAGCCATGTGGTCGATGCGTTTTAACTGCAATATTTTAGCGTCATCGCCTTGGTAGAGATGATACAAAGCACTTGTGCCAAACATCAAAACCATGGTGATGCCAAATATAGTGAACGAAACAATGTGCCAAATATCGCCATGAATACTGGCTTGAACAACAAAAAAGCACAAAATAACAAAGGCGATTACTGCGCTAATTAGATGACTGAAACCACTAAACGGATCGCGAAATCGAGACTTGCTTAGCTCTAGGTTGGTAGATGCTGGAATATTCGACATAATGGCCTCCGTAAAAAATAGTGATCTTAGTGTACACTTGTTTACTTAAAATTTGTTTACTCATAATTATTATAATTTTTAATTGAAAACTCTGACTATGGCTTTTAGTAAAACTGTGACAATTGGGTTAAATAATATTAAAGCCTTGTTCCACGCGGGGTTGAAATAGACCTATGACTTTATTACCAGAAGCGGCTACACCCAGTAAGGATTGGTTTTTATACGTTATAAGAACCAAAAAAGGCAGTTTATACACAGGTATCACCACCAACGTTGAACGCCGCTTTGCTGAACATCAATCTGCGGGCAAGTTGACTGCTAAATTTTTAAAAGGCAAAGGCCCGTTGCAGCTGGAGTTTTCAATTAAAGTAGGTAATCGTTCTCAGGCTTTAAAGTTGGAGTATCAGGTTAAGCAGCTTAGCAAACATACTAAAGAAAAAATTGTATTGGGTTCGGTCTTATTGCCAAGCTTGTTTCCTGAATTAGTAAAAATATCGGCGAGTTAATTAAATATTGGCTTAAAAGCACTCGATAAAATTTAAAGAGATCATTACAATGCATTATTAATTGGTACTAACGTTCAGTATTGCTGGTGGAAAATCAGCATTCAGGCTATAAAAACTATAAAAACTATAAAAACTATAAAAACTATAAAAACTATAAAAACCAGGACTGCTCACCATGCGCAAACTCACTCTGCTGATCATTGCCACCACATTAAGTGCGTGCGCCAGTGTCAAACAAATCTCCGTTAATCAACCTATTCCAGCTGCTGTTGAAAAAACAGGCATTGCCACAGCGGGTGCAATTTCCGTCGATGTAACACCGCCACCCGGAATGCCAATGGGGGGTTATTCGGTGATGGCGAATGCGGGTAAAGGCTTTCGCACACGTTTAAAAGCTCGTGTAGTGTATTTAAATGATGGCCAAGGTAACTCAACCGCCTTGGTACAAACAGATTTAACCGCGGGTTCGTTATTGGTGCAGCACAAGGTTGTAGAAGCGGTTGCTGCTAAAACAGGGCTTAAAGCCAGTGATATTGTGATTACCTCTTCGCACAGTCATTCTGCTCCGGTGAATCATTTTGAAAATGATTTTTACAATAAACACATGTCGAGTGGCCAAGGGCTTGAAGAAGAGTTTTTAGAATTTGCCAGCCAGCGCATTGCTAACGGCATTTTAGCAGCGTTTGAAAATCGTCGTCCTGCCTTAGTTGCTACTGGTCGTAAAGATATTTATGGCTACAACCGTAACCGCGCGCTTGATGCTTATGTATTAAATGACAATGTTGAAAAATATAGCCTAGACGACCCAAAGGCTAAATTTAATGCCATTAACCCCGCCATGTTTATGATTCGTATTGATGTAAAAGATGATCAAGGAGACTTTAAACCGTTAGCGGCTTTTTCCAGCTTCTCGGTTCACGCAACAGCGTTGAGCGTTCCGGTAGAAGTGTATAACTCTGATTTATTTGCATACGCGCAAAAAGATCTTGAATGGGCGATTGCAGACAAATACCAAACACCTTGGAAAGTCGTTCATGGTTTAACCACAGGTACTCAAGGTGATATGGCTCCAGCATTACCCGATAATGGCGATAATACGTTTGGCCATCACGATGTAAACTGGATAGAAGCTAAAAAATTAGGCCAAGGTATTGGTAAAGAAGCGATTACGCTGTTTGAACAGTTGGGTGATCAGTTAACCGCTAATGTATCTATCGCCACCGCGGGTCGTGAATTGAATATTCGCCAGAACAATACTATTGATGGTATTGAGCTATGCGAAGACCCTGCTATTGGCGCACCGGTTGCCGCGGGTGCCTATGAACGCAGAACGCCATTTTTGGCGGCGATTCCTTTCTTAAAAGGCGGCAACATCATGTCACGCAGCTGGGTATTTACTGACGGTTGTCAGGGTAATAAAACCCACTTAGGTTTTAAGTATTTACAGCCTTTGTTAGAGCCAAAAGACAGCTTCCCAAATACCGTGTTATTCCAGTTGATTAAAATTAACGACACCGTTGTAATGCCATTGCCATTTGAAGTAACAACCGAAGCTGGCCGCCGTATGGCCGAGCGCGTGAGTACAGAATTCGCTAACGCTAATAATGAAATCAAACACGCTTGGGTCGCGGGTAATGCCAACGGTTACTTTGGTTATACAACAACACCCGAAGAATATGCACGTCAGAATTATGAAGGCGGGCATACTTTATATGGCCAGTATTCAACACCTTATTTAACCGCTCAGTTAGGGCAGTTAGCAAAAGACCTGAATGCAAAAGGCAGTGTTTTAGAGCTTTCCCCTAAATGGGATTACACCTTAAAAGTGATCGAATTCTTCCCAGAGAAAGTTGCTAGCACGGGTAAGCGTAAGGCTTTAGAGCAACCAGAAATGCACTTCGCTGAAGCTGATAACGAAGAAGACTATATTGAATTCGAATGGCTAGATGTTGGTGCGAGTGAAATCAAATTGCACGAGCCATTGGCGAAAGTGGAAGTTTTACGTGATGGCCAGTGGGTAACTATGAATAACGGAATTGAGCCGATTCATGACGATGGTTACGACCTAGAGATTCGCTTAGAAGACGATGAAGATAATGGCATGGCCGAATATCAAATTCGTTGGTACAACCCAGTTGCGGGTGGCCAGTATCGCTTTGTCATTGCAGGGCGAAGCGGCCAAGAAATTCTTTACTCGAAAGCCTTTGCGGTTGCTGCAGAAGCATTAGCGGCGCAGTCTGAGCAAGTGATTTCGCTGATTGATTAGTTAAAAACTAATAGATAGAGATGCAAAAAAATAGCCAGAGCGAAAGCAACTGGCTATTTTTTGTTTACAAGGTTGGTTCTGTATCAAGCATGCTTTACCAAAGACCTAGTCGGCACTGTCTGGAGCATCATCTTGTAAAGACGCATCTTCATTAGAGTTGCGGAATTTAATTTGCAGACCTTGCAAAAAGTTACGCAAAATTTGGTCTTTGCAAATACGGTAATGCTTGTGACCTGGGCGACGGAAAAAAGCAGTAAGTTCTGGTTTGCTGATGCGAAAATCGGCTAATTCCATAACCGCCAACATGTCTTCATCGACATAATTCAAAGCAATTCTTAATTTACGCAAAATAATGTTGTTGGTTAGCTCTTTTTCAATCGGTGCTGGTTCACCTTCTTTAACGCCGCGTTTATCGTTGATTAACCCGTTTAAAAAAGTGGCTAATAAATAGTCTTTAAGGCCTTTATAGTCTTCGTGGCTATCTTTTTTTAACCAATCGCTGATTTGTTCACGGGTTACTGTTTCACCGGCTAAGGCAAACAGTGAAATCATTTTGCTATCGCTAAAATCAAAGGTATAGCGTATACGGCGTAAAATATCGTTATTGGTCACTGTGTTGTGCTCATCGGTTGTGCTCGTAAAAAATACTGAGTTGATTTTAGCAGAGATAGCGTGCTATTTCTGCTAAAACGATGATTACCGCTGTTTGTTTTTACTCGCTGCTATTTTTTCTTACGATCTAATATCAGCAACAATGGCGGTAAGAATAAAAAATCGACCAGTAGTGCCATCAAGATCGTCACAGCCAATAAGGTTCCCATATTGTTACTGGGGTGAAAATGCGAGAACTGCATTACTAAGAAACCACCTACTAATACCGCAGAAGTAACCACTAAAGCATTACCAACGGTATTAAACGCATAGCGAATGGCATCTTCAGTTTTTAGCCCTTGTTCACGCTTAGCGCGCAAGTATTTACTTAAAAAGTGCACGGTATCATCGACCACAATCCCCAAGCTTAAACACACCACCACAGAAACGGCCGTATCAATTTGGCCGTTAATCATGCCCCAAATACCGTACGCTAAAATGGCGGGCATGATGTTAGGAATTAAACTGATGAGGCCTATCTTGAAAGATCGCAAAGCAAAAATCAGTAAGAAAGAAATCAAAATTAACGCAATAGAAGTACCATCAATCATGCTGCTAATATTACGAAAGGTAAGGTTGGCAAACACAATGTCTAATCCGGTACCTTCCGATACGGCAATAGCGGGGGCATTTTGTTGCAGCCAAGCCAGTGCTTTTTGTTCCAGTTCTAAAATATAGGCCGAGTCGGCTTTTTCAAACGATACCGACAGTCGGGTTGCAGAGCGGTCATTGTTAATGGTGTCGTCCAGTCCTAAGCCTTGCGGCAAAGATAATTCATACAATAATAAATATTGCGCAGCCAACTCTCGGCTTTGTGGAATTTTGAACCATTCTTCATCGTTGTTGTGTAGGTTTTTATTAAGGCGTTTAATAATGTCGGTGATGCTTTCTACACTGGATACTTTATCTTGTGTGTGCAGCCATTGGGTAAAGTTATCGGCTTGTTGAAGAAAGTCTGGGTTATTAATTCCACCTGCTTCTTCGCTGTCTAAAATAAAGAAAATACGGTGTAAGCCTCCCAGCGTATCGTTGGTGGCTTCAATGGTATTGCGAACTTCAAAGCTTTCATCAAAAAACTCATGCCAGCGTTCAGAAATGGAGTTTTTACTTAACTGGCTACCAATAGCAATAATCACAATGGCCATTATGACAAACAAAGGCTTGTAAAAACGCACAACAGCATTGGCAAAGACCATCATGTAAGACGGCTTGTTGTTATCGACCTTACCTTTGGGTGTGGGCATAAGAGCAAGCATGGCCGGTAAGAAAGAGATACTGTAAAACCAAGCAAAAAATACCCCAGCGGCAATCATGTTACCCATGTCGCGATAAGGTGGCGAGTCGCTAGCGTTTAAGCATAAAACACCGATAACTGTCGTAATGCTGGTAATAAATACTGGTGAGAAGTTGATGCGCAAAGATTCTTGAATCGCTGCAAACTTAGACTTACCGTTATTCAGTTCGTAGTAATAACTAATTAAAATATGAATGGTATCAGCAACCGCTATGGTCAAAATAGCAGTGGGCACAAAACCGGTGGGTGGGGTCATAGTGAAGCCCATCCAGCCAAATAAACCCATGGTGGCTAAGACGGAGAAACTGATAATTAGCAAGGTCAAAAACATGCCAGAAAAAGTGCGTAGTAAAATCAGCATAATCACAATCATCACCAAATAAGAAAGCCCAAGCAGATTTTTTATATCTTGCTCAATCGCTTCACCCATCGTGACATTAGAGGTGAGTGAACCCCCTACCAAAATGTCGAAATCAGGAAATTCTGGGCGTATACGTTCGGCTAAAGCACGTGCAGCAACCACGGCTTCTACTGATGTTTGTTGGCTGGTACCTTCTGGCAATACGGTTCTTACGTTGATCCCTGTTGATGCTCCATCTTCTGAAATTAAATTGTGAATTAATGTTGGCTCTGCAAATACGTTACTGCGTATTTTTTCACGTTCTGGGGGCGTTAAATCGAGGGCATCGTAATATAAGTAATCGATGATTAAGTCGTCTTCTTCAACGTCGGTATGTTGGTAGTTTTGCAAAGACGTAACGCGTTGAGAATAAGGCAGTTGCCATGCTTCTTCGGTTAAACGTTCAATTAAATGCAGGCCTTGGCTAGAGAATAAATCACCTTGTTGTGCATGCAGATAAAAATACACATTCTCTTGTTTCGAAAAGGTACGCTCCATGCTCTCTAGAGCCAGTAATTGTGGGTTTTCTGGGCCAAAATAGGCGCGAAAATCGCTGGTGAATAACAGTTTGCTCGCCCCGGCACTAAGCATGACAACACTCAGCGCAAGGACAACCGCTAACCATTTGCGCTGAGCAATAACCCAGCGTATGTAATTTTCTAAGATGGTATTTGGCTTCATAAGATATTTAATAAACGCTTTTTAATTATTATTTTTGCTAGTGGTTATTTTGGCTAGTGAATGTGCTTGCATGGTGAACAGTTTCATTTAACCAACAGCAGTTTATTCGGCTACCGCTGGCTTGCAAGGTGAATATAAGCCGAATGGCATAAAGCAGGGCGGTTTATTTACAATTGGGTTATTATGTCGCCAATAAATAGCCTATTTTAAAATTTTTGACAGTTGTAAATAACATGACACGTAATGTTTGGACTCTAATGTTGGCGCAAGCGTTTGCTATGTGTGCCGCACCTTTGGTTGTTTTTGTTGGTGGCTTAGTGGGTAGCCAGCTAGCTAGCGACAGCCGTTATGCAACCTTGCCATTAGCGGCGATGGTATTTGGCACTGCATTGGCGGTGTATCCTGCAGCAGCTTGGGCTGGTCGTGTGGGTCGTAAAATAGTGTTTTTAACGGCTATGCTGTTGGGTTCTGCGGGTTCGCTATTGGCCGTTTTAGCGCTAGAAAAAGAAAGCTTTTCTCTGTTTGTTATCGCCGCAACGCTAATTGGTATGGTGTTAGCGTGTATTCAGCAATTTCGCTTTGCTGCCATGGAAAGTGTTGAAGCGGATCTTATGCCAATAGCAGCATCACGGTTACTATTGGCCGGTATTGTAGCGGCTTATCTTGGGCCAGAGTTAGTGACATTAGGGCAAAGTCTGCACCAAAATACCTTTGCTGGTGCTTTTTACTTATTAGCAGGGTGCTTTATGCTGGCATTTTTAGCGCTTTCAATAGGCTTTAAAAATGTTGTTATTGTGCAGTCGAATGAAGCCGTGAGCCGACGCAGTGTTGGCGAAATCTTATCCAATCCGGGCATTTTATTAGCCGTTGGCAGTGCTGCTGTTGGCTATTCGGTAATGACCTTTATCATGACAGCAACCCCGATTAGCATGCACGAAATTAATCATTTTGGCCTCGAAGAAACAAAGTGGGTTATTCAAAGCCATATTTTAGCCATGTTCGTGCCTTCTTTCTTTTCTGGCTGGTTGGTTCGTAAGTGGGGCTTTGTCGCTATGATGTGGGCTGGCTTAGCGATTTATGCGGTTTGTTTATTTATTGCTTATTGGGATCAAGCACTGATCCATTACTGGAGTGCTTTGGTATTGTTAGGACTGGGCTGGAACTTATTATTTGTCTCTGGTACTGCGTTTTTGCCTCACATGTACCATGCCAGTGAAGCGCATCAAGTACAGGGTTTAAATGACTTGGTTATTTTCAGTGCGCAGGCGATTGCTTCACTGGCGTCAGGTGTTTTGTTGTTGGTGCTGGGCTGGCACGGACTTATTTGGGTCGCGGTGCCGATCGTTTTGATTCAGGTAGGCTTGATATTAAACTGGCAACGCTCAAAAGCGAGCATACTAAACGTTGTTAACTAAAAGGCGCAGGCTAGCGCCTTTTATCAATCAATCAACCAATGTGCAGAAGTCGTTAGTATTTCAGTTTTAACACCTTAAAACCATTAGCTTGAACAATAGTTTCTACACTGTGACACACTTTATCTGCCCATTGTTCATAAGCCAGTTGGCGATTAGCCACAATCCACACTTCACCTCTGGGTAATAAATGCTGCTTAGCGGTACCGATCAACTGCTGAGTAAAGTTGTAATCGGTGTCTTTACCTTGATGAAATGGTGGGTTACAGATAATAGTATTGAATTTTTTAGTGCTAATTAAACCGTCACTGGCAAATACCGGACAATCAAAGCCCATTGATTGCGTGTTTAGCTCGGCAGAAGCCAAGGCCATGCCATCAATATCCACCATTTCTACATACAATTCGGGTTGGCGAGATTTACAAGTTAAACCGATTACACCGCTGCCACAGGCCAGATCCAATACTCGGCCACGTTTATTTAATGAAAGATGATCAAGCAATAATTGTGTACCAATATCCAATTTTCCAGTATTAAAAACACCCGGATAAGTGGTGAAGGTTAAGTCTGGTTGGTTTAGGTTGTCGTAGGTAAATGTACTGGCTTCTTGTTGCCAACTAAAGTGCTCAATAGGGTTTAATTTAAAGGCCCATAGAGAACATTTTCGCGCCATATCGATCTTATTGATATCGTCGCCAAAATCTTTAACTGCGTTGTTTAAGCTTTTACCACCGGCATCATTTGCGGCTAATAAATATACCGTAATCGGTTGCTTGGTTTGGCTAGCAAGCCAGCGCAGCAAACTGTGGCCAAAGGCTTTTGATTTTGGCCAATACAACAAAGCGGTGGCAAACTGATGGTAGCCAGGTAAGCCAAATTCAGAGCGTAACTTGGTTTTTTCGCAAGCATGATGAATGCGTGCATCAAAGTTAATTAGCTGGATATTGTGCGGTTTAAGCAGTTGCCATAAACCGTTATCTTGAGGCGGATTCACTACCAAAAGTTGATCGTTAATTATTTCTGGATTACGCAGTAATAATTGGTTTATAGGTAATGATGTCATAGGTGACCGTTTGCTAATAGTGTTTAGAGACAAGGGTTATTAACCCTTGTAAGCTGCTGCTGATTTTATAATGGCGGTGCGTGCAGCATCAGCATTTTCCCAGCCTTCAACCTTAACCCATTTACCTTTTTCTAGATCTTTGTAATGTTCGAAAAAGTGAACGATTTGGTCTTTCAATAACTGAGGTACATCGTCAATATCGTGCACATCGTTATATAGCTGAGTTAATTTTTCGTGGGGAACCGCTAATAATTTTTCATCACCCCCAGCTTCATCAGACATCTTTAACACGCCAACAGGACGTGCGCGAATAACCGAACCAGGCATAACAGGGTAAGGCGTAATAACCATTACATCTAATGCATCGCCATCGTCTGCTAGGGTGTTATTGATGTAGCCATAGTTGGCTGGATAGAACATGGGTGTCGCCATAAAACGATCGACTAAAAGCGCATCCATGTCTTTATCAATTTCATATTTAATAGGTGAGGCATTAGCTGGAATTTCGATAGCAACATAAATGTCGTTAGGTAAATCTTTACCTGCTGGAATCGTATTGTAACCCATAATATATCCTATAAATTAGCGTATAAATGAACGTTGAATGTGTAATAATAACGATTATAAACCTATCTGTAGCTGCTGTCAGTCAGCCTAGGGTTATATTGTGACAGGCCTGTTTGCCTATTCGAAAATTGCACCTAAACTAATAACAAAATATTAATAACTTAAAGCTTGTTCAGTAACCGTTTTTAAAAGCCATTCTAACTGAGTATATTTACATAAATGAATGTGCTGAAAGTTTAATTGTTATGTCCACCAGGAAAAAGAATCATGATTAGACAGCTGTTATTTATTGCCATTGGCTGCTCTTCGCAACTGTCATATAGTCAATTCAATGATTTTGCCTTTGATGAAACCGATGCTTGGGAAGAAGACAGCATTTTAGGTGAAGAACTCCCTATGGTTTTAACCGCCGCTAGACTCAAACAACCCAAAGCAGAAGTGCCCGCCAGTGTAACGGTTATAAGCGCCGAGCAAATTAAATTGTGGGGTGTAAGAACACTGCCAGAATTGATGCAGTTTGTGCCCGGAATGTTTGTTGGCCATACCGATAACGAAAACAACACTTCGGTGGCTTATCACACATCTAACCCCAATATCATGCGCCGCTTGCAGGTATTAGTTGACGGCCGATCGGTTTATAAGTCTGCCATTGCGACTGTAATTTGGGATGATATAGGTTTAGCACTAGAAGATATTGCTCGTATAGAAGTCACCCGTGGACCCAATGCGTCTGTTTATGGTGCTAATTCTTACTTGGGTGTTATTAATATTCAAACCAAGCACCCAGAAGATAGCCAAGGTGTTTTAGTATCCTGGCGTAAAGGCAATAAAGGTCGACAAGATGTACATTTTCGCCAAGGTTTAAGTTATGACCGTACTAGTTTAAGAATCAGTGGTTCAGTAAAAGCGGATGAAGGTTTTGATGGCAGCGAAGCCCGTGATAGCGATGCTTTAAGAGATGGTCGCAAACATGGTTTTATCAATGCGTATTTAAATCATGAATTAGATACTAGCAGTAATTTAACCCTGCAAATGGGCTATAAATCGGGTAAAACCGAAATGCGCCAAATCGATTTTGACCAAATCCCACCGGATAAAACGACCAAAAATGGTTATGTGTATGCACGCTGGCAAAAAGAGTTTTCTAGCACTCATCAATCGCACTTACAGGCTTATTGGCAAAAAGACGAATTAACCCAGCCGCGAGATATTCGTCTCCCAACGTTGCTTTTCGAAAAAAACATGACCCTTTTACACCAAGAAAATCCAGATTGGTCAAATGTGTTTGCTGCTGCACCCTATCTCTTTGGTGATTCGAACGTTAGAGATTTTATTTTAGATATAAAAGATGGTAATCAAACACCAAGTATTAGAGATTTTATTAAAATAAATTTTAAGAGAGATGTAGCGCTAACTCAAACTGATTTAGATTTAACCAAAGCTATTTTAGATGGAATTCCAAATTTAGAACAAAATTTTTCTGAATTGATAAATGGCGAAACAGAAACCAATCTTGTTGAACAACGCATTGATATCGAATGGCAAGATACCATGCGTTGGAGTAACCAATTGCGCACCGTTTCTGGTGTTAGTTTTCGCCAAGATTCCGCTTATTCGCAAACGTATTTTAATGGCAATGTTCACAACAACACATGGCGTGCGTTCATTAATGCTGAGTACCGAGCACAACCTTGGTTGCTGTTTAATGCCGGCGGTATGTACGAATATGAAACATACAATGACGCCGCTTTTTCGCCCAAATTAGCCGCCAATTTTCTTATTGATCCACAGCAAAGCATTCGCTTGGTGGCTTCTCAGGCTGTGCGCTCCCCCGACCTACTAGAAACCCAGCCCGAATATGTGGTGAATATTTCTAATTTAACCACTAACTACCTTGGCTTATCACAGGCCGATTTTTACCAGCAAAATATTGCTGGTGAAAATGAAAAATCGTTAAAACCAGAAAAAATAATCAGCTATGAAGTTGGTTACTTTAACGCCGGTGATTTTAAGGGGATTAATACCGAGTTTGATATCAAATTCTTTCGAGAAGAAATGCGCGACATGATTTCTGACCCAATGACTTTACAAGCAGCTTTTATCAGTAACGATAATGAAGCCGATATTAAAGGTGCAGAGATGCAGTTGTTAAGTCGTATTAACTACAATCATTCGCTGTTGGCTAATTATTCTTATATAGATGTAGACAGTCGTTATGTAGGTGACAATACTGACGCAAACAGAATTAAAAGAATAGAACTGGTTGAGAAACGTTTAACCTCAACAGAAAGCACTATGATCAGTTGGTTGTACAGCAGTCCAAGTTGGTCAGCCAGCTTGAGCTATTTTAATCAAGACAGAAAACAAATAGATTTTCCTTACGAACGTTTTCAGTTAAACATTAGCAAACCTTTTACCATTGCAGGATTAAACGCAGAGCTGTCTTATTTTATACAGCACAATAGGCAACCCAACTCGGCTTTAACTTACATCAATCAAAAGCATTCAACACCGAATATCTACTATGGCCAATTGGCGATAGAGTTTTAATATAAAGGGCTGCACGGAAGCAGAAATACTATGATTATTTTCTTAAAGTTTTTCTTAATTACATTGTTATCTTTGCCGCTGTTAGCAGCAGAGATGACGGTGGAGAAAACAACAACAAGCAAGATTGTCTTAATCGCAGAGAAAGACTCGCCGGTGCTTGCTCGCTTATTAAATAAACTGAAAACAGTAGCACCACAATATTCGTATGAAATAAGCACTCAAAATACGCCGGTTGTTATCAACCCAAGTGACTACGCTGTGCTGGTAGGCGCAAATGTGCCTGCGCATTTTGACCCTAAAACACATGCTAAAACCTTTGCAATTTTTGTATCCGAAAGCCAAGCCAAACGATTGCAGGTTCAAACCAGTGTCTGGGTTGAACCACCGTTGTCACGACAATTGACGTTGGCCAACTTAATCATACCTGGCGATAAAAAAATTGGCTTGTTAGTCAATGGTGAAGCGGATAAAAACAAGCAACTCGCAAATTTAACCAATCAACAAACATTACAACTCAAAGTAGTGGATTTGGCAGATTACGAGAACATTAATCAGGCTTTATATAACGTATTAAAAGATACACGCCTTTTATTAGGTAGCTACAACGATGATATTTACAGTGCAGCGAATATTAAAAATATTCTTATCACCTCTTATCGTCAGCAAAAAGTATTGGTTGGCCCTTCTCGTGCTTATTTGAAAGCGGGCAGCTTTGCCACCACTTTTAGCGATCTTAATCACATTGCTAAGCGGCTAAGTGACATTGTAGAACAGCATGCTTCTAATGAAGAATGGATACGTCCTGGGCATAATCCTTATTACCGCATGATGTTTAACCAGCAGGTAGCTCGCTCGCTGAATTTACGCGTGATGAGTAACGATCAATTGGAAAAAAAGATGCTTGAAATAACAATGGGAGAGCAGTAATGATGTTTAAACCATCCCATTGGAGCATGAGAAAACGTACGTTATTACTTGGCTTGTTACCCGCTGTTCTAATGTTTTCATTAATTGTTAGTTTGTTTTTTTGGCAGCGATTAAATGACGCCAAAGTAGAAGACGAAACGGTAGGGCAAATCCTCTCAAGTCAGTTAGTATCGTCTATCGAATATCCGGTTATATCGGGTAATTATGATCTACTAAAGCCATTGGTTAACAGTGCGATGACGGCGCCTTCTGTGGTTAAGGTCAGCATAGAAGACACGCAAGGGCGAGTATTGCACCAAAGTTTGATCTCGGGTTATCAGCAAATAAACAGTAATGACATTGAAGTTTACACGCGTTCTTTAATTCAAGATCAAGAAGATTACAGCGAATTCTCTGAGTTTGATGACGTTAACGATAAGGCAGAAGTGATAACCCCAATCGCTTATGTGAAGGTTGAAGTAAGCCACGTACTAGGCCGTGACCGAGCCTTGTTGATTGCGGCAAAATCGATGGGCTGGGCAAGTTCAATATTGCTTGTATGCTTATTGTTAGCGCGTTCAATGGCAGAATCTATAGCACGGCCAATCGAAAAGGTATCTTATGCACTCTCTCGTATCGCTAATGGTGAATTTAGCAGCGCAATAGAGGTGACTTCGGGTGCAGAAATAGGCGAGTTGCAAAAAGGTGTAAACACCATGGCGCAAGCGCTCAAACAATCACGAGATGACCAAAATCAATCTATTTATGATTTGGAACAAGCGCGTAAAAAAGCAGAAGAAGCGAATAAAGCAAAAAGTGACTTTTTAGCTATTGTTAGCCACGAATTAAGAACCCCTATTAATGGTGCTATGGGGGCAATGCAGTTGATGTCACCGCCAGAAAACGATGATAATCGCGAGTATTTGAACATTGCTAATAGATCGTTAAACAATTTATTAGAACTAGTAGAAGATATGCTGACATTAGGCTCGTTAGAAAAAATGGAGCAGTCACTGGATAAGCAATCGTTAAATATCTCTAGTTTATTGCACCATACACTTTGTGATCTTAAAGAAAAATCTCACCAAAACGAGAATGAACTGATTTTATATGTAGATGATCTTGCTGCAGCAGGCTTGATTAAGATAGATGGCATTAAATTTCGTCAATTAGTGCGTCACCTATTGGGTAATGCGATTAAGTTCACCCGTCATGGGCGTATTTATTGTTCTATTTATATTGAGCAAAGCATTAAAGGGGATCTACTTAGACTGGATATCAGCGATAACGGCATTGGTTTTCCAGAAGAACACAAAACGGCGATGTTTGAGGCGTTCAAACAAGAAGATTCATCATTGGCGCGTGAATTTGAAGGCTTAGGTATTGGGCTAACTATTTGCACGGATATCATTACGTTAATGCAAGGTCAGTTAAGTATAAGAGACAACTCACCGCGAGGCACGATCGTTAACTGTTATATACCGATTGACGTTGTTGCTGATAAGCGTCAGTTGTTGGGCGATCATGAGTCTGCACATGCAGTAGATAGAAGAAAAGATCAAAAGCCCGCTCGGGTGCTAGTGGTTGAAGACAATCGTGTTAATCGAATTGTTGCTGAAAAAATACTAAAAAGTTTGCATTTTGATGCTACCAGCGTTGAATCGGGCGTTGAGTGTTTGGCGCTGTATAAGTCGGAATCGTTTGATTTGATTTTTATGGACTGCCAAATGCCAGACATGGATGGGTTTGAAACCACCGAAGCGATTAGGGCATTCGAAAAACTGCGCAACAAAGCGCCAGTGCCTATTATTGCGTTAACCGCTAATACGTCAAATAATGTACGAGAAGATTGCAAACAAGCGGGTATGTCAGATTACATGGCGAAGCCAATTAAGATAGATGTGCTAAGTGAAGTAGCTAATCGATGGCTATTAATTAGTTAGTTATTGAATCTTTATTAAATCTTTATTGAAACGTTATCGTATAGCTCAGTCAGCCTAATATGAGTTCTCAGTATCGTAACAGCATGTTAACCTTAACCACATTAACGACCCTTGAAACTCATTTAAATAGGATAGAATCATGTTCCAAAAGCTGGGTGACTCAGTAGAAATAATGAAAGAGCGACTTGATGATATGAACACAGGCAGTAGTTTAAGAAATACGATTATAGCGGGCCTAGTAGTGTACCTGCTAATATCTGTGGTATTGGGGTATATTTGGTCTTCAGAACCCGAGACATTTCCTGTTCAGCAACATGCTAATAATTTAGCCGAAGAACTGGGTGTTGAACCAGTCGTAGGCTTTACCACCTCTGTAACGCTAAAGAAAATTGCTGAAACCCTATTAGAAAAATCCGGTGGTTATTTGAGCAACGACGTTTTTCCTCCAGGTGTATGGCTGGATAACATTCCTAACTGGGAATACGGAGTCTTAGTGCAAGTGCGTGATTTATCTCGTGCTTTACGCAAAGACTTTAGCCGATCGCAGAGTCAATCCACACAAGATAAAGATTTAGAAGTTGCCGAGCCACAGTTTCATTTTGATAACGATTCATGGGCAGTCCCTTCGTCAGAAAGCGAATATCGTCGTGGTATTAAAGCCTTGGCTAATTACGCTACTCGGTTAACTAACCCGGCTGATGATAAATCACAATTCTACGCCCGTGCGGATAATTTAAGCCAATGGTTGCTTGATGTTGAAACACGTTTGGGTAGCTTATCGCAGCGTTTAAGCGCGTCGGTTGGCAAGCGTCGTTTGAATACCGATTTAGCCGGTGACACCGCTGCTCGTCAGTCAACCGCATCATTGGATGATCAAGAAGTGAAAACACCGTGGAGCGAAATTGACAACGTATTTTACGAAGCGCGCGGGGCTTCTTGGTCTTTATTGCATATTTTGAAAGCGATTGAAGTCGATTTTAGAGAAATATTAGTGAAGAAAAATGCCTTGGTAAGTTTGCGTCAAATTATTCGAGAGCTAGAAGGTGCACAAGAAGAAGTTTGGTCTCCGATGATATTAAATGGCAGTGGCTTTGGCTTATTTGCTAACCACTCCTTAGTAATGGCGTCTTATATTTCTCGCGCCAATGCGGGCATCAGTGATTTAAGAAACTTATTGTCTCAGGGCTAGAAAAAGGATTAGAAGCTCGAACAGCAATGTGTTTGATACAATAGCCAGCGGGTAAAACTTCTGGCTATTTTTTTATTTTTTATTTTTTATTTTTTATTTTTTCTGGACATGACCATGAACCCCAGTTCTGAATATACTATTCAGCAAACCTTAACTCAGGCAGCACAGTTGCTTGCTGATATAAGCGCCAGTGCAAAGCTGGATGCGGAATTATTGTTAGCATTTGCGCTAAAACAAAACAGAACCTATTTAGTGACTTGGAATGACCGTTTAATTAACGCTGCCGATCAGGCTGTTTTTCAATCGTTACTTGCTCAGCGTCTTACCGGTGAACCAATTGCCTATATTTTAGGGCAGCAAGAGTTTTGGGATTTAACCCTAAGTACTAACGAACATACTTTAATACCTCGCTCCGATACCGAAACATTAATTGAGTGGGCGCTTGAGCTAGCACCTGATTTAACAAGCAATTCGCGGGTGATTGATTTAGGAACGGGTACCGGTGCAATTGCTTTAGCGCTGGCAAAAGAATGCCCAAGTTGGCAAGTAAGTGCAGTTGATCTTATTCCACAAGCCGTTCAGTTAGCGCAAAAAAATGCCTTAGATAATGGTTTGTCGCGCGTCGAAATTTATCAAAGTAGCTGGTTTAAGCAAGTGCAAGGTCGCTTTGATCTTATCGTGACGAACCCGCCTTACATTGATCCAACCGACGTGCACTTAAGCCAGGGCGATGTGCGTTTTGAGCCTAGATCTGCTTTAGTTGCAGGCAATAAAGGTTTGGCTGATATTGAAACCATTTGCGATCAAGCGCGGGGTTATTTAAATTCTGCTGGTTGGCTATTAATCGAGCATGGTTATGATCAGCAACACAGTGTGCAGGCAATATTCACTCAACTTGGCTATCATCAAGTAACAACCCGCTTTGATTTAGGCGGTAATCCTAGAATAACCGGTGGGCAATATTTCCATGAATGATGATGAACTACTGCGCTACAGTCGCCATATTTTATTACCGCAAATAGAATTAGATGGTCAGCAAAAGCTGTTAGATAGCCGAGTATTAATGATTGGTTTGGGTGGTTTAGGTAGCCCAGTCTTACAGTACTTGGCCGCCAGTGGTGTTGGCCAGCTGATGGTGATTGATCACGATGTGGTAGAACTTTCTAATGTGCAAAGACAAATATGCCACGGTACCGTAGATGTGGGTAAATCAAAGGTTCAGTCTGCCATTGAAGAAGTGATGCGTATTAATCCTGGGATTTTCGTTGAGGGTTTTGAGCAGCAAGCCGATGCAGAATTTTTAGCGACCTTATTACCTAAAGTTGATTTGGTACTAGATTGCACCGATAACGCGGCGATACGCTATTTAATTAATGATGCATGCATTAAACAGCAGGTACCGTGGATTTCAGCGGCGGCTGTTGCCTTGCAAGGGCAAATCATTTGTTTTGATCCCCGTTTAGCCGATCAGCCATGTTATCGATGTTTGTATCCAGAAATCCACGACGAGCAAAAAAACTGTGCTACCAGTGGCATCCTCGCACCGGTGGTGGGTGTTATGGGGACATTGCAGGCAGTTGAAGCGATTAAAATATTAACGGGTATTGGTGAACCCATATTGGCAAGGTTGCAGACCTACGACGCCTTAGAAGGGCAGTGGGCCAGTTGGGGGTTGCAAAAAAATTCTGGCTGTCTCTCGTGTGCCCATTAAAACCTTAGCGCGGTTAAGCGCTAAGGATAAATTCTTGCCAAGATTTCAGCACTTGCTGAAAGTCTTCTAGGCCGCATTCAGAAAAAGATTCTTCATCATACGGGTTGGTATCTTCGGGTAGCTCTTCATCAATATCAATATCAAGAGACAAGGCGCGTACTTCAGCGTCTTGTTGGCTGAGTCTTAATTGATACTCAGTGCCTTCAATTTGGCGGTGTTCAATTCGACGAGTGATTAACTGATCAGTAATCTCGATCAGCTCTTCAATACGTTGCAGGTTTGCCCCTAATTCATCAGTGAACCAGCTGCCTATTGCCTCGTGGCCCATAGAAAATTCAGCGACCGGTTTATCGTATTCATCAAAACTAAAATCGTAATCCACAGGGTTCTCATTTACAGCATGTTGAAAAAGCTTATTCTACCTCAAAAGCCCCACCTATACTTATTTGTTGTAGATACTGCAATAAGTAAGAAAGGGCTTTATGCTGATTATTCTTCGCCAAAAAGCGAGCAATCAATAAGGTCACACAAGCAGTGGATAACCAGTAAGTGTACTTCTTGAATGCGCGCAGTGACATTAGAAGGAATTCTAATTTCAATATCATTTTCGGTTAGTAACGACGCCATGTTACCACCGTCTTTACCGGTTAAAGCAACGACTTGCATGTCTCTGTCGTGAGCCGCTTTAATCGCTTCAATAACGTTTTTTGAACCGCCGCTAGTAGAAATGGCTAATAAAATATCGCCTTCATTGCCTAGCGCTCTTATTTGTTTTGAAAATACTTCGTTATAGCTATAATCGTTGGCTATTGAGGTAATGGTTGAGCTGTCGGTGGTGAGTGCGATCGCCGGCAGTGAAGGACGCTCACGTTCAAAGCGATTCAGCATTTCCGATGAGAAGTGCTGTGCATCACCTGCAGAACCACCGTTTCCACAGCTTAATATTTTGCCACCACTGACCAAGCTAGCGACCATCATGTTGGCAGCATGCTCGATATAAGGCGGTAAAACTTCGGCAGACTGGGCTTTAGTTTCTATGCTTGCATTAAAATGTTGCAGTAAACGATCTTGCACGGACAACGCTCCTGAGAGGGTATTCATTATGATCACCATCATACGAAAATCTAGCGCACTGAGGAAGAACTTTGAGAAGGTTTCTCAATAATCTATTTCAAACAGATTCTAATGTTGATTATTTAGCCAATTTAGCACGTTTTAAAATGCAATTAATAAGACAATCCCGCAAGACTTGCAATGGATAATAAAGATGATAATGGCTAATAAAGATGATAACGGCTAATAAAGATGAGATCGGTTAGAACAGCTTAAAAAGCATTTTTAACCCACTCAAGCGCATTATCGCCTTCAATGCCAACCGCATCAATGCGACACGGTGGCGGTGAATTATTAAAGTGTTTGAGTAAATAAAATTCCGCAGCGCGATGCAGTTTGCGTTGTTTGCTAGGGGTTATGCTGGCCAGTGCTCCGCCAAACTCGTTGGTTTCTCGGTAACGCACTTCGACAAACACAAGATACTCACCGTCTTTCATGATGAGATCAACTTCACCGGCTTTGCAGTTAAAGTTACGCTCGATTAACTCCAAACCTTTGGTTAGCAGATATTCTTCTGCTAAGCGTTCTTTGTCATCGCCTTTTATGCGCTTATCTGTGCGCTTATCTGTGCGCTTATCTGTGCGCTTGTCGGTATTTTTATCATCCTGATTAAACCACATAGCATTCCCTGCCCTTGGCTGTTTTGCCTTATTTTAAGAAAGCGTTAAAAAATACTACTCTTTATCGAGATTAACCGCCACTGGGCGGCCATGGTTAAACACCGCAAAAGGCATTTTACGATGTATTTTTCCTTCCATATCCATTGATAAATCCCCAGTAACACCAAAAATTTTGCTGTGTGGCAGTGCCGACAATTGTTTTAGCCTTGGGTATAGCCGAAAGGCATCAACACCCATAGCGTATAAGCGAGCGTAACTGCCTTTGGCTCTTGGGTGATTTTTTTCAATGTCTTTTTTTAGTGTTGAACTTTCTAGTAACCACGGTAGGTCAGTAAATTGAATGCCATTCAAATCAACGTCTTTTTTGCGATTATTTTTGCCACTAAAAATATGTGATGTTGAATAAATGGGTAGATCACCGGCAAAGTTAAAATCAAACATAGGGCGAATTTGGCGACCTTGTTTTGGCAGTGCCAGTAAGAAAACCCAGTCGGCATCTTGGCGACGACGAGGCTCAAATTCCATAGACTCACGCATTAAACGGCGAATAGTACTGTAGCGTTGTTGGCTATCGTCAACATTTAACAGGGCTTTAATGTCTGGGTTGTAATCTTTACGTTGTTTGTAAAATTGCTGGCCAGCAACTTCTCCACCCAGTGCGCGCCAGTGTTGTTCAAAAGCGGCGTAAATACGTTTTCCCCAAGGATTGTCGGGGGCTAATGCTAAAACACGGCGATGCCCTTGAGAAAAAGCACGCTCGGCAATTAAACGTGCTTCGTCTTCGGCAGACAGTCCATATTGAAACAGATCATCAGGTTGCTCTGCCATAGCTTCTTGGTCAGAATAATTTAATGCGAGAGTAGGTAACGGTAAGCGCTCTAGTTTGGCTAATTCATTAACATGCTTTTTGTCTAAAGGGCCAACTACCCATTCTGCTGAGAGCGCCAAGGCATCACCGTATGCCAACTCTATACTGCCAGCAGAGTTGGTATCTATGATGCTGACTGTGGGTACTTCATAGCCGCGTTGTAAGGTTTGATAGTAAGCTGCCATAAACCCTTCGCGTACGGCTTTGCCACTGCTGGCTAAACTTCCGGTTAATGGAAGCAGCAGGGCGACGTGCTTGGGTTGTTGTTTGATTGATTGCGCCAGTAGTGATAAACCACCAGGCAGATTAAGGCCAGCAGGGTGACGTGGGTTTGCTTGTTGCCAAGCGCTTACCGCTTGAATGTGTTCTTCTAGAGTGAAACGCGGATTTTTGGCAATAGCGGCTAATTCAAGCCAGTCAGAAAATTGAGTATTGGGTGCTGATTTTGACCACTTTAGTAAGTTATCTAACGAAATATTGATTAAGTTCTGCCAGATTTTTTGATGGTTCTCTGTTTTTATTTCACCGCTTAAAATAGCCGAAAGAAAATCACGTTCACGCGCTGCGGTTAAAAACTGGCCACTTAATTCGTAAAATTCTGCTTTTAATAGGCCGTATTGAATTTGTTGATCTTGTTTGCTTTTATTCAATTGATCGCGATCAATACGATTCAGTATTTGCTCAGATTGATTGATGTCTTTACTTTGAAGCGCGTATTCAAGTGCCACTAAGTTGAACTGTAAAGTTTCTGCGGCAGTGCGGTTGGCTGAGTTTAGTTGTTGCAATAATGGGTCAGCATTGCGAAACTCCCCAGCATCGATGGCTTGCTGTGCTTGTTTAATGAGATTTTTTGTGGGTGCAGTGGCTTTTACCCCATCGTCTATAACCACATCGCGACTTGGTTTTTGAGCACAACCTAATAGGCTCAATAAAATCGCTATGATCAACCAATTTTTAGAGTTCATCCTCAATATGCATCCACAGTCTGAGCAACAGACGGGCACTCTCTACGTAGTGGCCACGCCAATAGGAAATTTAAACGACATCACCGAACGGGCAAAAGCGACGTTACAGGATGTCGATATGATTGCCTGCGAGGATACCAGACACACGGGAAAATTACTCCATCATCTTGGTATTCAAAATCGATTGGTGGCGGTTCATGATCATAATGAGCGCGACAAAATTGACTGGATCGCCAGCTGCTTAGAAAAAGGCCAATCCATTGCCTTGGTGTCGGACGCTGGCACGCCGTTGATTTCAGATCCTGGTTACCCGTTGGTTTCAGGTTTACGCGAACGCGGCATGAATGTTCAGCCAGTACCTGGGGTGAGTGCCATTATCACGGCCCTAAGTGGCGCTGGGCTACCGACCGATCGCTTTACCTTTGAAGGTTTTTTAGCGCACAAAAGTGGGGCTAAGCGAGAGCGTTTAGAAACGCTGGTTCAAGAAACTCGTACTATGGTTTTTTATGAATCGAAGCACCGTATTTTAGATACCTTACGGGTGATGGTTGAGGTATTTGGCGGTGATAGAAAAGCCAGTGTTGCGCGTGAATTAACCAAAACGTTTGAGACTTATTATTCGGGCAATCTTACCGAGATTAGCGAAGAAATTAGTGCAGATCATCAGCAGCAAAAAGGTGAATTTGTTGTGATGATCACCGGTAACCCTGAGCCTAACCCTGCTAGCGCAGTGGATAGTGAAAAACTGTTCAGGTTGTTATTGAAAGAACTGCCACCGAAAAAAGCAGCGGCAGTGATTGCCGATTTAACTGGCGAGAATAAAAAAGAGCTGTACCAAAAAGCACTAGAGATTCAGGGCAAGTTATAGCTTCAGGGCAAATTATAACCCCTGATGGCTTATAGGTAAAAGCTTAGATTTAAGCGTTAAAAACAGTCACTAACGCTTTTTTGCTTTCAACTCTGCTTGCTCAATTTCGACCGGCGTTAAGCCTTGCTTTTTGCCCTTCAGGTAACGCAAATACGCAGGTATGTGAGTTTTGCCTAAATACTTATCTAAGTAAGGTAAAAACCCCGCATAGTTTCCTTTGAATTTTGAGTGATGAAAGTCGTGATAAACCGGCCCTTCATACACTGGGAATAAATGCGCTGGGTTCCAAGGAATGTCATAACCAATATGACCGTCGGCCCCTTCTATTTGACGCAAAATTATCCACAACCAAACCACGTAAATATGCGCGCCTAATAGCATAGGGCCCACTAACGTTAGCGTTGCAGTGAGGCTGTATTCAAGCCAATGCATGTAGTTGCCGTTGATGCCGCAGGTATTGCGAATTCGATGGTGTACGCTGTGGATATGTTTCAGTAACCACTTATTTTCGTGCATGTAGCGGTGCATCCAGTAATACAAAAAGTCATCGAGTAGTACAAAGAACAGCAGCTGCGCAACAATGATGTACCATACTGGCAGTTCACCATTATGCACACCTGTCATTTTTAGCAGTGGCCAGCTGACTATCAACAGCGCCGCTAAAATGATGTTGTTAATGATGATGCGGCCAATGGAGGGCAGTAAAAACTTTTTCATTTCGAACGGCTTTTGCTGAATCTTGTATTTTCGCAGGGCAACAGGGTCGATCCAAGCAACAAGGGTCCAGGGAATAGCGACAGTCAAAAAAGCCGCCATGCTGATCGCCAGTGTAGCCATGGGAAATTGCCAAAACCACGGGTCGTTGTAAAATCCATGCCAGTAAGAGAATAAATCCATATTTCACCTGTTGTAATTGTTATTGTGAAAATAAAGTGGTTGAGCAAACCGAAGTGAAACTCGCCTGCTAAATTCAGTAATTTAGATTAAAAAAACTGAATTTAGTAGGCGCTTAATCGAGTTGGCGTTAACTTTTAAGCGTTAAGTTGCCGAAATGCAAATCACCATAAGTCACGGTTGGCTTATAACCTGGGAAGCCCCAATAACCGGTCAGTTCTGACGAATTCGCCATGTTAGGGAAATCGGTATATACAGGATGACTACCGGCAATGGTTTTCTCAACGATCATAGAAATATACTGCTCTAAACCGCCTTCTAAGGTATTACCGTTTAAGATTACTTCCATGCCCGTGTGCTGAGCGTATTTTTTAAGACCCGGAATACGCGAATGTTCAGGGGCATAACAATCTGGGCCAACACCATTTTCACTGGTGACTTTTAAACCTTCTGGGGTATGTGCGACAAACGAATGGTTACCTACGGTATGGCCTGGAGTTTGAATAATGGCTAAGCCTTCACCAATCATTACATCGCCCTCTAACTGAATGATGCGATCTTCAGGAATACCCGCTAAACCATTTGGACAATACCAATCAACTTGAGGTGCCATTAAGTTTTGTGCTGAATCCCATTCGTCTTTCATCACAAGTAATTTAGCGTTGGGTAATACGCCAGGATTTGTGCCATTGCCTAACCACTTGCGTAATTCTTGTGTATGCAGGTGGTCGTAGCTGATGTAATCAATATCTTCTGGTTTAAGGTTTAACTCTTTTAAGCAGCCTTCAACGGTATTAATTTGCGGTGCGATAAACTTTTTTAGTAAACCTTGAGCAGGGCCAGCTTTATCGGTCATGCGCTTAAAATAAGGGGTTTCTGCATTGCCTTCGGTATCGGAAGCAGACAATAAAATTGTTTTCAAACCTTCTTCGGTTTCTACTTGCACCACAAAAACACGGTTCAAAATGTGGATAAATGGCATTGGAATAATATTGCAATTTAAAAACGCGTATTTACTGGGGTAAGGAACGCGGATCAATTCCATACTGCGGTAAAATTTAACTTGTGGCTTGGCTAACATGTTGTCGCGAAAAGAGACCGCCGCTTTACGCATTTCGTCTAAACGATAATGTGCTGTGTGGCACTTTCTTGCTCCGTTAAAATGAGTAATGGGTTTAATAATGCTGTTTTCTATCGAATCGTTCATGGCATAACCTTTTGTTTCTTATTTATCTTTATCTTTATTTTTATTTTTATTTTTATTTTTTTGTGAGAGTGTCGAGATAAAATGCAACAAACACAATCGTGCATTTGATAAAAATAATAACCTGCTTTACCCTGTTCTTATTTCTATATTACGACAATTAGTTGTTAGAAGGCGACATGAATACACTTGAGTTTTACGTTAACGGCTCGTTAATTAAGCCCGTTCTAGACGCCTATTTACACCAAAAAGGGCGTTTTTCGCTGTTGGCAGATCAGCTAGAAGTCGCTGATTTATGGCTCTTTAACCCTCCCGATAAAATTCCAATAGAGCAGTATTTTCAGCTGTTATTAAGCGCCAGTGAATTGGTGAACGATCCACACTTAGGCATTAGAGTTGGCCAATATTCTGGTTTAGCCAGTTTTGATGTATTGGGAAAAGCACTAGAAAATACGCAAAAAAATAAAGCGACTCTCGCCAAAGCATTGCAACAAATGATGTTATTAGAGCGCTTGGTGCATCGTTTAGGAGATTCGCGGGTGGAGATGGAAGGCGATCATGTGCGGCTTATTTGGCGGGCGCGTTTTCAACAGCATAAAGCGTCACGTTTGGTCGGTGAAAGTATTTTGGCGGGCATCATTCATTTGGCACAAACGTTAGCGGGCCGTTTAATACCTATTTTAGACGTTACTTTTGCCCACGAGCAGCCTGCGATTTATTCTGAACGTTTGTATCAACAAGCGTTCAAGGCGCAATGTCGATTTTCACAAAAATACAATAGCTTATTATTGGCTGCGGATGTTTTAGCTTGGCCATTGAAGCAGAGTCAGCAGTCTTTGCCTGCCCATAACGCAATAGAGCAAGCAGAAGAAGAAACGACGACAGAGCGGGTCTTAAACCAACTAAAATCCAGTTTAGTGAGTGCGCCTAAATTGTCGCAAATAGCCGCTATTTTGGGATTAAATGATCGTAGTTTACAGCGCAAGTTAAAAGCCGAAGGTTATCGTTATCAGCAGCTATTGGCACAGGTAAGAGTTGAGCAAGCGTGCGATTATTTACAGTATTCCAATTTAAATATTTTGAATATCAGTCAACTGTTGGGTTTTAAAGAACAGAGTTCGTTTAACCATTTTTTTATGCAAGAAATGAAGGTAACGCCGCTTAGTTATAAACACCAACACCAAAACTAAAGCTAAAACCAAAGCTAAAACCAAGCAGTGATCAGCGAGTTAAATCTAACCAAGCCTGATGATGGCTTAAATAAATATTACCTGTTAGCTTGGCAAGAAACTCACTGCGTTTTAAACGATCCATTACCGGGCCTTTTACTTCAGATAAGTGAAAATTAATTTCAGCTTCTTTTAAATATTGGTTTACTGAAATTAAACTTTCAATAGCGCTAACATCAATATCGTTAATTGCCGAGCAATTTAAAATTAGGTGTTTAGCTTTAGGATGCTCGGCCACTATCTGGTTTACTTTATCAGCTAAAAAACGAGCATTAGCAAAATATAAACTGGCATCAATTCGCAGTGAAATAATTGCTTCGTTTGTAATGACATTATGTCGTTCTATATTACGAAAATGTTCGGTACTTGGTACTTGGCCTAGCAAAGCACTGTGAGGAGAGCTAGTGCGATATAAATGCAGAATAATTGAAGACAAGATCCCCACGATTAATCCCCATTCCAAGCCTTGCGTAAGGGTGAGGATGAAAGTGATAAGAAGTGCAGCAAAGTCTTCTGTACTATAGGTAAAAGTACGTTTCATTGCGGCAAAATCAAACAAGTTAGTGACTGCCAATAAAATCATTGCTGCTAACGTGACTGCGGGTAAATAATATAAATAAGGGGTTAAAAATAGGCAGCAAAGAAAAATACTAATGGCGGTTAAAGCGCTGGCAGCAGGAGTTTTTGCACCTGCGGTAAAACTTACCGCCGAGCGCGATAAACTGGCCGATACCGGAAAAGCAGAACTGAATCCCGAAGTTAGATTAGCAACCCCTAAAGCAATGGCTTCTTGGTTCGGCTTAATGCGTTGTCGTTGTTTTGCGGCAAAGGTTTGCGCTGCCGATAAAGAACTGATGAACCCGATAATGCTAATTAACAGGGCAGAATTTAACAGTCCTTTCCAGTCTTGTTGATTAAACTCCAGTGCTTGCCAGTTGGGCAAAGTAAAGCTCGGTAAACCATTTGGAATATCACCAATAATATGAATACCGTATTGCGTTAAATCGAACGAATACACAATGATGGACGATAATATAATAGCCAGCACAGGGGTTATCTTACTTAAACTGTCGGCTAATAAATGGCTGTGGCTAACAGCATAAATAAAATTATGCAGTAGCTTAGGCACCCAATATAAAAAAGTAATTAATACTAAAGTAAATAGCAAGGTGGTGAGGTGCACTTGATCGAACTGGAGAACAACCCCAGTGATAGTTTTAAAGAAATTATCACTGTTTAAAGGAATACCTAAAATGGTACTGAATTGACTGGAAGCAATGATGATTGCAGAAGCAGAAATAAAGCCAGTCACCACAGGGAAGCTAATAAAGTTGGTCAAAAAGCCTAAACGAAAAATCCCAAATACCAATAAAAATAAACCACTGCACAAGGCCAGCATGGATGCGGCAACCATCATTTGTTCAGGGCTATAATGTGAGTTAGTAAATAACGTTGCTAGTGCGGTAGCGGTCATGATTGAGGTAATAGCAAACGGCCCAACCGACAAAGGGCCACTGGAGCCGAGTAATGCATAAGCGATTAACGGCAATAAGCTGGCATAAAGCCCAGCTTGTGGGGGTAAGCCCGCCAGCATGGCATAAGCAAGAGACTGAGGAATCAGCATCATACTAACGACAATGGCAGCAATTAGGTCATCGAGCAAAGTGACTTTGTTGTAGACCTTTGCCCAGCGTAAAAAGGGCAGTAAGGTCTCTAGCTTGAGTGGCTTCATGGTTGTTTGTCTTTATTCATTGTTTTATTGACTTATTGATTGGCGATTAACAAAAGAACGAGTGACTATTATAGCAGAGGCGGCTGTGAGTAGATAAACGCTAAATGTTTAGCATGACTCACCGATAAATGTGCATAATGTGAGTCACTTTGATTACTTGGATGATGATGTGAGCAATAATTCTGCAAAAGTGTTACTGGATCGTACCGATCGCCGTATTTTAGATGAGCTGCAAAAAGACGGTGCTATCTCGAATTTAGATTTAGCCGAAAAAGTAGGCTTATCACCATCACCGTGTTCGCGTCGAGTCAAAGCGCTGCAAGAGTCAGGCATTATTCAAAAGACGGTTGCTGTGCTTGATCAAAAAGCCCTAGGTTTAGATTTGATGGCAATGATTTCTATCAGTATGGACCGTCATACGCCAGAGCGTTTTGAAAATTTTGAGACCTTGGTTACCAGTTTTCCTGAAGTATTGGAGTGTTTTCTAATCACAGGTTCTAGTGCCGATTATTTATTGAAAGTGATTGTTAAAGATATGGAAGGCTATCAGCAATTTTTGTTGGGTAAATTAACCCGTATTGAAGGTGTAAGCGGAGTGCATTCCAGTTTTGTGATGAGTAAAGTGGTTGATTCTTCGCGCTTGCCGCTTTAAAGCTGTTTTCAATCACTTTCTAATCACTTTTAAATTAACTCTTTAATAGCGGTTAAACAGCACTCAATAATGGATAATGTCACTGCGCAATGGAGCCAGAGCTTTTAAGACTTTATTTTGAGTGCTGTACCCGATACCCTCATCTTCCATAGCAGCAATTAACAGTTCGACCACCCGATTAAAATCTTTTTCATCAATGTTCATACCGGTATGAATATCTACCATAGAATCACTGTTATACTCGCAAGGGCCATTAACAGAAGTACACAAGTGACTAATAAAACCTTGTCTAAAATGACTGACACTGGATTTAGCAAAGTAAGGCAAGATGTCTGGGTCGCTAGCAATTTTCTTAATAAAAGCATCGGTAATACGTGCAATGCCTTCATTGCCGCCCACCTCTTGATAAAGCTGGCTTTGGCCGGGCTGGCGAGCGTTGGTTGAATCGAAAAAATGCAAGCTGCAGCCATTCATCACCAAAGCCAGTATGACGATAAAACAGTATTTCATAATGAATATGACCCCGATATTGAAAGATACCAACCAGTTTGATCGGCCACATTGGTAATCGTATCTAAATCAATATAGGCCGCAGTAACGTTGATGTATTTGTTAGGGAACCAGGCAATAAATACATCTTGCCAGTCGCTTTCGTTAAGACCTAAATTATCCGGTTTTTGTCGATACTCGGTGCCAAGAGCAAAGTGCTTGTTGAGCAATACCGCTACTGAGGCTTCGGTTTGCAGGGTGTGTGTTGAATGTGGCCCGCCAAAACCCAGTAAGCCCATTTCATTGGCGTCAGTATAGCGCGCAGACAGATTCCACAGTAGGTTATAGCCAGCCAACAAGCCTAAGTGCAGCTTGCTTGCGGCCAGATAAACATCGGTACCAGAGCCGTTACGAGCACCTAAAGAATAGGGAATCTTTTTTGTTGCTAATGATTTATGTTGTATGCCAGCCGACAACTGCGGCCATGGGGTATATACCAAGTCACCGTAGAGTCTGACTTTTGCGCCAATAATATTTTGCGTCAATGTTTTTGCTAGCGGATCGACATCAAACGTCTGCCTAGCAAAAGAGATCTCTAAGCGGTCGTAAAAATTTATTTGGCTACCGCAGCTGTTTAATTTAAAGTCTTTAACCTTGGCGTGGCTACAAAATGTCGACAGTGCGACTTCATTTTCACTAGCGTAACCGGCCAGTTGTGCCCAAGGTACCAAGCCACCACCACCAGAGCCTTCTACTTGAGAAACTCCTGGGGTAGCTAACAACTTGCCAGTAGCCATACTTACACTGGGCCATAGCAGTGTGGGTAATATTAATATCAGTTTAACTAAATGTGTTTTCATAATTCATCAGGGGTTTTATTCATGATGTTTTACAGCTGTAATTTAACTCATACCACTCAATAAAGTTTTCTGCACTCAGCGGCCGCGATAAATAATAGCCTTGGGCGTAATCACAATTAAACTCGTTGAGTAATTCTAAACTGGCTTTATTTTCGACCCCTTCTGCAACCACGCGTAGGCCTAATTTATGACCCAGTGAAATCGTTGACGAAACAATGTCTTGATCTTGCTGACTTTGATCGAGGGTTAAAATAAACGTTTTATCAATTTTTAACTCATCTACTGGTAGGTTTTTTAGTTTAGCCAAAGACGATTGACCAATGCCATAGTCATCTACCGACACTTCAAATCCCAATGATTTTAAATGCGTTAAACGAGCAACGACTAGATTTTCATTGTCGGCTAAATCGCGCTCGGTGAGTTCGAGAGTAATTTGATTAGGTGTCACATCGTGGCTACTTAACGTTGCTAATAAATAATCGATAAAGGTGTCGTTTTGAATATCTTGAGCAGACAAGTTAATCGAAACCTTAAAAGAATAACCTTGTTGATTCCACTGGTCGACTTGCTTAACAACTTGCAGAATTACCCAGCGAGTTAACGTAACAATTAAACCAGCTTGCTCTGCGAGGCCGACAAATATTTCTGGATTTACAAATTCGTCTTTATTATTAATCCAGCGTATGAGCGCTTCGAGTTTATCTACTTTACCGCTCTGAATATTCAATTTCGGCTGATAATGCATAAACAGTGGGCTATTAGGGTTATCAAGAGCGCTTTTAAGTTCTTCGATTAGGGTTAATTTATATAAATAAGCTTCATCGTCGCCTTGTTGATAATACTTCACCGCAACTTGCTCTTGATGGGTCGCCAGCGCTGCCATGGCCGAGCGCCTGATTAATTTTTCAGCGTCGTGACCATGTTCAAGAGAGTTGGCAACACCGTAATAAAAAGACAGCTTGAGTTTAATATCAGCCACTAAAAACGGGCGCTCAACATCAATTCGTAATTGTTCGATTAATTTAGCAATGGCTGTTGTTTGTTGAATCGGTAGGCATACTAGAAATTCGTCAGCATTGAGTCGTGCAGCAAAACCACTGCTATTTAAAGCAAGGGCTTGCTCTGCACCTTGGCTAAAATCTTTAACCGAAGTTTCTAAGTAGGTCTGAGTACGGTGGGCAATTTCTTTTAGAATAGCATCGGCATTATTGGTGCCTACAGTATCGTTAACGGTTTTAAAATCTTTAATATTAAAGGTGATTAACACCAAAGATGTACCGTTGTCGATATGATCGGTAATGTGCGATAAGATTTTATAACGGTTAAATAATCCGGTTAAAATATCGCGTTCAGATTGATACAGAATTTCTTGTTCTCTTTGCCCTATCGCTGCTCCCATGGTAACAAAACCTTTATACAGCTCGGTAAACTCAGCAGGTAATTTGTTGCTAAGGCTGGGCACATCAAGCTTACCTTTACCTATGTTTTCAGTGATGTTCATCAAAATATTAAGCGGTATAGTTAAACCTTGTGATAGCAATCGTGAAAAAGTAATCGAGATTAAAATAACAAATACAGCGATTACAAACATGGATAATAACAACTGACTAAAGTCATTTTGTACTTGAGTTAACGAGGTAGAAACAATGGCGTAAACATTGTTTGAACTCTGTAATTTAATACTTTTGTGATAATAACTTGATCGATCTAGTAATAAATTGGGCAATTTTTTGGTTGTTTTTAATAAAATATTTTCTCGAATACTGGCGTCGTCTATACTTGATTCAATCACCATCAAATAAGGTGTGTTTTCTGCTGTAATGGATTTTTTTACTAACGTGAGTTCCAGCGATAATAAATCGGCCAGTTGTAATAACGCCACGTGATTGAATTCAAACCCAATAACGGTGTAAGCAATAATTCGTGGGGTTTTTACCGGTACAACAATTACCTGAAATACAGTGTTTTCAATAGTTAAAATTTGAGCGTGCACACCATTGAACGGCAGCTTAGTGATGTTATTTTCAATAATGTCGGGTGTAAATGCGTGTGATGAACTGCTGGTAATTAAGTTGCCCTCAAGATCTAAAATAAGCATTAAATCTGCGTTAATACGCTTGCCGTGATTAACTAATACGCTGTTTATAGTTTGTTGGTCTTGGCTAGCGACGGCTCTTTTAAAACCAAAATCGGTGGCTAAAACACTGGCTGAGGTTGTTAGTACTTGTTCTTGTAAATTTAATGTTTGATTTAAAACATTTTGTGCCGATGCAATTTTTTGCTCAATCTGAACTTCTGCATAATCAGAAAATTTAAAACCATGACTCACGGTTAAAAACATCACTGTGAGTAAGATTAAGCTGGTGGATAGCCAAGTGATTTGTGCTTTAAAACTTAAATTAGTGATCATGAATATTCAACTCTTCAAAGCTATCTCTGGCTTTTGGCTCTGTAATAGATAGCGAGAATACCGTCTCATTATTAGCTACCATGGCTGGGGTGAGAGTAATGCGGCGGTGATGATTAAGCCCTTTTGCATTATTGGGATGCCAGATTTTTAATTCGATGTTTTTGCTGGTTTCAGTGAATAAAACAGCTTTACCTTGGGCATCACTTTTAACCGCTGCTGTTGCATTGGTGACATAAATATAACCGACCATAGCATCATGAATATTGCAGCCAATGGTAACGATGCCTGGCTGTTGAAAAAGGATAGGTTGCTTGGGTCTTCCCGAATACAATTTAAGTTCGAAAGTTATTGCTGGTGAAAAAGAATACACATGGTGACGAATATCATCACTATTAGGAAAGTTGACCAGACTGTTTTGAGGCACAATAAGTACGTGAGGCTCAAACTGTTTGTTCACTTGATCCATAATGTAAGTGGTTTGAGCATTTGTCTTGACGCCTTGGTCTTTAAAAGAGTTAAGACGAGGGGCTTCACTAGCATTTTGTACAAGCGATTGGGCAAAAGAATACTCTATAACAGCGTTGGCTAATGGCTTGTTGTGCTGATCAACAATTGTTAGTTGTATTGGGGTTTCATCGATTTTAGAAGCAAGAGTTTTAGAAGCAAGAGTTTGGGATGTAAGGGTTTCAGCAGCAGAAACAGCAGTCGAAAAAACCAAAACGACAGCAGTAAGGTGGAAAAAGAACTCAGGAAAAATTGGAAATACGCTAGGGCTTTAGATTTGAATAAGATGGTCACTTAGATATTTCTCTTTGTTTAGTTTATTGAGTTGATCGTGCTGAAATTTTTGATATTTCCAAGTATTCCTTTTGTTAGTAGTTCTTTAATGTTTCAGTCGCTTTTTTCAGTTGAGTTTGAATATAAAATAATCGGCGGTTGCGGATTATTGTTATATTTTTCATTATATTAGCCTAGTCATGCTTATTACTTATGTCCAGCCTTGCACTCTACTAGCAGTCTTGCACTCTAACAGGCTAGGAGTGTCGTAAGGTTGGTGAACTGTAGGACAATAAGTAATTTATTTAACTATTTCAACATACAATGTGATCAATTAACATGCTTGCCATTGAAAGATGCACGACTTAAAAGACGACTTATGAATTTGAATGACGCACTCCAACTAATTGCCACTTTTAGTAACAGCTCTAGCAACAGTTTTAATCATCAGGCTGCACAAGATGCGATGGTTAAAAAGTCAGCGACTGTTATATCAGATACTCTTAGATCAGAGACTGTTATAAGAGGAACAAATCAAGTGTTGCCCTCAGAATTGGCTGATTACATTGATTGTATCTGTGCTGAAAGCAATCTGATATTCGACAGTGTTGGGCATCCAGTTGAGTTGTTAAAAACCACTGATTTGGCTTTCAAACCCACTCTCTACGCAGGTTTAACAGGCGAGTTAGGCAAGTGGCAAAACGATTGGTTTTTAATTGCTCACGAAGGCGGCGATCCCATTATCGTAAAAACATCTCAGCAGGGTGAAAGCAGCCCGGTATACAGCGCTATGCAAGGGATGGGGTTTTGGGATTTTGCCCCGATTGCAGATTCTATTGGTCAGTTTTTGGTGTGTATCAGTGCGATTCAATATGCATTGAACTTTCCAGGATTACAGCAGCCATTGGATGAGGATTTTAATCTCGCTCCTGCTGCTGCAAACTGGCTGTTTCCATTTTTACGCCAGCATGCAGGCGCTCACTATGATGAGTGGGCTTCGGTGTTTGAGAACTATAATTAAACAGATGTAATTAAACAGATGTAATTAAACAGATGTAATTAAACAGATGTATTTAAACAGCTATCTTAAGCGCAACATTTCTTGTATTTTTTACCGCTGCCGCAAGAACAAGGATCATTGCGGTTAGGGGTTTTATCTAGTACCAGAGTTTTGGGTTTATTCAACACCATCTCTAATTCGCCGATATTTTCTTCAGCATCAGCATCTAATGTAATATTAGCAAAAAGGTTGTGTTGCTTTAACACGGCCACAATTTCAGCCTCTCTGGCTTCTGAAGTTACAGTCAGAGACACAGGGTGCTTTTTGCTACCGTGTTTAGTGCTTGGATCGGTATTGTAGTTGTAAGTGCTGTAGTCTGAAGGAAGCTCTATGCGCCCTTTGAAGAAGAATTTAGACATGATGCTGGCCTGAGTAGTTGCGGCTGATATTAAAATAGCAGCACCTTGTTGAATACATTGCGGGTGAGCAAGACATTAACGAATAAGCCAATATTTTGAGAAAACGCATGATACAGTGTTTATTCAGTTTTGGCAGCAAAATGACCTCTTTTGAAAAGGCTTATATGAATTACTCACAGCGTTTAATTGTCCCTAGCCCATTGGGCGATATTGTTGTACAAGGCACACAAACGCATATTCAGTATTTGAAATTTGCTTATAGCGAAGGTGAAAAGCTGGTCGAATCGATTTACTCTATGGATTTGAGCGCTGAGTGCAGTACTAATTGCAGTGCTGATTGGAGTGAACAGTGTCGCTTGCAGTTACAGCGTTACTTTTTATCTCAACCATCTCAAGCATCTCAAGCATCTCAAGCATCTCAAGCATCCAAGTCATTCGAATTTGATTTACCAATTGATCCTCAAGGCACTGAATTTCAACAACGTGTTTGGCAGGCTCTCGGTGATATTAAACACGGCGCTTTTGCCAGTTATCAACAATTGGCCACTGCTATAGGGAACATTAACTCAGTAAGGGCGGTAGCCAGTGCCAATGCCCGTAATCCTATTTGGTTGATTATTCCTTGTCATCGAGTGATTGGATCTGATAATGCCTTGCGCGGTTATGCGGGTGGCATAGAGCGTAAGGGTAAATTATTACAGTTAGAGCATCATCAGCTAGAGCTTACTGGCGATGCTTTAATTAATAAAAAAACAAAAATCGTGTGTTAATAAAGATCGCGTGTTAATAAAAAACCACTACTTAATTTTTTTATAATTCATTCCCATTTTTTTACTACAGTTTATGTAGTCAGACCAGGCAATATTATATGAGCCATGCACACTAAATCTTTCCGCATCGACCGTTACATCAGTAAGCAGCTAGGCATAAACCGTCGGGATATTAAGTTAATGCTGGCGCAAGGTCGCATTGTTGTTAATGGCGAAACCCTTCGTGAAGTGAGCACAATTGTAGAAGAGTTTGATCTTGTTGAATGCGACGGTAAGATTCTACAAAATAAAATGCCGCTCTATATTATGGTGAATAAGCCCATAGGTGTGGTGAGTGCGACCAAAGATGATCAGCACAAAACCGTGGTGGATTTACTTGACGGTTATTCTAAAAATGAGCTTGAAAGTCTGCATATTGTTGGGCGTTTAGATTTAAATACATCGGGTCTATTGTTATTAACCAACAACAGCGCTTGGTCCCGAAAACTGATGTCTCCAGAAGCTAAGGTGAATAAAGTATATCGGGTTGAATTAGAAAACGATTTAACCGCAGACTATAGTGCGGCATTTGCCGAGGGCATGTATTTTTCTTTCGAAGATATAACAACTCAGCCTGCAGAGCTTAAAATTATGACTAATAAGGTGGCTGAGGTTGTCTTAACAGAAGGTAAGTATCATCAAATTAAGCGCATGTTTGGTCGTTTTAGAAATCCGGTATTGGCTTTGCACCGCAGTGCTGTAGGCGATATCGTGCTTGATGCTGATTTACAACCCGGGCAAAGCAGAGAGCTGACAGCTAAAGAAGTCTGCTCTATTTAAAAGTTGATCTATCTAAAAGTCGCCCTATCTAAAAGTCGCCCCACAGATACTGCAATACACTTAATGCCGCTAATGCCGCTGTTTCTGTACGTAAAATACGTGGGCCTAAGGTGAGCCCGGTAAAGCCTTGCTGAATGCAAAATTCAATTTCTTGATCGGTGATGCCGCCTTCTGGCCCAACCAATAAAGCAACCGATTGTGGTACTTTAATATCGCTTAGATTCTTTTGATCTCGGGTATGAAGTACCAGTTTGGTATCACTTTCAACCGTCTTAGCCCATTCATCATAAGACAGAGCCGGGTGAATGGTTGGAATATGATTGCGGCCACTTTGTTCACAGGCCGAGATGGCAACCTTTCTCCAATGCTCCATTTTCTTTTCTAAGCGTTCACCTTTTAAGCGCACATCACAGCGTTCACTCCACAAGGGTGTGATATCGGTAATACCAAGTTCAGTGGCTTTTTGGATGGTGAAGTCCATACGATCACCTTTAGAAACCACTTGGCCTAAATGCAGCGGAAAGCTTATTTTTGAATCAGAGGATAAAATTTCATCAATAACGACTTGTGCATTTTTTTTGCCCGCAACAGAAATACGTGCCAAATATTCATTACCGTCACCGTTAAACAAACGCAGCTCGTCACTTTCTTTTAATCTAAGTACTTTGATTAAGTGAATACTGGCCTGAGAGTCTAGCTCGATTGTGCCCTGTTTGGTCAGCACTTCAGGTGTGTAAATGCGGGGTCGTACAGCCATAATAAACGCTTATATTCTAAAGTGAGTGGTTAAATCGTAAGGGTACAAGCTATGCCGCCAATTGTTCAGCTGTGTGTTGGATCTTTTTCACCATCGCAGTTAAGCCATTGCCACGAGTAGGGCTTAGGTGTTTTACCAAATCGATTTGGGCAAAAAAGCCATCAATATCAAACGCCAGTACTTCAGCAGGGGTTTTGTTGTTGTAAGCACTCAGTACCACTGCCAACAAACCTCGAACGATGTGGGCATCGGAATCCACTTCAAAAAATAACTTGTCGTTAATAAAATGAGAGTCAATCCACACTTGGCTTTGACAACCACGCAATAAAAAATCTTCGGTTTTTTTACTGTCATCAATCGCCGGCAATTGTTTGCCTAGGTCGATAATGTACTTGTAGCGTTCTTCCCAATCATCAAAAAATCCTAAAGTATCTAAAATTTCTTCTGGGGTAATTTCTGTGCCAAACGGGCTGGCAGTCATATCTGTCATAGTCATTCCAAATGGCCTTGGTTAACAATTAAAGGCTCTGTATGAGTTAAAGGCTTTTTATCAGTCAAACGCTTGTTGTTAGTTAAGCGTTTTGTATAAACTGCTTAATACGCTGCGCCGCTTCAATGCACTCTTCGACACTGGCAACTAACGCCATGCGTACTCTGTTTTTACCAGGGTTTACGCCATTAACCGTGCGTGATAAATAAGAGCCAGGCAAAACAGTTACATGTTGTTGGGCAAATAACTGTTGCGCAAATTGCTCTTCATCCATGCTGGTTTTAGCCCATAAATAGAAACTGGCATCGGTTTGCGTGACTTCAAATTTATCGCTTATGCTGGGGTCGTTTAAAATCTCTAGCACGGCTTTAAATTTCAGGCTGTATTGGCGACGATTTTCCTTAACGTGGGCTTCGTCACTCCAAGCAGCAATGCTGGCTAATTGCGTATGCACCGACATTGCACATCCATGATACGTACGATAAAGCAAAAACGGTTGTAATAAATTAGCATCACCCGCAACAAAGCCAGAACGTAAGCCTGGTAAGTTAGAGCGTTTGGATAATGAATGAAACGCTACACAACGGGCATAGTCGCTACGGCCAAGGGCTTCACAGGCTTGCAATAAGCCAATGGGAGCAGGTTTATCATCAACGTAGATTTCTGAATAGCACTCATCAGAAGCAATTACAAAATCGTGCTTATCGGCCAAAGTAATCAGTTTTTTAAGGGTATTAAGATCCAGCACAGCACCGGTTGGATTGCCTGGCGAGCACAAGAACAACAGTTGGCACTGCTCCCAAACCTCGGCTGAAACTGCATCAAAGTCTGGATTAAAGCCATTTTCTTCTAAGCACGGTAAAAAGTGTGGTTCAGCCCCTGCAAGGTAGGCAGCCCCTTCGTAAATTTGATAGAACGGGTTAGGGCTAACCACTAAGCCTGCTTTGCTGCGATCAACAACCGCTTGGGTAAATGCAAATAATGCTTCACGAGTGCCATTGACCGGAATGATTTGGTTTTCACTGCAAATATCCGTTAATCCAAAGCGTTGCTTCAGCCAAGAGGCAATGGTTACACGCAGTTCTGGAATGCCTTTTGTGGTTGGGTAATTTTCTACCCGCTCCACGTTGTCGATTAAGCATTGAGTTACAAAGCTGGGGGCGGGATGTTTCGGTTCACCAATAGATAGGGCGATTGGGCGCAAGTCTGGATTGGGAGTAACTTGCGCTTTAAGCGCGGTCAGTTTTTCAAAAGGGTAAGGCTGCAGCTTTTGTAAATCTGGATTCATGGGGGTGACCCTAATGTTTAAGATGATAATAAAATTAGGGCCATTATACCTATTATTTGTCAGCTTTCAGCTTTTCACGCAGAGTTTGCATGGCAACAAACAAGGCAGGAATAAAGAAAATCCCAACAATTGTTGCGAGCAACATGCCACCTAAAACAACAAAGCCAATCGAAACGCGGCTTGATGCCCCTGCGCCAGTTGAGAATACTAAAGGCAAAACACCCAAAACAAAGGAAAGAGCGGTCATTAATACCGCACGAAAACGTAAGCGAGCGGCGTCTGATGCGGCTTCAATAATACTGTAGCCTTGTTCACGACGTTCTTTGGCGAATTCGACAATCAAGATAGCCGTTTTACTGGCCAAACCAATCAACATCACGACTCCGATTTGTGCATAAATATTGTTGGTTAATCCTGGGATAAGCCATAAGGGTAAAATAGCTCCGAACATGGCAACAATAACCGACAACATCACTGCAACTGGGATGCTCCAGCTTTCATATTGCGCCACTAAAAACAGATAGGCGAATAAAAAAGCCAGTAAGAAAATGCCTAATACCATGTTACCGGCTTCTTGTTCTTGTGCGGTGCTGCCCGACCATTCTAATAAATAGCCATCGGGTAGGGCATCTTTGGCGATGCGTTCGAGTGTTGCAATGCCATCACCCGAACTGAAACCATCGGCCACAGTCGCTTGTACGGCGGCGCTGCGATAAAGATTATAACGATTAAGGCTTTGCGGCCCCAGTACAGGTTTAATATCAATCAACGCGCTCATGGGAATCATGTGGCCTTGATTACTGCGCACGTACAGGCTGTTAATGTCTTCAACGGTATCGCGAAAGTTAGCATCGGCCTGCAGCATAACGCGGTAGTTTTTACCAAACAGGTTAAAGTCGTTAACATAACGTCCACCTAATTGGGTAGAGAGGGTTGAAAATATGGCGGCTACTGGTACGTCTAAGCTTTGCGTTTTAACACGATCAATTATAATTTCTTGCTGAGGTACGTTGGCTGAATAAGTAGAATAAACACGAGAAAATTCAGGCGCTTGATTAGCAGCAAAGATAAAGTTATTCACAATCATTGCTAACTCTTGCGGCGAGCCATTATTAAGATCTAATACTCGTGACTCTAGGCCACCTGCAGTGCCAAGCCCAGGTATAGCAGGAATAGGAAAGGCAAAAATATTAGCGGCAGCAATTGATTGAAGTTTTACGTTAATTTGTTGCAAAATTTTATACCATGCTAATTCTGGGTCGGTGCGATCATCCCAGTGATCTAGTGTCGGAATGGCCATGCCGCCATTTGACGATACGCCCCCCAAAATACTAAAACCATTAATGGCAATAACATCACTTACGCCCTTAGTGTTTAAAACGATGTCTTGCACTTGGCTCATGACTTCTTCTGTTCTGTTCAGCGAAGCACCGTCGGGCAGTTGGGCGTTAATAAAAAATGCACCCATATCTTCGTAAGGAACAAACTCTGTTGGTGTGGTGGCAAACATGTAAGCTGCGCTTCCGCCTAAGGTGGCTAATAACGCTAACGTTAGGGCAATGTTTCGGTTAAGAAAGCCCACTTTTTTGACATAACCATCGCGGATTTTATCTAATGTGTTATTAAATAATAAAAATCCTTTAGCTTGGCTTTCGCCGTCTTTTTTCAAAATTAAAGCGCACAAAGCGGGTGATAATGTCAGTGCGTTTAATGACGATAAAGCAACGGCCACCGAAATCGTGATGGCAAATTGTTGATATAGGGCACCACTGATGCCCGGCATAAACGAAACAGGTACAAAAACCGCTAGCAATACCAATGTGGTGGCAATAATTGGGCCGCTAACTTCTTTCATCGAAATACGTGTTGCTTCACTGGCCGACAGGTCGTCTTCTTTCATGTGTCGTTTAACGTTTTCAACCACCACAATGGCATCGTCTACCACAATACCAATGGCTAGAATTAGGGCAAAAATCGAGATGGTATTGATGCTGAAGCCAAAGGCTTGTAGGGCAATAAAGCTACCAATAAGCGATACCGGAATAGTGGCAGCGGGTATTAGAGTTGCGCGCCAATCGGCTAAAAATATGTAAGTTACCAATACCACTAAAAAGAAGGTAATGAATAGAGTGGTGGCGACTTCATTGAGCGACGCTTTCACAAAGCGTGTCGTATCGAATAATATGGCGTGCTTCATACCTTCTGGGAAGCGTAGGCTTAACTCATCCAGTTGTTTATAAACTTCGTCGGCGACCTCAATCGCATTTGCACCAGGGCTTTGGTATATGGCAATGGTTGCAGCAGGCTTGTTATTAAGCTCACTGCTAGCACCATAAAATTGTGAACCTAGCTCAACATTAGCAACCGATTTAAGGGTGACGTGGGCGGTTCCTTCAGAGCGAATAATAATATTTTCAAATTCTTCAACCGAGGTTAAACGCCCTTGCGCGCGAAGAGTATATTGGAATTGTTGCTGCTCGCTCAAAATCGGTGGAGCGCCTACGGTGCCAACAGACGCTTGAATATTTTGGCTTTGAATGGCGTTAATAACATCATCTGGAGTTAAGCCTAAGGCCATTAAACGGCTAGGGTCTAACCAAACGCGCATGCCATAATCTTTGGCCGCCATTTGTGCAACGTTACCAACGCCATTTATGCGTGATAGCTGATCTTGAATATTCAGTGATGAATAGTTGCTTAAATACAGTTCGTCAAAGCGTGCGTTTTCGGAATATAAATTAATTACCATCAGCATGTTAGAAGCTTGTTTGCGTGTAGTCACACCTTGGCGCACAACCGCTTGAGGTAATAAGTTAGTCGCCAATGCTACGCGGTTTTGTACGTTAATCGCTGCTTGATCTGGGTCGGTACCGACAGCAAATGAGATGGTTAGGTGGTAACTGCCGTTATTGCTGCTGGTGGAGCTCATATACAGCATATTATCTACACCGTTGACCTGTGCTTCGATGGGCGTAGCGACAGATTCTTCTAATACTTCAGCATTGGCACCGGGGTAAAATGCTTGTACTTGCACTTGCGGAGGTGAAATTTCAGGAAATTGAGCCACGGGTAGGCTGTTTAATGAAATTAATCCCGCGATCACGATTAATAATGAAATCACAATCGCAAATTTGGGGCGGGTAATAAAAAAAGCAGAAAACATAATAAATAACGCCTGAATATTGGGTTAGATTGCTGACTTAAACGAGAGTCTAGTGGCTATGATCCAGCAGCTAGCTATTGCTTTACTGAATGCTCAACCGGATTAACGGTTATCCCAGGTCGCACTTTTTGTAACCCTTCAACAATAATTCGTTCGCCCAACATTAAGCCAGCGGTGACTTCCCATTGACCTTGTTGTTGCTCACCTAACTGCACGCGGCGCACGCTGACGGTATTTTCTTGATCGACCAGCAACACATAGTAGCTGTCTTTGTCTTTTTGCACGGCAGATTGTGGAATCGCGATTAAAGCATCATCGTGTTTGGCTTGAATTTGAACTTTTACGAATTCACCCGGTAATAACAAGTCTTGCTGATTGGCAAACGCCACTCGAATCATTACGGTATTGGTGCTGCGGCTAACTTCTGGACTGATAAACGTGAAAGTGCCGCTTTCTGAATAGGTGCTGCCGTCGGATAAAATCAGCGTAGGAGCATTGGTCTGATTGACATCTAAGCCATTACGACGCGCTTCTAGCATGAGCTTTTCACTGATGTTGAGTTCAACATAAACCGGGTCGGTGGTAACAATCGTTGCTAAGGGTTGGTTGCCTGGGTTAATTAGATTGCCCACGCTAAAATTAGCCACGCCAATACGCCCTGCAATAGGGCTTTTGATTTGAGTATAAGACAGGTTTAAGTGCGCATTATCTAACCCTGCTTGTGCCAACATGACTTGAGATTTATTTTGGTCACGGCGGGCTTCGGCCAAATCTAAATCGGCTTTTGAGGCGGCTGATTTTTTACGCAGTTGTTGAACTCGGGTTAATTCAGCTTGCGCATTTTTTAAGCCTGCTTGGGCACCTGCTAAATTAGCCAATGCTTGCTGCACAGCAATTTTGTAGGGGGCTTGTTCTAGGCGAAATAATAACTGATCTTTTTCAACGCGAGCGCCTTCGGTAAATAAACGCTGCTCTAGGTAACCCGATACCCTAGGTAATAGCTGTACGCGTTCTTTTGCTTCGATTCTTCCCATAACCTGAAACACTGGGGCCAATGTCGATTGCTCTACCGCTTTTACCACCACGCCAGGTAATGGAGCATCGGTATTGCTGTGAGCTTGGCTAATAAGAGATGAGAATAAAATAAAAGCGACAACAGCAGGCTTTAAGGCGAAAGAACGTGGCATTGAAATTCCCTTGCTAACATTTATAAGTGTGAAGAATGCTTCTGTTATAGTGCTAATTTGTGTTAATTAATTGATAATTAACTCTATTGTACTGCTTGTGGAACAATATTTATAGTAAGAGTCATCGCTATGCGGATAATCTTGCTTGTCGACCGCGACTTGCATACAGGCTAATTTGCTACGGGTAGGGTATCCATGGCGCTGTAAAAATCGTCAACCAGCTGCTTGATGCCTTCAAAACCACCGGCTGTTTATCCTCTGAAGTGCTAGTTATCTTTTGAATCACTAGCTTGGGTTAACTGTTGTTGACTATAGCTGGCCAAGCATTGGCCAGAAAAAATGGATAACAGGCAATAGCCGGTAAACCAATAAAAACCGCTGTGTAAGCTAGACTGCAATTCTGCTGTGGCCTGTGCGGTAAAAAAAGCCACTAATATGGCCACTACAAACACATCGGCCATCGACCATTTACTGACCATGGCAATTAACTGCCAGCGCCAGCGAGTGGGGCTTAACCAAGTCCAAACAATTAATAGACCCTTGGTAACAGGAATGATGACACTAAAGGTCACCACCATAAAACCAACACCGGCGTATCCCGCTTCTTGCAAACTATAAACCGTTTCTAAGATACTGCGAGTTTCAGCAAAAATAGTGCTTTTGAGCCCAAACATGTTGATCGTTGCTTTGATCGTCATAATAGGCTCGGTAACGCCTGGGTAAAGCAAAAAGAAACTGACAAAGGTCAATATCAATCCTAACCGAGGAAGCCATTTTGCTTGTTTCCAAGTATTTACAGCACGCAACCAAGGGTTCATTCTTCGGGCAACATCACGTTAAGTTCCAGCACCGAAGTATTGCCTTGTTGCTCTAAATTTAACTGCACTTGATCGTCGGCAATGGTGATGTATTTGCGAATCACCGCTAACAGCTCTTGTTGCATTTTTGGCAAATAGTCTGGCCCACGACTGTTCACTCGGTCGTGGGCTACTAAAATTTGCAAGCGTTCTTTGGCAATACTGGCTGTGGTATTGCTGCGTTCCTTACGAAAATAATCCATTAAACTCATCACTAACCTCCGAATACTCGTTGCAGAAAGCCTTTTTTCGCTGCTTCTAAAAAGCGATGAGGGCGATCTTCGCCTAAATAACGGGCCACGGCATCTTCATAGGCTTGGCCAGCGTCACTTTCAAAGTCGTGAATAACGGGTACACCCTGGTTAGAAGCTTTTAACACCGCCTGAGATTCTGGAATAACACCTAAGAGTGGTACTGCTAGAATTTCTTCAACGTCTTCTACCGATAACATTTCGCCATTTGCGACTCGCTCTGGATTATAGCGGGTCAGTAATAAGTGCTCTTTTACACGCTTACCTTGTTCAGCCATGCGCGATTTGCTTTGTAGAATCCCCAGAATGCGGTCGCTATCACGTACAGAAGAAACCTCTGGGTTGGTGACAATAATCGCTTCCTCTGCGAAGTACAGTGCCATTTGTGCACCTGCTTCAATGCCCGCTGGGGAATCGCAAATGATGTAGTCAAAATCTTCTGCAAGTTCGTTTAATATTTCTTCTACCGCTTCTTTTTTTAGAGCATCTTTATCGCGGGTTTGTGAAGCCGGCAAAATATAAAGATTGTCCAGTTTTTTATCTTTAATCAACGCTTGTTTTAGGTTTGCTTCTTTATGAATGACGTTAACAAAGTCATACACCACACGGCGTTCACAGCCCATGATTAAATCAAGATTACGCAAGCCTACATCAAAATCGATGACGACGGTTTTTTGTCCTTTCAGAGCTAAACCAGCTGCAATAGCAGCACTGGTGGTGGTTTTACCCACGCCTCCTTTACCAGAGGTTACAACAATGATCTTGGCCAAAGTTTCAATTCCTTACAAAAAGTTGCAAAACGCAGTATTCATTAAAGCGACTCTATGTTCAAGCGCCCATTATCTAGTTGAATCAGACTCGGCTGATTGCAATGCTGTTGGCTGTCTTCAAACAGTTTATATTCACCGGCAATGGCAACCAGTTCTGCTTCTAAAGCGAGGCAGCTAATGGTTGCCGAAACATCACCATTAATACCGGCTAATGCTCGGCCACGCAGTGGGCCAAAAATATGGATGCTGCCACCGGCCAACACTTCAGCCCCAGTGCTCACCAGACCAAAAATCACTAAATCGCCTTCGGCGCTGAGTTGCTGGCCAGAACGCACCGGAAATTTATGCACTGTAGTGGCTGCCCGTAGCGCAGGCGTTGCAGCTGAATCAGCTATTGCAGGTTGCTCAGTTGTTACAGGTTGCTCAGTTGTTACAGGTTGCTCTGCTGGTGTAGCTGATTCAGATGGTGCAGTCGGCTCGATTGCAGCGCTTTCTTGTGCAAGCACTTCGGCTCGTGTTGGCTTACTGTTGCCTTTGCCAAAATCGGCCAGTTCAAGTTGTTCTAATAAATCGAGGTGCTCTGCTTGTGCGTTTTTTACGCCAATGGGGAGCATGCCAAATTCGTGACAAGTTAAGTACAAGGATGGGAGGTCGATGTTTTCTGTTAGATCAACAAAATCAAAGATACAAGGTAAGCGCACAAACATATTGGGTGCTTGCTCAACTTTAGCTTTTAGTTCTTGTTGGATGCGCTTTAAATCATTGCTTTGAATCAGCAAGGTCGTGATCGGGTTTAAACCGGCTTTTAATTTAAAGGCAGCCATTAGCTTTCTGCTTTTTGCTCAAGCGGGAAATGATCAAACTGTATGTTGTTCAAGCCTTCTTTTAAAACCCGGCGTAAGTTGTGGTGATTATCAACATCGGGTGTGGCCAATACATCGCGGTAATGTTGGCCAAAGCACTGCAAAGCTTGCTGCTGGTTTAATTCTAACAACTGCGCCAAGGCGAATACTTTACAAGATCCTTGATTTTGCTCAGCGCTATTTTTTACACCGCCATTATTGAAAGCTGTTGGGGTAAAATTAAAGTGTTGCTCAATAAAGATTAGAGAAGTTTCGAATTGGAAATTATCTTGGGCTAGTTGGGCTAAAAATGCGTGTTTCGCGCGTTCAAATGATGACATTGTTAAAAACTCCTTTCAAATTAATGTAAGGCTAACACCAGATGCGTTGGGTGTAACTCTCATTTTTAGAAAAATAACCAACAAAAATGCCAGTCGTTATTCAATCCCAGCTTGCTGCTGTTTGTATATCCAGTATTATTGCTGAATGAGAAAAATACTGCACATCGATTGCGATTGTTTTTTTGCGGCTGTCGAAATGAGGCAAAATCCGCTTCTTTGTCATATTCCTATTGCCATTGGTGGTAGTGCAGATCGTCGTGGGGTTATTTCTACCTGTAATTATCCTGCTCGTGAATTTGGGATACGCTCAGCCATGTCGACGGCAATGGCTTTGAAAAAGTGCCCTCATTTAACATTATTGCCAGGAAATATGGCTCTGTACCGTGAAGTTTCTCAGCAAGTTATGGCCGTTATCCAGCGTTATGGCATTGCTTTTGAGCAGGTATCAGTTGATGAAGCCTATGTTGAATTAGATCCACAAGATTCTGCGATTGATATTGGCCATTGCATTCGTGCAGCGGTTGAGGCCGAAGTGGGGATTACCGTTTCTGTTGGAGCGGCACCCAATAAGTTTTTAGCCAAAGTTGCCAGCGATTGGAATAAACCTAATGGTTTATTTGCTGTTAAACCTCATCAAGTTAATGCGTTTGTTAGCCAGCTAGCAGTAAGAAAAATTCCAGGAGTAGGGCCAAAAACCGCAGAACGTTTGGCGGCTAAAGGGATCGAAACGTGTGCCGATGCACAGTGCTACAGCGTACTAGAGTTGGTTAATGAGTTTGGTCGAACAGGGATGTCTTTATATAAGCGCAGTCGTGGTGAAGATGATCGCCCCTTAGCCACCGACAGGGTACGAAAATCCATTAGCGTAGAGCGCACTTTTGCTCATGATTTATTAGATGCCAATGAATTGGATGAAGCGCTTGAGGGTTTGTGGGATAAATTTGTTGAGCGTACTGAAAAAGCCAATATTGATCGTTTACAGTTAGCGCCGTTTGTTAAAGTAAAATTTAATGATTTTAGTCAAACGACCTTGGCGGATCAGTTTCAGGAAATCAGTTTGGCTTCTTTTCGTCAGTTATTACAGCAGGCTCGTGTGCGACATGATCCCACAGAAAGCAGAGGTGTGAGGCTGGTTGGTTTAGGTGGCCGTTGTCCGCAAATTAGCGAACAGCAGCTAGCACTTTTTTAAACGTATTATGATGTTGAGCTGGGTTCAGTAGTACTTGTTTTAAATGAAGGCGATTTGGCTGAACGAGACTTTTTATAATCAAGCTTTGATGAGCGGTAATGGCTAGGTGGTTTTCCTGTCCAGCGCTTAAAGGCTTTGCGAAAGTTAGAAGGATCGTTATAGCCAATCAGTGCTGCCACTTCTTCGATGGGTAAACTCGACGTTTTTAAGTATTCTATCGCCATCTCTTTGCGCACTTCGTCCAGAATTTTTTGATACGAGGTACTCACTTCTTGTAGGCTGCGACTAAGTGTTCGAGTACTGGTTGCCAGTTGGCTAGCAACGGTTTCAATGGCGGGAAAGTGGCCAGGATTGCTCAGTAATATGCGACGCACCTTCACCACAATGCCTTCTTTTGGCCCCATGCGCGATAAAATATCGGCACATTGCGATTCAGCCATTTTAGCCGTCGATTCATCCGCTAAGGTGGTGGGAGTATCCAGTAGGTCGGTATTAATAATGATTTCTGTACGTGGTTGATCCCAGTGGATGGGGCAGCCAAGAAAATAACTTTGGTACACCTCGAAGTATTCGGGCTTTGGTCGATTAATGTTAATGGCATTGGGCATAATATCTTGGCCAGTTAAAAAACGACCAAGGTTAACGAAGTTGGCTAAAAATATGTCGCTTAATAAATAATAAATATTTTCTATGGGGATGTGCGAGGTTAATCGAATAGAGGTAATGTCATCTTCTTCACACACTTCAAAATTAAACGCTGGATCAACGAGTACGTGATATTTTAAGCCCAAGTTTAACGCTTGGCGCAAATTTGCACAGCTTAAAATGGCATAACCTAGCATACCAAATTGATTGATTTTAATGCTGTCACCAATGGCCAAGCCTAGCGTAGGGTCATTGCATAAACGTAATAGATTATTAGTCAGTACAATTACTTGCTGATAGGTTAGGCGAGCCTTTGGGTCGGTGAACGCTGTGGGTTCTATCCCCGTATGTTCAAGCAGAGATTCTTGAGAGACCCCTTTTTCTTGCCCCATTTTTACCATAATGGCAGAAATGTTAGCGGGCACTAAAGGCTCATGTAAACTCCAGGTTCCTCTAATCACTTAGGGTTATCCTTTCTTGTATTTTTTATAATAGCGATTTTATAGTAGCGATTTTTTATAATAGCGATTTTTATAATAGCGATTTTTATAATAGCGATGCTGTGAGCATTTTGAATGCCAACAGAATGACCGATTTTGTGATTTTACACAAGACGAGGTCAAAATAGCAGGTTTTAGGATTGCCAGAGAGTAGATGGCTATTAATACCAACATCAATATCAATATCAATATCTGTGCAGAGTAATGTGAAGACTAAATCTTTTATTGAACGCTATTTTCGCTATCAGGTAAGTACGGTGTGTTTTGAAAAGGAAAGTGAGCACGATTCAAAAAAAGCCCCCAATCAATAATTTGTTTTGATGAATGATTCGCCAGTAAATTAACCATGATCTCATTGGCAACAGGATCGGTTTTGCGAGTAATAAAAAATACTAAATCTGAGCGCCGCCATTCAAACTCGGCAATTTCACACGCGAGCTTACCTTGATTCATAAGTTGATACAGCTGGTAGGCAAATTCACGCTTCATTAACAGCATCCAAAAGCCCGAACGTAGGCGTTCTAACATTCGCCCCTGAATTGATTCAACGTTGATGGTACAGGTTAATTTATAATCACGCTGCTGATTTTTACCTTGCATCAGTAACGCAGCAAAGTGGCGGGGTTCATCTTGGTTAATAAAATAATAACGGCCGTCCCATTCACGGTAACAGACATAAAAAGGCTGTTGCTTCTCTGGAAATGCGAGGGTGATGTTGCGGTTATATTCGTTGTCGGTGAATTGCGGTATTTGATCGGCTTGTTGTTGCCCATAATGGATTAAATCGCGGTAATCATGATCGCATTGGCTAATTTTTACACCGTCGATTGCGGCAATGGATAATGACTGCGGGTATTCATTTTCAATGATCAGTTTTTTTAATAAATCGGCTAATGAATGCCATTGTTTATCGCTGCCCACTAAGCTTTCGGCTGCGGCTTCGTGCGCACTGCTAAGGCTTAACCAGCGATGGCAAAGAAAGCTTTTAGGATTTATTTCACCCAATTCAGGAAACGACATCTCTTTAACCGCTTGGCGTGCATACCAGCGCGGAAATAACCGCTGTACGATTAAATTAATTAATTGCTCTAGGTCAAACCCAGAAGCAGATGCCTTTTCGTTGTTCACTGTTGTTGCCTCATTGAGATGACCTTTAAGATGACTTTTAAGAACATCTCTTATGGATACAGTCTTTGTTAAGGTAACGGCTAATGTTGCATAAACTTTAACATCAGCCGTTTGCTTCTATGAGGGCTTGTAACACAATCAAGCTATTGGATCAGCTTGCAATAAAATCAGAATATGTATTTTAGTTCCATGACGGTTTCGTGTACCCGCTTGGCTTTATCTGAGGGTGGGCGGCTGTCCCAATTACTTTGCCATTTCCATTGAAAGTGCAGTTTTTTGTTTATGGGTAGAGATACTTGGCCCTGTAATAACGCTTTTACATCGTCGGTATCGGCTAAGTTGGGTTGCAAGTATACCGTGATGCTGGTGCTTAATGGGCGCTCGCCAGAGTTTTGATACAACCAGTGACTGTATAGATTAGCACGGTACAAGTGGTCGGTTTCGGTACGACCTAAATCGACTTCACGCACCTGTTCGCTAAAGACTCCAAAGCCTTGGAAACTGTCACCAGAAGATTGTTTATTGTCGGTGTTTGGTTTATGCCAGCTGTGCCAGCGTAAACCCGCACCCTGCAAAAAGCGACGTTTCAAACCAGAAAAAGGATCTTGTTCGTATTGTAAAAAATACTCGCTAGCAATAACTTTGCGGTGGTTATGGATTAAGCGCGTATGTAAAAAGGTTTCGTCGTCTGTGGTGTTGCCATTATTTTGATCGTATTCATGATTCGCCCAATTCAGCCAGCTAACGGTGTCGTTGCTCCAGCGTAGGTGAGCACCAAGACCCAGTTCTGTTTCTTCGTTATTGCCGTCTTTGCCAGAAAATTTAAAACGTAAGTTTCCATTCCAGCCTTCGTCATTTTTAGAAGTGCGTTCTTTTTCTATATTAGAAATAGCATGGGAAGGTTGAGATAACAGGCCCAAACACAGGATAAGTAAAAAAGGGGTAGCAGCCGTTGGCCTCATGGGTAAACCTAATAATCAGAAATTAAGAGGCGCTATTCTAATGACAATCGATAAAAAACCCAGTGTATTTTTAGTATTTATTAAATAAATAAAATACAACTGGCTGTATTTACGGAAGTTGGCGGGCTGAAGCCATGTTTTGTATCACAATGCTCATTTTGTCAACTTGTTGGCGCATGCTGTAGGGTATTTCCAGTTCATCAAACTTAGCTTTAAAATTGTTTAATAGGTCAACCGCGTTGATCTTGTCTTCGGGTTCGGTCAACTGGCGCGCCAGTGAGAGCGAGCGCATCCCATTGATATCTCCCGATGAAATAAAGCCATAATCATTGAGTTTGGATTGTAATTGGTTCAGTTGTTCGCCATTTAAAGCAGTAACGTCAAATTCTTGTGATAGATACTCTAAATAAGTGGCACGGTTTGATAAGTGAAGTTCTGCTGGAATATCACCGTTGTTGTTTTTAGGCAGTACCGAGTTAGGCGAGCTAGATTGGGCTTTGTTCGCCTCTTGAGCCTTGTTTTGGGCATTGTTTTGAGCATTGTTTTGATTGCTAAAAGGCTGGTTTTGAATGTAACTGCTTAAGCGGTCAAGAATCATGGTGCGGCTCCTATACATGCATTATTGACACATATTGTTTACTAGTATCAGTGCAGTAGCAGGAGCCGTGCCAGTTATGGAGTTATTTTTGAATGATTGAACAATTGTCGGTAAAAATGCGCTTTAAGCGAGTTTAAACAAACAAAACGGATTTAAAACTTCCATTCAACCTTTAAATTAGGACCCGCAGCGGCAATGTTCCAGCGACGAGGATTTACTTTTGCCGTTTGCGCCGAATAATTGCCATTTATATAGGCTTGTTGTGCTGCCATCATCGTTTGGGGTGCGGTATAGATTTTAAATTCTGTGACTGCAACGCCTGTGGCAAAAGTTAACCAGCCGTCGATAGGACGTTTGTCATCATAGGCCACAGCTAAGCCTGCTAAGCCGTTGACTAAACCAGACAGTAAATGATTGGTCCAACTTTGTTCGTAGGCTTCACGAGCTGCGGCTTTTGCTAACCAAGACTCAGCTTGTTGCAGTTTTTCTACCTTGGCCACTGCAGTGTCATTTTTTAATTGTTGTAACTGGTCATTAAAATTATGAGTTTGCATGGGGTTTAGCAGCATGTCGGCAACCCCGAGAAAACTAGTAACCGCACCGACACTCATATCGTATTGCAGTTTGTCGTCGTCAACGGTATTTGCGGCAATGCCTTGAACCGTTGCCGCACTGCCTAAAAATCCAAACCAGCCCCATTGCCACATCTCACTGTGATCGCGAGTTTGTTCAAACTGTTGTTGAATGAAATCAATGCGTTGTTGGTCTTCGGCCTGGCTATTGGCAGTACCAAACAACAGTGTGAGTGCGATTGAGCATAAGAGTGAGAATGTGCGCAAAATGGTTTCCTTTTTTTTATTTTTATTCTGACTTTAAAAAATTAACAATTAAAATTTCATTTTTATGCCAGCAGCAACAGACAACACATCAGTCGTTACGTCGCCATCAAGCTTGCTTAAGTTTTGTGCTGGGTCGGTAATGTCACCTTGATTAAGTGAGCGTTTTTGCTTTAGCGTTTTTTGGATACCAAAATCAAAGGCTAGGTCTTGATCAATAGCGTAAGTTAAACCAAAAGAAATCGCCTGGTAGTCGTCAAAGGCAAAATCCAATTTAGTTTGGCTATCTTTAATCGGCGTTTTATCCAATGCAAAACCAGAACGCAGCGTAAGAGCGGGTGATACTTGATAAGAGCCACCAATTGCATAGCGGTAAGAATCTACCCAGTCATAGGTTTGTGGGCCGGCAACACTTTTAATAACAGGGTCGTTAGATTTGATTGATAAGGTTTCGAAGCTTGACCATTGCGTCCATTGTACGTCGGCTTGAACCGAGAACTTGCCTAAACCTTGATAAAAACTCAAATTAGCTTGGCTTGGGGTTTCTAAGGTTACAGTGCCTTTTGCATTGGTATCGACAAAACCCGCAAGGCTACCAAAAGTTTCTGCAGATGCAGGTACTTCTAGTTTTGCTTTACCTTGAATGTCGTGGCTGATGAGGTTGCGGTAATGCAAACCTAAGCGGCTTTCTGGGCTGAATTCATACAGCATACCTGCGGTGAAACCGATATTAAAATCATCACCTTTCATTTCAAATGGGCTGTCGTAGGTGGTGTCACCAACGCTGGTAATACCTAATCCAGCACAAGTGAATGGTGCTAGCTGAGCTTCAGCACCCAAACAGGCGGCGCTGGTATTCAGGTTTTGGGCCACGGTAGCACTTAGATACTGCATCACCATGCTGATACCAAAAGATAAATTATCACTCACTTTAAAGCCTAATGCGGTACCAAAGTCGATACCGGTAATGCTGCTTTCGGTGGCAAAGTAACGACCGACTGAGTTACCGCCAAAGTCGGTGCCGGTTGCGTAAGGTGCGTTAACGTAAGCACCAAATACCATGTTCTCACTCATGGGTGTCGAAAAATAAATGGAGGGTAAAATATCAAGAGCATCTGCGCTCACTTTTTTCCCTTGAACCGACGCTCCGCCTAAAGTAGTTCCGTCGAATATAGTAGAGCCACCCTTAAACTCCGACTGCACAGAAACCGCCGACAGGTTAAGGGTTAGTTGTGTTGCTTTTAAGCGAGTTAAACCGGCAGGGTTATAAAATGCGGTAGAGGCATCGTCTGCTTGCGCTGCTCCTCCAGAAAATGCATCTCCTAAGCGCAGTGCAGATTGTTCATCAACGTAAAAACCTTGAGCCATAGCGAGCTTTGTACCGGCTAAACCGATGGCGAGTGCTAGTGTTTTTTTAATCATTTTTATGCTCCTTAGATGCTCCTTAGATGTTCCTTAGATGTTCCTTAGAGGGAGGGCATTGTCTTATTTTTATTTTATATTTGTTATCATCTATTAGGTACTATAGTACTGTTTTATTGAATGCTTCAAGCAGATATTAAAAATTAATGAATAAACAAATGAGGCGCAGTTACCATAAATCATCCTTTAGGGTGAAATTAGAGTAAAAACTCAATTATGGTACGACTGTTCCTGTGAAAGTTGTTCAATTAATGTGCCTTTTTGCACCATAATGCAGGCAGATACACAGTTTTTCCTGCTTGAGGGTAATAATGTCAAAGTTATCAGGTTCATCTAGCGATGCAAAACAAAGCGATGCGGTTAAATATCAAGGGCGAAAAGCCAGCCGAGCGGGTAGTGAACAGCGTCGTCGTATAATTCTTGAAGCAGCACTTCGTATTGTTGTGCGTGAAGGTGTACGGGGTATTCGGCATCGTGCAGTTGCAAAAGAAGCGGATGTGCCTTTAGCGGCGACCACGTACTACTTTAAAGATATTGAAGAGTTAATTAACGATACCTTTACCTTTTACGCCGAGCAGTCGCTAGAGGTGGTTAATCAGTTTTCGACACGCTTATTTGAGCCTGCAGTAGGTGAAAGTGGTCAAGACTTCACCAATCTGTTTACTAATTCTGAAGCGATGGCAGAAGTGATTGCCGACAAAATGACTTTATACGTTATCGAGCAGGTAACTGACCATCGTGACGCTTTAGTCGCCGAACAGGCTTTTCGTTATGAAGCTATTTTAAGCCCCCGCTTACGATCTTTGGGGCGCGTTCATAAAGAAACGTTAATGGAAAAGCTCATCGAAATTTTGGGTTTTGTTAAATCGCCTAGCCCTCTTGCAGATGCAAATATCATCATTTCTATTTTACATCGTCTTGAATATGAGTGCTTATTGATCGAACCTGAAAATATTGATACAAGCGATATTCGCAATACTTTATTGCGTCAGTTGTCGCTTATTTTAAATAGCCGTTAGTGTGTTTGTAGCCATTTACTTAAACGCATTATGTAAGGAGTTTAGATACGTTCAATAACCTTGTCTGCTATGGCAAGGCTGGCGGTTAAACCTGGGCTTTCGATACCCAGTAAATTAACCAAACCTTTTACTTGGTGTTGCGTTGCATCTTGTATTAAAAAGTCTTTAGCGGCTTCATTCTCGTCAGATAATTTAGGCCGAATACCGCTGTAGCTAAAGTGCAATTTTTCTGCCTGCAGGGTTGGAAAGTAGCGCTGAATCGATGTACTAAAACGCTTTTTTAAATCGTCTTTAGAAAAACCAATCGTGTAATCAATATCGTCTATGTATTGGGTATCAGGGCCAAAGCGCAGTTGCCCAGCAAGATCAAGAGTGGCATGAATGCCTAAGCCCGAAGTGTTTTTGTTGGGCATGGGATAAATTAAATGAGTAAATGGAGATTGCCCTTGGTAACTAAAATAATGGCCTTTGCAGTAATGATATTGTGGAATATATTCTGCAGATAAAGATTCAATATTGTGTGCCACTGTGGTTGCGTGCAAGCCTGCGCAGTTGATGATGTTATTGCAGCTCAACTGATAAATACCATCCCCTGTATTTAAGCTAACGTTAAAACCATTGGCTATTTTTGTTGCCTGCAAAAAGTGCGTGTTAGGGCTATAAAGTACACCTTGCTGTTGCGCCAGCGTGAGCAGGGTTTGCATATAACTATGAGAATCAATGATGCCAGTCCCTGCTGAAAATAGAGCGGCATAGGCATGTATCATGGGTTCTTGCTGGCGACATGCCTTTTGCTCTAAAAATTGTAATGAAATGCCGTTATTAGCCGCTTTTTTTTGCAACTTTGCCAGTGCTGGTAGTTCTTCTGGTGAGTGAGCTACAATCAGCTTGCCCAAGGCGCGATGAGGAACAGAGTACTGTTTACAAAAGTCGTACAGCTGTTCTTTACCTTGAGTACAAAGCGATGCTTTTAAACTATTGGCCGGATAATAAATGCCAGCGTGAATTACTTCACTATTGCGGCTACTGGTTTCACTGCCAAATTGAGCATGGCTTTCGATTAATAAAATACTGGCATTAGGGTTTGTTTTGCTTAGCTTATAAGCAACGGCTAAGCCGACAACACCAGCACCTATAATGCAGTAATCGAATTGTTCCACGTACAATTAACCTTCTATTAACCTTCTAGTTTTTCAATACACTCGTAGTGACCTGGGTTAGTTCTGCAGCGCAACTTAAATAAGATTTTTAGCATGCGCTCGTCGTATACACCTTCGTCTCTTAATTCTAAACGCACCTGACGCAGCATTTCTTTATATTGCGTTTTTTTATCATCTGGTAAATCGATCCAGTATTTTTCTGGGATGTTCTTTTCTGCAGTGACAATGTGTTCTAACGCTTTGGCAAAGTTACTGTAGGCGTAATCTCTACTTTTTTGCCCAAAGTCTTTAGGGAATTTATCTTTACGTAAAATTAACTGACCGTTCATTTGGGCTAAGTTAAAGCGCAAAATGCCGCCGTTATCCCCCATGCCTTTGTACATTTCAAAGGGTTCGTAAGCAATTGCTGGTGCGTAGGCAATATCAACATAACCATTGTTAAAGCGCGGGGCGAAAGTGGCGATAGAAACAGGCACCATGGTCGCACCAATGCGCTGCACTACTTTTACCGAAGCGGTGTCGTAATCAATGGTTGCTAGGCGCTTACCCGCTGCAGCTTCTACGGAGTCGATTGTTTTGTCGCGAACAAAAACAAAAACAGCGCCAGCAGGCATGATGCCGGCTACTTCATAATCACCTTCGATCATATATTTGCTGGCGCGAGGCTGTGCTAACATCCCGACTAATTTGCGCATTTGCTCGTAGTCATCAATTGCGCCTACGGCTTCAATAGTTGCTGTGAATTTATTAAAAGGACGAACGCGTGTACCGGTTAAGCCGACTGCGTCACAATGACCTGCTTTAAAATCTGCTAAAGCAACGGCTTCGTTGGTGTGAACTTTTAGGTCTAAAATAGCCCCCCATTCTAAAGCGGCTGCTTTATAATCCATCATGCCTTGATACGCTGGGCCTTTAACACCTATGGGATCAAAAACACAGAAGCTGAGTGTAGGCAAGGTGTTGGCATGGTTGTTAGCGTTAGTATTTGCCAAAGAAAAATTGGACGAAAGTACCAAGATTAAGCCAGTAATTAAACCCGTGAGAATGTGGTGTATTTTTTTAGTCATGATTGTGATTAGCCATCAACGTTATTATTATAGGGGTCCATGGTAACGAATTAAGGCGGAAGGTTCTTGTGTTTTATTGTGCTTTTTAACCTTCTTTTTGCCCGTCTTTTTATTGTGGATTTTGGTTCATTGCAGTTGCAGTTTTATTCCTTAAAGGTGATGTATGACAACAGAACAATTTGAAGCTTGGTCGATGTATATTGGTGTTGGTGTACTGATTTTCTTTATGTTTTTTATTATTTACGATTTGGGTAAAAAATCGGAAGCAGGCAAGTTTGGCAATTTTATTTTATTTTTAGCCTTGGGCCTCGGTATGGTGGGTTTCTTGATTAAAGTCGTGTTGCAGTACTATATGGAATAGCAGTATGGAATAGCAGTATGGAATAGCAGTATGGAATAGCAGTATGAAATAGCAGTATGAAATAGCAGTACCAGTACTAATTAGCGGTTACATTTAACTGACTATGAGTTAAATACGATATTAACGGGCTGGGTGTTGATTTAAATTAATGCCCTGATACGTTAACGTCTTACACTGTAGTGATACAACAACCATAAACGATAAGGAATGCACCATGACTCAACAAACAGATCCTTCACAAGCTGCATCTGAGCAAAAAGTACAAAATTTATTAATTGAATTGCATGAAGAATTACAACAAAAACACAGCTTAGATGAAAATACCCAAGCTTTGTTACAGCAAGTTTTGGCCGATGTGAAAGGCAATTTAGATCAAGAAGTGGTTGAATTAGAGCAAGATTTATCTGACCGAATTGAACAGCAAGCAGTCGAGTTTGAACAAGAGCATCCAACATTATCGGGCATCTTACGTCAGATAATCGATACTCTTGGTCGAATGGGAGTTTGATAAGAGTTTAGTAAGAGTTTGATAAGGATCTAACAAAGGGTGATTTGCACTAGTTTGGTGCGGCCTGAGTTGTCGTGATTTAAAAAGAGGCACTTTTAAGTGTCTTTTTTGTGCATATTTTAAAATAACCCTGAAAAATCAACCAATTTAGGGCACTTAGCACTTTTGAAAAAACTGGTACAGATATTGCGATAAGGCTGTATTGCTAACGAGGAATGAGCCTTATGAACCATATAGCCAAAATTCAAAATTATCATGCTGTTGATAATAACCTTGAGCTGTCTATTGATTGGATGTCTCAGTTGAATCGTATTATTGAAGCCCGTCAAAATGATGAACTGACAATTGACCAACTATTACAACTGATGGTGGATGTAAGCGGTAGTGATAACATCAGTATCGCTGTTCCAGATAGTGCGTGTTTATTTCAAGCTAAATATTGTTCACGACAAATTGAGGGAGGAGTTTACAGTTTTACGGTGCAAAATTATTTATCGCAGGTGTTTGACTCTGGTTCGGTAGTTTTGGTTCGTAAAGAAACGGCTCGAGCAGAAGCATTTAATCGAGATGCACTAACAGCTTTTGATTTTAAGCAAGGTGATCATTGTTTACTGATACCTTTGCGTTTACGCCAAACAACCTTGGCTGTCATCGTAGTTGATTTACGTAAAACGCGCGCAGGTAGTTTGCCGCTAAAGGAATTGTGGTTTATGTGCACTCAAATTGCACAAACGATCGCTACGCAAGTTGTGCCTAATTTTCAAACGCTATATTCTCGACCTTATCAGCGAGTGAATGAAAATGAATTGAGTAACATTCAATGCACGGTTAACAAGTGCGGTGGTAATAAAACCATGGCGGCAAAACTGCTGGGTCTAACCCCCAGACAGCTGCGTTATCGGTTATCAAAATTGTCTTAATCCTGCTGCGCTGCCTACTCTATCAATAACAATAATAAAAAGTGGTAGCGCACTTAAAGGATTTAATGAATCGTCTTAGGCTTACGCAACAGCGAGTATCGGTATGTTTAGGTATTGTGTTATCCGCTTACTTTATTTATGTAAGTTTGGGGATTCATAGTAATAATAATCATTGGATTAACCGGTTAGATTATTTATTTTTCGATGCCCGTCTTAATCTCTCTTTGGCCTTGGATGAGATTTCTTTAGCTGCTCCTTTAACAGCCTCTCAATCAGCCTCTCAAGCAGCCCTTCAAACAGCCCCTATTATTATCTTAGACATCGACGAGAAGTCTTTGGCTAACGAAGGTCGATGGCCATGGAGTCGTCATAAACTAGCACAGTTGTTGTCGGTAGTAACCGAAGCCGGGGCCCTTGTTGTGGTTTTTGATGTGGTGTTTTCTGAGCCAGAGCGTAATCCGGTGAGTGAAGTTAATCAGCATTTAGCGGATCATAATATTAATTGGGAAATACCTCGGCGCTGGCACGATATAGCTAATGGTGATCGTGTTTTTGCTGACCACATGCGTGATAAAGACGTGGTGTTAGGGTATTTTTTTCAACAACAAGCTAGCTTACAAATAGGGCAGTTAGCAAATCCCGTTTATGCTCTTTCGCCACAACAGCTTAAACAGTTAGTGACCATAGAACGTGCGGGTTTTACGGCAAATTTAGCCAGCCTTCAGCAATCGGCAAGTGCAGCGGGTTTTGTATCGACTTTTACCGATGTGGATGGTGTTATTCGCAAATCTCCTTTACTTATTCGTCACCAAAACGATCTTTATCCATCGCTCGCACTGGCAGCGATGATGCAGTATTTACTGGTTGATACCATTGAACTTGAAACTGAATCATTAGGCCAAGTTGATGTTATTACCGCCATTAACGTTGCCGGTAAGCGAATACTTACCGATGCTAACGGCCGTGTCGTTATTCCATATAAAGGTCAGTCGAATAACTTTGCTTACTTGTCGGCAACCGATGTACTCAAGCAGCAGATTGATTTTTCGGTGTTAAGCGGTGCCATTGTGCTGGTGGGGACTTCAGCGATTGGCTTGGCCGATTTAAAAACCACACCCGTGGGCACGCAGTATCCTGGGGTAGAAGTCCACGCCACGCTTCTGCAAGCTTTGTTGAATGAAAACTTCCCTTACAGGCCGGAGTGGGAAGCTGGTTTAACCTTATGTGTTTTGCTGTTACTAGGGGTTGTGTTGTCATTGTTGCTACCAAGGCTGGGGCCAGTCACCGCCTTAATGGTGAGTGTTTTAAGTTTATGTGCTGCGGTATTAGGTAATGTTTATCTTTGGCATCAGCAGGGGTTGGATTTACCAATCGCCAGTGTTGTTTTATTAATATCGGCGTTGACCTTGCTAAATTTAGCTTACGGTTATGTGCAAGAAAGCAAAAGTAAGCGCTTATTAACCGACATGTTTCATCAATACGTTCCCAAGGCACATATTGATCGTATGGTTGCTGATCCCAGTGCCTATCAATTTACTGGTGAGAGTAAAGAATTAACCGTGTTGTTTGCCGATATCAGAAACTTCACCACTATTTCAGAAGGGCTCACTGCCGAAGCATTAAAAGCCTTATTGAATCAATATTTTACGCCGATTACTAAAATCATTTTTGATCATGATGGCACTATCGATAAATACGTAGGTGATATGGTGATGGCATTTTGGGGTGCACCCTTAAACGATGAACAGCATGCACAAAATGCGGTATTAGCAGCGCTGGCTATGCAAAAAGAGACACAGTTATTAAGCGACAAATTTGTCGCGATGGGCTTGCCTGCAATTCATATTGGCATTGGTCTCAACAGCGGTTTGATGAATGTGGGTGACATGGGATCTTCTTATCGACGTGCTTACACGGTAATTGGCGATGCAGTTAACTTAGGATCTCGCTTAGAAAGTATTACCAAATACTACGGTGCTAATATTTTAGTGGGTGAAAATACAGCCTCACAGTGCGAAGCAATTGCCTTTGCGTTTGTAGATTGTATTCAAGTTAAAGGTAAAGATCAGCCGATTGCGGTGTATCAACCTTTGGGTTTAAAAGCCGACATGAGCCAGCAACAGCTGGCTGAATTAACCGATTTTGCTCACGCTTATGACTTATATTGTCAACAGCGTTGGGACGATGCTTTGCGCTATTTAATAGCGTTAAAAAACACCTCGTTAAACCCTATTTATGATCTTTATATTGATCGCATTAAGGACTTACGATTGCAACAGTTGCCTGCCAACTGGAACGGTGTTTTTAGGCACTCAAGTAAGTAAGCAAGTCTGCCTTGAACGACTATTTAGCGCTTAATATTTTTAAGGTATGACCTTTTTAAGGTATAGCATTGCCAGCTGGGTCAAGGTCTGGATAGTCTGTTTGATTTGGATAGCTGTCGTCATACAGATTTGAAATATCGGAAGCCTTAATGCCATAAAGTAACTCTAATTCGATTAAAACCTCGTCGTTACGATTCACTAGGGCCTTAAACTCATCGTTGGCTCTTAATGGCTTACCCTGAAAAATAATATCCTCTATAACGTCGGTCGCCGAGAAGGCATTTTCATCTCTTTCAAACGGGCTTGGGATGTCGATAATCGGTGTCGGTGAATTGGTTTGCGCGGGCAAACTGCTTTCTGGTATTAACGTATCGTCTGGTGATAGTTCAGCGGGTGGGGTCAATAAACCGCGGAAACCTCCTGCTGGCGATATTTCTGCAAAATCAAAATCAGCATTCATGCCTAACTCAAACTGACCTTGTGAGGTTTGCAAAACAATACCACCTTGCCAAACGGCTACCACTAAGCGATTACTCACTATTTGTAATTGATACGACGTGCCGCGAATACCTATGCTGGCAGAGGGAGCAGTCACTTTATAAGCTTGTTTATTATTTTTGCCAATCTTGCCAGACAGTGTTCTGAATCCACCTTTTACCAACTCCATTAAAACTTGATTGTCTTGCGCATTTTTTTTGCTAAAAACATAGGTATTAATGGCTAATTCAGAGTTAGCATTCAGCGCTAATAACGCGTTATCAATAAAGCGAATGTGCACCTTACTGTTATCACCGGTTTTAACAATGTCATTACCATAAACCGTGTCGCCCCGTTTAAGGCTTCTTAAACCACTTTGGTCATTGATTGCTTCAACATTGCCGCGGGACATAATAATTCGCCCTGCAGATTCGTTTATAGATTTATTTATAGATTCGTTTGAGTAGGCATTATTAACCGGTAAGCAGGTTAACATCAGCGTTATAAGCAGTGTTGTTAGCAAGATTGAATGCTGCAGCAGTAACCCAGGTAAATAGCGATCGTGTAGGTAAAACATAAATTATCTCCGTTATTAAAAAGCGATCAAAAGGCCTGTTTCTATTAAACTTCGCTGGTAGTCAAACAAGGCTAGGTTACTGTGATTAATTCGATGGCTAGCATTAAGGTTTACCGCGGTGCGGGTGTTAATTTGGTAGGCCCAGCCGGCAATAAACTGCAGTAAGCTATCGTGTCGGGTTTTGTTGGCAAAAAATACGTGATCGTTGGCATAAGTGTCAGCAAAATCACTGACGCGATAATTAACACCTGCATAAACGTGTTGTTTAATCTGAATAGGGCTCTGTAGCTGGTAGCCTAAGGAATAGTAATTTCGGCCATGGAAGGCATATTCAGCCTTGCGTGCTTTGTCTTTGCCGCTGCTTAGTTGCAATCTTTGCATCAGCGTTGAATTTTTATGGCTAATCGCCAGCTTTCCTTGCCATTGGTTAACGTTTAATCCTTTGTTTTCTGAGTTGTTTTGTTGACCCACTTCAAGTGTGGTGCTTGTTTGCCAGCCTGCAGAAAATGCCCACTGCCAAGCTAAGCTGGTTAACATTTGATTGTGTAAGTGATCACCCGCTAACCAGTAGTGGTTATGAGCGAATGCCGTGCGAAGACTGTGCTGGTTGCGCGTTATTTTATAGCCCGCTTGCAGGTTTAACTGAGTTAGATCTTCTTGTGTGTTGTCTTTATGGGCGACAACTGCAGACACATCAACCAAACTGCGTTTGTTAATGGGGTGCGAATAGTGGCTGTTGGCTTGCAGTTTGGTGTAACCACTGCCTTTGGTTTTTTGTTGGTCATTTAAGCTTAATATACCTGTTAATGCCGGTTCGTTATTATAGAAAAATGTAGCATTAATGGTGTCTATATTAGCCGCTGAATTAATATTAGAATCATAGCCCAAGCCCAGTTTGAGGTTTGTATTCCATGAAGAAGTAAGTTGTTGTTGCTGGTAAGCAATGCGTTTTTGAAAGTGTTTGATCTGTGCGTAATGTTGTTTAACGCTTAATTTATTAATCGATTTATTATCTGAGCTATTTTTTAGTTTATGCCGAAGTTTTGTGAATTCTACTGCTGCTGAATTGAGTTGGTTAGAAAAATAATAACAGCGAGCAAGTTCTAAACGCAGCGAGTAATTATTAGGTTGTTGATCAAGCAATCGTAGAAGGGTGAAAATAGCCTCGTTTTCGTGTGATGTTCTGGCGGCAGCGATAGCAAACTGCACATCATACTGAGAATCACCTTCCCAGTTGGGACGTAATTCCAACGCCAGTTTATAGGCTTGGTCAAACTTACCTTGTTGATTTAATTGGTTTAGTTTTATGAGAGGACTTTTTAGTTGCGAGCTGTTCGTTTGCGAGCTGAGCACGTCTTCTGCCATGAGAGCTGTGCTGAAAATCAAAGCGGATGCAGATAAAAAGACCGTTAAAAAAGAAGAACAGTGTATTAAATGAAATAGCTTGCCGGTAACAACTTGGCCTAGGTGTAATTTGATTATCCTCATTGCTCTATTCCTTGTGTGCCTAAACCGATTACTAACCGATTACTAAATGTTAAATAAGTATTTTCCATAAGTGCTTTTTAGTAAGCGCTTTTTTTGGGCAGAGATCACCTTTTTTATGCTGTTTTTGATTTTAATGAGACGTCTTTCATAAAACCTTGGCAATCACTGGGCTTGGTTTAGAGCCCGGACTGGGTGTGAGTTAGTTGTGGGTTAAGCTTGATCGCCTGTGGTTATTGACATTAATCAATCTTTGCTCGAAGTAGAGTCGTTTGCTGGATCTAAACTTGACCTATATCAATCCTGTTTAATCGCGTATTGATAATCTAACCTCAACAAATCATTAAAAAGTAATTCACAATAAATAAGAGTGAGTTACTTAACTAGTGAGTAACTCAACAGTGAATAGAGGTATTAATTATGTTTATGGATGAAGTAGTTTTTGCAGGTTTATTGATCATTGTACTAACGTGTGCATTTTTCGGATTATTTTACGCAATGATTAAAAACGATATTGCTAAAAAAGGCACTGGCGCGCCAGATTCAAAGCCAACAAAGCAATAGAACAGTTTCTGTGTTGAGTACCTAGCTCGGGCCTCAAGTCTTTTGATGGCCCTTTTTTTGTTTCTTGTATTTCTTAAGCATTCCCCCTCATAATATCTGCATTATTATTCACAGCTCTGTGAACTAGACTTTACGTTTAGCACGGCTCGTTTAGGCTATGCTATTGGATTATAAAATGCGCTGTTTACCTTTTTTACAACGATCACAATTCGCGTTATTCACTTGCTTGCTTTGCTTGGGCGGTGCTGGTGTTTTAATGTCTAATTCAGTGCTAGCAGAGGACCTTACAGGCGCTGGCAGTACTCATGACCATGCGCACAATTATGAGAAAAACCCTTGGTATCAACAAGGCGAGCAATGGTTGCAGCAAAAAGTGGATGCTTTAGAGGTGCTGGCAGCTAGTGCTAGTTCTCAAGTGGCTAAAAATATTATTTTAGTTGTGGGCGATGGTATGAGTATTACCACGTTAACGGCTGCGCGAATTTGGCAAGGCCAGCAAGAAGGACAGCTGGGTGAAGAGCATTTTTTACACTTTGAAAATTTTCCTCACACGGCATTAATTAAAACCTATAACACCAATCAGCAATCTCCCGATTCTGCCGGCACCATGACTGCGATAATGACGGGTATAAAAACCCGTGCTGGTTTGATTAACATCGGCCCAGAACAAGATCGCTCTGATTGCCAACGCAGTCAGCAGTATCAGCAAAAAAGTCTTTTGCAATGGGGGCAGAACGCGGGTTTTGTAACCGGTATTGTGACAACAGCGCGCTTAACCCACGCCACTCCGGCTGCTACTTATGCTCATAGCCCAGAGCGCACTTGGGAAAGTGATTTAATGCGTTACCCCAGTGCCTATTTTTATGGTTGTGACTCTATCGCTAAGCAGCTAATAGACAACGGATTTTCTGCGGGCTTAAACATTGCTTTAGGGGGCGGTGGCATAATGCTCAATTCGCATTACGATCGCTTTAAACAGCAGTATCCCGCCGGGCAACTTATTCACTCTCAAGAACAGTTATTGCAGCTAGATAATTCTTCAGCGCCGATTTTAGGTGTTTTTGCCAATAGCCATATGGATTATGAAATAGACCGCCGCCGTGATTCAAACACTCAACAGCCAGCGTTATCATTAATGGCAGAGCACGCTTTAAAGTATTTGCAAAGACAAAATCAGCGCTTTTTGTTGGTGGTAGAGGGCGCACGTATCGATCAAGCACATCATAAAGGCAACGCCGCTCGCGCTTTATCAGAAACAGCCATGCTAGCCGACACCGTTGCCCGTTTAGACGAATTAACAGCCGATGATGATACCTTGATTATTGTTACTGCAGATCACAGTCATAGTTTTGTTATGGCAGGCTACCCTAAGCGCGGTAATCCGATTTTAGCGACGTCAAAAAATCAGTTAGATGAAGAGGTCTTAGCCAACGATGGTCTACCTTACACCACATTAGGTTATGCCAATGGCAGCGCTTTTGGCCGTCAGGTGCGTGCTAATAATTCTGATACTGATACTGATACTGATGTTGAGGATGAAAATTATCGCCAAGGTGTTGCTGTGCCATTGGATTCTGCTACTCATGGCAGTGACGATGTTGCCTTACATGCAAAAGGACCAGGCGCGTATTTGTTTTCCGGTTTAATGGAGCAGCACGAGATTTTTCATACCATGATGCAAGCGCTAGGTCATGACACACTTTTGCTTAACAAGACGCTGCTTAACAAGACCAAAGCCGACTCGTTACAAGGAGAAGCATTATGAAAAATGGCAGCTTTAACAGCCCATTCCTAATCGTGTTCGCCCTTATGATGTGGCTACTAACCGGCTGCAGTCCAGATTTGCCGGTAAGAGACAGCAAAACATCAGCGCAGTGGTTTCAACAAGGTGCTCAGCGTGTGGCAGATAGAAAATTACAATTAAATTCAGCTTATTCAAACTCACAAAAAGCAAAGAATGTAATTTTCGTTTTGGGTGACGGCATGGGAGTCAGCACGCTCACCGCAGCACGAATTTTTGTTGGCCAACAGCAAGGCTTGTTAGGAGAAGAGTACGCGTTAAGTTTTGAACAATTTCCATACAGCGCCCTGGTTAAAACTTATAATGTGGATCTGCAAACCCCCGATTCTGCAGGAACGATGACGGCATTGATGACAGGGGTAAAAACCAACGAAGGCATTATCAGTTTGCCTCATACGGTTAACCGTGGCAGCTGCCTTGAAACACAAAAGCAAGCAAGGCTGCCCACCTTTATTGATTTGGCCAAAGCGAAAGGTAAAAGTACCGCCATGATAACCACGGCTCGGGTGACACATGCTACGCCGGCTACCACTTATGCCCATAGCAGTGATCGTAATTGGGAAAGTGACGATGCGCTTCCTACATCAGCAAAAGCCATGAAATGCCAAGACATTGCCAGTCAATGGGTTGATGGACAGAGTTCACCTTTAGATGTATTGCTGGGAGGTGGTCGACGTCATTTTTTACCTAAAGAACAAGGCGGCAGACGTTTAGATCAACGTAACTTAGTAGAAGAATGGAAAAACAAAGGGCATTACGCAGCAACATTAGATGAGTTAAAAAACTTGGCCGACCAATATGTATCTGGGCAAGATGCACCTTGGCTGGGTTTATTTTCCAGTTCTCATATGGATTACGCGCATCAGCGTCCTGCGCAACAGCCGGGGCTTCAGCAAATGACGGCAGCAGCACTTAAACGATTACAAAAAAATAAAAACGGTTTTGCCTTGATTATAGAATCTGGACGAATTGATCACGCTCATCACGAAGGCATTGCGTTTAAAGCGTTAAGCGAAACTCAAGAATTACACCAAACTGTGGCTTGGTTGTTAACCCAAGTCGACTTAAATGAAACCTTAATTGTGGTGACTGCAGATCATAGCCACACCTTAACGTTAAGCGGTTACACCACGCGGGGTAATCCAATTTTAGGCAATGTGGTAGGTAATGATCGTTACGGTAAGCCGCAAAAACATGCGAGTGAAGACGATCATGGTAAACCTTATACATCGTTATCTTATCGAGACGGCCCTGGTGCAATTAGTATCAGAGCCGACGACCATTCCCACGACACTCATGCTCACGATTATCAACAAATTGCTTTGGTGCCAATGGATTATGAAACACATGGTGGAGAAGACGTTGCCTTGTATGCTATTGGGCCGCAGTCACAACTGTTTAGCGGAACACTAGAGCAGCATTGGGTATTTCATGCGTTAAAATTTGCGCTATGATGGTGTTATAAAATAGAGTGTTAAAGTATGTCGACGTTTCGTTTACAGCAGTTTTCGGTAGAGCAAAATCGATCGGGAATGAAGGTGTGTTCAGACAGTTTATTATTTGGCGCAATGATTCCACTCACCGGTGCGCAGCGTATTTTAGACATTGGCACCGGCACCGGTTTGCTGGCATTAATGCAGGCGCAAAAAGCAAAGGCGTTAAAGATCAACGCCACATTAACAGCCATTGAGCTAACCCCAGAAGCCGCAACCGAAGCTGCGAATAATGTAAAAGCCAGTTCTTGGTCTAACGCCATATATGTTATTCAACAAGACATTCAAAGTTTTGCCCAGCACCAAGCAACGCTGCGTTTTTCTGTCGATGTAAAAGAATCTGCCCTTGCCCAGCCTTATGATCTGATCATTTCTAATCCACCGTTTTTTATAGACCATAGCCGTACTCAGGGTGAGCAAGAATTAAGAAGCATTGCCCGTCATACCGATACATTATCGTATGAGCAACTATGTGAAGCCATGTCGAGTTTATTAGCCGTCAATGGCGTTGCGTATGTGTTGATTCCAACCATGGCGATTAATACCTTTTCACAAGCTGCCCACACTTTTAAGCTGGTGGTTGCAAACATAACGCACATTGCTGAATCGTTAAAACACGAAGCTAAAGTTTCTGTTTTACGGCTGATACACATTGAAAAAAACAATAAGGATCAGGCAAAAAAGAATCATGACTATAAAAGAATACGAACGTTGTATAAGTTTGACGATAATAAAATTCATACCGCTGAAGTAAAGGCGTATTTAATGCCATTTTTATTGCGCTATGCCAAAGAGCCAGTAGTTAAAGACCGCTAATGCGACGATCTGAACTTTCATGCGTTAGCAACAGTCTGTAAAGTAGACTCAATTTAAAACAATTGGCATTTTTATGCATATCAGTAATACAAGCAGGAAAAAACAAAGATTCATGTCGCTGTGGTTTATAGCCCAGCAAGAGTTGCTAAAATCATTCGCCAGCCCTCGAGGTCTTTTTGTCACGGCGGTGTTTACGGTGATTTGGACATTATTACTTTTCTATCCCATTCGTATTTCTGCCGAAGCTATGACCAGCCCAGATAGTGCTTCGTTATTTATGGTGGTTCTTGGTTTTTTAGGCTTAGAAACATTACAAGATTGGCTGTTGTCGGAATTTGCGATTTATTGGGTCGTCGCTTTGTACTTATTTCCGACCTTTAGCTTAGTGAGCGCTGCTGATCAAATGATCTCGGAGCGTAAGCGTGGCGGCTTGCGGTTTTTAACACTACGTTGTTCTAGAGGGCAGTTATTTTTTGGCCGCTTTGTCGGGCAAATACTGATTCAGTGTGTTTTGATCTGCATCACACTGGCCATTACTTATGCGATGCTGCTATTTAATAAACCCCACTTTTGGCTAGAAGGTTTGAGTCTTTTACCCTTGGTTTTTATTTATGTGTTACTGGTAACCGTGCCGTTTGTGGCTTTGATGAGTTTGCTATCGATTACGGTGGACTCGGTCAGAATGGCGTCGTTAATTGCCTTTATGATCTTGGCCTTGGGTGGCTTTATGATTAATTATTTTGCCAGTTATCTTCCGTTTCTAGTCGTTTTAGAATATTGGATCCCCGGAGGCCAAATTTATTCAATGGCCCAGTCTCACCCGTCTGTTTATCCTGCGATTGCTTGTGCGGCCTTGCTCAATCCCATTTTGCAAACCGTAGTTTTTTTATTGATAGGTTATGCAATTTTTAAGAGGCAAGAATTATGAGCGCCTTAATTGAATGTCGTGAACTATCCAAAAAATACGGTAGTCATATAGCGTTAAATAAAGTTTCTTTTAAGATACAAACTGGCTCACCTATTGCGCTAGTAGGCCCAAACGGCGCGGGCAAAAGTACCTTGTTATCGATATTGTCAGGTTACATTAAGGTAAGTTCTGGGCAGGTGAGTATTATGGGCCAGCCTGCTGGTAGCGCAAAATTGATCGGTCGTATCGGTGCTTTGCCACAAGATGCCTTACTTGATCCGGATATGACAATTTTAAAACAGTTAGCTTTTTTGGCACAACTGCAAGGTTTTACACGTTATGAAGCGATAAAGGAAGCCGAACGTTGTTTGCAATTAATGCAGTTATTGAGCATTAAACATGACAAGGTTAACGCATTAAGTCATGGCATGAAAAAGCGAGTTGCGATTGCTCAGGCATTAATGGGAACGCCAGAGCTGGTTCTACTAGACGAGCCAACAGCAGGCTTGGATCCAGAAAATGCACGCAATATTCGCCAACAAATTAGCGCGTTAAGTGATCAAACTACTTTTATTGTCAGCTCTCATAACTTATCTGAATTAGAAAAAATGTGTTCTCAGGTGATCTATCTTGAACAGGGTGAGTTGAAGTCATTTCAGTATATTGGCGAGTCGCAAGACAATGACGATGCTCAGTTTACAGCTGCCGCACCTTTGCTGGATTATTTAACCCTTACCTTAAAACATGCCGTTGGTTTAAGTTTATCTGATGCCTCTTTTGTTAATAAAACCTTGGCCAGTAAAATTAAAAACTTAACGTCGGTGGTCGCGATCGAAGCAAGGCCAGGGAATGAGTGGGTCATTCAGTATGATCGTCAGCTTAACCCCGCCCTCGATCAAGAATTACTCAAGTTGCTGGCAGCAGAAGGGCAAGAATATCGCCAAATAACTCATGGCCAGTCATTAGAAGATCAGCTATTTAAGGCTTAATCTTTAACCCCTTTAGGGTTGAAGCCACAGCGGTAATTTTAGTGGTAATTTTAGCGTAAGTTTTATTGTGGTTTAGATGATAACTAGGCGTCGGGTAGGGTACAATCTTGGGCTATTTCATTGCCAAGCTGATTTTGATTTATGTCTACGTCTATCGATATTGAACAAACGGTTGAAAAATTGCCTGCTCCTGCCAGTTTTGTACATTTAAGGGTGCACTCAGAGTTTTCTTTAATCGACGGTATTGTGCGCATTAAAGACTTGGTGAAAACAGCCTCTAAAGACAATATGCCGGCGATTGGTCTTACTGACCAGAGTAATATGTATGCCTTAATCAAGTTCTATAAGGCTGCTCTTGGTGCGGGAATCAAACCCATTATTGGTGCAGATATTTGGCTCGAAAATATCGAAGAGCCTAACTTGCCCTTTCGGCTAACGTTATTAGCACAAAATAAAGTCGGCTATCGCCACATTTCTGAATTAATTTCCCAAGCTTACAGCCAAAACCAATATCACGATAAAGCCATTGTGCGTAAAGAATGGCTGCTGGAAAAATCCGACGGCATGATTGTGTTGTCAGGTTTTCGAGATGGTGATGTTGGCCAGCAAATTATTAAAGGCAATTTAAACATTGCCGAAAAATTATTAGCCGACTACGTGAATCATTTTGGTGATCGTTTTTATTTAGAATTGCAGCGAACCGGGCGTGAAAACGAAGAAATCGTTATTAAAGCCACCATGGGCTTAGCCAGTCGTTTAGGCGTTCCTGTTGTTGCTACTAACGATGTCCGATTTATTGCACAAGACGATTTTGAAGCCCATGAAACTCGTGTTTGTATTGGTGAAAGTTATGCCTTGGCGGATAAGCGCCGCTTAAAACGTTACAGTGACCAGCAATATTTTCGTAGTGCCGACGAGATGATTGCTCTGTTTCAAGACATACCTTCTGCGATTGAAAACACCTTAGAAATTGCCAAGCGCTGTAGTGTTGAAGTGGAGTTGGGTACATATTATCTACCTGATTTTCCGATTCCAGATGGTTTAACCGAAGCTGAATATTTTCGTAAAATTTCTTACGAAGGTTTAGATGAGCGCCTTGAAACCATACTCAAGCTAGATCAACCAGATTATGACGAGCGTAAACAAGAGTATTACGATCGCTTAAAATTTGAACTCGATATCATTATCGACATGGGATTCCCCGGTTACTTTTTAATCGTAATGGACTTTATTCAATGGTCTAAAGATAACGGCATTCCAGTAGGACCAGGTCGCGGGTCCGGTGCCGGCTCGCTGGTGGCTTACGCGCAAAAAATTACCGACATTGACCCGTTATTATACGATCTGCTGTTTGAACGATTTTTGAACCCAGAACGTGTTTCTATGCCGGATTTCGATATCGATTTCTGTATGGATCGCCGTGGTGAAGTGATTAACTACGTAGCGGATCATTATGGCCGCCAAGCCGTATCGCAAATTGTAACTTTTGGCACTATGGCAGCGCGCGCGGTAGTGCGAGATGTTGCTCGTGCACAAAGTAAATCATTTGGCCTGGCGGATAAAATTTCTAAGCTTATTCCCGGTGACCCAGGTATGAGTTTGGCGAAAGCCTTAGAAGTCGAGCCTGCGTTAAAAGAATTTATTGATGAAGACGAAGAAGCACAAGAAATTTGGGAAATGGCAACACGCCTAGAAGGCATTGCTCGCCAAACGGGTAAGCACGCTGGTGGTGTGGTTATTGCCCCTACTAAATTGACCGACTTTTCACCCACCGCCTGTGATGAAGATTACACCGGCTTGGTCACTCAGTTCGATAAAAACGATGTGGAAGAAGCGGGCTTGGTAAAGTTCGATTTCTTGGGTCTGCGAACTCTTACTATTATTGATTGGGCACTTAAAACCATCAACCGTTTTAAAGATAAAACGGGTGAGCCACATATTCGAATTGAGGAAATTGATCTTCATGATAAAGAGTGCATCGAATATCTAAAAACCGCACAAACTACCGCTGTGTTTCAGTTGGAATCTCGCGGTATGAAAGATCTGGTTCGTCGTCTGCAGCCCGATAATCTAGAAGACATGATTGCACTGGTGGCCTTGTTTCGACCAGGGCCATTGGAATCGGGCATGGTTGATGACTTTATCAACCGTAAGCACGGTCGTGCTCAAGTTGCTTATCCGCATCCCGACTTTCAGCATGACAGTTTAAAAGGCATTTTAGAGCCGACTTACGGGGTTATTGTTTACCAAGAGCAGGTCATGCAAATTGCACAGGTGCTGGCCGGATATACTCTGGGTGGTGCCGATATGCTGCGTCGTGCCATGGGTAAGAAAAAACCAGAAGAAATGGAAAAACAGCGTGGTACCTTCCGCGATGGTGCGATTTCGGTTGGAGTTGACCCTGACCTAGCGATGAAGATCTTTGATCTGGTAGAGAAGTTTGCTGGCTACGGTTTTAACAAATCTCACTCAGCTGCGTATGCTGTAGTGTCTTATCAAACGCTTTGGTTGAAATGTCACTACCCAGCACCGTTCATGGCGGCGGTATTAACATCTGATATGCAAAATACCGACAAAGTTGTTGGTTTTGTTGAAGAATGTCGAGAGATGAAGCTCGATTTAGTGTTGCCCAATGTTAATCAATCTGAGTTTGGCTTCATTGTTAACGACGATGGCGCCATTGTTTACGGATTAGGCGCGGTTAAAGGGGCAGGTGAAGGCCCAGTAGAGGCTATTGTAGAAGCACGCAATTCTGGCGGTGAATTTAAAGATCTATTTGATTTCTGTAAGCGTTGTGATGCCAAAAAAATCAATAAGCGAGTATTAGAAGCGTTAGTGCGCAGTGGTGGTTTTGACTGTTTTGGTGAAGATCGTGCAGTGATTATGGCCAGTATTGAAGATGCGGTAAAAGCCGCACAACAAAGTGCGGCTAACGAAGCATCGGGTGTTTTTGACCTGTTTGGTGATGCGGAAGCAGAAGCAGCAGAGGACATTCAGTTTGATGTGTATGAAAAACATCGCCACCTACGTGGCTGGACATTAAAAGAACGCTTACAAGGCGAAAAAGACACCTTAGGTTTGTTTGTTACCGGCCATCCGTTTGATGAGTATGAAGATGAAGTACGGTTATTAGCTCCGACAAAATTATCGAATTTACGCGACGATAAAAAAATTCAAAAACTTGCTGGCTTAATCGTTAATCTGCGGGTTATGAAAAATAAGCGTGGCGAAAACATGTGCTTTATTACCTTGGATGATAGAACAGGACGGGTTGAAGTATCGCTATTTTCTGAAGTTTTTGAACAAGTACGAGAAGTCATCGATAAAGATAAAGTGATTATTATTGAAGCCAGTGTGAGGCACGATGATTATTCTGGTGGTTTAAAAGCCAACGCCATTAATGCCATGGAAATCAGCCAGGCGCGATTAAATTATGCGCAATCGTTACGCGTTAATATAAAACGAGAACAATTAGACCATAAATTTGTTAATAATTTAAAAGGCATGCTGCAGCCAGTGAATGCACAGCAAGGTGAATACGGCTGCCCTGTTATTTTGCATTATGAAAACGATAATGCCCAAGCGGATATTCAGTTAGGCGATAGCTGGCGTGTACGCCCAACGGACGAACAAATACTGGTTTTAAAATATGCGTTTGGTGAAAATGCAGTGGCGATGGATTACGCTTAAATGCCGGTAATAGAGTCTGCTATTGATGAGTGTCTCGCTTCTAATTTTAAGCCGCCTACTGATTCAGAGATTAGTCTCAATAAACCGCCAACTCTTTGGGTAGGGTTGAGTGCCGGTGTTGATTCAACTGTGTTGCTGCACGGTTTAGCAAGCTGGTTACGCAGTAGCGGTAACCTCGATAAATTTCAGATTAAAGCACTGCATGTTCACCACGGTTTATCCTCTAATGCTAATGCCTGGGCCGAGCAGGCAAAACAACTGTGTAATCAAGTAGCACAGCAGTTTTCTTTAAATGTTGAGTGTATCGTCGAACGAGTCATACTAACGCCTAAAAATGGTGGCATAGAGCAAGCTGCCCGTTCTGCGCGCTACCAAGTGTTTGAACAATATTGCCGAGAAAATGATTTTTTATTACAAGGCCATCATCTTGATGATCAGCTAGAAACTTTTTTTATGCGGGCTTTGCGTGGCAGTGGCTTAACCGGTTTGGCGGGTATTCCTGCTCAACGGTCATTATCGCGCGACAACAATTGCCAAATAATTCGACCGCTATTAACCATTGAAAAATCTCAAATCATTGCCTACGCACAAGTGAATAACTTGACCTGGGTTAACGACGAATCCAATCAAGATAATAGATTAGACAGAAATTGGTGGCGAAACGAATTATTACCACAAATATGGCAGCGCTACCCGGATAAAAAACAAGCGCTTGCGCGCAGTATAAATACGCTTCGTCATGAGCAACAATTACTGCAAAATTTAATAATTGAAAAAATTGATGGTGAATCCGAACTACAAGAAAAAAATGAAATACATGCTGCGTTGCAAGAATTACCGCATTTTAATATTTCGTTAATTCAACATTTAGATCAAACAAAGTGTTTTAGCTATATAAGGGCTTGGCTTGCACAGCATGTAGACCTTTTACCTTCTGCTATACATATGCGAATAATTTATAATGAATTACTTTTAGCAAGCTCTGAATCTACTCCCATTTTTACTTGGGGACAGCAATCTTTATGTCGATATAAAAATTGCTTATATTTTTTAAATACAAGTATTAATACAAAAAAAATTGTAGAAGTTACTCATGATAAAAATAAAATTATTAATTGGCAAGGTGAACCAATTAATTGGCAAACTGGAAAAATATTATGCAGCCAAACGCAGCAAGCCCACTCATTAAAACCTGGAATTTATAACATCAGAGACTGGCAAGCGGGGGATGTTGCCAAGCCTGTTGGACGCTCAACAAGGAAAATGAAAAAGTGGTGGCAAGATTTCCAGGTGCCAGCATGGGCTAGAGAACATTGGCCCATTATCGTTAACCAGGAAGACACTATTGTCGCGGTTCCTGGGCTATTTGTTTGTGAAAATTATATTACAAGCCCAGAACAATATGGTTGGCTTATTGAATATAAGTTAATAGTTTAAGAGCAAATATACCTTTTATCTTCTTATTGCGTAATTTAATCATTATCTGTTGTGTATCTTTTCTTAATGTTAATGGTCAATATTTCACCCATCGTTCCTAATCATATAAATAACAGCTTAAAAATCATTAAAAGTAATATCTAATGTTGAAAGAATCTTTATAATCCTGCGGGCTTTAATTAGCTGCGATCGATGTAAAACATTTCGCCTGTTTGTAAAATAACGACATGAATCCACATTTTATGCCGTAATATCTAAAATTACAAAAACTAACAACCCTTTCTCATGTGTGGAATTTTAAAATGAACACTACGGCTACACGATTTTTTCAATTGCTCTTGCTATCCATTCTTATGTTAACGAGCCGTTCAGTTTTCGCTGATAACATTTCAGGTGTTGTTAACAAGTATGCGAAAGGTTTGGGCGAGGCTACAAGCGGAAGTATTCAGATTACTGTGTCAAGTAACGCAAAGCCCAGTGCTCATACTTTTACTAGTGGTCAAACATTGCTTCTTATTCAATCACAAGGTGCACAAATAGATAGTACTAATACAGACCGTTACGGAAATGGTGTAGGTAAAGGCGATATTCCACTTGAAGTTGAAACAAGTGCTCATGGTACCAAGGATTATGCAGGTGGTTCTATCGTACAAACTGCTGGACGTTTTGAATACGCTTACGTTGACAGCGTTATATCGAGTGATTCTAGTGAAACTATTCTTCAGCTGAAAACCACGTTAAAAAATACATATTCTGATGTCGATGAAGCTAATTGGCAAGTTGTAGTGGTTCCTGACTATGGCATAAACGGAGCTACCTTAGTTGGTAATGTAGAGGCTCTCGCTTGGAATGGTAATGTTGGCGGCATTGTGGTTTTGTCTGCAACTGGCGGTGAAATTAATTTCTCAGGTTTTACTGTTAGCGCTCAAGAGAAAGGCTTTCGTGGTGGTGTAGAATCTGATATTGACTTAGTTACAGATGCAATTGCTAGTGTTGTTAGTGACGGTTCAACCGGCGAAGGCGGTAAAGGCGAAGGTATTGCTGGTACACCACAATTTGTTTTTGATGGCACCAATACTGATTATGGTGTTAATGCCTCAGATATAGGATTAGATAGTTCTCAAACTTTCAACGGGGTAACTATTTCAACCAGTACTGCTGTTAGAGGTGTCATAAAAAATGCTAACACGACTCTAGACGGTGGGGATTACGGGCGAGGCGCGCCAGGCAATGCTGGTGGTGGCGCTGGTCCGCATAATTCTGGTGGTGGTGGTGGCTCTAATGCGGGTATTGGTGGCAATGGTGCGCAAGGCTGGATAGGCGGTACACCAAAGTATTACGCTGGCTATGGTGGTCAATCAATTTTTGCAGGGCTTTATATGGGCGGCGGAGGTGGTTCAGGTGAATCCAATAATGCAGCATTTGCTCATGGTGGTGTTGGTGGTGGTATCGTTTTAATTAAGGCCGAATCAGCTAGTGGCAGTGGTGAAATAAACGTTAATGGCGGTGCCGGTTTTGATGACAATTATACACCTGGAGATGGCTCAGGTGGTGGCGGTGCAGCAGGTACTGCAATTCTTTACTTTGAAAATACTACTGCTGATTATTCGCAAATATCTGTTAAAGCGATTGGTGGCTCGAGTGCTGAAGGCGACCCTGATCATGGTGCCGGTGGTGGTGGTGGTGGTGGTTATGTTGTTTCCAATGTTTTACTTGAAACGAACATTCAATCTGTTGGCGGTGCTGGAGGTATTAATAAAGGCCTAAATGGTATCGCCGCTACATCGGGTGGTTTAGGCTTTAAGCAAACAGGTGAAAAAGCATTCATTATTCTTAATACCGATTATGGCGATGCACCTACTTCTTATGGAACTGAATCTGGTGCTGGTGGTGCTTATCATTTATTTGCCGATTATGATTTTGATGGTTTCTTAGGGGATTCTGAAAAAGTATATTTAGGTGTAACGGTTGACGGTGAATCTGGTGGAATTCCAAGTAGTGGCGCTGATTCTGACGATTTTTCGACAGTAACGAATGATGACGATGGAATAACTCTATCAAGCTTATCCAACACTGATACCAGTTACACTATTCCTGCAAACAATATAATAGTTACAAACACTACCAACGACGAAGCTATGTTGCATGCCTGGATTGATTTCGATGGAAATGGTGTTTTTGATGTCGACGAGTATGCAACTGCGGTCGTTGCTGCTGGTTCCGAGGGTATTGCACTGAATCAAGATCTTACTTGGTCAACAACCCCGGGATTAAACACGCTTTTCGAGGGCTACCCTATATATGCCCGTTTTCGTTTAACCACTGATACAACTTTAAATGCAAATTCTTCTAGAGGCGCAGCCGTGACAGGAGAGGTCGAAGATTATGTGTTAGTCCTAGATAATGCATCTTATACAGTGGTTGATGAGCAGCTGTTTTATTTCAATGGAGACATAGACAGCAATACAGCTGTTGGTAAGATTACTTCTAGCAATACAATGCCAAATATATCAATTTCAGGCGGTAACGAATTAGGGTTGTTCGCACTTACTAGCTCTGGTGACCTTACAACTGCTCAAGCCATTAGCTTTGTTGATCAAGAAAAATATGTCTTAGCTGCAGTAGATACCAGTAGCACTCCGAGTACATTTAAAAAAGTAACGTTATTAGTCAAGCGTTTAACATTGAGCCTATCTCGAGCTTATATTGGTAATAACATATCAACTGCTATTGATACAATGGCGTTAAACCCTAGTGCGAGAGCTACGTATCAATGGCAAAGAGATGGTGTTGATATTGAAGGAGCAACTTCAACTTCCTACACCACTGTTGCTGGCGACTTAAACACAACGCTTAACTTAATTGCCACCTATAACGATGAAAATGGAAATCTACTCGATACGCTTAATGCTAGCGTTCAAGTGGTTAATGATTTTGCCGCAATTGAATTAATTAAAAATTATGCGAACGATCAAACACAAACCCAGCCTGTAGTGGTGGATTATGAAGCAGCTGGAGTTAACCCTGTTGATATTAATATCGACAACTTAACCAGAGTAAATCAAGCCATTGCAGAAAAAACCGCTTTAGAAGTTGATACTCAAGCTGAGATTCAAGCAATTGTAGACAGAGTTGTTGCTAGGAATAAAATCGAAGTGTATGCCGATGATCAAACTAATGCTCCTGTTTTAGCTGACTTTACGGCTGCAGGCATTACAGGTGTAGCGGCTTCAAATATAGCTGAAATTAATGCTGTGATTGCTGCTTTAACTGTCACGGATGTTGATACCCAGTCTGAGATACAAGCGATTGTTAATGGTATTGTAGCTAAGAACGCTGCGTTAAATAAAATCGAAGTGTATGCCGATGATCAAACTAATGCTCCTGTTTTAGCTGACT